>Ga0316620_10001410_pt1 | contig 10393 bp, 10 predicted proteins | sample OWC_Aug_M1_C1_D5_FD_207651 | JGI IMG/M metagenome (GOLD analysis project Ga0316620, IMG submission 207651) | Wetland soil microbial communities from Old Woman Creek delta, Ohio, United States - OWC_Aug_M1_C1_D5_B | ecosystem: Environmental > Terrestrial > Soil > Wetlands | place: USA: Ohio...
GTGAAATCCACCCGAGTGGTGGTCGGCAGGGCCGATATCTGGGCGCCGTTTTGCTTGACCAATTGCAGCGAGGTGACATCCACCGTATAGGAGGCGAAATCCCCGATGGAATCGGTCAGGCTGATGCTGACGTCGCCCGTGCTCGTGCTCGGGTTGAAGGAATCTCCCCCGCCGCAGCCGCCCATAAGAAGAGCGGCCAGCCCCACGGCCGCCAGCCCCATTTTCCCAAGAACCCGTTGAAGAATCGAAGACTGCCGAGAGCGGTGTGCGGTCATAAGAAACTCCTGTGCCGTGATCGAGAATGTTCTGCGATTTTGAACTCGTGATCTTGTTTAAAACGCGCGAACCCCGCAACGGTTGACACGGGATGGAATAAAACGGCGCGTAGGCATTTGGCGCATTAGGAGGAACAACTGGTCGGGATGGCCAAAGACGCAGGGCCGGCGACACCCGGGGTGGATTATCGTGGCGACCTCCGGCTTGGCTGGAAGTGTTGCGGTACGCCGCTTATGTCCCGACAGGGGTTTGATGCCGCCGGTGTGCTGCTTTTGAATTGAGAATTACAACTCGGGCCGGCTGACCCAATTGCCCGCCCTGTTGATCAGGATGAGGCGGCGCAAGGCTATAACCATACCGATCAGTCCTGCGATTGCCATCATAAAGTCCAACGATTCGACTATACCGACGCCGCCGACGGCCCTTAGGCCCAGCACTCCGCCCACCATGCATACAAATCCACTGATGCCCATCAGTAGGACGTTATTGGTGGGGTCGATTTGCGCCGTCTTGTCGCGGTCGAAATTCTTGACGGCCAGCGCATGAAACACGTTGCTCCTAAGCTCCCCGGCCAGGAGGATGTCATCCCCTTTGCCGACGCTGCTTACCAAATCGCCGTATACTTTGACGTTGTATTTGCCGATCTGGCAGGCGGCCGCGCCGCGGTTATCCGGCGTTGCTATATCTTTGACGTGACCACGCAGCAATTGTAATCCCATGTCGCTCTCCCGGCTGTTTAAATAGATGGTCCCGATGAATAGAGACATCGGCCGCAACGATTAATTCCCCGCCGGCCGCACCAACATCGAATTCCCGAAAATTCTCGAGAGATATGGCTGATGCGGCCGCCCAAGAGTCGACGCATCAGAGAATCAAAGCACTGCCTCGAATCCCTCGAATTGCGGTGGGCCAAGATAAATGCCCTTGGCCGCCCCCGCCTGGGCGTGGGCCTTGCGAAACGCCTCGGAACGGGTCCATGCCTCAAACGCCTGCTTGGATTCCCAAATAGAATGAGAGGCAAACAAGGTGTGGTCATCGAAACTCGGTCCTTTAAGCAGGTGGAATTCCCGAAAACCGGGCACCCCGTCGAGATAGGACTCCCGCTTTCTCCAAACCTCGACGAACTCCTCCTCGCGGCCCCGAGCGATCTTGAATCTGTTCATGGCGACGAACATAGGCGTCATCCTCTTTGCCGAACAATCACTAAACGATCACCGCAAAATACCGATAGTGACAAGGAATGGCAAATATTTCTCAGCATCGGATGCGGTATCGGCAATTTAAAAGAATAGACGGCCGGCATCCCTGGCGCGAAGTTTCACCAGATGCCTATGTCGATTATGGCGCGCGTACCCGTCACGGCGGCAAGGTGTTCTATTTTAATTTCGAACTGGCCAAGGAAATGGGCCTGATCGGCAGGCGTCATCCCCACCGGCTCAATGGCGACTTGGCGAAGGCCATACTCGACACCTTCAGCCTGGTCATCATCAATGAATACGATCTTGAGCACCGGCGGCAATACCCGGCGCAAGACCTGCGTCCGCACAAATACATGGCGACGCGTTACCTGCAATGTCAGCATCCCAGCAAGAAGGGTTTGACATCGGGCGACGGGCGCAGCATCTGGAACGGCTATTTCAAGAGCGCGAGCGGCATCTGGGATGTTTCGAGTTGCGGCACCGGCGCCACCTGTTTGAGTCCCGCCACCGCCATATTCAGCAAATTTTTCAAGACCGGCGACGACAGCAACTCATACGCCTGCGGGCAGGCCGACTTGGTCGACGGCGTGTGCGCGGCATTGATGAGCGACATCTTCCACAAAAACGGCATCGCCACGGAACGTACCCTGGCGATCATCGCTTTCCCGGACGGCACTTCCATCAATGTGCGCGCGCATAAAAATCTGCTGCGCCCCGCGCACCTGTTCCGCCTGTTGAAGCAAAATCGCCTGCAAGACCTCAAGGCCGCCGTCGATTACTACATCGCGCGCCAGCGAGCCAACGGCGAGTGGCCGCGCGCCGAGCTTGGTCAAAACCATTATCAGGTGTTTTTGAAGTATGTGACCGAGAACTTCGCCCGCGCCGCCGCCGTGTTCGACAGCGAATATGTCTTCTGTTGGTTGGATTGGGACGGCGACAACGTGCTGATGAACGGCGCCGTGCTGGACTACGGTTCGGTCAGGCAGTTCGGGCTATACCATCACGAATATCGCTACGACGACGTCGAACGCATGTCGACCACCATCACCGAACAGAAGAACAAGGCCAGATATATCGTACAAACCTTCGCGCAGATCGTCGACTACATCGCCACCGGCAAGAACAGGGGTATAAGGCATTTCGCCAAGCATCCCGCGCTGCGCATGTTTGATGAAATCTTTGACGATACCAAAGACGATATTCTGCTCGAGAAGCTCGGCTATGACGGCAAGCAACGCCGGTTCATCCTAAGTCGCGCAACGTGGCGCCGCGACGTGCGCGGCCTGCGAAACATTCTGCGCCTGTTCGAACGGGTGCAATCACGCAAGGGGATTTATAAGATACAGGACGGTATCACCGCCGATGCGTTATTTTGCGTGCGCGACATCTTGCGCGAACTGCCCGCGCATTATATGTGCACGGATGCCGAGATGGACGCCGAGCGCTTCATAGAAACCATGAAGTCCGACTACGTGACGGAGCAAGATACCTTGCTCACCCCCGCCCGCAGGGCGAAGATCAAGGAATTTCAGCGGCTGTATCGGAGTTTGCTCGCCGCTGTGGCGACTCATAATGGTCAAGAACTGCGCTTTGTCTTAAAAGCCATGATGGAGCGCTCCGATCTCATCAACCGCTACGAGCGCGTGACGGGCGATGCCGTTCTCTATGTCGGCGAACGGCTGGTGAAAGGCGGTGCGCACATGGATTCCCGCGCCATACACGCCATGTTTCATCAGTTCGTCGAGCAGCAAATTTTGCGGCCCGACTATTTCAAGACCCGCCGATCCGGCCACGGCGCCCTCAAAAACAAAAAAGCCCGCCATATTCTGCGCGCCATGTTGCAGGATGTGCGGGATCTACGGTCCGGCTTATAAACGGGCGGGCAGCGCCTATCTTGATCGCCTTTGGAGTCCGAAGGCGTTTACCCGATCAAATTCTCAATCCCCTTAAAATTGGTTTTCGCTAACCCAGGTAAGGCGTCTTTTAACAGAGCCCATGATCTAACCGTATGTTGAAAAAGGGAGGTGTAAAGTAGAGGTTACACTTACACATAGCCTAGCCTAATCTGGCCATGTCCATCGGGCTGCCGGTAAGGTAAGCTATCCTATATAGAATAGCGGGTAGTCGGATGCGCGGCATCGGCTCCACCTTGGCCCCTCTCCCGGGAGCGGGGGTGATTGGCTGAATGGGTGCAGGTTGCTTATGGCAGAGATTAAAGAATATATGCAGCAAGTGGGCCGGCGGGCGCGGACGGCGGCGCGGCAGATGGCGCGCGCCGAGACCGCGGCCAAGAATGCGGCGCTGCTGGCTATCGCGGCGTTGATCGACGAGCGCAGCGAACAATTGATGGCGGCCAATCAAGCGGACTTGAAAGCGGCGCGCGCTCAAGGTTTGGACGATGCCATGCTGGACCGTCTCACCTTGAATGCCAAAGGCGCGGCCGCCATAGCCGAAGGTTTGCGGCAGATCGCCGCGCTCCCCGATCCGGTCGGTACCATCAGCGACCTCAATTACCGGCCGTCCGGCATTCAGGTGGGACGGATGCGCGTGCCGCTGGGGGTGATCGGGATCATCTACGAGGCGCGGCCCAACGTCACCGCCGATGCGGCGGGTTTGTGTCTGAAGTCGGGCAATGCGGCGATCCTGCGCGGCGGTTCCGAGGCGCTGCGTTCCAACCAAGCTATTGCGGCTTGCGTGCGCGCCGGATTGGAACAGGCGGGTTTACCCGCCGAGGCGGTGCAGGTGATCGAAACCGCCGATCGCGCCGCGGTGGGCGAGTTGATCCGCATGAAGGAATTCGTCGACGTGATCGTGCCGCGCGGCGGCAAGAGCCTCATCGAACGCATCAGCGCCGAGGCGCAGGTGCCGGTGATCAAGCATCTGCACGGCATCTGCCACGTCTATATCGATGACAAGGCCGATCTCGAAAAGGCCGTCGCCGTCGCTTTCAACGCCAAAACCCAGCGCTACGGTACTTGTAACACCATGGAGACCTTGCTGGTGGCGGAGAACATCGCGGCGAAGGTCCTGCCGCGCCTCGGCAAGCTGTATCTGGAAAAAGACGTGGAGCTGCGCGGCTGTCCGCGTACCCGCGAGCTGCTGCACGGCATCAAGGCCGCCACCGAGGAGGACTGGATGACGGAATACCTGGCGCCGATTCTGTCGATCCGCGTGGTGGCGGACCTGGACGACGCCATGGACCATATCGCGCGCTACGGTTCCCAGCACACCGACGCCATCGTCACCGAAGATTACACCCGCGCGCGGCGTTTCCTGCGCGAGGTGGATTCCAGTTCGGTGATGGTCAATGCCTCGACGCGTTTCGCCGACGGCTTCGAATACGGCCTGGGCGCCGAGATCGGCATCAGCACCGACAAGATTCACGTCCGCGGCCCGGTCGGTCTGGAAGGCCTGACCTCTCAGAAGTTCATCGTGTTGGGGGAAGGGCATGTTCGTAAATAAGATCCAAGCCGAACGCCTCAAGCTGCGAGCAAAAGGCCTTAAGCTGATCGCTTTCAGCTTAAAGCTTTTAGCTTATTCATGATCGGCCTCCTCGGCGGCACCTTCGATCCCGTACATTTCGGACATCTGCGCCCGGCCTTGGATATGCAACAGGCGCTGGGCCTCGATGAGGTGCGCCTCATCCCTTGCCGCGTGCCGCCTCACCGCGACGCGCCCCATGCCAGCCCCGCGCAACGCCTTATGATGTTGCGTTTGGCGATCAGCGGCGAGCGGGCACTGTCCATCGACGAGCGCGAACTGCGGCGTGACGGTCCGTCGTACATGATCGATACGCTGCAATCATTGCGCGCCGAGTTCGGGAATGTGCGACCGCTGGCCTTGCTGATCGGCATGGACGCCTTGCAAGGGCTGGATCGTTGGCATCGCTGGCGGGAGTTGGCGGATCTCTGCCATATCGTGGTGGCCACCCGTCCGGGTTGGACGCCTCCGCAAAGCGGCGCGGTGGCGGCTCTGGTGCAAGAGCGGCGTGTGGAAGAGGTGGAGGAATTACGCGTTCGCCCGGCGGGGCGGCTGTTGTTTTGTCCTGTAACTACATTGGATATCTCCGCGTCGCGCATCCGCGCCTTGCTGGGGGCGGGCAAGAGCCCGCGCTATCTGTTGCCCGGCGCGGTGCTGGATTATATCCAGACGACGAATTTGTATCAGAACGGAAAGTGACTGAATGCGAACCAAGCAGCTTAAAGAGTTGGTAGTGGCGGCGTTGGAGGAGATCAAGGCGAAGGACATCGTGGTGCTCGATGTGCGCAAACTCACCTCGATCACCGATATGATGGTGGTCGCGAGCGGCACCTCCACCCGGCAAGTCAAGGCGCTGGCCGACAACGTAGTGGAAAAGGCCAAGGCCGCCGGATGCCGGCCGCTGGGCGTGGAAGGGGAGCGCGAGGCGGAATGGGTTTTGGTGGACTTGGCCGATGTGGTGGTACATGTCATGTTGCCCAGCACCCGGGACTTTTATCAGCTGGAAAAATTGTGGGGGATGAATGAACGGCGCGGGCAAGAAGCGTCGACCTCGTGATGAAGCTCTCCAAGCCGCGCTAGGCATCCTGCTGCGCAAACCATTTGACTCCGGAATAATCCCCGCGGCTGCGGCGGCGCGCGTTGGCGCTGCAAGCTTGCTCGATTTCTGACATAGTACGCGGATCAGCCTCCGCGGCCGCCGCAGCGCGGAAAGGAAGGAGTTGTGCGCATACATCTCATCGCCGCGGGCAACCGCATGCCCGAGTGGGTGAATATGGGTTATGGCGAATTCGCCGGCCGCATGCCGACGGAATGTCGTTTACATTTGATCGAAGTCCCCTTGCCCAAGCGTACCAAGAGTCACGACACGGCGCGCTGGGTCGAACAAGAGGGCGAGCGGATGTTGGCGGCGATCCCCAAGGGCTGTCAGGTGATAGCTTTGGAGGTGGCGGGGAAGGAGTGGTCAACCGAAGAACTGTCGGCCGATCTCGCCCGGTGGTTGCAAGGCGGACGGGACATCGCGTTGCTGGTCGGCGGCCCCGACGGTTTAGCGCCAGCTTGCCTGGCGCGGGCGGAGCAGCGCCGGTCCTTGTCGCGCTTGACGCTGCCCCACATGTTGGTGCGCGTCGTGGTGGCCGAGCAACTCTACCGCGCGTGGACGTTGTTGCAGGGTCATCCGTATCATCGAGGCGCGGTCGAATGAGCCCCGCGCTGTATCTGGCCTCCGCCTCGCCGCGCCGCCGCGAGTTGCTGGAGCAGATCGGGGTGTCTTATCGGCTGCTGGAGGTGGCCGTGGATGAAGATCACCATTCCGGGGAGCAGCCGGAGATGTACGTATTGCGTCTGGCCTTGGGCAAGGCCAGAGCGGGTCATGCCATGCTGCCCGCCGGCAATCCGAGTGCGGTGTTGGGTGCCGATACCAGCGTCGTGAGCGACGGCGAGATATTGGGGAAGCCCCGGGATCGGGCGGAAGGCCTCGTCATGTTGCGCCGCTTGTCCGGCGCGACCCACCATGTGTATACCGGGGTGGCACTGGTGGACGATGTGCGGGAAGCGACGCGTCTCAGCGTCAGCGCCGTGAGCTTCCGGCCGCTGAGTGCGGAGGAATGCGAAAAGTATTGGAAAAGCGGCGAGCCCGTGGGCAAGGCCGGCGGCTACGCCATCCAGGGCAAAGGGGGCATGTTCATTTCCCGTTTGGAAGGGAGTTATTCCGGCGTGATGGGACTGCCGCTGTTCGAGACGGCGGAATTGTTGCGGGAGTTCGGGATTTTGTAGCCATCGCTTGCCAGCGCTATGCGAAAAAGGGTTACGATGTTTTGCTGATAGCTGATAGCTGATAGCTGATAGCTGATAGCTGATAGCTGATAGCTGATTAGCTGAGAATTTATGAGCGAAGAGATACTCATCAACGTCACCCCTCAAGAGACCCGCATCGCCGTGGTGGAGAACGGGGTATTGCAGGAGGTCTATATCGAACGCACCCGACGCCGCGGCTTGGTAGGCAATATCTACAAGGGCCGCGTCAGCCGGGTATTGCCGGGGATGCAGGCCGCCTTCGTCGATATCGGTTTGCAGCGCACCGCCTTTCTCCATGCCTCGGATATCGTCAACCAACCGGCGGAATGGTCGCCGACGGAAGAGCGGCGGGTGGGACATATTACCGAGCTGGTCAAGGAAGGCCAGGAGGTCACGGTGCAGGTGCTCAAGGACCCGTTGGGGACCAAGGGTGCGCGCCTTACTACCCACGTCACGGTGCCTTCCCGCTATCTGGTGCTCATGCCTACGGCGCGCAATCTGGGGATATCGCAAAAGATCGAGGCCGAAGAGGAACGCCAGCGGCTCAAGGGCATCGTAGAGGGCTTGGCCGGCGATGGCATGGACGGCGGCGGATACATCATTCGCACCGCCGCCGAAGGGGCCGAGGCCGACGCCCTGCGCGCCGACATGGACTATGTGCGCAAGCTGTGGGATTCCATCCGAGAACTGTCGGCGAACGCCGCGCCCGGTTCCGTCATCTATGAAGATTTGCCGCTGGTGCTGCGGGCGCTGCGGGACCTGGTGGACCTGGATGTGGAGAAGGTCCGCATCGATTCCCGCGAGAACTACAAAAAGGCCTTAGCCTTCGCCGAGCAGTTTGTGCCGCAGGTGGCGCCGCGCATCGAATATTATCCGGGTGAGCGGCCGATATTCGATTTATACGGGGTGGAAGACGAGATTCAAAAGGCCCTGGAACGGAAGGTGTCGCTCAAGTCCGGCGGCTATCTCATCATCGACCAGACCGAGGCCATGACCACCATCGACGTCAACACCGGCGCCTACGTGGGGCATCGCACCCTGGAAGAGACCATTTTCAAGACCAACCTGGAAGCGGCCCAGGCCATCGCCCGCCAACTGCGCCTGCGCAACTTGGGCGGCATCATCATCATCGACTTCATCGATATGCTGGAGGAAGACCATAAGCGCCAGGTTCTGGCGGCCCTGGAAAAAAACCTGGAACGGGACCGCGCCAAGAGCCACGTCAGCGAGGTGTCGGCGCTGGGCCTGGTGCAGATGACCCGCAAGCGCACCCGGGAGAGTTTGGAACATGTGTTGTGTGCGTCGTGCCCGACCTGTCAGGGACGCGGCTCGCTCAAGACTCCCGAGACGGTATGCTACGAGATCTTTCGCGAACTGCTGCGCGAGGCGCGCCAGTTCGATGTGCAGCAATACTTGGTGCTGGCCTCTCAGGAAGTGGTGGATGTATTGTTGGACGAGGAGGCCACCAGCCTCGCCGAATTGGAGACCTTCATCGGCAAGCCCATTAAATTGCAGGTGGAGGCCTTGTACAGCCAAGAACAGTTCGATGTCGTGCTGATGTAGCCCTATTGAACCAGAGGTCGGTTGCCGCAATGTGCAATCCCCGCGCGAACTTTCTCATGAGTGTTAAGTGAAACCGTTGCGTTTTCTCATTTCCGGCTTCTGGCTGAGTCTTGCCGCGCTGATCATCGTCATCGGGTTGATGTTCAGCGCCGCGCGCCTGCTGCTGCCCGAGGCGGGGCAGTATCGCGCCGAAGTGGCCGCGTGGGTCGGAGAAGTCTTGGGTCAGCCCGTCGAGATCGGCGCCCTGGGCGCGAGCTGGCACGGTTTGGGTCCCAGCGTGGAGCTGCGCAACCTCACGGTGCTGGATGCGGCGGGGCGGCAGGCGGTATTGCAATGCGCCTCGGCGCGCATCGATATCAATATTTTGGCATCGCTGCGCGAGCGGCAGTTCGAACCGGGCTTGTTGACGGTGCGGGGCCTGCATCTCACCATGCTAAGGCGCGCCGATGGCAGCATCGGGGTGGCGGGTTTGGGCGATGCAAACCAGGTCGGTATGGATGAGTCCGGCGAACGCCAACTCGAGCGATGGCTGCTGCGCCAGGAACGTCTGGCCGTCGAGGACAGTTCCATGCAATGGCGCGATGCGGCGGCGGAGGGAAAGACCGTGGAGTTCACCGCCGTGAATTTGCAATTGCGCAACCTCGGCGATCGGCATCGTCTCGACGGCACGGTGGATTTACCGGAATCGCTCGGCAAGCGTTTGCAAGTGGCGGTGGATGTGCGCGGCGATTTATTCGCCCCTGAGTCGTGGCAGGGGCAGGCCTATGGGAGCGGCGTTGCCGTGCGTTTGGGCGATTGGTGGGGAAAACAGCCTCGGTTCGGCGTCGCCGCGGTGGACGGCTTGGTGGATTTCCGGGCATGGAGTGAGTGGCGCAACGGCGTGCAACAGGTGGAAGGCGACGTCCAAGCCCACTCCCTGCGTATCGCCCGCGAGGCTGAGGCGCCCCCGCAAGGCGATACGACGGCGGCGACGGCGGGTCAAGTGGATTTGGCAAGTCTGCAAGGCGGATTTCACTGGCAACGCCGCGACCAGGGATGGATCGTCGATGTCGACAATTTTTCCGTTGCCCGCCAAGAGAACCCCGCGCCGCCGGCGCAATTGCGGGTGGAGTACGCGGAAGACAAGACCAGCGGGCGGCGCGTCGTGCAATCCGCTTACAGTGATCTGCGCGCCGAGGATGTCGCGGAGTTGCTGCTCGCGGCCCGTTCAGTGCCGGCGGATTTCCGGGAACGCCTTGTTGCGATGGCGCCGCAAGGGATATTGCACGACGGTTACCTACGCTATCAGAGCGAGCCACGGCAGGCGCCCCAATTCTTGCTGCGCACTCAGTTCAGCGGTGTGGCGATACATCCCGTTTCGCCCTGGCCCGGCTTGGAGGATATGACGGGTACCATCACGACCGACGGCGAACAGGGTACGGTCACGCTCGCCGCGGAGAAGGCGGCGCTGGACTTCGCCGACTTGTTCCGCGCCCCGTTACCGGTCGATGCATTGGCCGGGCATATCTATTGGCGCCGCGACCAGACGGTTCTGCGTGTGCTTGCGCCGGATCTGACGGCGCGCAATGAAGATGTGAAGC
>Ga0316620_10001411_pt1 | contig 10390 bp, 8 predicted proteins | sample OWC_Aug_M1_C1_D5_FD_207651 | JGI IMG/M metagenome (GOLD analysis project Ga0316620, IMG submission 207651) | Wetland soil microbial communities from Old Woman Creek delta, Ohio, United States - OWC_Aug_M1_C1_D5_B | ecosystem: Environmental > Terrestrial > Soil > Wetlands | place: USA: Ohio...
CATTGCTGTTGCCACAGGAATGCAAACAGAATTTGGCAAGATTGCCGCTATGCTTCAAGAGGTGGAGGAGGAGAAAACGCCTCTGGAAAAGAACCTGGATAGGGTGGGCAAGTGGCTCGGCTATGCTTGTCTGGGTGTAGTTGCCATTGTCGTCGGCCTTGTGTTGGTGCGGACCTTAATAAGCTCCGGAGCTATCACAGGCGACGTAATCTTACAGATGTTTATCTGGGGAGTGAGCCTGGCGGTGGCGGCTGTGCCCGAGGCTCTGGCGGCAGTAGTGGTCATCTCCCTATCCCTGGGTGTACGGAGAATGGTGAAACGTCATGCCTTGATAAGGCGATTATCTGCCGTGGAAACACTGGGCTGTACCACGGTTATCTGCTCGGATAAGACCGGCACTCTAACCCAAGACCAGATGACAGTGCGCCAGATCTATGCGGGCGGCAAATTGATGAAGGTCAGTGGAGTAGGTTATGAGCCCAAGGGTCAGTTTCAACTCGATGGCGAGGTTGTGGATGTATCGCAAGATACGGCGGTACAGACCCTAATGAAAATAGGCACCTTGTGCAATGACACCAGGTTGATTTCTGCTGATGGAGTCTGGGGAATAAAGGGCGATCCCACTGAGGGAGCCCTGGTAGTTGTCAGCGCTAAGGCTGGACTGTTGCAGGAAGAGGCAAATGAGAAATTCCCGCGCATAGATGAGATTCCGTTCTCGTCAGAAAGAAAGAGAATGACCACTATACACAATACCCCGGAGGGCAGGGTAGCCTATTCTAAAGGTGCGCCAGAAATAGTCCTGGATTCCTGTTCCTATGTTTTGTTGGATGGCAAAGAGAAACCGCTGGCTGAAAAGGATAAGGCTGGAGTATTGGATATTGCCAGACAAATGGCGGGTCAGGCACTGCGCGTGCTCGGTATGGCCTATAAGAAATTATCTGAAGTGCCGGCCTGCAAAGAGGAATCCGAAGCAGGTATGGTATTTATTGGTCTGGCGGGCATGATTGACCCGCCTCGCGAAGAAGCAAAAGAAGCTATTAGGCTGTGTGATAAGGCAGGTATAAAGTCGGTGATGATTACCGGCGACCATAAACTCACCGCCATGGCAGTGGCCAGGGAACTAGGCATTCTTAAGAAGGGCATTGCTCTAACTGGGGCCGAACTTGACAAGTTAACCGATGAAGAGTTCGAGAATAATGTAGAGGATATTGAGGTCTATGCCCGTGTATCGCCAGCCCATAAGCTGAGAGTAATAGAAGCCTTTGACAAGAAAGGCGATATCGTAGCCATGACAGGGGATGGTGTGAACGATGCCCCAGCTCTGAAGAAAGCTGATATCGGTGTTGCTATGGGGATTACTGGTACCGATGTGAGCAAGGAAGCGGCGGCAATGGTGCTGACTGATGATAACTTCGCCTCTATTGTTGCCGCCGTTGAAGAAGGCAGAGGTATTTTCCAGAACATAAAGAAGTATTTGATTTACTTGCTTTCTTGCAACGTCGGTGAGGTACTCATAATGTTCGTCGCCGGTGTCATGGGGATGGCTCTGCCACTGCTAGCTATCCATTTACTCTGGGTAAACCTGACCACCGATGGGCTGCCAGCGCTGGCTCTATCTATTGACCCCAATGACCCGGATATTATGGAGCAACCACCTCGTGATCCTAAATCAAGTGTCTTTTCCAAGAATATGCTGATTACAATTGGGGCTATCGGCGTTGCTATGGCGGCTACGATGTTGCCTATGTTTATATGGAAACTGACTTCCGAAGGTGGTTCGTGGCAAGACCTCAATAACCCGCTTATACCGGAGGCGCAAACCATGGTGCTGTGTACCATGGTCTTATTTGAGCTATTTACAGTGCTCGCCTGTCGTTCTGAAATACACAGCTTCTTCAAATTGGGACCTCTCAGTAATAAGTGGCTGATATATGCCAATCTTGGTTCGTTGGCTCTGCTAATGTGTGTGCTGTATATACCTGCTCTCAATGATCCATTCCACGTAGTACATATGGGGGCCGAAGATTGGAAGTGGATAGTACCGATATCTGTCTCAGGCTTCGCAGTCGTTGAAATCGTCAAATTGATCTATCGACGGATTGGCAAGACAGCCAAGCGCCAAGGAATACTGAGTACAGTGGGGGGTGATATGTGAAAGATTTAGCTCTTGGCTTGAGAATGACAGTCTTGAGACACGATATGTCATATCAAGTGAATAAAGGTATTAGCATAAGCATCGCTCCACCCGCTACTACTGAAGCAATTTGTCCGGCGACATTGGCTCCAGCAGCGGGCATCAGTAGATGATTGTAAGGATTAGCTTCCAGCCCTAGCTTCTGTACTACGCGGGACGACATGGGAAAAGCTGAAATGCCGCAGGCGCCAATCATAGGATTGACCTTTCTTCCCGACAGAACACACATTAACTTGCCTAGCAGAACACCGGCCACAGTATCCAGACTGAAAGCCACTATTCCCAGTATAAATACTAATATGGTCTCGGGTCTGAGAAACTCAGTTCCAGCCATCATTCCTCCTACGGTGATGCCCAGAAGAATAGTTACGATGTTAGCCAGTTCATTTTGAGCTGCCAGGGAAAGCCTCTCCACCACTCCGCATTCCCGCAGCAGATTGCCGAACATGAGACAGCCGATGAGTGGAGTGGCTTTCGGGGCGAACAAGCCTACCACAAGTACAGTAATGATAGGAAAGAGTATCTTTGTCCTCTGCGAAACTGTCCCCGCGACCGAAGTCATTTTCAAAGCTCTTTCTTCTTTACTGCACATCGCCTTTATTATGGGCGGCTGGATAATGGGTACCAGAGCCATATAAGAGTAGGCAGCCACGACGACGGCAGCAGTGTATTTGGATTGCAGTACGGTGGCGACGTAGATCGAGGTAGGACCGTCAGCGGAACCGATTATGCCGATGGAAGCTGCGTCCTTCAAGCTGAAATCCAGGACATGGAGCCAACCATCACCCAACAAATAGGCCAGGAAGAAAGTTCCGAAAATGCCGAATTGGGCGGCGGCACCAAGAAGAATGGTATAGGGTCTTTGTAGGAAGGGCTCAAAATCAATCATGGCTCCTACGCCAATAAAGATAAGCAGGGGAAATATCTCGGTATGGATGCCAGCTTCTCTTAGAATGGCTAGGAATCCACCTGCCTCACTTGCTCCACCAAGGGGTATATTAGCCAATATACACCCAAAACCAATAGGGACAAGCAGGACTGGTTCCACCTTCTTGGCAATCCCCAACCATACGAGGACACCGCCGATAACCAGCATTACTACAGCTTGCCAGGTCAGGTTGAGAAAGCCAAGGAATTCGCCCGCAGCCATGCCCGCTATTTGTCCTCCTTTTCCTCTTTCCCTCTGGGTCTAACGAGCTTACCTAGGAGAACCATGACTGCCAGTAAAATTCCCAGGACAGCGAAGATGATCGCCATTCCTAACAGGACTATCCACAGAGCATTGAGCATTGTGCACCCTTCTTGTCTGGCGGAGTTCGTGTGATGATACAATACGTTAATGATGGCTGTCAAAGCATCGGTGCGAGCGGGCATTGAATACAGTGTCATCCTGTGTTACCATCTTATGTTGTCTCTTTGTACTTTTGGCCCCTGTAGCTCAGAGGATAGAGCACTGGCCTCCGGAGCCAGGTGCAAGGGTTCGAGTCCCTTCAGGGGCGCTTTGTAATTGGGCTGTTCAAAAACGTAGTTGGCCAATTTGTTTGGCTTTTCCTTTGTCATTGCGAGACTGGCGAAGTCAGCCGAAGCAATCTCGTGGGGGTATGAGATTGCCGCCCATCTTTCACGTGCTCGTAATGACGAAGGGAAAGTGGCCTGATAGATCAGGCAGCTACAAAAATGCCCAGAATTGAACGGGAAATAGAAATTTGGACAGCCTCTTTGGTTGACAGGGAGGTATTACATTATGGCTGAACTTCTTGAAATAAGGTGGCATGGCAGAGGAGGACTGGGAGCAGTAACGTCGGCGGAGCTAGTTGCCCGGGCTGCTATAAGCGAGGGGAAATATGCTCAGTCGTTCCCCAGTTTCGGACCTGAGCGGAGAGGAGCACCGGTCATCGCTTTCCTCAGGATAAGCAATGAGTTCATCAGGACCAGGACGCCTATTGATGAGCCTGATGTTGTGCTTGTGCTCGACCCGGGGTTACTGCACGCAGTTGACGTGACCTCGGGGCTTAAGAAGAGTGGCAAAATCGTGATTAATTCCAGAAAATCGCCTGCTGAACTGAAGTCTGAATTTGGATATAAATGGCCTGTAGCTGCGGTTGATGCTACAAAAATCGCCAGAGAGACTATCGGGCTGCCTATCACTAATACCGCTATGATAGGGGCACTGCTCAAAGTTGCTGAGGCCGTAAAACTCGATTCTGTAGTTGAGCAATTACATGAACGGTTTGGAACGCGGGCTAAAGGAAATATCGAAGCCGTGAACAGAGCCTATATGGAGACTGTGATAGAGGAGTAGGAAATGACGGAGAAAAGGCTGAAGACGGGGTCTGATCTTACGTGGAGAGATATGGAGGTTGGCAATATCGTAACCGAAGCAGGAAATGCTTGTGTTCGGAAGACTGGTGACTGGAGGACAGAAAGGCCCATACTGGACAAGGAAAAGTGCACTAAGTGTGCCTTGTGCTGGATTTATTGCCCTGATGCCGCCATAAAGCCCTCTGAGGAAGGATATTATGAGGCTGACCTTCATTACTGTAAGGGCTGTGGGATCTGCGCTAACATATGCCCTGTAGGAGCCATAACTATGACAGAGGAGGGAGAGAAATGAGCAAAAGAGTGGGGTTAGAGGCCTCATTTGCTGCGGCCGAAGCAGCCAGAATGGCCAACGTCGATGTCATTGCTGCCTATCCTATAACACCCCAGACTCATATTCCCGAGCGCCTTGCCGAGATGGTAGCCGATGGTGAACTGAATGCCGCTTATATTCCGGTGGAGTCGGAACACTCGGCACTGAGCGCTTGTCTTGGAGCTGCAGCGGTAGGAGCGAGAACTTTCACTGCTACCGCAGGTCAAGGCTTGGAACTCATGCATGAAGTGGTTTACATTGCTTCATCTATGAGATATCCCGTAGTCATGGCAGTAAGCAACAGAGCTCTTTCTGCACCCTTAAGTGTTTGGGGAGACCACTCTGATGCTATGGCTGTCCGAGACACTGGCTGGATCCAGGTATTTTGTCAGAACAACCAGGAGGTATTTGATATGACCCTTTGGGCTTTTCGTGTTGGTGAAGATTCCAGGGTCCTTTTGCCGGTAATGGTTCATTTCGATGGATTTCACCTGTCCCACGTAACGGAGCCAGTTTTCTTGCCAGAGCAAGAAGAAGTGGATAGATTTCTCCCGAGATTTCAGTATCCTTTTGCCTTGGACCCTGATAAACCAATGACCCACGGAGCTTTCGGTCCGCCAGACATATATTCAGAAGCGAAGGTAGCTCAGGAGGTGGCCTTCAGGAAATCCAAGGATGTGATAATTCAAGGGTTCAAAGAATTTGGAGACATATTCGGCCGTTATTATAATCTGGTCGAGCCCTATAGAACAGAAGGAGCTAAGGTATTGCTTCTGACTATGGGGAGTTTTGGTGAGACAGCGAAGATTGCCATAGATACAAAGAAAAACAAAGGAGAATCTGTGGGGCTCATCAGCTTGCGCCTTTGGAGGCCTTTTCCATTCAGGGAACTTCGCCAGGCGGTAAAGAATGCCGAAACTCTTATCGTTTTTGACCGATGTATCTCCTTCGGGGGCCCGGGAGGGCCAGTCTACTCTGAAATCAGGTCAGCCTTATATAATGAGAAGAAAAGGCCGAAGGTTGTGAGTCTTATAGGTGGCTTGGGTGGGAGGGATATGTCGGTAGAAGATTTTGAGTATGTTATTGACCGGGGTCAGAGAATCGCAGAAGAGGGATCGAAAGAGCTATTTGAGACGGTGGGCATAAGAGGGAAGGTTACAGGTATAAGGGGGTAGGAATGGAGGGTAAATTTATAAAGATCGGCAAAAACCTTGTGGCCGCGGATGAGTTCGTCGCTGAGGGCCATAGTTTCTGTGTTGGCTGTGGCGAAGTCTTGGCATTGAGGCTGGCCTGCAAGGCCCTGGGGAAGGACGTAATAATTGCCAATGCTACCGGGTGTATAGAGATTTGCACTTCGCCACTTCCTGTCACTTCGTGGAGAGTTCCCTGGATACACACGCTGTTTGAGAACACCGCCGCCGTGAGTTCGGGCACAGAAGCCGCGCTGAAGGTCTTGATGAAGAAAGGCAGGATACCCGAGAAGGATATCAAATGTGTGTCCGTGGCCGGAGACGGAGCGACGAGTGACATAGGACTGCAGGCTTTGTCCGGAGCATTGGAGAGAAGGCACAACTTCCTGTATCTCTGTTTTGACAACGAAGCGTATATGAATACCGGTATCCAGAGGTCGAGCGCCACTCCCTACGGAGCTTCGACTACGACGGCGCCTGCCGGCAAGTTCAGCATCGGCCAGACTACCTGGAAAAAGGACCTGCCTGAAATTTCTGTCGCCCACAACATACCTTATGTAGCCACAGCCTGTCCCGGCTATCCTTTTGATTTAATGAATAAGGTCAAAAAGGGTCGGGAGGTCAAAGGACCAGCTTATGTACATATACTATCTCCTTGCCCCACAGGCTGGAGATCGCCCAGCAATTTAAGTGTTAAGATAAGTAGGCTTGCCGTAGAGACTGCTATTTTCCCTCTCTATGAAGTAGAGAATGGGCGGTACAAACTGAATGTTGACCCGCCTAAACTTAAGCCGGTTGAGGAATACCTAAAGCCACAGGGCCGGTTCCGCCATTTGCTGGAGGGGGATATTAAGGAAATTCAAGAGCACGTAAATCAAGAATATGCCAAACTCAAGGCAAGGGTAGCCTGTTTTGCAGCTTGATTTCTTCCAATAAGTAAGGATGATTGCTTCAAGTCTCCTTACCTACTATAATACTTAGCTGTACGGGGTGTGGCGCAGCGGCTAGCGCGCATGGTTTGGGACCATGAGGTCGGTGGTTCAAATCCACTCACCCCGACCATGAGGTGGAAACAAGAGGTGTAGACCTCATGGTCTTTTCGGGGGCGGGTCCGCGAGATGAATTATGCTCGCATCAATCAAACTAGAGGTACCACGCAACTAGACGCTGTTTTGATTGATGAAATCGAAGTGTAAGGAGTATCGATTATCTCAAATTGAAGTGTCTCTGTATCAATGCTCGCCAGGTGCGATTCTCCGTTTCTTAGATAGATGCAGAACGCTTGAGGATGCGCAAGACGTAGTGCCCACAAATTGATGTGGATGCGTCATTTCAGCTTGGAGTCATTGCGATCAGTGGTAAAACTGGGTTTAGCTTCCCGCGCTTAAGTACAACAGTAACAGACTATAGCTACTTTGGCTGTTATGACCATCGGCTGTAGATGCCAGTCCGCCTGTTCCTAATCCGGTCTATACTAAGGACACCGGTAAATAAGGTGTCTTATTGCCCCTGCCTTTCTTTTACCAGCGTATGCACCACTGATGGGTCAGCCAGGGTAGTTATGTCACCCAGGTTATCAACATCACCGGCTCCAATCTTGGCCAGAATTCTCCTCATGATCTTACCGCTTCTTGTCTTGGGCAGAGCATCGGCAAACTGCATCTTGTCGGGAGTGGCTATGGGCCCTATCTCTTTTCTGACGTGGGCCACCAGCTCCTTTTTCAAGTCATCGGATTTTTCCACATTAGCTTTCAGGGTAACAAAGGCATATATGCCCGTTCCCTTAATTTCGTGTGGAATACCCACCACTGCTGCTTCAACCACTTTATGGTGGGATACCAGAGCGCTTTCCACTTCAGCGGTGCCTATGCGATGCCCTGATACGTTGATAACATCATCAATTCGGCCCATCAGCCAGTAGTAACCGTCCTCGTCAACTCTGGCTCCGTCTCCCGTAGTATAAACACCAGGGAACCGGACGAAGTAGGTGTTTTTGAACCTTTCCGGGTCACCATAGACCCGGCGCATCAGGCCGGGCCACGGCCGCTTGATTACCAGCTGACCACCTTCATTTACGTCGGCCGGTGAACCGTCATCTCTGAGCACGGCTAGCTCAACCCCGGGGAACGGCAGCGTAGCCGAGCCCGGTTTCATGGGAGTGGCTCCAGGCAGTGGGCTAATTAGTGCGGCGCCGGTCTCGGTCTGCCACCATGTGTCCACTATCGGGCGTTTGCCTTTCCCGATTGTGTTGTAATACCACATCCATGTTTCGGGGCTAATCGGTTCGCCGACCGAGCCCAGGATGCGTAGCGAGCTCAGGTCATGCTTGTTCGGCCAGTCATCCCCTTCTATCATGATGGCACGGAGGGCGGTGGGGGCGGTGTAGAAAATACTGACCTGGTACTTTTCAACCATCTCCCAGAACCGGTCAGGGTGAGGATAGTTGGGCACACCCTCGAACATGAGGCAGGTGGCGCCGGCAGCCAGTGGGCCATAGACGATATATGTGTGGCCTGTAACCCAGCCGATATCGGCGGTACACCAGAAGGTGTCCTCTTCCTTAATATCGAATATCCACTTGAAGGTCTGGTAGGCGTAAAGCAGGTAGCCGGCTTGAGTGTGGAGAACTCCCTTGGGCTTCCCGGTGCTGCCACTGGTGTACAGAATGAACAGCGGGTCTTCAGCATCCATCACCTCGGGCTCACAGACCGGGCCTATATCTCCAGCCTGCATTTCCTCGTGCCACCACCAGTCACGACCCTGTTCCATCTTTACTTGAATGCTGGCCCGCCGAACTACAATCACGTCTTTTACCCCCGGGCATTTTTGTAGAGCTTCATCGGCATTGTCTTTACTTCGGATGATCCGACCGCTGCGGTAATAGCCATCGACACAGATGAGCATCTTCGAATCGCAGTCCAATATTCTGTTTCTCAATGCCTCTGCACTGAAACCGCCGAAAACGACGCTGTGGATAGCCCCAATGCGGGCACAGGCAAGCATGGCAATCGGCAGCTCCAGAATCATAGGCAGGTAAATAGATACCCGGTCCCCCTTCTTAATTCCGTGCTTCTTCAACACGTTGGCAAACTTGCACACGTTGTGATATAGCTGCTGGTAGGTGAGTGCCTTGCTTTCACCGGTATCTCCCTCCCAGATCAAGGCTGCTTTATTCTTTCGCCAGGTCTTAAGGTTTCTATCCAGGCAGTTATACGAGACATTGAGTTTACCGCCGACAAACCATTCATGCTTAGCTTCCCCAAAGTCTTGAACCAGCACCTTGTCCCATTTCTTGTACCAATCCAGCTGTTGGGCAGCCTCTCCCCAGAAACCCTCTGGGTCATCAAGGGATCTTTGATAGATTTGTTTATACTCCTTCAAGCTCTTGATGTATGCCTTTCTACTCAACTCCTCCGGTGGATAGAAGACCCTCATCTCGTGCATCATAGAACTAAGTGTTTTTTGTTCCATAAGGTACTACTCCTTCAACCTGCAATATCGAATATCAATGTCTGGTGACGCTGGTAACGATTGTATACCAGGGACGGGTCAGTCTTCGTCGTCAGTAACGCCTAGCAACTGAATATAGGATTGACGTAGTCTTTCAGCTATCACACGAGCTACTGCCTGCATAATCCTGAAGCCTACCTCACCATGGGTAGTACACAAAGCAGTCAACTCCCGCCCGTCAAAGACGATCACCTTTGTCTTCTCTAGGGCTTTGACCGTAGCTGTACGCGTACATGGGGGGATCATGGCCGACCAGCCAAAGCTCTCGAAGTTAGCAGCCGCCTGGACCTGGCGTTGTGCCAGGGGCCCTACCTCCAGGATAATTCCTACCAGGCCTTCTTCGATCACATGAATCAGCTCCGCAGTGGAACCCTGCTTGTAGATGATTGTCCCCGCATCAAATACCTGATGAGTACCTATTTTCGCCACCAGGGCAAGGTGCTCGTCATCCAGTTCACGAAACAGATCAGACCTCTTAAGTACTTCAATCTTGTTCATTCGCTCACCTCTTTCTTGTTATTTGGAATTTGTCACCATTCCGTCGAATTACAGAAAACGTGTCAACCAAACTGCCATTCTAACTTATCAGGCCTTGCTACGCAACCCATCTGAAACCTAGGTTCTTTTCCACTTTGGTTGAGCATCCATAAAACCTCCTATGGAATAGTACTACGCTATGAAAGCCACTAAGGACTTTATTGACTCTCGTAGTGATTGGTTGCTTGGGCATATGCAAACGCAAGTTATTAGGATTGTCTTCCCAATAGCCTTGGGCTTTCAAATTGCGAACTGGTGGACTATACCTCCTATTTTCTCTGTCTACTCTGATGCTATGGATAAGGTTTGGTGGGTAGATTTCATAGT
>Ga0316620_10001412_pt1 | contig 10388 bp, 8 predicted proteins | sample OWC_Aug_M1_C1_D5_FD_207651 | JGI IMG/M metagenome (GOLD analysis project Ga0316620, IMG submission 207651) | Wetland soil microbial communities from Old Woman Creek delta, Ohio, United States - OWC_Aug_M1_C1_D5_B | ecosystem: Environmental > Terrestrial > Soil > Wetlands | place: USA: Ohio...
ACTATGGCTGGTGGGTCCCATCACACAATCGTCCTCCTCATTGAACGGCACTTTAAACCCCTTACCATACACCTCGGAGGTGGAGGCCAGCATCACTTTGCAGCCATAGCGGTTGGCTGTCGTCAGCACTGCTTCCGTCCCCATGATATTGGTGGCGATGGTGTTCACCGGGTCTTCCACGATCAGCTTCACTCCCACCACAGCTGCCAGGTGGATGATGATATCTGCCTCGCTGGTCAGGCGATCCAGCACCTGCCCATTATTGATGCTCTCGCGTACGAATTGGAATCCTGCCATGGGCAGCAGGTGTTGAATATTATCCAATCTGCCTGTGGAGAGGTTGTCGATCGCCACCACCTGGTGGCCATAATGCACCAACAGCTCGCACAAATGACTGCCAATAAATCCTGCTCCGCCGGTAACCAGGACCTTCTCTTTCATGCGCCTTGTATCCTTTCAAGTCGATTTTTCTCTCAGAGGTGTTCTGGCTCTAATTCTAATCGAAATTACCGAATTTATTTTATTGAGTCGTGCGTAAAAAAAAAGAGCAGGATCTCCCTCCCGCTCTCATATTATCACCGCAATGCCGTCATTGAGCTTATCAGTCGTGGTTGTTCGCTGGCAAGACTACTTCGAAGGTGGTGCCTTTACCCGTTTCGCTTTCAACCCGGATCTCCCCGTGATGTGCCTGGACGATCCAATTGGCGATGGCCAATCCCAGCCCAGTGCCCGAGGACCCTTGCTCTTCCGATTCGCCCTCGTTCCCATCCACCCGGTTGCGTGCCGCATCCACCTGGTAGAAGCGGTCGAATATGCGTCCCAGGTTTTCAGGGGCAATACCGATCCCATTATCATTCACTTTCACCCATGCCAGCTTACCGCTTTGTTCCTCTCGCTGACCCGCAGAGATATTTACCTGTGGCCTGGTTACGCCGGCAGAATACTTGATGGCGTTCTCCACCAGGTTGGTCAGCATCTGCACCAGGGTTGAATGGTCCCCCATGATCCTCATCTCCGGCAGCTCCCCGACGCCCAGCTCCACGCCCTGGGTAACAGCCAAGGGTTGCATCCGCTCGATCACTTCTGATACCAATGCACTCAGATCCAGCTGCTCGGTCTTTAACTTGACTTGCCCGGCGTCCATGCGCGCCAATGACAATAAGTTATTCACCAGGCGGATCATAAAATGATTCTCCGACTGTATCGTGCGCATGATGCGCTCATATTCGTCTATGGAACGCCGGTTCGCAAGTGCCCGGTCGGTTTCCAGGTTGATGATTGTCAGTGGAGTCCGTAGTTCATGGCTGGCATCCGCAGTGAACTGCCGTTGGCGTTCAAAGGCTGCTTGCAGCCGGGTGAGCATCGCATCGAAGGTGTTGCCGAGCTCTGCTAATTCGTCTCGGCCGCGCATATGCAATCGCTTTTGCAGGTCAGTCTCACCGATCGTCCGCGCCGTTTGGGTGATGGTATGCACCGGGCGCATCGCCCGGTCGGCCAGCCAGAAGCCCCCGGTCAAGGCGATTGCCAGGGTCAGTAGGTTGCCCAACACGAGGGAGACAGCCAGTCGCTCCAGCTCGTTATTGGGGTCCAACGGCACTCCCACTAAAAGGTATCCTGTTATCTGCCCATTCTGCAGGATTGCCGGGTTAATGAACAGGAATCTGCTATTGGTAATCCCTGGCAAACCTGCCACCTTGATCTGCTGTACACCATTCCAACCTCTCTGTGGCAGGCTCAATTGTTGGATTTGTGCTACAGTCAGTGCACCCAGGGATAGTTGTACGGTTCCATCTGCTCCCAGCAGTGCTACCACCGCATAGTCCTGCCCGGCGGAGCTCAAGCCTTGTGCATTCTCAGGGATCCCGGTCACGACAGGAGCTTGTTCGATAACGCCTTCCCTTTCATGTGCGGGGCCAAGGAAGCGCTCTTCGGTGAAGTTCAACCTTCCCATGGCGATCGCACGGACGTCCTGCGCCTGTCGCCAATAGATAAAACCGCTGAAGATCGCCATCACCACTCCCAGGATCACCACAAACCACAGCACCAGCCGGAAACGGATGCTGTGGAAGAATGTCTCGATGGATTGTTTTATTTTATTGACCCGGCTATTCATACTTCTATCAATCCCACCACCCTGTCCAGGTAACATATTGGGTATGACGGTTAATAACTATGCTTCCGGTTTATTTAGGCGATATCCGAAGCCGCGGATGGTCTCGATTAGTTTTACCTCGAATGGGTCATCCAATTTACGCCGCAAGCGGCGGATGTACACATCCACCAGGTTCGAAGCGCTGGCTCCCCCATAATCCCACACGTGCCTTTCTGCCATCTCACGCGTGATCAGCCAGTTGGGATTGCGCATCATATACTCAAGCAAGGCATACTCCTTGCCCGTCAGCTCGATGGGTATCCCGGACTTACGGATAATGTGTGTGGCTGGGTCCAGCTCCAGGTCAGCTGCGGTCAGCAACCCGTTTTTTTCCGGGGCATCCCGCCGGAGTAGTGCCCTCAGCCTGGCCTCCAATTCTTCCAGTGAGAATGGTTTTACCAGGTAGTCATCCGCCCCGCTATCCAGCCCCTTCACCCGGTCCTCCACCGCATCGCGGGCGGTGAGCAGTAGGATGGGTGTGCGCATGTGCTGCTTGCGGAGGTTTTTACACACCTCCAGGCCATCCCGTTTTGGCAGCATGATGTCCAGTATGATGGCATCATAAGGCGTCAGCTCGGCCAAATCCTGGCCTTCTTCACCGTCAGCAGCCGTGTCCACCACATACCCCGATTCTTCCAGGCTAAGCTTGAGTGCCTTGCTCAAACGTTGGTTATCTTCCACCACCAGCAGTCGCATGCTCGAAATTATACAACTTCTTTTTACTGTTTCACCTGGCTGGTCTGCCTGGATGGGATTGCCCTCACCACTTTCGCCTTCTTCAATTGCCTGGCCTGGATCAGCCAGTAAGACGTGAGGAATACGATCACCAGGAATGAAGATACGTAGACCAGCTGCACAACAGCTAATGATGAGTCGCTGCCGCTAAAGAAAGCATGCAATATGACCCCCAGGTAAGCAAAGACGCTTAATGTGTGGATGGCCTTGAATCTCTTTTGACCGATGCGCTTACGCAGGTAGAACGTGACCGTTACCAGCAAGGCCAGGTATGCGCCGATCACCCCCAATCCCACCCATAGGGGTCGGTAGGTGGATAGGAACGGCACCAATATCTGTACCAGTGTAAAGGGCAGGTACTGGTCGATTAGCAAGACACTCACGTGCAAGATCACGAAGCCGATCGCCAGCAGTGAGATATATTCGTGGAAGTCTACGACAAACGTGGGGGAGAGGTATCGCTCAAAAAACTTGGTTGGGATCACCAGGCCCCACACCATGGAGAACCACATCAGGAAATACGCCACCCACCCAGCAGCCCGGGTGATAAACCAGGTGGTGTGCACACTATTGGTTGCAAACAGCCAGGCAAATAAATTGGAAAAGGTCTGCCCGATGGCCAGGTCTTTGATGATGAGCACTCCTAGCCACCCGAGAAGCGCTGCCCCCACCAACAATATCCCGCCTGCCGTCCAGATGAGCACGTTTTTCAGCGTGAATTTGCGAATAATGGGATTAAGATTAGACATGAAACACCTCGTGATAATTGTCAGAGCCCTGCACCCAGCCATGCTTATCCACCGCCAGGTAGGCCTTCGAATTTTGATTTTTATACATTCCCTCAGCTCCTATTGGACCAGCGATCAGCAATACCTTGGCATACACCTCGGCCTCTGTGGCTGATTCAGCCCATACCGTTACACTGAGCCAATCTGTCTCAGCGGATTTTCCACTGCGTGGGTCAATCAGGTGGTGCTGCACCTGGCCATTGTGTTTCCATTGCCGCTTGGTGATGGCTGACGTCGCTACGGCACCTGGCTTGACGTGCAACACTGCCAGGTCATGTTCAGGCTCGAGCGGGTTTTCCAACCCCACCTCCCAGCTGGTTTCACCCTCAGGCAGGTTCACCAGGAACATGTCGCCCCCCGCGTTGACGGCACAGGCCTTCGCTATTTTTGCCAGCAGGCGGGCAGTTTGTTCAGCAATCCAGCCTTTGGCAATCCCACCCAGGTCAACTTGCATTCCGAGTGGAAGGAGAACAGCGTGAGTTTCCCGGTCAAGCTGCACCAGGCGGAAATCCTGCACCTCGATCACACTGGTGGGTCCCATTCGGTCTGGGCTATTTTTAATCTCTTCCATCGACCGGTCGTAACCGGCTTGTTTCAATACTGGGAGAATGGCTGGATTAAATAACCCATTTGTTTCCATCGCCAGGCGCCTGGCTTCCTCTAGCACCTGGAACATCTCCAGAGATGCCTGGAACCATTCTCCTGCCGAGCGGTTAAGCCGGGCAAGCTCACTACTGTCGGTGAAACGCGTGAAACGTTCTTCGCTCTGGTTGATGAACATACGTGCCAGTGAGAACCCGCTCTTGATCACCGCCAGGTCGTTTCCACTGGCAGCTAACACGATGGCTGAGTTCATGGCTTGAAATTCATCGTAGTGCATTCTATGAACCCCCGGTACGCAGGCGTGGGCTGAAGGATTGAGATTGACTCTGGAATGAGAACGGGAAAGATCCCGTTTGTGAGTTGTTATTGAATGATCGTACGGTCTGGTTCTGAGCAGGTGCCGATACGGTTGGCTGGCTCACCTGGAGCGATGCAGGCTTATTGGCATGGGCGAAAAATATCCATCCCACCAGGAAGCTGAACAGCGAGGCGGCTGTGATCCATACCCGCATGCCTTTTTTGATGATTTTCATATTTACCTTCCTTTCGATTATTCCCATTATGGTGAGTGGCGCGTATTCCCAACCCCACCATTTCGGGCTGGTTGTCTATCGCGTTAATGGGATGAAGATCCTCCACCCTCGGGGAGATAGATATTCCCATTCTGGTCAATAAAGATGATCCCCCGCTGCTGGAGCACGCTGATCAGTGATTGGTATTGCTGCAGTGCCTGATTCGACTGGTTCAGCTGAGACTGCAGGCTGTTTACCTGTTGTTGTAATTGCTGCACATTAGAAGAAGTTGCCGCAGACGTTCCAGTGCTATTCGAATTCACCGTATCACTCGCTGTCAGGCTGCTATTGGGCGAATTCTGGATTGCAACGGTATTGGTATTGGTAAGGGCGTTCACACCGATCACAAATATTCCCAAGCCAATTACGGCAGTGATAACCAGGGCAGTTAATATAGCAGAGAGATGTTTCATGATGATTTCCCTTCCTAAGATACGAGATTATGTTCATCCAATTAGGCACATTATAGGTAACGAAGATGACAACCAGATGAACAGGCGAAAATTGCTAATTGTCCCTTTATGTTCATTTCTTCGATATATACTATAGAAGTCATTGTTAGTTAAATACTTACCTTTTCACCAAAGTGAGGGGAGATGGATAGGTATTTTTCTGCAAAAGATACGATGGGAATGGCCTCGCTGGAAGAAGCCTCGCTCATCAAGGCTGCGCGCAGCGATCCAAAGGTGTTTAATCAGCTGTATTTAGCCCACGTCCGCCCAATCTATCGCTATATCTTCAGTAAATTGGGTGAAGTGAAACAAGCCGAGGACATAACCGCCCAGGTCTTTTTAGCTGCCCTCGAAAGCCTGCCTCGCTACCACCATGATGGGCATTTCGAAGCCTGGCTGTATGGTATCGCCCGACACAAGCTCGCCGATCACTATCGTTCACGAGGCCCGGAATTACCGATTGATGTCGCTGGCGGTGAACTAGATAAGAAGGGCGAACCTTTATCCACCATAATACAGGTAGAGGAATCACAGCATCTCTCCAAACTAATTCATCAGCTGGATGAGCAAGACCAGGAGTTATTACGGCTACGCTTCGTGGCAGAGCTTAGCTTTGCTGAAATTGCCCGGCTTATCGATAGCAACATGGAAACCACCAAGAAGCGCTTTTACCGGTTATTGGATCATTTACGGCAACAAGTGGAGCTCGATCATGATTGACCCAGAGGAAGTCGAACCCATCCAGGAATTTGAGCTGAAGGTCCGCTCTACGTATCAGGTCGAGGATCCGGATCAGCTTTTCATCGACCGTTTGCAAAAAAAGCTCGCAGACCGGTATGGAGAAATTGAACGATCCACAGAGAGCAGGCGTTCGCTGCGTCAAGAAAACTATAAACGCCTGATTTCTCCCCTGGCCTGGGGAGCAATGGCGATCATCCTTATCCTTGCTTTGATCTGGGGGATCAAAAACCTCGTCCCGAGGTCCGAGCCAGGCATAATTTCTCACCCATCGCCATCACCGCTAATGCAACCAACCCCGGCCGAAGATGCTCAGGGCATGATCAAGCTGCCGACCGCATTGGGGATGCCTGTTCACTGGCCAGAGGTAGCCATCAGTTCCGAGAATGCCCCTCAAATCATTCAGCTGGCGCGTTGGGGGAGTGACCCGATATCAGTTGTTACCTGGGCACCGGATGGGAAGTCTTTTGCGCTAGTATCGTCGACCACCATTCACATTTACGACAGCCTGACCTTTCAAGTGATTCAAACGATTGAGACTGGCTCTAGCGCCTATCAAATTGCCTATTCTCCTGATGGGACAAAGCTGGCTGTAGGATCTTATGATGCACCGGTAAAGATTTGGGATATAGCCAGTGGGAGCGCACTGCAAACACTGGAAGGGAACCAAAATGGCAACACCGGATTGGCATATTCACCTGAAGGGATCATTCTGGGTACCGGGACTTACGACAATGAAGGACCGATAACTCTGTGGGATGCAGCCAGTGGTCAGGAGCTGCGTACTTTATGTAGCTCATCGGGGTATTTTTTCGCTTTTTCACCAGATTGGTTACTATTGGCTACGGTTAATGGGCACAAGACCATCAAGCTGTGGGACGTTACCAGCGGTGAGGAATTGCATACTTTATCCGGACATACCGACGATATCTATGGAATAACCTTTTCTCGTGATGGCTCACGACTGGCTTCGTGGTCAGCCGATATGGTCATCAAAATATGGGAGGTAGCCACCGGGAACGAGCAGAGCACATTGAGTGTGGGCGAATACATAAGCAATGTATCCTTTTTACCAGATGGAGAGACTCTTGTATATCTTGCTAATGGTAAACCAATCACATTGTGGGACATTGCTAGCAACCAGGTGCTGGGCACAATTGGTGCCGTACAACAAGGGGAAGGTATCTCACTTTCACCAGATGGAGAGATGGTCCTCTTCTCTGGGAGGCTGGGGAATGTAATTAAATTGTATGATCTAGCCAGCGGGAAAGAGCTGCGCAAATTGGATTGGCAATCTTATAGTGTCGCTGGTTTAGCCTATTCTCCTGATGGCAGGATGGTTGCCGTAGGTCTGCAATCGGGTGAAATAAAACTACTGGATGCAGCCAATGGGAGGGAGCTGAGTAATCTGACTGGTCACCTCTACGGGGTGCCCCGGCTGGCATTTTCACCGGATGGTGCCGCACTGGCTTCTGGCTCTTTTGATTTATCAGATAAGTTATGGGATGTTGCCAGCGGGAAGGAGCTCCAAAGCATGCCCGGGGCGGATATCAGCTGGTTCGGTGGGATGCCATCGGTCGCTTTTTCTCCAGATGGAAAGACTCTGGCTTATGGGGCTCCACGTGGCCAGGTAAAGTTGTTCGATATTGCCAATAATAAGGAGTTACGTACTCTGGGTGGTACACCGGAGGGTGGCACTATAGATGATGTTAATAGTGTCGCATATTCACCCGACGGGAAGATCCTGGCCTCAGGGTATGGCATGGGGTCGATTACCTTATGGGATGCAACCAGTGGGGAGCAGCTGCGTACCCTCACCGGGCAGCAATCGGTGACCGCTTTGGCCTTCTCGCCAGATGGGAGCATCCTGGCTTCTGTGTCTAAAAACCTGATGATCAGGTTATGGGATGTGACCAGCTGGAGTGAGCTTCGTGCCTTTACGGTGCCAGGGATGTCAGGGGATTCCGGCATGGTTTATACCGGCAGCCTGGCTTTTTCACCAAATGGGGAAGTTTTGGCAGTGGGAAGCGATGTTGGTCCATTTGTCTTGTGGGATGCCATCAGCGGTGATGAGCTTTTCACCCTGACAGGGTCAGCAGGCAACCTGGCTGTTTCACCCGATGGGAGGGTGATGATCACCGGGTCAGCGAATGGTACGATCCTTGTGTGGGGTATTGCGCCTGCAAATGCAGCCCAACCGGAAGCTATGATCGAGCTGCCTGGAGCAGAGATCTCACGAACCCAGGAGCCCTCCCCCACGGCAGCCCCTGAAGAATTAAATGTCGAGAAGGTGCCCATCCCGATTTTAGTGACTGGAAAAGACCTCCGAGGAGGTGGCTGGTCTCTGGATGGGAGCTACTTTTATTACACTGACCTGGGACCACTGGGAGAACCTGGTCCGAACCAGGCGATAAAATCCTTGAGCTTTTTGGATGCGCGCACAAGCGAGATCTGCCCAAGCATCCAGGAAACAGTAACCTTTACTCAAGACGAATGGCATTTCTATCCTGAAGGGATCGACTTGAATGAACGGACACTTTGGATAGGGAACAACCACCTGCTGTATCTAAGCCCATTCGGGGAGCTCATGGCTCTTAGACCCTGTAGTGATTCAACCGAGAATTGGAGTGCATCATTACCTGATTCGATATCTTCTTTCAGATATGGCCCTGGTGATGGCACCCAAATCCTACTCAAGGGGGAAGAGGCATATTGGCTCTTCACCCCCTTGACCCGCCAGAGCTTGAAGCTGGACCTCCCTGCTCCACAGGAGGGTAAGGAAATTTCGCTCGCCTGGTCTCCCTGGGAACCAAAGCTCATTTCCAGCCGGCTCGAGGACCGATCGGGCGAACTGTGGATTATCCTGGAGTTTATCGATACGGCAACGGGCAGCGCCTCACCGATCATAGAAGTCCAGGCCTCTCCGGTGTTGCAAAATTCCTATCCAATGTATCCCTCTATTGGATGGGCAAGCAGAGATGCGATCTTGGTCGATAACACGATTAGCGGGATCAGGCTGTACGACCTCAGCAGCCAGCCCATCCAATTTACCAACCTGTTCCCAGACCTGTTCGGGATGGAATACCCGGGCATGGCGATAAATGGTTGGGGAGGGGAGCTGAAGGGTACCGGAGAACGGGATTTCCACTTATTCCTTGCTACAGAGACTGCCTCAGGTGGTCAATATTATCTATACCATCCGGAGAGTGGTGTGGTGGACCAGTATCCCCTCGACCTGCCTCTCATTGTCATATCCCCGGCTGGTGATGGTAGCATCGTGTTTGCCAACGCAGGGATTCAACCGCCGAATAATACCTTTAAGGTGATCCTGGTTGACAGTGGCACAGAACCTTATGATCTGGTTGCCAAAGGACATCCACCCGGTCCGAACTCCTGGTCCTTCGCAACCATCCTCCCAGGAGGCCGACAAGTCATGTTCAGCTCCATCCAAGGTATCTCCCTGGTGGATCTTCAAAGTGGGGAGATCCTGAAATTCTGGGGATTGGAAAACCAGCAGCAATACGCGGATTTCTCCTCATGGCTCTCCCCGGATGGGAAGTCCGTGGTCGGATTTGCCAGTGCACAGGAACCGGGGCAGGGATATCAGAACCAGGCCCTGTACTGGTTGCGGTTGGAACCATGATGGTTTATGGCTTCCAAATAGGCTGGTTCATTCTTTTCCCTGTGCCGCCTCATTAGAAATACCTATTTTGTTGTCGCGAAGTTGGTCAAATCAGACGAATTACAGTCACCACAGCCTTCCATAGCTTGAGATCCTGTCGGGTGCGCCCGTCATAGCCGCAGGGTTAAAATGACAACAAAAAATTACTCGCACGTCCGATACGTATTAATTCTCTGTACCCTTTTCTCCCTGGCTATCCTCGCCGCCTGTAAGCCCAAGCCGTCCGCCAGCCAACCTTTTCCCGATTTGAAAGAATGGGATTTGTTGATCATCAGCGATTCCTCAAACTTTGGTGTAGGGCAGTACTATGCCAAGCTCATCGAGGCAGACATGAATGTAAAGGTAAACTTGCATGATTGCTATGTGGGCGATATGTCTATAGGCTCGGCTTTACAAGCGCTGCAAAGCGGTAAATCACTCTTCCCCTCAATGGGAAATGTATCCTGTCAAACTCCCTGGTCAGAGGATGCATGGATAGACCTGATCAAAGATGCTGAGGTGATGGTTCTATATGGCGGTCCTCAGGGTTCCCGTCCTCCAGAAGGTTATTGGAACGACCCCGCTAATTTCTTAAGTTGTAGATATGGGGGATATGAGGGTAAGAGCAAATTGCCTGGTTTTGATACTTATATTGACAAGATACGAGACAGTTGTGCCTCAGAAACA
>Ga0316620_10001413_pt1 | contig 10388 bp, 8 predicted proteins | sample OWC_Aug_M1_C1_D5_FD_207651 | JGI IMG/M metagenome (GOLD analysis project Ga0316620, IMG submission 207651) | Wetland soil microbial communities from Old Woman Creek delta, Ohio, United States - OWC_Aug_M1_C1_D5_B | ecosystem: Environmental > Terrestrial > Soil > Wetlands | place: USA: Ohio...
CTGAAGCTGGTCGCGGTCTGCGGCGTGAGTCCCGTGTGGCCGACCACGTCGACGCCATGCGCGACGAGGTGCCGGATCACGTCGTACCTGGGGCCTTCCAGCTTCACGCTGTCGGCGCCGGCCTGGACGAGCAGCCGCGCGCTGCGCAGCGCCGTGTTCGGATCGCGATCGCTGCCGTAGGGCAGATCGCCGACGATATGCGTGTCGGCGGCGCCGCGGCGCACCGCGCCGATATGGTATTGCATGTGCTCGAGCGTGACGTTGCGCGTGTTGTCGAAGCCCATCTCCGCCATGCCGACCGAGTCGCCGACCAGGATCACGGGAATGCCCGCCTTCTCCAGACAGCGCGCGACCGGCGCCGTGTACGCCGTGAGCATCGGGATCGGGGTCGCTCCCTTCATGCGCCGAAGGGACTCCGCGCTGTGCTTCACCGTGTCGCTCCTCCAGGATCTCGGTGAATGGATTGCGGCCGCAACGATAGCAAGAAAACCGCATCGTCACGCGTCTTCGACGCCGGCTTCTAGTGATTTCCTGTTTCGACGGCGAAGAGCTGCCACTCCCCGGGAACGCCACGAAGGGCGTGGGCGCCGCGCCCGCCGAAGCGCAGCCCGGATCCCGCCACAAGGTCCCTCACGGTCCCGGAGACGAGGATTTCGCCTGGGGCGGCGAGCGCCGCCACCCGCGCCCCGATGTGGACCGCGATGCCGGTGAGCTTGTCGCCGAGCACCTCGCACTCGCCGGTGTGCAGGCCGGCGCGCACGTCGAGCCCGAGGGGCCGCACGGCGTCGACCACCGCACGCGCGCAGCGGATGGCGCGCGCGGGACCGTCGAACGCGGCGAGGAAGCCGTCGCCCGCGGTGTCGAGCTCGCGGCCGCGGAAGCGCCCGAGCTCGCGGCGCACGACCGCGTGGTGCTTCTCGAGCAGCTCGCGCCAGCCCCGATCGCCGAGCGCGGCCGCCTTCTGGGTCGAGCCCGCGATGTCGGTAAACAGCACCGTCGCGAGCACGCGGTCGGGCTCGGCGCCGTGGCGTGCGCCCGTCAGGAACTCCTCGACCTCGTCGAGCAGGGCATCGGAGTCGCCGATCCAGGGCAGGTGGTCGTTCCCCGGCAGCTCGACGAGCTTCGCGTTCGGGATGTGCCGGGCGCTGAATCGAGCGTGCTCGACTCGAATGTACAGATCTCCGCTGCGGTGCAAGACGAGTGTGGGAACGCGGACCGCGGGCAGAACATCGCGAACGTCGATCTCGCGGTTCATCTGCATCAGAGCTTGGACCGCTCCCGGGCTCGCCGCGGCCCGCATGGCCGCCGCGGCTGCTTCGCACGCGCGCGGGTCGCGGGCGATGCTCGGCGCCATGAGATTCAGATCGACGCCGCGCGGCGTTCCCCAGAAGCGCTCGACGCTCGCGAAGAATGCGGCCCATTCCTCGTCGCGCCAGCCGAACGGATAGTCCTCGGCCCACGACCGCTTGGCGTAGGCGCCGTACACGGCGAGAGCGGCGGTTCGTTCGGGGTAGGTCGCGGCGAACAGGATCGACATCGGTCCGCCCTCGGATATGCCGAACAGCGCCGCGCGCGCACACCCGGCCGCGTCCATCACCGCGCGCACGTCGTCCATGCGCTGCTCGAGCGTGAAGATCTGCGAGCTGCGATCCGAAAGCCCCGTGCCGCGCTTGTCGAACAGGATCAGGCGCGAGAAGGACGCGAGCCGTCGCTGGAACTTCGCGATGGCCGGGTTCTGCCACCCTGCTTCCAGGTGCGATACGAATCCCGGCACGAACACCAGGTCGAGCGGGCCCTCGCCCAGCACCTGGTAGGCGATGTGCACGTCGCCGCTTTTCGCATAGCGCGTTTCGGGTTGCGCGGTGCTCACTTGTGCCTGTATACGATGCCCGTCGCCTCAGGGAGCGGCCCGCAGCCTCCGCTCGCGGCGGAGTCGAGGAACGCCTCGGCCGCGCGGATCGTCAGAGACTCGACGTCGCGCGAGTGGCCGCGGCCGCCGAAGTCCATGTGCCTCGCGCCATCGATGACGCCGAGCCACTCGCAGCCCGCGGACATCCCTTCGTAGGGGATGATGCGCGTGGTCCAGTCTCCCTCGAGCGCGCCGTCGCGCGTTCCGGTCAGCATGAGCATCGGCTTCGCGATCCGGCGCCAGGCGTCCTCCGGGAAGATCGAACCCGGCCCTTGCGGCGACATCGCGACGTAGGCGTCGAACCGGTCCTTGCCAGTCACGCCGAGCTTGTTGTCGGCGCCCGCCTCGAGCATGACCGTGGCCGCGCCCATCGAATGCCCGACGAGGACGCTGTAACGCGAGGCGCAGCGGGTGCGCGCCCATTCGAGCGCCGCTCCGAGGTCCATCCAGCGCGCCTCGTAGGCCGAGCGGTCGGTGGTCAGGCGGAGCAGGGCATCCTTCAGTCCCCGCCCGCGCAGCTCCGCGCGCAGCGCCGACGGGCCGCTTTCGCGGTGGCCCGCCACGACGGCGAGCCAGCCATCACGCCCCAGCGCCTCGGCGAGGTAGCTCAATCCCTTCTCCGTGCCGCCAGCGCCCGGAGACAGGATCGCGACGCCGCGGCACGTCGCTCCGCCCGCGCCGTAGACGCGAACCGGAACCGATGCGCCGTCGCCGCGCGTGAGCGTTTCGCTTTCCTGAGCGCGGGCGCCGTGGGCGAGGAGCGCGAGCACGAGCAGCGCCAGCAGATGTCTACGAAGATCCCGCGACACGCCGCGCCCGCGCCGTTACCTGGGGAAGGAGCTCTGCCGCGAGATGTATCCGGGCATCTTCCTGGCAAGCTCGCTCATGCGCGCCGCCCAGCCGGCGTATTCGTCCTGCGCGTCGGGGTTCAGGCGTGAGCGGAACACCGTGATCACCATGGCGACTCCTCGGGCGTCGTGAAGTGAAAAGCCTGCGGTCGGCAGGCCGCGTAGACCTTGCGCATCACCGCAAATTACTTCTTCGGCTTGTAGCTGAACTTCTGGCCTCCGATGCTGGCCTCGTACATCAGGCCACCTCTCGTGACGGTGAAGACTGCCATGCCCTTGTAGTATTCGGCGGCAGTCTTCGCATGCTTTTGGGTGCCGCTCGCCGCCGCGGACGGCCCGCTCGTCCCCGCCTGCGCCGACGCGCCTGCCGTGATCGCGACGGCCGATGCCTGCGCACCAAATTCGAAATTACCGCTGGTGAATTCGTCGAAGGCGGCCTTGTTCTTGAAGAAGATCATCTGGCTGTAGGCTTGTCCGCCAAGCTGCGCCCCCACGGTGAGTTGCGTCATCGAGGTGTCTCCCACATATTTTCCTTGTCGGTAGACGCGACCCGAGCCGTGTGCGGCCCCCACAACGAATCCGCCTTTGCCGATGGTCGGAAACACCGCGTAGCCATAGCTGTCGCCGAAGAAACTCGCGCTTTCGCCGGCATTGCGGAAGATCTTGATCGTGTCCGAATACTCGTCGGCGAATGCCCGGGAGAACGGCAGGACGATGAGCAGCGCCAGGATCAGTCTGGCCAGTCGGGCAAACATGGTGAAGACCTCAGCAATCAGTGATGGAAGGTAGCATGTCAGGTCGAACCGTGTGAATCAAGCCAAACGCGGGCGTCGTGTGGTACACATAGCGCGATCCCATAAGAGGAACTTCAACGATGCGCCCTGGAGAGAAGACGTTCGTGCCGGAGAGCACGTCGGACGCGTTCCTCGGCCTGCTCGCCGCGCGCGGCATCGAGTACTTCTTCGCCAATGGCGGGACGGACTTCGCGCCGATCGCCGAGAGCTACGCGCGCGGCGAGGCCCATGGCTGGCGGCTGCCGACGGCCGTTATTGCGCCGCACGAAAATCTCGGCGTCGCCATGGCGCACGGCCATACGATGGTCAGCGGCCGGCCGCAGGCGATGATGGTGCATGTCGGCGTCGGCACGGCGAACCTGCTGAACGGGGCGATCAACGCATCGCGCCAGCGCGTGCCGATGCTGCTGTGCGCGGGGCGCACGCCGCTCACCGAGGGCGGCGAGGGGGCGGCGCTTCCGGGCGCACGCAACAACTTCATCCACTGGGCGCAGGAGCACTTCGACCAGGGCGGGATGCTGCGCGAGTTCGTGAAGTGGGACTACGAGCTGCGCCACCCCGAGCAGATCGAAACCGTGGTCGACCGTGCGCTCGCCATCGCGATGTCGGAGCCGCGCGGACCGGTCTATCTTACGCTGCCGCGCGAGCTGCTCGGCGCGCCGGCGCGCGGAGCGCCGGGCGCACGCCCGGTCCAGGTGCCCGCCACGCCGCCCGCGCCCGATCCGGCCGCGCTGGACGAGGTTGCCTCGCTCGTCGCGCAGGCGGAGTCGCCGCTGCTGATCACCGCGGACGCGGGGCGCAGCGAGTCCGCCGCGCGGGCGCTCACGCGCCTAGCCGACGAACTCGCGATTCCCGTGGTTCACTATCGGCCGCGCTACTTCGCGCTGTCGACCGAGCACCCGATGCATGCGGGATGGGATCCGCATCCATTGTTGCCGCAGGCCGATCTCGTGCTGGTCGTCGACTGCGACGTGCCATGGATCCCGGTGCAGGGCGCACCGTCGCCGTGGGCGCGCGTCGTGCACGTCGGGCCGGATCCGCTGTACGCGCGCTACCCGCTGCGCGGATTCCGCACCGATATCGCCCTCACGGGAACCGTCGATGCGACGCTCGAGGCGCTGCGTGCGCGGGTACTCGAGCGCTCGCCGCACGATCCGCGCCGCGCCGCCCGCCACGCCGCGATCGAGGCGCGCGGAGCCGGGGCGCGCGCCGCCGCGCGTGCCGGCACCGGGCGCGCGCCGCAGGCGCTGAGCGGCAAGTGGCTTTCGGCCTGCCTCAATTCCGTCCTGCCCGCAGACGCGATCGTCGTCAACGAGTACCCGCTGGTGCTCGAGGAGATGACGATTGCCGAGCCGGGCCGCTATTTCGCGGCTTCGCCCGCGGGCGGTCTCGGCTGGGGATTGGGCGCGGCACTGGGCGCAAAGCTCGCCGCGCCCGAGCGCACGGTGGTCTGCACGCTGGGGGACGGCGCCTACATGTTCGGCAATCCGACGCCGGGGCACTTCGTATCCGAATCGATGCACCTGCCCGCGCTGTTCGTCATATTCAACAACGCCCGCTGGGCCGCGGTGCACCGCGCCACGCTCGGCATGTATCCACAGGGTTACGCCGCAAAGATGTCGCGCCCGCCGATCGCCACGCTCGAGCCCGCGCCGCGCTTCGAGAAGCTGGTCGAGGCGAGCGGCGGATACGGCGAGCGCGTCGAGGCCGTCGCCGAGGTCGTACCTGCTCTCGAGCGCGCGCTGCGCGCGGTTCGGGACGAGGGACGGCAGGCGCTGCTCAACGTCTGCCTCGAGGCGAGCTACGTCAAGACGTCGTGATCCGGATGCCGGCCAGGCGCCGCGCGGCGCATTGCTGGCCCCCGGACCATTTGCTACAGTCCGCGGCATCCAAGGAGGAGGGCCAAAATGAAGAGACTCATCACGGCTTGCGCCGCGCTTACGCTCGCTGGCGCCGCGCACGCGCAGGTGCTCGGCATCGGGACTGCGCCGCAGGGCACGATCGGCTACAACATGGGCTCGGCGATCGCCAAGGTGCTGCTGGAGGACGGGAAGATCCAGAGCCGGGTGCAACCCTATTCCGGCTCGAGCGCGGTGTTCCCGCTCGTCAATACGGGCGAGGTCGACCTGACCGTCGGCAACACGCTCGAGGCGCAGGAGGCCTACAATGGCGAAGGTCCCTACCACGGGCGCAAGCAGCCCGACCTGCGCGTGGTCGGCGTGCTCTTCCCGTTGCGCGTGGGATTGTTCGTTCGCAAGGACTCGCCGATCAAGACGATCGCCGACCTGAAGGGAAAGCGCGTCGTCTACGGCTTCACCGCGCAGGTGACGCTCAACCGCGTGGTGGACGGCCTGCTCGCCAACGGCGGGCTCACCTCGAAGGACATCGTCCAGGTCCTGGTGCCGAACGTGGTGCGCGACGCCGACGACTTCGCCGCCGGCAACGCGGACGCCGGTTTCTTCGCGATCGGCGCGGGCAAGGTGTCGGAAGTGGACAAGACCACCGGCGGCATCCGCTTCCTGCCGATCTCGGACGATCCCAAGGCGGTCGAGGCGATGCGCAAGTTCGTGCCCTACGCGTACGTGAGCAAGGTCCAGCCCGCGCCGCAGTACGCGGGCGTGATCGGCCCGACCGATCTCATGGCTTACGACTACCTGCTGCTCGCGAGCGCGCACGTCAAGGACGATGTCGTGTACCGCATCACAAAGATCCTGCACGACAACAAGGCCGCGCTCGTGGCGAGCTTCAAGCCCTTCGCCGGCTTCCAGCCGGGCGAAATGTACAAGCCGATGCCGGCGCCTTACCACCCCGGCGCCCTCAAGTTCTACCGTGAAGCGGGCATAGCGAAGTGACGACGCCGGCTGCGGGCCGGCGTCCGTGGGGCCGCAGCATCGTTGCGCTGCAGGCGCTGCTCATCGCGCTCGTGGTGGGCTGGGTGCTCGACGTGCCCAGCAAGCTCGGCATTGCGCTCTACACCGAGCAGTTTCTGATTACCGTCGTCGGGCTGGCGATCGCACTCGCGTTCCTGAGCGTGCCCGCTCGAGCGCCGCGCGCCGGCTGGAAGCGCAGCGTGCCGTGGTGGGACGCGCTCGGAGCCGCAGCCGGGCTCGCGATCTGCCTGTACATCGCCTGGCGCTACCCGGTGCTCGTGAACACGCTGACCGAGCTGCCGACGGACGGCATCGTCATGTCGGCCGCGCTCGTGCTCCTGGTGATGGAAGCCACGCGCCGCACAACCGGCATGACGCTCGTCGCGATCACGCTCGTGGGCGTCGTCTACGCGATGCTCGGGGACCACCTGCCGGGCGTGTTCCAGTCGCGCCCCGTGGAGTTCCGCCGGCTGCTGGTGTACCTCGGCATGGATACCAACGCGCTGCTCGGCGCGCCCGCGCACATCGGCATCACGGTGGTGATCCCCTTCATCCTGATGGGCCAGATCCTCGCGCGCTGCGGCGGCTCGGAGTTCTTCACCGACCTCGCGCGCGCCTGGATGGGGCGCTACCGCGGCGGCGCGGCCAAGATCGCGGTGGTCGGCTCGGCGCTCTTCGGCATGATCTCGGGAAGCGCGGTCGCCAACGTCTCGGCGGTCGGGGTGGTCACCATTCCGCTCATGAAGCGCTCGGGCTTCCCGCCGACGCTCGCCGCGGCGGTGGAGGCGGTCGGCTCCACCGGGGGGCAGCTCATGCCGCCGGTCATGGGGGCCGCGGCGTTCCTCATGGCCGAAGTGCTGCAGGTGCCGTACTCGGCGGTGATGATCGCGGCGGCCATCCCGGCGGTGCTGTACTACCTCGCGCTTTTCTTCCAGGTCGATCTCGAGGCCGCCAAGCGCGGCATCGTGGGCGAGCCGCGCGAGCGGCTGCCGCGCGCCCGCGAAGTGCTGCGCGCCGGGTGGTACTTCCCGATTCCGTTCGGCGTTCTGCTCTACGCCCTGCTCGTCATGAACGCGCGCGCCGAGTATGCCGCGCTGCTCGCCACCGCCGTGCTGATCGCGTGCGCGCTCGCCTTCGGCTTCCGCGGCCACCGCTATACGGTCTTCGAGGTGCTGCGCGCGGTCGTCTCGACCGGTGGCGCGGTCATCGACCTCGTGCTGATCTGCGCGGCCGCGGGCATGTTCATCGGCATCCTCAACATCACCGGCTTCGCGTTCGGCCTCACGCTGCAGCTCCTCACGATCACGCAGCACAATGTCGTCCTGCTGCTCGTGCTCACGGCGCTGATGGGCGTACTGCTCGGCATGGGCCTGCCGACGGTGGGCGTGTACGTGATCCTGGCGACGCTGGTCGCGCCCGCGCTCGTTCAGGCGGGCATCGTGCCGCTGGCGGCGCACATGTTCGTTCTGTACTTCGGGATCATGTCGATGGTGACGCCGCCCGTCGCGCTCGCCGCCTTCGCCGCGGCGAACATCGGCGGCACCGACCCGAACCGCACCGGCTGGACCGCCGCGCGCATTGGCTGGAGCGCCTACATCGTGCCGTTCCTGTTCGTGTTCTCGCCGACGCTGCTCATGAAAGGGGCGCCGCTGCTCATTGCATGGAACGGCCTCACCGCGGCGCTCGGCATCTGGATGGGCACGATCGGCGTGGTCGGATTCTTCCTCGAGCGGATCGGTCCCGCGGCGCGCGCGCTGTTCGTCGTGTCGGGCGTGTTGCTGCTCATTCCCGGCGACTCGTTCCGCGGCGCGAACTACGCCGACTATGTCGGACTCGCTTTGGGGGCGCTGCTCCTGTGGCGCGAAATCGCGCGCCATCGCAAGGCATAGAATCCGCGCATGGAGATCCTGATCGTCGGCGGCGGCATCGGCGGGCTCGTCCTTGCGCTCAGCCTGCACCAGGCGGGCGTCGCCTGCCGCGTGTTCGAGGCGGCGCCCGAGATCCGGCCCCTCGGCGTGGGCATCAACCTGCTGCCGCATGCGGTGCGCGAGCTCACCGAGCTCGGCCTGCAGCAGCGCCTGGCGCAGGTAGCGGTCGCGACGCGCGAGGTGGTGTTCTGCAACCGCTTCGGCCAGTTCATCTTCCGCGAGCCGCGCGGACGCTTCGCGGGCTACGACTGGCCGCAGTTCTCGATCCATCGCGGGGATTTGCACGCGGTGCTGGTCGCCGCGCTGCGCGAACGGCTGGGCCCGGGCGCGCTCACGCTGGGCGCCCGCTGCGTCGCCCTCGAAGAGGACGCCGAGGCCGTGACGGCGCGCTTCGCCGACGGTAGCACGGCGCGCGGCGCCGCGGCGATCGGCTGCGACGGCGTCCACTCGGCGGTGCGCCGCATCCTGCATCCGGACGAGGGGCCACCTTCCTGGCAGGGCATCAACATGTGGCGCGGCGTGACGCGCGCGCGGCCCTTCCTCACCGGCGCGAGCATGGTGATCGGCGGCTGGCTGGAGGTGGGCAAGATGGTGGTGTACCCGATACGCGGCGACGTGGACGGCCGCGGCACGCAGCTCGTCAACTGGGTGGCCGAGATTCAGTCGCCGCGCAACGTGATGCAGGACTGGAACCTGGCCGGCCGGCTCGCAGACTTCCTGCCGATCTTCGCTGGCTGGCGCTTCGAGTGGCTGGACGTCGTCGCGCTGCTCGAGCGCGCCGAAGCCATTCTCGAATACCCGATGGTCGACCGCGAGCCGCTGCCGCTCTGGACGAGGGGGCGCGTCACGCTGCTTGGCGACGCGGCGCACCCGATGTATCCCCGGGGCTCGAACGGGGCTGGGCAGGCGATCCTCGATGCGCGCGCGCTCGCCGGCTGCCTGAAGCGCGAGCACGACGTGCCGGCCGCCTTGCGCGCGTACGAGGCCGCGCGCCTTGCGCCCGCCTACCAGGTGGTGCTCGCCAACCGCTCCGCGGGCCCGGATTCGATCCTGCGCGCGGTGCACGAGCGAAGCGGCGACCGGCCGTTCGAACGCATCGAGGACGTAATCCGCCCCGAGGAGCTCGCCGCGCTCTCGCAGAACTATCAGCGCATCGCCGGCTTCGAGCGCGAAAGCCTCGCCCGGCGCGCATCCTTTATCTGAGGCCGCCAAAGTGACCCACGCCAGCTCGCAGGACATCCTCATCGTCGGCGCCGGCGTCGGCGGGCTGACGCTCGCGCTCGCGCTGCACGCGCGCGGCATTCCGTGCCGCGTGTACGAATCCGCGCCGGGTATCAAGACGGTCGGCGTGGGCATCAACCTGCTGCCTCACGCCACGCGCGAGCTCGGCGAGCTGGGCCTCGAGGAAGCGCTCGCGCGCGTGGCGGTGACCACGAAGGAGTCGTGCTTCTTCAACCGCTTCGGCCAGCTCATCTGGCGCGAGCCGCTGGGGCGCTACGCCGGCTACCCGTGGCCTCAGTTCTCGATCCACCGCGGCGACCTGCAGGCCCTGCTCATCGAAGCGTTCAGGGCGCGCATCGGGGAGGAGCGCCTGCACCTGGGCTGGCGCTGCACGGGGATCCACCCCTCAGGCATCGCGCGCTTCGCGGCGAGCGAGGGCGGCGAGCCGCTTGCCGAGCAGCGCGGCGCGGCGGTGATCGGCTGCGACGGCATCCACTCGGCGGTGCGCGCGCAGCTGTTTCCGGATGAGGGCGGGCCGGTCTACTCGGGCGTCAACATGTGGCGCGGCGTGACGCGCTGGAAGCCGTTCCTGTCCGGGGCCGGGATGACGCGCGTGGGCTGGCTCGCCACCGGCAAGCTGGTGATATACCCGATCCGCGACCGCATCGACGCCGAGGGGCGCCAGCTCGTAAACTGGGTGGCCGAGATCGAGACGCCGCAGTACAAGCGCTGGGACTGGAACCGGCCGGCCGCGCTCGAGGACTTCATTGCGCCCTACGCCGACTGGCACTTCGACTGGCTCGACGCGCCGGCGATGC
>Ga0316620_10001414_pt1 | contig 10382 bp, 12 predicted proteins | sample OWC_Aug_M1_C1_D5_FD_207651 | JGI IMG/M metagenome (GOLD analysis project Ga0316620, IMG submission 207651) | Wetland soil microbial communities from Old Woman Creek delta, Ohio, United States - OWC_Aug_M1_C1_D5_B | ecosystem: Environmental > Terrestrial > Soil > Wetlands | place: USA: Ohio...
GAACGACTGGCCGGGGAGCCGTGCGCGGGGCCTCTGCCGTGCCCTCTACCAGCGCATCGAGGAGCCCGCGCGGCGCCACCTCCAGGCCGTGCTGGAGACCGCGGAGGGGCCGCTCCCCGAGCCCGATCCCGCCTATTTCCGTCGCTTCGGCGGCCTCGCGTTGCGCCCGCCCGGGCGCCGTGCGCCGCGCGCCTGAGGAGGGAGAGCATGCCCCGCCAGTTCGTGCGCCTCGAGCTCGAGGAGGGCGTCGCGCGCATCACGCTCGACCGCCCGGACGTCCTGAACAGCTTCCACCGTCCGATGGCCCGCGAGCTCCAGCAGGTGCTGGACGAGGTCGCGGCCGATCCGCGGGTGCGCGCCGTCCTCCTGACCGGTGCCGGCCGGGCCTTCTGCGCGGGACAGGACCTGGCGGAGGTGGTGCCGCCCGACGGCTCGCCCGGCCCGGAGGTCGGCCAGGTGGTGGCCGAGAGCTACAACCCGCTGGTGCGTCGCATCATGGCGCTCGAGAAGCCGGTGGTCTGCGCGGTGAACGGCGTGGCCGCCGGCGCGGGCGCGAACCTCGCGCTCTGCTGCGACCTCGTGCTGGCCTCGAGCCAGGCCTCCTTCATCCAATCCTTCGCGAACATCGGCCTGGTGCCGGACAGCGGCGGCACCTTCCTGCTGCCCCGGCTGGTCGGGCTCCAGCGTGCGAAGGCCCTGGCCTTCCTGGCCGAGCGCCTGCCCCCGGAGCGCGCGCTCGCCATGGGGTTGATCCACGCCGTACACCCGCCGGAGACGCTCGGGGCCGAGGCCCTGACCCTGGCGAAGCAGCTCGCCACGCGCCCCACCCTCGGCCTCGGCCTCACCAAGCGCGCGCTCCATGCCGCCCTCGCGAACGACCTCGAGGGCCAGCTCGAGCTCGAGCGCGAGCTCCAGTCGATCGCCGGTCGCTCCCACGACTACCGCGAGGGCGTGCGTGCGTTCCAGGAGAAGCGCCCGCCCCGATTCGAGGGGCGCTAGGAGTGGGCGCGGAGCGGGAGCCGGACGCGCTGGCCCGTGCGGTGGCCGAGGTGCTCTTCGCGCGCGACCACGCGGCCCACAGCCTCGGGATCCGGCTCCTCGAGGTGCGGGCGGGCTACGCACGCCTCGCGATGCGGGTGCGCGAGGACATGGTGAACGGCCACGCGATCGGCCACGGCGGGCTCACCTTCACCCTGGCCGACGCCGCCTTCGCCTACGCCTGCAACAGCCGCAACCGCGCCACCGTGGCGGCGGCCGCCGAGATCCACTTCATCGGGACCACGCGCCTCGGCGACGAGCTGGTGGCGGAGTGCGAGGAGCGCCACCTGCGCGGGCGCACCGGCCTCTACGACGTGCGCGTCAGCCGGCCCGGCGGCGAGCTCGTGGCCCTCTTCCGCGGCCGCTCCCACGCGCTCGATGACGCGGTGCTCCAGGCCGAGCCGACCGTCGCGCCCGCGGGCTCCCGCTCCTAGACTGGGGGCCCGCTCCGAGGAGATCCCATGGACTTCCAGATTCCCGCCGAGATCCGTGCCAAGCTCGCCGAGCTCGACGAGTTCATCGAGCGTGAGGTCAAGCCGCTCGAGGCGCAGCATCCCCAGTACTTCGACCACCGCCGCGAGCACGCGCGCACGGACTGGGACCACGACGGCGTCCCGCGTCGCGAGTGGGAGGAGCTCCTGGGCGAGATGCGGCGCCGAGCCGACCGCGCCGGCCACCTGCGCTTCGCGCTGCCGAAGGAGCTCGGGGGCCAGGACGGCAGCAATCTCGCCATGGCCATCATCCGCGAGCACCTCGCCGCCAAGGGGCTCGGCCTCCACAACGACCTCCAGAACGAGTCCTCGATCGTCGGGAACTTCCCGATCGTGATGATCCTCCACCGCTACGGCTCGAAGGCTCAGAAGGAGCGCTACCTGGACGCCATGATCACGGGCCGGGAGCGGGTGGCCTTCGGCCTGACCGAGCCGAACCACGGCAGCGACGCCACCTGGCTCGAGACGACCGCCACGCGCGACGGCGACGGCTGGGTGCTGAACGGGCAGAAGCGCTTCAACACCGGGATGCACCACGCCACCGCCGACCTCGTCTTCGCCCGCACCTCGGGCAAGCCCGGCGACGCCAAGGGCATCACGGCCTTCCTGGTGCGCACGGAGACGCCGGGCGTGCGCGTGGACTTCATGTGGTGGACCTTCAACATGCCGAGCGACCACCCGGAGGTCAGCTTCGAGAACGTGCGCGTTCCCGCCGACGCCGTGGTGGGCGAGGTCGGCGAGGGGCTCCTGCTGGCCCAGGCCTTCGTCCACGAGAACCGGATCCGGCAGGCCGCCTCGGGCGTCGGCGCCGCCCAGTACTGCATCGACGAGAGCGTGAAGTACGCGCGAGAGCGCATCGTCTTCGGCAAGCCCCTCTCCACCAACCAGGCCATCCAGTTCCCGCTGGCCGAGCTCCACACGGAGTGCGAGATGGTGCGCGGGCTGGTCTACCGGACCGCGTGGCACCTGGATCGGGAGAGCGCCCTCGACGTGAGCGACCGGGTCTCGATGGCGAACTATCGCGCCAACCGGCTGGTCTGCGACGCCGCGGACCTGGCGATCCAGGTGCACGGCGGCCTCGGCTACACCCGCCACAAGCCCTTCGAGCACATCTACCGCCACCACCGTCGCTACCGCATCACGGAAGGCTCGGAGGAGATCCAGATCCGCAAGGTGGCCGGCCACCTCTTCGGCTTCATGGGGCGCCCGCATCGGGCGGCGACCTGAGGGCTCCCGGCCGGCCGACACGCACGAGGATCGCCGCCATGCGCTACGAGCTCTACTACTGGCCGTCGATCCAGGGCCGCGGCGAGTTCGTGCGCCTGGCGCTGGAGGAGGCGGGTGCGGACTACCGCGACGTCGCGCGGGAGCCCGAGGCCCGCGGCGGCGGCGTGGCCGCGCTGCTCCGCCTGCTGGAGGGCCGGCGCCTCGAGCGCCCGCCCTTCGCGCCGCCCTTCCTGAAGGCGGGCCGGCTGCTGATCGCCCAGACCGCCAACATCCTGCTCTACCTCGGTGGCCGCCACGGGCTGGCCCCGGCCGGCGAGGCGGGGCGGCTCTGGGCCCACCAGCTCCAGCTCACCATCGCGGACCTCGTGCAGGAGATCCACGACACCCACCACCCGATCTCGGTCGAGCTCTACTACGAGGACCAGCGCGACGAGGCGCGGCGGCGAGCGGCGGGCTTCCTGGCCCGGCGCGTGCCGAGGTTCCTGGGCTACTTCGAGCAGGTGATGGCCCGGAACCCGTCGGGGGATCGGCATCTGGTGGGCGCTCGCCCGAGCTACGTCGACCTCTCGCTGTTCCAGATCGTGGCCGGGCTCCGCTACGCCTTCCCGAAGGCCATGGCGCGACTGGAGAGGAAGCTCCCGCGCGTGGTCGCGCTCCACGACCGTGTCGCCGTCCGCCCGCGCATCGCGGCCTACCTCGCCTCGGAGCGCCGCCTCCCCTTCGGCGAGGAAGGGATCTTCCGACACTACGGTGAGCTCGATGTCTGATCGGTCGACGGGCGAGTCCCCCTCGCCCATCGGCTGGAGCTCGGAAATGGATGCCTCCATCGCCGCGGCCGGGCCCGGAGATCGCGCGGAGCTCGCGAGCTTGCTGGCCGCGCAGCTCGCCGAGCACGAGATCCCGATCGAGAGCGCGAGGCTCGCCGCGGCGATCGACGGCGCTCTCGAGGATCCACGCCGCGGGAGCTTCTTGCTGGCGCGCCGGGAGGGCCGCGCCGTCGGGGTCGCCTACCTCTCCCTGGTGTGGGCGATCGAGCACGGCGGACGCTCCGCCTGGCTGGAGGAGCTCTACGTCGTCCCCGAGCTGCGCGGGCGCGGCCTCGGCGCGCGCCTGCTCGACGCCGTCCTCGTCCACGCCCGCGGGCTCGGCTGCGCCGCCGTCGACCTGGAGGTCGAGGCCAGCCACGCCCGCGCCGCCGCGCTCTACCGGCGCGCGGGCTTCCGTCCCCACCAGCGCGCCCGCTGGGTGCTGCGGCTCGAGAAGTGAGCGCGTGCGTGCCGTCGCTCGCTCCAGGGCAAGCGGAGGGCGCGGCCCGGCGGCGCAGCCGCCGGTGCGCCTAGGCGGGCTTGTCCCAGCTACAGCGCCAGGTGCAGCGATCGGCGCCGGAGAGGCGGCAGTGGGCCTTCTCTGCGGTGGGGTTGCGCAGACCGGCGAGGCGCAGGATCTCCGAGAGGTAGCCGCGGAGGAGCTGACACATCTCGGCGGAGGGATGGGCGTAGTCGACCAGGTCGACCCGGGCCAGATTCTCGCCCTCCAGGGTCAGGACGAAGCGGCCGGTGTCGTGCTGGCTGGACCAGAGCGCGAAGAGGCGTCGCGGCAGGGCCAGCGGGTCGGAGTTTCCTGTCAGCAGGTGGTGGTAGACGCCCTCGGCATGCTCGCGCACCGCCCAGCGACCGATGGTCTCGAAGACGTTGCCCTCGGGCTTTCGCACCAGCTTGGACTGCGCCCGGACCAGCTCGAGCCAGTCCTCTTCCGGGTACCAGGTGGCAGGCGAGATCCGGTCCGTGAGGTAGTGGTGCAGCCGCTCCGGCAGGACCTTCTTCGCGGCCTCGCCCTCGCGCCGCAGGTACTTGACGACACCGACGAATGTCGAGCCTTTGGCCTTGGCCATGCGCCCCCACCCCGTCTCCGGCCGAGCCGCCGGGCGCGCGCGATCGTTCCCCTCTGGATCGGCAGAAAGCCGCGGCACTGTAGTCGGGATCTCCCTGCGGGGGGATGCGTCGGCGCGGGGCGTCGGCTAGAACCGCCAGACCCGCCCACGCGAGGAGGCCCCATGATCTCCGCCGACGAGCGCTACCCGAAGCGGCGCGTGCCGGTGCTCGGACGCCAGATGGCGCTGGTCGAGGCCGGCCGCGGGGATCCCATCCTCTTCCTGCATGGAAATCCCACCTCTTCCTACCTCTGGCGCAACGTGATCCCCCACTGCGAGGCCCTCGGCCGCTGCCTCGCCCCCGATCTGATCGGCATGGGGGACTCGGAGAAGCTCGAGCCGAGCGGCCCCGACCGCTACACGTTTCTCGAGCATCGCGCGCACCTGGACGCGCTGCTGGAGGCTCTCGGCGTGCGCGAGCGCGTGGTGCTCGTGCTCCACGACTGGGGCTCGGCCCTCGGCTTCGACTGGGCGCGGCGCCATCCCGACGCGGTGCGCGGCATCGCCTACATGGAGGCGATCGTGCGGCCCGTGAGCTGGGCCGAGTGGCCTGCGGACGCCCGCAAGATCTTCCAGGCCTTCCGCTCGCCTGCGGGCGAGGAGCTGGTGCTGCAGAAGAACGTCTTCGTGGAGCGCGTGCTCCCGGCGAGCGTGCTGCGCGGGCTCGGCGAGGCCGAGATGGCGGTCTACCGGCGGCCCTACCGCGAGCCTGGCGAGTCGCGGCGCCCGACCCTCACCTGGCCGCGCCAGATCCCGATCGAGGGCGAGCCCGCCGAGGTGGTGGAGATCGTCGAGGCCTACGCCCGCTGGCTCTCGACGAGCGCGGTCCCGAAGCTCTTCGTGAACGCCGAGCCGGGCTCCATCCTGGTGGGCGCCCAGCGCGAGTCCTGCCGCCGCTGGCCGCGCCAGCGGGAGGTCACGGTGCGCGGGAGCCACTTCGTGCAGGAGGACTCGCCGGACGAGATCGGCCGCGCCCTGGCCGAGTGGATCCCCTCGCTCTAGCGGCTCGCGCCCGCTCGCGCGCGGCGCAGCGCCTCGCGCACCAGCGGCAGCCGGTCGTTGCCGAAGTAGAGGTCGTCGTCATCCACGAACATCGTGGGAGAGCCGAAGCCGCCGCGCGCGATCAGCTCGTCGGTGTTGTCGCGCAGCCGTTGCTTCAGCTCGGGCTTGGCGATCGCCGCGAAGAACTCGGCCGGATCGAGCCCGACCCGCCGCACGATCCCCTCGAGGACCGCGTCCTGGGAGATGTCCTCGAGATCGCCCCAGTAGCGTTCGAAGACCGCCCGGGCGTAGGGGGCGACACGACCGTGGGCCTCGGCGACGAAGACGCCGCGCATGGCCTTCACGCTGTTCACCGGGAAGACCGGCGGCCAGTCGATGCGCAGCCCGTAGAGCCGGGCCCAGTCCTGCAGGTCCTTTCGCATGTAGCGCGCCTTCGCCGGCACGGGCCTCTCTCGCGACTCGTAGACGCTCGGGTTCGCCGCGTTGAAGACGCCCCCCACCAGGATCGGCCGCCAGACGAGCTCGGCCTCCGCCTCCGCTGCCACCCCTTCGATGCGGTGGAAGGCGAGATAGGTCCACGGGCTCGAGCAGTCGAAGAAGAACTCGAGACGCGGTCTCCTCATGCGCCCGCCCCGCCCGGGAGGGGCGCGCCCCAGCGCTCGGCGAAGGCGACCTCCGCCAGCGGCCGGCGGGCGAGGCGCGCGGGGAAGGGACGCGCGGGGTAGCCGAGCGCCACGGTGGCGGCCGTCGCGACACCGTCCGGGATCGCAAGCAGGCGCTTCACCTCCGGCTCCGCCAGGCAGAGCAACGTGGTGAGCGCCGTTCCGAGCCCCTCGTCCCGTGCGGCGAGCAGCAGGTTCTGCACCGCGGGGTACACGGAGGCGCCCCCCACGATGCTGAGGCGTCCGAGGCCGGCGTCCGTCGGATGCAGGTCCGCGAGGACGGCGCAGACCACGACCAGGACCGGCACCTGGTCGAGGTTCCGCGCGAAGTGGTCCGCCGCCTCCACCACCCGGCGCTGCGCACCGACGCGCACGGCGCCCTCGCCGATCCCCTTCAGATAGGCCTGCCACGGCGGCAGGTAGAGCTCGCGGAGCCGTCGCCGGGTGGCGGGATCGCGCACGGCCACGAAGCGCACGGGCTGGCGATTTCCACCGCTCGGCGCGAAGCGCGCCGCCTCGAGCACGCGGGCCAGCACGGCCTCCGGCACGGGATCCGGGCGGTAGAAGCGACAGGTGCCGGTGCTCTCCATGGCCTCGCGAAGCTCCATCCGCGACTCCTCCCTGCCGCGACGTCGCGCGGCCGGGAGAGCATAGGCCGCGGCGCCGCCGGCGTCCTCGACCTCGAGCGTCTGCATGCCCTCGCCCGGGAGGAACGCGGGTCTCGAGGCGCTCCGGGCCTCAGCGCGCCGTCGGCCGCAGGCCGAGCCAGTAGCCGATCAGGGTGGTGAGCGGGTGGAGGGACAGCACGACGGCGACGCTGGTAGCGACACGAAGCAGGGTCGGCTCGACGACCCACGACAGCACCAGCCAGTAGCCGAGTAGCAGGTCGAGCTGGTCCCAGAGGTAGAACAGGGCGGCCCACGCGCCGGCGGCCGTGCCACCGGGCACCACGCCGAGCCGGCGCTTCACGAAGCTGTTCGGAAGCTCGGCCAGCTCCGCCGCCGCGCCCGCCGCGGCGCCGAGGAGGAGAGCCGACACGTGCGAGGAGTCGAAGAGCTCGATCGCGGCCAGCGCCTCCAGGCGGTGTAGCACGTGGGCCTGGAGCGCCAGGAAGACCGCCGTGCCGGCGGACACCGTGACGGGCCCGCGCCAGGTCTTGTTGGCGCCGAAGACGGGCCGGCCGCGCCAGCGCGCGCCGCCGTCGATCGGCCGCCGGAGCGCGCCGAGCCAGCCCCACTTCATGCAGGCGCCGTGGAGGAGCGCGCCGCCGACCAGCGGGAAGAGGAGATAGACGCTGCCCGCGACCTCGCGCGCCCAGTCCGGGAGCTCCATCGCGGATGCGGGCACGCGGCGCCTCCCGTCCCTCGCTTGGTCCCATTCCCTTCGTCTCTTCGCGAAGGCCCTTCGGAAGGGCTCCGCGGGAGGCTCCGCCGCAGCGGATCGCGGGTCGGCCGCCCGGCGGGCACCGCGCGGCGCCCGGCGCGCCAGCATGCCATCGTGTCGGCGAGGCTGCATCCGCGGCGGCGCGCGCGACGGGAGACCCGCCGGTGAGCACGAGCTTCGTTCCGCGCCTCGTGAACCCGCCGGGCGGCGACCCCGGGCTCTACCTGCGCCTCGCCCACGAGGGCGGCGCCCTGCTCTTCGATCTCGGCGAGAACGCGACGCTCTCGCCGCGCGAGCTTCTCCGCGTCTCCCACGTCTTCGTCTCCCACACCCACATGGATCACTTCGTGGGCTTCGACCGGCTGCTGCGCCTCTGCCTGGCCCGCGAGCGGACCCTCCCCCTCTACGGTCCACCCGGACTGGCCGCCAACGTGACGGGGAAGCTCGCGGGCTACACCTGGAACCTGACGGAGGCCTACCCGCTGGTGCTCGAGGTGCGCGAGCTCGAGGGCGAGCGGATGCGGGGAACGCGCTTCGCCGCCCGCGAGGCCTTCCGCCCCGTGGCGCTCGGCGACGCGCCCTTCACCGGCGCCGCGCTCGAGACGCCCTCCCTGCGAGTCGAGGCGGTGACCCTCGATCACGGGATCCCCTGCCTCGCCTTCGCGGTCCAGGAGACCCGTCGTCTGAACGTGCGCGGCGGGAGCCTCGCCGCACTCGGCCTGGTGCCGGGGCGCTGGCTGACGCGCCTCAAGCAGGCCGTGCGCGAAGGGCTCCCCGACGCGAGCGAGCTCCCGGTGGAGGACGCCCCGGCCGCGGCACCGCGCCGACTCCCGCTCGGCCTCCTGCGCGAGCGCCTCCTCGTCGAGGCCCCGGGCCAGCGCGTGGTCTACGTGACCGACGTCGCCTTCGTCGCCGCCAACCGACGCCGCATCGTGTCGCTCGCCCGAGGCGCCGACCTGCTCTTCTGCGAGGCGGTCTTCCTGGACTCCGACCGACACCACGCCACGCGCCGGCGCCACCTGACGGCGCGTCAGGCCGGGAGCCTGGCGCGGGAGGCCGGCGTGCGACGCCTCGAGGTCTTCCACTTCTCCCCGCGCTACGAGGCCGATCCCGAGGCCCTGGCCCGCGAGGCGGAGGCCGCCTTCCGCGGCACCCTCGAGGCCGATCGACCGGACGACGAGGCGTGACGCAGCGCGGGGTCGGCCGCAGGGTCGGGGCCGTCCGTGCTAGGCTCGGCTCGCCGGCCCGCCCCCGGGCCACGGACGAGGAGCCCGATGTCGTCGAACCTCCCCCCGCAGCGCTTCGCCACCCTGGCCCTCCACGCGGGCCAGGAGCCCGACCCCACCACCAAGGCGCGCGCGGTCCCGATCTACGCCACCTCGTCGTTCGTCTTCGACTCGAGCGATCACGCGGCGAGCCTCTTCTCGCTCTCGCAGTTCGGGAACATCTACTCGCGGCTGATGAACCCGACCTGCGACGTGCTGGAGAAGCGCCTCGCCGCGCTGGATGGCGGCGTCACCGGCCTGAGCTTCGCGAGCGGGCAATCGGCGATCACCGCCGCGCTCCTCACGATCGTGCACGCCGGGCAGAACTTCGTCTCCTCCACCAATCTCTACGGCGGGACCTGGACCCTCTTCACCCAGACCCTGAAGAAGCTCGGGATCGAGGTGCGGTTCTTCGATCCCGACGAGCCGAAGGCCATCGAGAAGCTGGTGGACGCCAACACCCGCTGCGTCTACCTCGAGAGCATCGGCAACCCCAAGAACGACGTCCCGGACTTCCGCGCCATCGCGGACCTCTCCCACCGCCACGGGCTCCCCGTGATCGTCGACAACACCGTGACGACGCCCGCGCTGCTCCGGCCGATCGAGCACGGAGCGGACATCGTGCTCTACTCCCTGACCAAGTTCCTGGGCGGGCACGGCGTCCACATCGGCGGGGCGATCGTGGACGGGGGCCGCTTCCGCTGGGCCGACGACCCGAAGCGCTGGCCCGAGTTCTGCGCGCCCGCGCCCTCCTACCACGGGATGGTCTTCGCCGAGGCGCTGGCGCCGCTCGGCAACATCGCCTTCAACGTCCACATCCGCACCCACTGGCTGCGCGACACCGGCGCGGCGCTCTCGCCCTTCGCGGCCTTCCTCTTCCTGCTCGGCATCGAGACGCTCCACCTGCGGATGCCCCGGCACTGCGAGAACGCCCTCGCCGTGGCGCGGTTCCTGGAGCAGCACCCGGCGGTCGAGTGGGTGAACTATCCCGGGCTGCCGGCGCACCCGCACCACGAGAACGCGAAGCGCTATCTCCCGAACGGCGCCGGCGCCGTCGTGGGCTTCGGCATCAAGGGCGGTGCGGTGGCGGGCAAGCGCTTCATCGACTCGGTGAAGCTCGCGAGCCACCTGGCCAACCTCGGCGACGCCAAGACCCTGGTGATCCACCCGGCCTCCACCACGCACCAGCAGCTCACGGAGGCGGAGCAGCGCGCCGCCGGCGTGCTGCCGGAGTACGTGCGGCTCTCGATCGGGATCGAGGACGTGGCCGACATCCAGGCCGACCTCGACCAGGCGCTGAATGCCTCCCAGGCATAGGGGCAAGCGAAGCGCGCAGCGAGCCGAAGGCGAGCGTAGGGCGCAGCCCGGCGGCGCAGCCGCCGGT
>Ga0316620_10001415_pt1 | contig 10377 bp, 8 predicted proteins | sample OWC_Aug_M1_C1_D5_FD_207651 | JGI IMG/M metagenome (GOLD analysis project Ga0316620, IMG submission 207651) | Wetland soil microbial communities from Old Woman Creek delta, Ohio, United States - OWC_Aug_M1_C1_D5_B | ecosystem: Environmental > Terrestrial > Soil > Wetlands | place: USA: Ohio...
AGAAGCTATCAACCCCAGCCCCAGGACAATAACCCCTGCAATAATCAACCTTTTCATCTTGACTCCTTTTCCCAGCCCCGGCTCCTGATCGTTAATTATCATCACACCCACCTCGTCCTTTTACTCTGGCTTTTGCCGGACGATGGCGTGGGCAGGTGCTCCTCTATCAGCGCCGCTTCGACCAGTTCTCTAAAATTTTCCCTGTCCGCGCCGGTGACCACCGCCTGTTCGTGTGCTTCCGAGAGCGCTACCGGGTAGCCTTGGCCGCGTTTACACTGGTCGTACACGAGGCTGTGGGTGAGGCTCAATAATTCCGCGTTTTCCGCTACCCACTGCGGGATTTCGATGCGGGCGATTTCCTCCCCTGCGCGCAGGTAAAAGAAATAGACGCGGTGGCCGCCGTAATGCTCCGCGACGATTTTCGAGGGGCTGATGAACAGCGCCGACCTTTCCCCTTCGGCGAGCAGGTTGCTAAAGATATCGCGGTCGCGCACACCCGCCAGTCCGTCGCAGTCGCGTTCTTTCCCCGCCCGGCAACGCTTATCGCAGTCGGGCACGTCGTCGGGGCAGACGGTCACTCGCAGGACGTTAAGGACGTCGGTGCTGCGCGGGAAGCTGATGTAGCTCGCCAGCGCCAGGCGGCGGTCTTTATTGAGCTTTTTCATGGCGTCGAGGCATTTCAGTAGGCCGTTGTGCAGCAGCGCCTCGGTAACGAAGTCGGGATAGGCTTCCAGTCCCCATAGTATCAGTGTCCCGTCGAGCAGGGCTAGCGCGGCGCTGCCCGGTGGCATTGCCGCGGCCAGCCCGGTCAGGCAGCGGCATTCTTCGATGGAGCGATTGACGCCTAAAATGGTTCCTTCCACCGGCTGCTCGCGCCCGCCTCCCGGCGGCGATATCGCCAGGTCTTTATCTTCGGAGTAGAGTCTTGGCACGCTGGTAAGCCGGGCCTCGGGATGTGTGCCGTAGTTGAGTGCTACCGACCCGATGTTTATCAAGTAGCAGCGGGTCGACTGGTGCCGGTCGACGTCGATATGCGAACCGTCGGCGGCCAGCACGGTGAAGTCTTTAGATGGGGGTGGTAGGGGATAGCGTTTGTTCAGCCCCTCCACAATGTCCGCCACCAGCCAGGTCGTCTTTGCCGACTTTATTTTCCGCTTCAAGTCATCGAGGTCGATAGCCTCGTCGCCGATAGTATCCAGCGCGAACCGCAAACGTTTCGCCTGCGCGGCGCGGCTGTCCTTCAGCCCCGCAATCATGGCGAAGACCTGCCCAGCTACTTTCGTGAGGTCGAGTGACACAGATGTTCCACTCCTTTAGCTTTAGTATAGAGCATGAGGGGAGACGCGACAAGGAAAAGTAACGGGTACTTTTGGTCTCTTTGCGGCTCAACTACGGTATCCTGACGAACCTGACTATATTTACAAGCTCTACAGCGGGTACTTCAGTACTTGCGGATAAGGCCATCTCATAAAAAGCGGACATGCTGGTAGAACTAGAAGGAAAAGCGCCTGGAACCCAATCCCACCATAAGTCATGGTGACCGTTATTATTACCGATTATGACGCTACCGTAAGTACCGTTCCCGTCGTTGAACTCAAAATATTGGTAAATCTCAAAAATTGGTAGTATCCTGAACGGCCCGATGTGCCACTAGATGGACATTGTTATATCCGGTTGGCCGGGAGAGGTCATTGTAAGCTCAACATAATCTCCGGAATATTGTTGTTTTGGTACATATAACGCATCAGTTATCTCATATCGCTCCGGTAGATAATGAGGTATCGGTATATCCCTGCCGAAACCCTGTGCGGCTATCTCCAGCTTCTCAGTGATTGCTTCAGAGGGGGTATATATTGAACTGGGGGTGCTGGTAGGGGTTGGGATATTACCATAAGGAGGGGTGGCGATAACGGTCGTTGTGTCAGAAGGAGTATCGCTTGGGGCGAGAATAGTTGGATGAACCCTGCAGGACACGATGAATATTAACGAGGCCAAAACCACCATTAAAAGTAACCAATATTTCATCATTGTTATTGTGTCCCTCGTTGCACAGTATATTACGCTGGAGTAAGTTTGACAATGCGTCAAAAGTCATAGCATTAACGGGGAGATAGGACGCTCTCCCAAATGCTATAATTACACTGGAGTATCTATCATGTTAGCAGCTTTAGGGACTGTCGTTATCACGTCATTATCCGGCGTTATGATGCCCGGCCCGATGTTCACCGTCACCCTCGCCAAGAGCCTGAAATCGCCCTGGGCCGGCGTGATGGTATCGCTGGGGCACGCCGTCGTCGAGGTGCCGCTGATAATGCTGGTCTACTTCGGCCTCGTGGATTTCTTCCAGAACGACATCGTCAAGCTAGTCCTGAGTGTGCTCGGCGGCGGCATGATTATCTGGATGGGCATCGACCTTTTCCGCGCCCGCAAGAAGATAGCCAGGGAAGGCAGGGATACCTCCTACAACGCCTTCGTTGCCGGCATACTGATGAGCGCGCTCAACCCGTTCTTCCTGGTGTGGTGGGTGACCGTGGGCAGCCTGCTGCTGGTGACCTTTGTCGATGCCGTTGGCACGTGGGGCCTGCCCTTCTTTATTATCGTGCACTGGTTCTGCGACCTCGTCTGGTTGTCGATTGTCTCCTTGGCCATTTACCGCACGCACTCGTTCTGGGGGGAAAAGGTGCAGGAGTGGGTCTTTATCGTCCTGAGCGTGGCGCTTCTTTACTTCGGCGGCCAGTTCATTGTCAAGGGAATTATCGGTTACGTATAGTCGAGAAGGTTAGGCGGTCTTCTTGGGTAGCCTTTGCCGGCACGTCAAACCGCACGCCTCGCATTTACCGTCGCAGGGCTCCACGTGGATGGTAACGTCCGTCCGGAGAAGCCGATCTCTGACGTCTTTTTCGAGGTGGTCGCACATCACGTGCGCTTCCTCGAGGCTGATGTGCTTCGGCATGACCAGGTGGAGGTCGATGTACCGCTGGCTGCCGGCCTTGCGGGTGCGCAGCCGGTGAAAACTCACCACCTCTCCGCCGAAGTGTTCCGTGATGGCCTGCCGTATCTTGGTCTCTTCCTCTTCCGGCAGCTTGACGTCGACGAGGCCCCCGAACGACTTGTTCGTTAAAATATAGGCTGTCCGCATGATTAAGAACGAGACCAGTATGGCAACGACGGGGTCGAGGATGTTCAGGTTGCGGCCCAGCGCGGCCGCCAGCCTGACGACGCCCAGGCCGATTAGTACACCGAGCATCGAAATTACGTCCGTGGTGAGATGTCCCGCGTCTGCTTCCAGCGCTAAAGAGTCCGTTTCCCGTGAGACCTTCAGCAGATACCGCGACACGAAGATATTGACCACGATGGAAACCGCCATGATGCCGATGCCGATTTCCAGCATGTCCAGGGTCGAACCCTTCATTATCCTCTGCACGGCCTCGTAGATGATGATGCCTGCCGCTACGAAGATAAGGACGGCTTCGACCACGCCGCTGATGTTCTCCGCCTTGCCGTGGCCGAAGGGGTGTTCCCGGTCCGCGGGCTTATCGGAGACGCGGACGCTGAAGAAAGCGACGATGGCCGCCGCCAGGTCCATCAGGCTGTGGATGGCTTCAGCGATGAGGCTGATGCTGCCCGTCAGCAGCCCGGCTACTATCTTCATCAGGATCAGCGAGGCATTGGAGATAATGGAGACGGTGGCGGCCCTGGTCTTGCGGGAGCCCATGGCGCCTATCTCCCTTTAGCGGGAGCCGCCGGAACCGGTTTGCGCCCGATGAACCTGCCCCACTCCTTCTTGTCCCATACTACCAGCAGTCCCGGGGCGACGAAAACGGAGTCGAACGTGCCGGCGATGAGGCCTATCAGCAGGACGATCACGAAGTTCTGTATCGTCCCGCCGATGAAGAGCAGCAGGGCTATTAGCGTTATTAATATGGTGAAGCTGGTATTGAAAGACCGGCTCAGCGTTTCTATCTGGCTGCGGTTGACAACCACCTCGAAGTCCGCGCTGACGCCGAGCCGCTGGTTCTCCCGCATCCGGTCGAAGACCACGATGGTGTTGTCCAGGCTGACGCCCACTATCCCCAGGATGCCGGTGATGAACATCAGGTTCATTTCCCAGCCGAATATCCGCCCGAACAAAGCGAAGAGGCCGACCGTCACCAGGATATCGTGGAAAAGGGCGATGGTGAAGCAGGTACCCCAGCGGAAAGGATTGGGCATCTTGCGGAATGCCCAGGTAACGTAAAGCAGCATGCCGGCCATGGCGATTATCACGGCAATGAGCGCGTTGCGCGCGGTCTCTTGAGCTACCATGGGCGATACCGAGCTGAACTGCGCTTCGCTGAGGGTGCCGAACCGCGCCGTCAGCCCGGCCTCTATCGCCGCCTTGGCCTCTTCGCTCAACTCCGCGGTGCGGATCAGGTAGTCCGCGTCGCCTACTTTCTGGATGATGGCGTCTGGATAGCCCAGGTTGGTCATTTCTTGCTGAAAATCGGCGAACTCAACCGCAGCTTCCAGTCGCACCGTGAGGAGTGAACCGCTGCTGAACTCGATGCTCGGCTTGAGCCCGAATACTGAAAGCGAAACGATAGCGATTACTATCAGGATACCGGAAATAAGAAAGAACCAGAATCTTTTGCCGATGATGTCAAGCATTATTTCTTGCCTCCGGTTACTGAAAATAGCCCGCTCTGGTTCGCGATGGAGGTGCCCACCAGCATGCGTAGGAGAGTGCGGGTGACGGTGATCGCCGTGAACATACTCACTACCGCGCCGATAAACAGCGTCACGGCAAAGCCTGTCACGGCGGCGTTATGCATCGCCGAGCTGCCCAGCCAGTACAGGATGATGCAGGCGATGAACGTGGTGACGTTGCTGTCCCAGATGGCTGACCAAGCGCGGTGGAAACCGGCTTCGATGGACGCCCCCAGCGTCCGTCCCGCCCGGAACTCCTCTTTCATCCTCTCGAAGATAAGCACGTTGGCGTCTACCGCGATGCCCATCGAGACGATGATGCCGCCGATGCCGCCCAGGCTCAGGGTGATAGGCCAGAGCTTGCATATTGCCAGGGTCAGACCGCCGTAGAAGACCAGGGCCAGGCTGGCCATGAGACCGGGCAGGCGGTAATAGGCGATCATGAACAGCATGACCAGCCCTATGGCGATTAAACCCGCCTTCCAGCTATTCGTGACGAACTCCGCTCCCAGGGTCGCGGAGACCTTTTCCTGGAAAAGCGGCGGCTTCTGGAGCTGCACCGGCAGCGAGCCGGACTTTAGTAGGTTGGCCAGCTCTTCGGCCGAGGCCGCGGTGAAGCTGCCGGAAATGGTGCCCGTGCCACTGAAGCTCGATGCGTTTATCTTAGGCGCCGATAGCAACGCGTTATCCAGGAAAATACCGAGGACGTATTGCAGGTTATAAGGCCCGTTTTCTTCCAGTGGGTCGTACAGCCGCGCGGCTATCTCGTCGAAAATAACGGCTCCCTGGTCGTTCCACTCAATATTAACTTCGGGTATGTTGCCGGCAGCGCCGCCGAAGTCGGGCTGGGCGTCCTTCAATAGAGCGCCGGTAAGGGCTGTGCCGTCGGTTCCCCGGGCAATGATCCAGGAGGGGGTTTCCTTATATTTTTGCAGCGTAGCATTGTCGGCTACGTTGCCGTTAGCGTCGGTAAACTTGAGGACGTTCGCCTCCATCGTTAAAAACACTACCGGCGCTTTGGTGCCGCTCGCGTCCGGTTCCGTATCCACGAAGACGCGGTTGCCCGTTTCCGCGGCGTCAAAGAACCCGGTGACGTTGGCTGACAGGTAATCTTTTAGATAGATCAGCGTCCCGGTTGCGGTACGCTCCACCTCGCGGAACTCCAGAAAACCGACCTGCTCCACCTGCTTCTTGGCGGCCTCGATGTCGGTAAACCCCGGCAACTGCACCAGGATGCGGTCTTCGCCCAGTTTCTGGATGATCGGCTCGGTGACGCCGAAGGCATCGATACGTTTCTGGATGATTACCAGAGCGCGGTCGACGGCGTCCCCGACCGACGTGTTGTCGGACGTGCTGACCTGGTAGACTAGGTGCACGCCGCCAACGAGATCGAGCCCGAGGCGCATGCCCTGCCGGCCGAACCTGTCACCGTTTAACGGTATGATCGTCCAGAGGGTGAAGGCAAAGATAGCCAGTATGATAACGAATGCCAGTCCATTTCTTCGAGCCATTTTTATTCCTTCAATCGATTCTTTCCGGGATAACCTGAGTTTTCCATCAGGCGCGCGATGTAGTCCAAGGCTCCCCGTTTATCGTTGACCTCCCCTTCGGCCTGGGCCTCTTTAAGGGCTTCCAGCAGTTCTCCGATTCGCGGTCCGGGCTCCAGGCGGTAGGCTTTCATGATATCGTTCCCATCGATGAGTTTAGCCGGCCTCGACAGGCTTGCTTCCTCGAAGTGCCGCTCTAGGACTGAGCCGGTCATGCCGGCGTGCTCACGCCACTGCGTGAGGTCTAGCTGGGGGCCTCTTGCGGCCAGGTGGTCGGCCAGCGAGAGGAAAAGGATGTCGATGCCGGACTCGCCGGTGTCACGGAAGAAGCGGTAGATGGCGCGGCTGGTGGGGACGCCTTCCTGGCTCATCTGTGTCGGTCGCAGGTGATATTTGACCAGCAGTTCTATGTGCTGTATCTCGCGCCGGCTGAACCTCAGTCGCTCCATGATAGTCGCGGCCTCGGCGGCGCCTTGTTCCGGGTGTCCCAGGAAGCGCGCCCGTCCTTCGTCGATGGTCTTCGTTTGCGGCTTGGCGATATCATGGAGGAGCGCCGCCAGCTTTAGCAGCGACCTTCTCGTGCTGCCGTGGCCGGTCTCCTCGTTAAAATGCTCTTGCAATCTGGCCGACCAGGGAACCGGATCCAGGGCCTCGCGGGGCACGTATTCCCAGGGGCCTTCCCGGAGCAAATACTCTACGGCGGCTACCGACTGTATGGAGTGCTCGAAGACGTCCCAGATGTGCATCCTGGGTTGTTCGACACCGCGGGCCGGCTCAAGTTCGGGTATCAGAGCGGTGAGTAGTCCCAGCTCGCCCAGGTAGGCCAGTCGCTTGCCGGCGCCGGGCAGGGCCAGCAGGCGCAGCAATTCTTCCCGGCTCCGCTCTCCAGGGACTGCCGCGATGAATTCGTGGTCCCGGCGAATGAGCGACTCCGTGGCGGCGTCGATGTTAAAGCCGAGCTCCGCCGCGAGGCGTACCGCCCGCAGGAGACGCACGGCGTCTGATTCGAATACTCCCTCGATTACTGCCCTGATGGTCCCCCGCCACAGGTCATCCCGGCCGTGAAACGGGTCGATCAGATTCGCGTCGCTAATGTCTTTCGTCAGGTCCCAGGCCATGGCGTCGATAGTGAAGTCGCGCCACCCGAGGTCCTCTATGATATCGCCCTGGAGAGCGGAAAAATCGATTTGCCACGGCGTTCCCGGCAGGACGACTCTCCCCACTCCGTTTTCCGTATCGAGCGCGACGTATTTGCCGTCTAGGGCAACTGCGGCATCAGAGGCTGTCGCCAGGGCATCGGCTCCAACGGCGATGTCTATATCGCCGGTGTCCCGTCCCAGCAGCGTGTCCCGCACGAAACCCCCGACGATATACGAGGTTACCCCATCTTTATCGAGGAATCGGCTGATTCTGGCCAGGAGACGGGAAGCATCGGGCTTAACGCTCGGCATTATGTCTTCCGTTGTTGCTAAGGGCATCCTATAAACTATACTATCACGAATCGAATTTATCAAGTGGTCAGCCAGGAATCTATATCTGCGCGCTGTGAGGTCTATGAAGTGAAAAGCCCCTTAATAGTGGTATAATGCCTGTTATGAATAATAAAGAATCTGCGTCGTTCGATATGGAAAAACTGAAAAACGAGCCTTGGCGGTTCCCCAAGGACTTCCTCTGGGGCAGCGCTACCGCCGCTCACCAGGTGGAAGGCTACTGCACTAATAACAACTGGTACCGGTTCGAGTCCGCCCGCGATGAGAAAGGGCGACCCCGTATCCTAGGCGGTCAGCGGGCCGGCGCCTGTTGCGACCACTGGAACCTGTATAAGCAGGACATCGGGCTGATGAAAGCGCTGTCCCTGAACGCTTACCGCTTCTCGGTGGAATGGAGCAAGATCGAGCCGGAGCCGGGCAAATATGATGAAGCGGTCCTGGACCACTACGAGAACGTCGTTGACGAGCTGCGGAAAAACGGCATCGAGCCGATGATTACCCTCCACCACTTTACCGACCCCATCTGGTTTGAAGACCAGGGGGCTTTTCTCCAAGAAAACTCACTGGAAATCTTTGCCGGTTTCGTGGCCAAGGTCGTCCGCCGCCTTGGTTTGAAGGTAAAATTATGGTGCACTATCAATGAGCCCACGGTCTACGCCATGCAGGGCTATTTTAAAGGGCGTTTCCCGCCGGCCCTGAAAGCCCCGGATAAGGTCGGTATCGTCCTGCGGAATCTACTGCGAGCCCATACCGCCGCTTATCAGCGTATCAAAGAGGTCGCGCCTGCGGCGCAGGTCGGCCTGGTGGCCGCTGTCATGCATTATGAGCCGGCGCGCCGCTGGCACATTACCGATGTCCTGGTGGCGCGCGCCTTTAACCGCAGCCTGAACGAGATGCATCTGGAGTATCTCGTCGACGGCGTTTTCAGGTTCGCGATTCCCGGCACCGGGCAGGTGTTTTACGATGGCGGCGTTAAGGAAGCTTTCGACTTCGTTGGTCTGAATTACTATACCCGGTTTTTCCAGAGGTTCACGTTGCTCGGGCATGAACATTATCGGGAAGTTGCCAAGGCGCCACCGGAAAGGTTGACGGACATGGGCTGGGAAATCTACCCGGAGGGGCTTTACCGCGCGTTGCAAATGATTATCCGCTATACTTCCAAGCCCGTTTATATCACTGAAAACGGCCTGGCTGACGACAGCGATACTAAGCGGGCCAGGTTCATTGAGGACCACCTGTGTGTCCTGAACAGGGCAGTAGCCGACGGCATGAACGTTAAGGGCTACTTCTACTGGTCTTTGCTCGATAACTTCGAGTGGGCGTTCGGGTTTACGAGGCGCTTCGGCCTCTATCACGTCGATTTTACCACCCGGGAGCGGACGCTGCGGGCGGGCAGCCTGAAATATCCCGAGATTATTATACAGAGCCGGGGCTAGAACCCGGGGACCGGCGGCATCTGTATCTTGTGCCGGCAGCGGGCCTTCATGAACTCTATCCGGCTCTTGATGTCCTCCGGGGCGGTGCCGGTCAGGACATAGTGGTCAAGTGTGTCGTAGCTGAACCCCATCTCGGACTCATCGGTCTGGCCCTGCCACAGGCCTGCCGACGGCGCTTTCTCGATGATCGACTGGGGGATTTGCAGGTAGCGGGCCAGCTCCTTGACCTCTTTCTTTACTAGGTTGCCCAGCGGCAGGATATCCGCGCCGCCGTCGCCGTACTTGGTGAAGTAGCCGATGGTGATTTCGCTGCGGTTGCCCGCGCCGGCGACCAGGTAGTTCATCTGGTTGGCGACGTAATAAAGGCTGACCATTCTCAGCCTGGCTTTGATGTTGGCCTGGGCGACCCGCGCCGCGGACGGGTCCGGCTTAAAATCGGGGAGGATGTGAAGCATGGCGTCGTATGCCGCGTTTAGGACGACAGTCTTGGTCGGGACATCGAACTGTCTGGCCACAGCCTCGGCATGGTCTTTGTCTTCGTCGACACTGTAGCAGGGCATGATCAGGCCGATGACGTTGATGGGGAAAGCCCGCTTGCATAGCACGGCTAGCACTGAGGAGTCCACGCCGCCGCTCATTCCTAAAACCACCCCCCGCCGCCCCGCCGCCATCACTTTGTCCTTGATCCAGTCTACCAGGCTGCGTACGCGTTGTTCCTTGTCCATCAGGTTCTCCTTCGCGTTGTACTTTGCAGTGTATCTCCTATCAGTAGTATACTGGCAAAAAACCGTCCTCGCAAGGGGTTGCGATGCCGTCCGCCGATTTAGTCCTTAAAAATGCCCGTGTGATGACGATGGTTGCCGCCCGGCCGTCCGCTGCCATGGTGGCCGTCGAGGGCGACTCTATTTCGTATGTTGGCAGCGATAAAGAGCTGGACTCTTTCGTCGGGCCTGGCACGCGGGTGATCGACTGCGCCGGCAGGGCGGTCCTGCCCGGCTTTAACGACGCCCACCTCCACCTTTTCTCCCTGGTCGGAAAACTGTTTAGTATCGACCTCGGTCCCGACTTCGTTCGCTCCATCGCAGATATTAAAGAAAAAATCCGGGAAAAAGCGCAAAATACCCCGCCCGGGACGTGGCTGAGCGGCGCCGGCTTTAACGAGTTTTACCTGGCGGAGAAGCGTTATCCCACCCGCCGCGACCTTGATGAGGCGGCCCC
>Ga0316620_10001416_pt1 | contig 10366 bp, 11 predicted proteins | sample OWC_Aug_M1_C1_D5_FD_207651 | JGI IMG/M metagenome (GOLD analysis project Ga0316620, IMG submission 207651) | Wetland soil microbial communities from Old Woman Creek delta, Ohio, United States - OWC_Aug_M1_C1_D5_B | ecosystem: Environmental > Terrestrial > Soil > Wetlands | place: USA: Ohio...
GGCAGGATGTCGCGCTCCTCGCTCGCGATGTGGTGGCGGTAGTAGACCAGGTAGGTCGCGGCCGCGGCCTCGACTTCGGCGCGCGCGATGATCGCCTCGTCGGCGACCTGGTTCAGCAGCCCGAGCAGATCGTCGCCTGCCTTGGCGAGGACGCGATGCTCCTGCAGCAGGCGGGCCACCTTCACCTGCATGGTGGGGTCGCGCGCCGCGAGGCGCGCGTATGCGACGTCCTCGCGCGCGTGGTGGTAGCGGTCCGGGAAATGACGCAGGTAGCTGACGACGTCGAGCATCAACTCGTAGTTCGGGTGCTCGCCGCTGTGAAACAGCGTCAGCTGGCGGTCGAGCGCATCGAGCAGCTGCATGAAGTTCGCGTGCTCGGCGTGCCAGTGCGCGGTAGGGCTCGTCATTCGTAGATCCAGGCACGCGTCCAGGGCAGCGCTTTCGCCTTGGGATCGGCGCTCTTCACCGCGAGCACCTGGTGGATCGACACCCAGCGCTGCTCGAAGGCATGCGCGCAGCCGGCGAGATAGGCGCGCCAGATGCGCGCGCGCTTGTCGCCCGCGTGCCGGCGCGCGGCGTCGAGATTCGCCTCGAGACGCTCGCTCCAGTGCCAAAGGGTTCGGGCGTAGTGCTGACGCAGCGTTTCGACGTCCACGACCTCAAGTTCGGCGCGCGCCATCTCCTTGAGCACGAGCGAGGCGTGCGGCAGCTCCCCGTGCGGGAACACGTACTTGCCGATGAACTCGCCCGCGCCGAGCCCGACCGAGCGGCTTTCGGGATCGACCGACGTGATGCCGTGATTCATGACCAGCCCGCCTTCGCGCAGCAGCGTGTGGATCTTGCGGAAGTAGATCGGCAGGTTCTTGAGGCCGACGTGCTCAAACATGCCCACCGAGGAGATCTTGTCGTACACCCCTTCGCCCGCGACGTCGCGGTAGTCCTGCAGCAGCACGCGGCAGTGCGCCCCCAGGCCATCGTCGGCGATGCGCCGGTTGGCGAGCGCGTGCTGGTTATGCGACAGCGTGATGCCGGTCGCGTCCACGCCGTAGTGCTTTGCCGCCCAGCGCACCAGCGCGCCCCAGCCGCAGCCGATGTCGAGCAGCTTCTCGCCCGGCCTGAGGCGCAGCTTGCGGCAGATGTGGTCGAGCTTCTGCTCCTGCGCGACGTCGATCGACTCGTCGCCGGTCTTGAAATAGGCGCAGGAATAGACCATGTTGCGATCCAGCCACAGCGCGTAGAAATCGTTCGACACGTCGTAGTGGTACTGGATCGACGCCGCGTCGATCTTCTTGGTGTGCAGGTTGCGCAGCAGCGGCAGGCGGCCTTTCTTGGCTTCGCCCAGCTGGCGCGAGAATCCTTCGGCGGCGCGCAGCGCGTCGCTGATCGGGCCCTCGACGTCGACGTGGCCCTCGACATAGGCCTCGCCGAGCTTGGCGAGATCTGGGTTGTCGAAGTAGCGCAGCGCTGAGGCCGACGGAATGCGCAGCGTCACGGTCGGCGCGGGCGAGAGCTCGTAGCGCTCGCCGTTCCACAGCTCGATCGCCACCGGCAGGCCCGCATTGGCGCGCAGCCTGCCGATCACCTTCTTGAGGCGGGATTCGAGCAGCATGAGTTCAGGATACCACCGGCTCGCGCAGGGTGACGAATTCCTCCGCCGCGGTGGGGTGGATGCCGATCGTGGCGTCGAATTGCGCCTTCGTCGCGCCGAGCTTCACGGCGATCGCGATGCCCTGGATGATCTCGGCGGCTTCGGGCCCGATCATGTGCGCGCCGACCACCTTGCGGCTCGCGGCATCAACAACGAGCTTCATGAAAATCTTCTCTTCGCTTCCCGTGAGCGCATGCTTGAGCGAGCGGAAGCTGGTCTTGTAGATCTCGATTGCGCCGAGGCGCTCGCGCGCCTGCTCTTCCGACAGCCCGACCGTGGCGAGATTCGGGTTGGCGAACACGGCGGTCGGCACGTTCTCGTGGTCTGGCGCAGTCGGCTCGCCGCCGAACAGCGTCTTGGCGAGCGCGCCGCCCTCGGCGGTCGCCACCGGCGTGAGATTGATGCGGTTGGTGATGTCGCCGATGGCGTGGATCGACTCGACCGAGCTCCGGGAATACGTATCGACCAGCACTTCGCCGATCGGCCCGAGCTTCACGCCCGCGGCCTCCAGGCCCAGGCCCTTGCTGTTCGGCACGCGCCCGGTGGCGAACAGCACCTGCTCGGCGCGTGCGTGCTGGCCGTCGCCGTAGGTGATCTCGAGCGCGCCGTCGGACTGACGCGCGATGGCGACCGGCTCGGCGCCGAAGTGCAGCATCACGCCCTTTTTCTGCATCTCCTCGCCCAGGCGCGTGCCGAGCTCGGCGTCGAACTCGCGCAGCAGGCGGTGGCGCCGGTAGGCGAGCGTCGTCTGCACGCCCAGCCCGTTGAAGATCGAGGCGAACTCGACCGCGATGTAGCCGCCGCCCACCACGATCGAGCGGCGCGGCAGGCGCTCGAGGCGGAATACCTCGTTCGAAGTGAGCGCGAGCGACTTGCCGGGAATGTCCGGGATCTGCGGGCGCGAGCCGGTGGCGACGAGGATGTGCTGAGCGCTCCAGCTGCGTCCCGCGACCTCCACGGTGTGGGGATCGACGATCACCGCGCGCCCGCGCAGGATCTCGGCGCCCGCGCTGGCTAGCGCGCGCTCGTACACCGCGTTCAGGCGCGCCACCTCCCGATCCTTGCCGGCGACGAGCTTCGGCCAGTCGAACGCCGGCTCGCCGACGCTCCAGCCGTAGCCGGTAGCGTCCTCGAGGTCGTCGCGAAAATGCGCTGCATAGGAGAACAGCTTCTTCGGGATGCAGCCGACGTTCACGCAGGTGCCGCCAAAGCGGTCGCTCTCCGCGATCGCGACGCGCGCCCCGTACTGCGCGGAGAAGCGGCTCGCGCGCACGCCGCCCGAGCCGCCGCCGATCGTGAACAGGTCGAAATCGTAGCGCGCCACGGTAGGCGAAGAAGCTGAGCGCCGGTTACTTCAGGTTGGGCAGGTTGATCTCGACCAGCTCGAGCTGGGCGGTGAGGTCACGGTGCTCGGGCTTGCCGGCGAGCGACTTGAGCGCACTCCGCACGCGCTTCTCCATCTCCGCGCGCGCCAGCCCTTCGATGCCCGCGAGCTGCGCAGCGACCTCGGTGAGCTTCTGCGCCTGCGCGCCCCTGCGCAGCTCGCCGAGCTTCGCCTCGATCGCCGCACGGTTGAGGTTGGTCACCAGCTTGAGAGTCTTGTCGTGCGTGCTCATCACCCGCGCTCCCGGATCTCTTCCTGGCCGCGATGGTACCACCCGTCTTGCGCGCGCACGTTGCCCTCGGCGACGAGCTTCTGCAGGTGCGCCGTGAGCGAGCGCGCGGCGACCGCGTGCAGCCTCGGATGCACGTCGTCGTACACCGCGGGCACCAGCTGCTCGAGCGTGGCGCGGCCGAGCCGCTCGAGCGCCGCGACGACCTTTGCCTCGCGCGCCAGGCGGTGCGCGATCAACCGCCGCAGCTCGCGCTGCGGTTGCCCGATGAGGAAGCCGTGGCCGGGCGCGAAGATCGCAACGTCCTCCTCGAGCAACGACTCGAGCGCGAGCAGGTAGGCGCGCATGTCGCCGTCTGGCGGATTGATCACGACGGTCGACCCCTGCATCACGTGGTCGCCGGTGAACAGCATCTTCGTGCCTTCGAGCAGATAGCACAAATGGTTGGAAGCGTGTCCCGGCGTGTGCAGCGCGCGCAGCGCGACGCCGCCGAGCTCCAGCCGCTCGCCGTGCGCTGGGATTCGTTGCGGCGCGAAGCTCTGGTCCTGGCTCGCGCCCTGCGGCGCCGGGCGGCCGATCACCGTCGCCCCGGTCGCCGACTTGAGCGCCGCGGCCGCCGGCGAGTGGTCGAGATGGGTGTGCGTGCACAGGATCCAGCGGATGCGGCCCGCCCCCGCGGCAAGGAGCGCCTCGACATGCGAGTCGATCGCCGGACCCGGGTCGATCAGCGTGAGCTCGCGCTCGCCGACGAGGTAGCTGTTGGTGCCGGGCCCGGTCATCATGCCCGGGTTGGGCGCCGTGATGCGCTTCACCAGCCGGTCGAGCCGCTTCGGCACGCCGGGCACGATCTCGTAGCTCGATTCGCCCGTCTCGTCCGGATCGCACCAGTGGATTTCGAAGTACTGCGGATCGGCGCGGCGGAACAGCTTCGGGCCCTGGCTGCCCTGCGCCCAGCAGGCGCGGTTGGTCTCGACCTCCGGCTTCGCGCGCGCGTACTCGACGGCGCGCCGCGGGTGCTCGAATTGCGCCAGCTCGGCGAGCGTGTGCTTGGTCGCGAACACGAGCTCGATCTCGCCGCGCTCGCCGCGCGCAAGCGCCTCGTGCGGGCGGATCCATACGTGATGGATGGTCTCGGAGGCATCGTGTGAGCCGCTTTGTCCCTGCGGCGCAGCGGCGACGAAGAAGCGCGTGTCGAAGCGCCGCGGCCGCCCCGGGGCGGTGATCCAGTGGCCGATGTAGGCGAGCTCTCCCGCCGGCAGCGTCAGGCACTCGCTCTCCAGGAAGTCGGCGAACACGAGCTCGCCTGCGTTCAGCGGTGCGCGAAAACGTGCCAGCTGCTCGACGCGCGCCGGGCTCACCGCCCGGCCGGATTCGTCGTGCGCGAGCAGGATGCCCGCCTCCTCGAAGCATTCGCGCATCGCCGCGACCCAATAGGCCAGCCCGCCTGCCGGCAGTCCCAGCAGCCGGCTCGCCTCCGCGTCCGAGAAGCCGGTCACGCGCGCGAGCGTGCGCGCCTCACCGTCGGAGGCGTCGAGCGCTCCGCCGGGGAACACGTAGGCGCCGGCGAGGAACGCCGCGCCCTGGGTGCGCTGGAGCATCATCACCTCGGGGCCATCCGCCCCTTCGCGCATCAGGACGACCGTCGCCGCGGGTCGTGGAACGGGCTTCATGCGCTGCGTCCGGCGCGGTCCTTCTCGTTCTGCGCCTTGATGAGCGCACGCATGCGCTCCCAGTCCGCGTCCGTGAGCCGGTCGAGCTCGGTGAACGAGGCGCCGTTTGCGAGATAGCCGCCGCCGTCGATCGCGATCGTCTCGCCGGTGAGCCACTCGCAGCCGTCGGCCATCAGGAAGGTCGCGAGGTTCTGCAACTCGGGCATCCGGCCGACGCGGCGCATGGGAATCAAGCCGGTCGCGTCCTCGAAGCTGCCGTCGGGACGCAGGCGCTTGGACGCGCCCTCGGTAGGGAAGGGGCCCGGGGCGATGGCGTTCAGGCGGATGCCGTAGCGGCCCCACTCGACCGCGAGCGACTTGGTCATCACGTGCAGGCCCGCCTTCGACATCGCCGAGGGCACGACGTAGGGCGAGCCGGTCCACACCCAGGTGACGAGGATCGACACGACCGAACCTTTGTGCCCGCCGGCGATCCAGCGCCGCCCCACCGCATGCGTGACGTAGAACGTGCCGTGGAACACGATGTTCGCAATCGCGTTGAAGCCGTTCGGCGTGAGATCTTTGGTCGGGCTGATGAAATTGCCGGCGGCATTGTTGACCAGGCCAGTCAACGGACCGGCCTCGTCCCAGATTCGCTGCACCATCGCATCGACCGCCTGCGCGTCGCGTATGTCGACCGCGTGCGTGCGCACCGTGCCGCCGAACTTCGCGGCGAGCTCCTTGGCCGTCTGCTCGAGCACGCCGCCGCGCCGCCCGGCGATCCACACCTCCGCGCCGAGCTCGAGATACTTGGCGGCGATCTCCTTGCCGAGCCCGGTGCCGCCGCCGGTGATGAGGATGCGTTTACCCCCGAGCAATCCTTCCTTGAACATGCGTGCTCCAGCTTGCAGGAACGCGCATTTTACGTCCTAGCCGCGCGCCGAGGCGCGCGAGCAGGCGATAGACCATCTTGGCGCGCTCGCGGCGCGCAGCGGCGTGCACGCGCAGCCCCACACCAGCATCCCTGCGCCACGAATCGATGTCGATGTGCGGCATGTGCGTCTCTCCGTATCCGGCGTCACGAAAACGAAACCGTTGCGTCGCCGAGCGCCTGCACGAGCGCCACGCCGCGCTGCGACAGGCGGTGGCAGGCACCGGCCTCGAGCAGCACGTCGCGCGGCTGGTGCTCCTCGGTGACCCAGACCGTTCCGGCGCGGCAGCAGATCGTGCCGCCCGCGCCGTCGCGCAGCCTGAGCGTCTGCCCGCGGCTGAGCCGAAGCTTGTCGGCGTCGAGTTCTATGCGCATGGTCCACTCCTTGTGTTTGACATGCAGATAGCGCATGCTGCGCCGAGAATTTCGCACCCACAAACGCTAAATTCTCAGGACATGAATGAGTAATGGGAATGCTAAAGGCGTCCCCCGGTTGCCCTCGCTCGACTTGCTGAAGGGCTTCGAGGCGGCTGCGCGGTTGCTGTCCTTCACGCGCGCGGGCGAGGAACTGCACCTCACGCAGTCGGCCGTGAGTCGCCAGATCAAGGAGCTCGAGGAGCAGCTCGGCGTGGCGTTGTTCGAGCGGCGCCACCGCGCGCTCGGGCTGACCGAAGCCGGGCGCGCGCTGTTTCCGGCCGCCTCGCAGGTGCTGCAGGCGATGCGCGCCGTCACCGACCGGCTGCGCGCGCTCTCCGCGCAGCGCTCGCTCGCGGTCACGACCACGAATTCGTTCGCCGCGCTGTGGCTGATCCCGCGCCTGGCGCGCTTCACGCGCGCGCACCCCGGCGTCGACGTGCGCATTGCCGCCGATACGCGCGTGCAGGACCTCGAGCGCGAGGGCCTGGACCTCGCGATCCGCCACGGTCCGGCCTCGCTCGCAGGCCCGCAGGCAGTGAGGCTGTTCGGCGAGCGCGTGTTTCCCGTGTGCAGCCCGAAGCTGCTCGCCGACCCGAAGCGGCCCCTGCGCCAGCCCGCCGACCTGCGCCACCACGTGCTGCTGCAGTACGACGATCCCGACGGGCGCCATCCGTGGCTGCACTGGAAGACCTGGCTCGAGGTCGAGCGGCTCTCCGACTTGCGGCCTGCGGGCAGCCTGCTCTTCTCGGGCTACGAGCAGATCATCCCGGCGGCCATCGCGGGCAATGGCGTGGCGCTCGGCAGAAGCCCGCTGGTGCGCGAGGCGCTCGCCTCGGGCGAGCTGGTGGCGCCGTTCAAGCGCAGCGCCGATCCGGCGCGCGCTTACTTTGCGATCGTGTCGAAGCACGCGGCGGCGCGCCCCGAGGTGGCGGACTTCCTCGCCTGGTTGCGTGCTGAGGCCGCGACCGAGGAGCCGCGGCGCGCGGCGCCTATACGGTGAGCACCAGCTTGCCGATGTGCTGCGAGGACTCCATCAGGCGATGCGCCTCGGCGGCTCCGGCGAGCGGGAAGGTCTTGAAGATCACCGGTTTGATCATGCCAGCCTCGATCAGCGGCCAGACGTGCTCGCGCAGGCTGCGCGCGACGGCGCCCTTGAACTCTACCGGGCGCGGGCGCAGCGTCGAGCCGGTGAGGGTGAGACGGCGGCGCATCACTTCGTTTATGTCGAGCTCGGTCTTCGGACCGCGCAGGAAGGCGATGAACACCAGGCGCCCTTCGTCCGCCAGGCACTTGAGTTCCTTCGGCACGTAGTCGCCGCCGACCATGTCGAGCACCACGTTGACGCCCTTGCCGCCGGTGGCCGCGAGTACCTCGGCCTGGAAGTCCTGCGTGCGGTAGTTGATCGCCTTGTGGGCGCCGAGCCTGACGCACGCGGCGCATTTCTCGTCGCTGCCCGCGGTGGCGAGCACGCGGTTACCCATCGCCTTCGCCATCTGGATTGCGGTCACGCCGATGCCGGAAGAGCCACCCTGCACGAGCAGCGTCTCGCCGGGCTTGAGCCGTCCGCGGTCGTAGACGTTGGACCACACCGTGAAGAAAGTTTCCGGCAGAGAGGCGGCCTCCACCATGGACAGGCCGCGCGGCACCGGCAGCGCTTGCACCTCGGGTACCGTGCAGTACTCGGCGTAGCCGCCGCCGTGCGCCAGCGCGCACACGCTCGCGCCGACCTTCCACATGCGCGCCTCGGAGCCGCAGGCGACCACCTCGCCGGCGATCTCGAGCCCCGGTAGGTCGGACGCATCCGCAGGGACGGGATACAGCCCCATGCGCTGCAGGACGTCGGGGCGGTTTACGCCCGCGGCGGCGACCTTCACCAGGATCTCGCCGGGCTTCGGAACGGGCAGCGGCCGCGAGGCCGGAACGAGCATTTCCGGTCCGCCAGGTTTCGCGATCTCGACCGCGCGCATCTTGTCGGGAAGTGGCATCGTCAGCTCACGCGCCGAAAAGGAGGCGATCTTAGCGCAATTGCGCGCCGCCACGCGCCGCGGGCGCTATGATCGTGACGAACCACGGTTCGAGCCCACATGAATTACCTGCCTCTCGCCCTGCCGTTCTTTGCCGGCCTGTTCCTGCTGTTCGTGTTCCTGGTGCTCCTGATCGAGCTGCGCATCGTGCAGTTCGCCTACGAGCGCATCGGCGTGAGCCCGCGCTATATGCTTGCGCTGCTTCTGCTGTCGTTCCTCGGAAGCTACGTCAACATCACCGTGGCGCACTTGCCGCCCGAGCATGTCCACTCGAACGAGATCATTAGCTTCTTCGGCATGCATTACGTGGTCCCGGTGGTGCGAGAATGGCCCGGCACGGTGATCGCGGTGAACGTCGGCGGCGCTGTCGTGCCAACCTTGGTCTCCGCCTACCTCGTTTTGAAGAACAGGCTCTTCCTGAGCGGCCTGGCAGCGGTGGTCGTGGTGACGCTCGTCGTGCACGGGATGGCCTACCCGGTGCCCGGCGTGGGCATCGCCGTGCCGATCTTCATTCCGCCGCTAATCGCCGCGCTCGCGGGCGTGGTCTTCGCGCGCAGGCGCGCCGCACCACTAGCGTACGTGGCGGGCAGCCTTGGGACGCTGATCGGCGCGGACCTGCTTAACCTCGACAAGGTGCGCGGACTCGGCGCGCCGATCGCGTCGATCGGCGGCGCCGGGAAGTTCGATGGCATCTTCCTGAGCGGACTGATCGGCGTGCTGCTCGCCAGCCTGGTCGGGCGGCCGCGTCGCCGGCGGACCTCCTAGCCCCCAGCCTTGCTTGCCCGCAGGCGCTGCGCGGCGGCCCAGTCGAGATCGACGTTGCCGCCCGAGAGAATGACGCCGACGCGCAAGCCGCGCGCGTCCACCTTTTCAGTCAGCAAGGCACACGCAGCGAGCGTCCCGGTCGGCTCGACCACGAGCTTCATGCGCTCCCACAGAAAGAACATGCTGCCGAGCAGCTCTTCGTCCCCCACGGTGAGCATGTCGTTCACGTATTGCAGCACCATCGGAAAGGTCAGCCCGCCGAGCGATGAGGTGCGCGCGCCGTCGGCGATGGTATCCGGATTGTGAACTGTTTGCAGCGTCCTCGTCCTGAACGAGCGCGTTGCGTCGTCGCCCGCCGCCGGCTCGACGCCGATCACGCGGCAATCCGGCAGCATACGGCGCGCGGCGACCGCGCAGCCCGAGAGCAGCCCCCCGCCGCCGCAGGGTACGAGCAGCATGTCGAGCGCACCCGCGTCCTCGATCAGTTCCTTTGCTGCCGTGCCCTGTCCCGCGATGATGTGCGGGTGGTCGAATGGCGGGATCACCGTGAGGCCGCGCTCGGCGCCGATGCGCCGCGCGAGCGTTTCGCGCGACTCCTGCCGCGGATCGTAGGTTATCACCTCGGCGCCGTAGCCGCGCGTCGCCGCGAGCTTTACCCGCGGCGCGTCCTGCGGCATCACGATGGTGGCCGGCACGCCGAGCATCCTGCCGGCAAGCGCGACCGCCTGCGCGTGGTTGCCCGACGAGAAGGTGATGACGCCCCGGCGCTTTTCCTCCGCGGAGAGTTGCGCAAGCGCGTTGTAGGCGCCGCGGAACTTGAATGCGCCCATGCGCTGCAGGTTCTCGCACTTGAAGAAAACGCGCGCGCCGCTGAGCGCATCGACGGTGCTCGAGGTGAGCGCCGGCGTGCGCCGCGCCTGCCCCGCGATGCGCGCATGCGCGGCGGCGACATCCTCGAACGATACCGCGAGGTTCATGCCTTGCCCGACCAGTGCGCGAGGGCCGCGCGCACGACCTGGTCGCCCCATTCCTGCAGGAAATGCCCGCCCTCTGCGACGACATACGGCTCGGGGCAGCCGCGGATGGACTTGCGCAGCTCATTCATCATCGCGGGCCCGAGCACGGGATCCAGCGCGCCGACCGCCATGAACGACTCGCCGCGCCAGTCACCGCGCCACCACTCGCGCGCCTTGCGCGACAGCGCCGCCCCGGGTGCGTCGGGCCGGTCCGGCACGAGGTTCGGGAAGCGCCGCACGCCCGCCTTGTGGCGGGCATCGGGAAACGGCGCGTCGTAGGCCCCAACCTCCGACTTGCTTAGG
>Ga0316620_10001417_pt1 | contig 10361 bp, 10 predicted proteins | sample OWC_Aug_M1_C1_D5_FD_207651 | JGI IMG/M metagenome (GOLD analysis project Ga0316620, IMG submission 207651) | Wetland soil microbial communities from Old Woman Creek delta, Ohio, United States - OWC_Aug_M1_C1_D5_B | ecosystem: Environmental > Terrestrial > Soil > Wetlands | place: USA: Ohio...
AATATTTATTATCTCAACCTGCCAGCAACCGGCACCATTCAATCCTCTGATCCCTTCAACCAGGTGTCTCAGGCTACCTTGCCGCGCGACCCACATTACACTCTTGCTGAAGAGGGTTGGCGGAAAGTGGCTATTCCACTCATGGCGGTAGCAATGGGGGGAGCTTTCCTGGTTCAAGCAACCTTCTTCATCAAGCAGCTGTTGCAAGGTGAGAAGGAATTTGAAGAATAGGCAGTCTGAAGGAGAAAACCATGAGCCATAAAAATATTCCCTTGCCTGAACGCCAGCGATTACGCCAGAAGTTGTATAAAAAGCATAATCTGGCGAACATCCTCACTCACTGGTTCAACGTTGCCTCCTGGCTGATGCTGTTGCCTACCGGGATTGCGATTATTTCCTCACCTCGCCTTGGAGTTACCCCCATCTGGTGGCAGGAAGCCTTCCGCAACCTGTTTGGCAGTGATGCCAACCTTATCCGTTTCCACTACACGATCGGCTTCATTTGGATATTCGTGATTTTCTTCAATATCTTCATTGGTTTCCGAAAGTATTTTGTCCCCTTTGCGGTGCGTAGCATGTTGCTGGACAGGGATGATGTCGAATGGATGAAGATCAAGCCATTACAGATGCTTGGATTGATGAAGCATAAACCACTACCTCCCCAAGATGCATATAACGCTGGGCAAAAGATTTACAGCTATTTTGTTGTCCTGTGCACCATCGGCATCATGGTCAGTGGGCCGGTGATGGTTTTCAAGAACCTGTTTCCACCCATCGTCAAGCAGATTGCTCAGCCTGTACATTTCGTATCTGTATTTGTCATTGTTGCCTGGCTGTTCATTCACGTCTACATGGGGGCAGTTTTCCCCGAGGAGAAGGAAGCTTTTTTCTCGATGTTCTCAGGTAAGGTGTCTGCTTGGTATGCCCGCGCCCATCATGAAAAATGGTACAACGAAAAACTGAGGGAAGAGCTGGCATGGGAGGACCAGGTTGAGCGAGAAGTAATGGAAGCGGATGACATTGAGGAAAAAGCAACGAGTCTTGGTTGAGCCGGCTTATATCAAAACCGCTCTTCGAGGGCGGTTTTTCAACTATCGCTGAATTCTAATGCGACCTTCCTTCTACGACCATTTGCACCCGCCCACTATTCCTGCCGCTCAGGCGCGCTGGCGTTATACCCTGGGATTAGGCGGCCTGGCGGTATTCATGAGCCTTGTTGTTGGTCTCACCGGCATCTTGGTGACTTTCTTTTACATCCCTACCCCTGAACAAGCCGCCAAGTCAGTGCAGGAGCTCACTTACCTGGTGCCATTTGGCTGGCTGGTGCGCAACCTGCACTATTGGTCAGCTCAGCTGCTTGTTTTGGTCGTCACCCTGCACCTGTTGCGGGTAGTCTTCACCGGGGCTTACCTGCCACCCCGCCGGCTTAATTACCTGCTGGGATTATCCCTGCTGGTCATCTGCCTGCTGATGGATTTCACGGGATATGTCTTGCGCTGGGATGAGGGCGTACATTGGGCTCTGGTAGCAGGTACGAATCTGGTCCGGTCGATTCCTCGAATAGGTGAGGGGTTATACGCTGCCCTGGTGGGGGGCAGTCAGGTCGGAGCAGTTACCCTTATCCGGTTCTATGCCTGGCATTTATTCGGGTTGATGCTGGTCCTGGTTGCCATCGGTATATGGCACATTTTTCGCGTGCGCCGTGATGGGGGCATCGCCATTCCGCCACCAGGCTTGCGTCCCGATCCGGAGCGCATTCCCCGTAAAGAGTTATCCCGCCGGGAGGGGCTGGCAATGTTATGGGCTTCTGTTGTGCTTGTGTCGTTGGCAATCCTGATTCCTGCACCACTGGCACCAGGTATCCAGCAGGGAGCTGCCTCAGCCAATGAAAACTTGGCGCCCTGGTTCTTCTTATGGGTACAACAATTACTTAAACTGGGTGACCCATTCATTTTCGGTGTGCTCATCCCATTAGGCGCATTACTTCTCCTGGCATTCGTGCCATATATCAACCCTCGCCAGCATTCACCTGCTGAGCTCGGTAGGTGGTTTCCACCAAGCGGCCTGAAAATCCAGGTAATGGTTGCCATCCTGACTGGGGTGATCATCCTGCTCACCTTTATTGCGCTTCTTCACTGATATGCACCGGCACGTGTTTTTCGCCTCATTTGTCGTCTTGTTGGCTTTCGGCCTCGTGCTTTGGCAGCAAAATAGAAAACCGGAACCCATTGGCATCACCCCGACCCTCACCGGCCAGGTTGAATATTGCCTCACCTGTCATGATGATCTACCGGTGATCAGCCAATCGCATCCGGTGGAAACTTTTGGATGCGTATTATGCCATGGGGGTGAATCCTTCGCTCTCACCGCCGACCTGGCACACAGCACCATGCGGGGTGGCGCGAATCCCTCGGACCTCTCAGTGGTAGAAACTTCCTGCGGAGGAGAAAAATGTCACAGTGGCACACCCCAGGTGAATCGTGACCATATCCAGCGCGTCACCACCAGCCTGCAAGCCACTTATGCAGGTGCGATCGCCCAAATGCGTTATGCGTTTGGTGCCCAACCTGATTTAGTCGCCAGAATGGGAATATTCGCGATCGACGGTCTTGCCGCTTTCAATGGAACAGCTGAAAGTTCACCCGTATTGCAAGCATTTGCGTCGAATTGCCTCTCTTGTCATCTCACCTCGCAGCCCATACCTGGTGATGAGTACAATCGCTGGGGTGGATGTTCTGCATGCCATTCACCCGCTCCACGTGATGATGGAACGCTGGTTCATAAACTAACAATTGCGATCCCCTATACACAATGTGATAAATGCCATAATCGAGGAAATTACAGCCTGGTGGATGTGCAATTTCATACCCGCACCGACTCTCCTACTGACCGCTTGCACGACTACTACCAACCGATTGCAGAATTCACCCGCTGCGAGTGGACATTGGAATGTGTGGATTGCCATACACGCCAGGAAGCGATGGGTGATGGTCACATCGTTAGCAGTAAGAAAGAGATACAATACGTCCGTTGTAAGACTTGCCATGGTACCCTCGACGCATTGCCTCTCACCTATACAATAAGTAACGAAGATGACCTTGCCCTGCGCATGGCTTTCCTTAATCCTGTGCTGGATCTTGAGGTCGGTGAAACCATCTTGATGACTGATAAGGGTGAGCAGTTGTGGAATATCCGGATTATTTCGGGCGCAGGTGAGTCTGCACCAACCTATGAGCTATTCTCTAAGGCGTCTGGAGAACGTTACACCTTCAAGCCGGTGATGGGTAGCGGCTGCCAGCAAGAATCGGATCAACAGGACGCACGATTTTGCCATGAATGCCATGCCACTCAAAGGTGAAGCTATAACCCGCCGTAATTTTTTAACATTGCTGGTCAAGGGAAGCCTGGCAGGTTCATCCTTGATTGGACTGGGCATCCTCTGGCGATATTTCAGCTTTCAGGGTGAGAACAAGCTTCCGAGCCAATTTGACCTGGGACCAGCTTCTGATTTTCCCCTCGGCTCCCACATCCTGGTCCAATCCACTCAGGCAGTTATAATCCACAATGCGCAAGGCTATAGTGCTCTTAGCCTGGTCTGTCCCCACCTGGGTTGCGAAGTCAACATGGTCAGTGATGGATTCGCTTGCCCCTGTCATGGCTCTCGCTTCCTGTCTGACGGCAGTTTGAGGAATGGACCTGCCTCCCGTCCATTGACCCGGTTACTCTTGGAAGTGAATTCCGAAGGACGCCTGATACTTTTTAATGCCTAGATTTATCGATGTTAGTGTGTCATCCCGTTTGTCCAGCTTGCTGGAGAAAAGCGCCTCTGAGCATGATCATTTATGCCCGCGGCAGGTATTGGGAGTACGCATGGGCTTGGTCGGACTGGCCGCATTTGGGTTGCTGGCACCAGTAACGACCAAAACTGCACTCATCATTGTCGAAACCGGGGGATGTTTTGCAGATGGTATCCGCGCCGCCACTGGGGCGACGGTAGGACATAGAACCCTCAGGGTGGAAGACCTTGGGAAAATTGCAGCTACATTCACGGATCTAAAATCTGGAACAAGCTTGCGACTGGCACCCCGGTCAGATATCAGGCAACGTGCATTGGAATATGCACCAGCTGAAAAGCGACGTTACTTTGCGCAGCTTCAGGGCTACCAGGTGATGCCGGATGAGGAGTTGCTAATTGTACAGCAAGTAGAGCTACATAATCCTGCTTCGCAGATTATCAGTCATCAAAATGCGCGCGCAATGTGCAGCATGTGTGGGGAAGAGATCATCAATGAACGTGAGGTGGTGGTGGATGGCAAAGTACTTTGCCAGACGTGTGCACATGGGGGCTATTACAGTGTAGTAACCTCTGATAATAAACAGCACTAATTACTGTGGAATTTGCATAACCTATGGGATTTTAATAAATAAATTGGATATGATTTTATTTTTCTGGACATTGTAGCAGGGGGTGGAGCCCCATACCAGCTTCGATTTTTACCGGATTGCTGATCTACTGGCACTCTCTATTAATTTCATCTCTTGCCTCCATGGCAAAATGCCTGATCGGGTGAATCTTATCCTCTGAGGCATCTGCCCAGCAAAATTCAATTGAAGATTTATTCCACCAGTCTTCTAAATGATGGCGTTTACCACCGCGGTCAGGACGATGTAGAACACCGCTCCCACCACCACGGTGAGCAGGGATTTGATATCATCCAGGTCTAAGCCCTGGCGGATAGCAATAAACCCGGCCGCGATCGCCCACAGGATACCAATCACCCCACCTATGCAAGGGATAATGGATAGTAGCAGAGGGAGATAAGCGAAGCCAATCACGCGCAACATCTGCCCCATATCGGCTTCTCCGTGGAAGAAGCGGGTGCCTACGAATAGAGTCACCGCTGACCAGAGCAGCCAGCCTAGCAATACGGCAATCAGGGAGCCAAAGAAGCCACTTATGAAGGACTTATGGACGAAACCATTGAATAAGCCATTGCCTACCCCGCTGACCAGGGAGACCAGGACGACAATTAATGCCGCCGGCAGGGTCAGGCTGGTATTATGCTCGATTTCTTCGAAGGTCTTGACGTCAAGCTTGAATACACCGATGATGCGAGCCAACATGGTTCACCTCCATTGTTTGTCAGTCTTAACCCTGAGGGTAGAGGGAGGTTGCGTTTTTAACTGGAATCTGGTCGTAATGATCATTGTCAACCGCATGCTTATTAACGAACATCTCAGGGATTATGAGGGTTATGTTATAAAACCCTATCAATTCCGTTAGGATAGAACAAATTAAGTTGATTTTTAGTGATTTATACGCTAAAATAATAGCATAAACCATATTGCTCATGGCATTTCCTGCGCATCGGTCTCACGCCAGGGGTCATTTTCCTAATTTTAATTTTCTCGCTCCCCCTTTTATTCACTGGCAACCCGAACGATGATAGGGATGATGCCCCGATCAATAGGAGATTGATTGCTATTCAGAAAGGAGGTGGGCGAATGCTTTTTCGCAAAAAGGAGCGAGGTCAGGGGCTGGTAGAGTATTCACTTTTAATCTTATTAATTGCACTTGTTGTCATCGTGGCTTTGACCGTGTTTGGTGAAGAGATATCCAGCACCTTCAGTAAAATCGTAAATAATGTCGCCTGGCTCTCGCGCTAATCCTCCCTAAACAGGGGGCTGTCCAAGAAGATGGACAGCCCCCTGTTGTTTAATCACACTGCTTGAATATATATACGACTCAGGGCTGCGAGACGTCTACACAGCGAAAGCCAATGAATGGAGAGTAAGCCTCCGGATAGGACCAACCACCCAGATAGTCATATTCTGAACGCTTCCAGTCTACAGCTATTAAATAATTATCAGGAAAATAACCACCACGCAATACCTTCGTGGTGCTAATCCCTCCCAGCGGATTCGCGTAGGGTGTATGTTGATAATATAGTCCATCGAGCCAATCCTGAATCCATTCTCTGACGTTGCCAACCATATCCATGGCACCTTCGGGACTTACATCGCTCCCGTAGCTGCCTACCGCTGCAGTGTCATCTGGAGTAACACATCCATTAACAGCGATATTCACCAGCCTGCAGGTTGGTTGCGAATCGCCCCAAGGGTAGGGGCGGGTGTCGGACGATCCTCGAATGGCTCTCTCCCATTCAGCTTCAGTCGGGAGGCGCTTGCCGGCCCAATAGCAGTATGCTTGAGCTTCATACCAATCCACATAGATCACCGGGTAATTGGCGTAAGCCGGATCCCCATAATATGTTTGACGGGTATGAGAGGATAGATAATGCGGGGGAATACATGGCCCATTTGCCACGCACTCTTCATACTGGGCGTTGGTTACTTCATATTTGTCGATGCTGTAAGCATCCAGCCAGACTGCGTGTAGCGGGATGGAAGCTAGTGGACATTCTGCACCAGGCATGAGACCGATGTGAGCCTGGTCGCAGCCCATCTGGAACTCGCCTCCAGGGATGGGTACCATTTCATCAGTGTTGATATCCTGGCGGGTAAAGTCCTGGTAGGGTGAATCCGGAGGCAGGACCACCTGCCTGGAGGCAGGATTGAAGGAATAATTACCCTGGCTGGGGGTAATGGTGTAGACCCCAGAAGGCAGGTCGCTAAATGAATAATTACCATTGGCGTCAGTCACGGTGGTGTAAGCATTTTCAGTTGTAGGTATGATAATATTTAATAAAGATACGCCGGGGAAATTTATCGCCGGAGGTGAATCTGCCACAACATCATTAATTTCGACGTGATTATCCTGAATACCTGACCCCTGTGGCAACTTGAAGACAGTTGGGAGGAATATTTTCGCTTGCCAATCGGCAAATATCACATATGTGCCAAATTCTGCAATGGATGCCGATACATATTGATAGCTTGGGTTGGAATCACTGGTAATTTGCACCCATTCTCCGTCTACCATATAATATATTTGCGCGGTTGCCAGATCAGCATGCAGCAGCGAGCCGGTTAGATCTAGATAATAGATGGAAAGGCTGGCCTGAGATTGCATTACCACCCCGGGTGAGACCTGGACCTGGTACGGTCCACCAAGCAGTACTTTGCCTTCTGGAATGGGCAGAGATGATCCAACGGGGTTGATACTCACCTGCACAGTACCAGTAAAGGTGCCCGACGGTAGATAAAGCTGCATCTGTCCATCGCCTGACCAAATGGTTACATCCTGGTCAGACAAGAGAGATTCCAGGCTGAATGTGGACGCAATCTCCACAGATTGATCGGCAGCATCAATCGCCTGGATGACAATCACCCCGGAATATAGTAAATCTGGATCCAGCGTAATTTGGCCAACGTAAGAAGCCAGGCCATCATCATATGCCAGAGGAACTGAGGCTGATGATCCGCCATGTTGGGTAAGGCTGGCCTGCGGCGGTGTGGGCAGTGTTATGGATGTCTTTACGATCAACCTCAGCTGGCCTGCCATATCTCCGGGTTGGGTGGAGATTTTTAAATCGAAAGCTGCTGGCTGCAAGATAATAGTATCGGTTTCAATCGCTTGAAGAGATCCCGAGTTCGATTGGGCACCACAAGTTACATTGATCGTCTTTGTTAGCAGGTTTAATATCCAGTAATTAATTACCAGCTGGTTACCATTAGCCGCACCCAAGATGGTAATATTTCCATCGTCATCCGTCTTTCCTTGATCGATATCCAATCCCCCTTTGCGGAGCACTACGCCTGCACCAACCGACGGTTTGCCTGTAGGATCGGTCACCTGATAGATTATCGGAGGCTCACAGACTCCGGTGTTTGCATTAGAAGCAACTGCAACCTGTGTCCAGTGATTGATCGGTATTGCCGTGGGTCCATTAACCACACTGCTATAGTTCGCTGGCCTCCTGAGCGTCCAGCGTGCTTCCGGGTTAGTATCTTGATAAAATCCAAGGATCTCTTCCCAATCGGATTTTCCTGTCTTTTTCCATTGATCTGTTAATTCACAGGTATTCGACCACTGCGAAGGGACATCTCTGTCGGCAAATTCAGTGGCATTATATTGATAATCCATCAGGGTTGCATTGGTTTGCCCGCTGGTATTGTGATGCACCAGAAATGAAGTGCACCAGCTTTTCAACTCAATTGTCGTCGGAAAATCGGTTAAATAATAATAATAAGAATCCAATAAGCCTAGACCATAATGTCCGAATTCATGGATTTGCGTTCGAAAACCGTTAGTATATTCCCAGCTACCCCAATCGGAGCTTTTGCCATTAAAATAACGTCCAAGAAATATATGATTATCTCCACTTCGTAATAGTCCCTCGACATCAGCACGAGGCCATTCCTGGTTACTGGCTCGAATTTGGTAGTCAGCATCTCCCATATTCTGGTTATTGTCGTAAATGGTCACGCGCTCAAAAAGCATTTGGCCATCGGTCGCATCATAGAGATATTGGGAGGCATTCTTGAAGCCCTGGACCAAATCGTTAAGATATTCGCTATTGGCATCCCACTCCACCACTGCCAGGATATTGAAACCGATCAGTGTATTGGATTTCTTTAAGACCAGGACCTGGACTGTATTATTATTGCTAACGGTATAGGGGACCGGATCGGTGTCCTTCGGGATAGTGAGGTTGGTGAGATACACCCGGTAAGCCCAGTTTTGAGTGCTGTCCTGGTTGTGATTAGATTTATTGGTGATTTGTTCATAGACCTGCTTACGGGCCACCAGCTTATCGTCATTGACCAATCCCTGGATATACAACCGCCCCTCGGCATCCGTGGTGCCTGCTATGATGCCATTGCGAAAGACCTGTGCCTGAGCGACCGAGGTACCGGCTTCATCTTGCACCAGGATGTTAGTAATCCTCGATGCTGTGATTGTTGCTCCTTCAACAGGGGTCCCGTCCTCCATTGTCACATGTCCGGAGATGGAGGAGCCGACCATGGGAGATGGAGCTGTAAGGTATTTTTCTTGCCATCCCACGGCTGGTAATACCATACTGACTGCAATAGCTATGCTCAAGAATTTTACGATTTTGGTACTCATGATTTCCTCCCGAATAATCCTAAATCTCCTGCGCTCTGGCAGAACGCATGTCAGCCAACTTTTATACCTGAATGCATTTATCACTGCATTCAGGCAAGTTTTAAAATGTCTAACTTAAAGCCAGTAAGCATTGTTCCCTGGCAAGTTGAAACTTACCCCATAAAAACAAACACATTTCCATCGAGATTTTGATGGTGATACTTTTTGTTAGCTTAGCCAGACTGCTCACCCCCTATCTGACGAAATGCTTAATTATTCATATTTCCCACTGTTAACAGATTGAAACAACGATTATGCAAGAACAAATTTATTATAATGCTATTTGATTAATTTTCTATCTACTCTGTAATTCTCCCTTATTGGGTACATATATTTGCAATAGATTTTATTGAGACAAAGATGATCACGATTGCCAGGCGAAATGAGGAAGTAGCAATATTACCGCTTTAATTGAGATAGAGATTCTACATGTTAAATTAGAAGCTACCTAGCTAATGACCAGACAGGAGACCAACCCATCGATTCTTAACTCGGATTTCTCAAGAGTCGACCCCTGGAAAGGTCTGTGGTATACATTTCCGTCTTCGTGATGTGTGCAACCGTGTGTACCGCTGGCGGAGGCAAGGTAAGTTTGGACATCTTGGACAACCCCCTATTTCATCAAGGAAATCATGCCTTCCAGGAAGGGCTTTAATCCTTGGTACGATAATATGTTCTATCGATTGGGTTTGATCCGCGCCTTGTAGCTCTTTGAATTAAACTGGTATGGTTTCCCACAGTTTGGGCACTGGAGATTGATCCAGCTACCCGCTTGCTTACCCGGACCCATGGTTGATTCCCGCTTCTTTTGGTAGGCTTTTTCCAGGGCTGGGCTGGGTGGTCCCTTGCTTATTCCGAGGACTGCCGGATTGATCGTGCGGATCTTTCCACAATGAGGGCATGTGATTTTGATCGCTTGGGCAGGCATAGGCACCTCCTTGAATCATTGTACAGCGATTTGGCTCAAAAGGCAATCATACTTAATGGTAATAGGTCAGCAATGCATCGAAATGATTAGGCGTCTGACCATTCATTCAGTTTCACAGGCGTGTTCATCATGCGTAAGATACGAGCCTGCCCGGCGCCACTCTACTCTAGAGGCTGCAGTTAACCCCACATAGATATTCCACTATGCCCCAATCGCTTTCTACGACGGCTAGGTGACTTTTTTCCGTATCTCGGCACTGAAGAAATCCATCGCCCAAACCACTGCCACAATCGCCCAAATGGCAGTACCAGCTCGACGATACTCCAACACATTGATTCTCTGGTTGAGGTAGTAACCGATGCC
>Ga0316620_10001418_pt1 | contig 10357 bp, 10 predicted proteins | sample OWC_Aug_M1_C1_D5_FD_207651 | JGI IMG/M metagenome (GOLD analysis project Ga0316620, IMG submission 207651) | Wetland soil microbial communities from Old Woman Creek delta, Ohio, United States - OWC_Aug_M1_C1_D5_B | ecosystem: Environmental > Terrestrial > Soil > Wetlands | place: USA: Ohio...
CCGACGATCTGCTCGAGCCAGAAAAGGCGTTCCAGTTCTCAGCGCGCGCGCTCGACGCGCAGGCGATCGAGGTGAGCTTCGCGATCGCCGACGGCTACTATCTGTATCGCGACAAGTTCAACTTCAAGGTAGACGCGCCACCAGGCGTCACGCTCGGCACGCCGGAGTTCCCGCCGGCGATCCGCAAGAAAGACGAGTTTTTCGGCGAGGTGGAGACCTACCGCAGGCAGGTGGACATCCGCATCCCGGTGCAGGCGGGTGCGGCGCGCACACTCCAGCTGAGCGTCCGGTCGCAGGGCTGTGCCGATATCGGCGTGTGCTACGTGCCGATGGACTCCAAGGCGACGATCCAGCTCGCTGCGCTCGGCGGCGGCGCGGCGGACGCGGGCACGCCGGCGCTCTCGCAAGGCGCGCGCGCGGTCGCGCCGGCGCCGCGCTTTTCCCTGTTCGCGAGCGACCGCGACATCGCCGCCCTGTTCGAGGGCAGCCTGTGGCTGGTCATCGCCAGCTTCCTCGGCTTCGGCCTGCTGCTCACGTTCACGCCCTGCGTGCTGCCGATGGTGCCGATCCTTTCCGGCATCATCGCGGGCGAAGGCAAGAGCCTGAACAAGCCGCGCGCCTTCATACTTTCGGTTTCTTACGTGCTCGGCATGGCGGTCACCTACACGGCTGCAGGAATCGCGGCAGCCTATTCGGGCTCGATCGTCGCGGCGGCGCTGCAGAATCCCTGGGTGCTCGGCGCCTTTGCGCTAGTGTTCGTTTGGCTGGCGCTGTCGATGTTCGGATTCCACGACCTGCAGCTTCCGGCGTTCCTGCACCAACACGTCTCTCGCGCGCACGAGAAACTACGGGGCGGACACATCGCGTCGGTGGCCGCGATGGGGATTCTGTCGGCGCTGGTGGTAAGCCCCTGTGTCACCGCGCCCCTCGCGGGAGCGTTGCTTGTGATTTCGCAGACACAGGACGTTGCGCGGGGCGGAATCGCGCTTTTCTCGATGGCAATTGGCATGGGCGTACCGTTGGTGGTGGTCGGCGTTTCCGAGGGCGCGCTGCTGCCAAAGGCGGGCCCGTGGATGAATGGCGTCAAGAAGTTTTTCGGCGTGCTGCTGCTCGCGGTCGCGATTTGGATCGTCGCGCCGGTGATCCCTCCCGCAGCGCAGATGCTGCTGTGGGCGGCGCTTCTCGTCGGCTCTGCGGTGTTCCTGCGCGCGATCGATCCGCTGCCGGCGGATGCGTCGGGCTACTCGCGGCTGTGGAAGGGCGTGGGCGTGATCGCGCTGGTGGCCGGTCTCGCGTTACTCGTCGGCGTGCTCGCCGGCAACCGCAATCCGCTGCGCCCGCTGGCCGGCCTGGCCGCAGGCGGCGGGCCGGCGGCGGCACCGCTCAAGTGGGTGCCGGTGGGCTCGCTAAGCGAGCTCGACGGCGCGCTGCGTGCTCCCGGAAGGCCGGCGATGCTCGATTTCTACGCCGACTGGTGCGTGTCGTGCAAGGAAATGGAGAACTTCACCTTCAGCGACCCGCGTGTGCGCGCGCGCATGGACGGCATGCTCCTACTGCGCGCCGACGTGACGGAGAGCACGGAGCGCCAGAAGCTGCTGCTCAAGCGTTTTTCGCTGGTGGGTCCGCCGGGCATCATTTTCTTCGATGCGCAAGGGCGCGAGATCCGGGGCCTGCGCGTAATCGGCTACCAGGACGCCGAACGCTTCCTCAAGACGCTGGATCTCGCGGCGGCGCCCTGAGATGCGACGCGCGATCCGCGGTATCGATCACGTGGTCATCGCGGTGCGCGATCTCGACCGCGCGCAGCGCACCTACGAACGACTCGGCTTCACGCTGACATCGCGCGGCTTCCATTCGCTCGGCTCGGCGAACCATTGCATCATGTTCGGATCGGACTACATCGAGCTGCTCGCGCTGCCTCAGCCGCATCCGGCGCTCGCCTATTACGCCGACTTCCTGGCGAAAGGCGAAGGACTCGCTGCCCTGGCGCTCGCCACCGGGAACGCCGACGCGGCGTACGCCGAGCTCGGCGCAGCCGGCATCGCCGCCGATGCGCCGCTCGATTTTTCGCGTCCGGTGCACCTTGCCAACGGTGCGCGCGACGCGGCATTTCGAATCGTGCAGCTGCCGCCGGCTTTGACGCCCGGCTGCCGCAGTTTCGTTTGCCAGCACTACACGCGCGAGCTGGTGTGGCGCCCGGAATACCGGTCTCATGCGCTTGGCGTCACCGGCCTGGCGGCGGTGGCGGTCGTCGCCGAGGACGCGGTCGCTGCGGCGCAGGAGTACGCGCGGTTATTCGATGCCGCGCCTGCCCAAATCGAGGAAGGCGTGCTCGTTGCCACCGGCAGCGCCTCGATCGCGCTCACCACGCGCGGCAAGCTCGGGCACCGACTACCCGGCGTCGAGCTGCCCGCGCGCGTGCGGCCCGTGGTGGCGGCCCTGTTCCTGCGCGTCGCGGATCGGGCTGCTACCGCCTCGGTCCTGCGGCGCAGTGGCGTGAAGCCGATCGCCCTGCCAGACGGGTCGTTCGCCGTCGGCGCCGGCGACGCGCACGGCGTGGCGCTGGTCTTCGGCTAGCCCTTCAGCACGCGCGCGGCATCCAGCGCGAAGTAGGTCAGAATGCCATCGGCGCCGGCACGCTTGAACGCGAGCAGCGCCTCCATGATGCACGACTCGGGCAGCCAGCCGTTAGCGATCGCGGCGCGCAGCATGGCGTACTCGCCGCTTACTTGGTATACGAATGTCGGCGCCTTGAACTCGTCCTTCACGCGACGGAGCACGTCGAGGTACGGCATTCCAGGCTTGACCATCACCATGTCGGCGCCCTCGGCGAGATCGAGCCCGACCTCCCAGAGCGCCTCGTCCGAGTTCGCCGGGTCCATCTGGTAGGTTTTCTTGTCGCCTTTGCCGAGGTTCTTTGCCGAGCCCACGGCGTCGCGAAACGGCCCGTAGAAGCCGGAAGCGTACTTGGCGGAATAAGCCATGATCTTGGTGTGGATGTGTCCTTCCCGCTCGAGCGCCGAGCGGATGCGACCGATGCGGCCATCCATCATGTCCGAGGGCGCAACGATGTCTACCCCGGCTGCCGCCTGCGCAAGGGCCTGCTTGATCAGCACGTCAAGCGTCACATCGTTGACGATGTAGCCCGTTTTGTCGATGACCCCGTCTTGGCCATGCGAGGTGTACGGGTCGAGCGCCACGTCGGTCATGATGCCGAGCTCTGGGAAGCGCTTCTTCAGCTGGGCCACGGCACGCGGCACCAATCCCTTTGGGTTGAAGGCTTCGCGCCCGTCTGGCGTCTTGAGGCGCGCATCGATGACCGGGAAGAGCGCGAGCACCGGGACGCGGAGCTTCAGGCATGTCTCGGCGACCGGCAGCAGCCGGTCGATGGTCATGCGCTCGACCCCAGGCATGGAGGCGACCGGCTCGCTGCGCCGCGCACCCTCCAGCAGGAAGACTGGATATATGAGATTGTCCGTGGTCAGGACGTGCTCCCGCATCAGGCGGCGCGAGAAGTCGTCGCGGCGCATGCGCCGCATGCGCACCGCTGGAAAGCTGCCGTACACGTTCATGACTGCCTCGCCTCCCGAAATTGTCCGTGCCCGAAGCGCGGGCATGGAATCGGCTCGTTGATTCTGCAGAGAATTCTTCTCTGGGAACTTTTCTCAGCGGGTTTCATCTTACCGTTAGACGATGTTAATCGTCTCCCGCTTCTCCTCCCTGAGCGGGTGCCTTAATTCTGATTAAGGCGTTTTCGCCCCCGGTTTATATCCCCTTTACCGGGGGCTTTTTTATTTTCGGCCCTGCGACCGGCGTCGCGCAGCCAGCCCTCAAGCAGAGCGCGCACTTCGGCGACACCTTCGCGGGTAAGACTGGACAGGAGGCGCAGCTCGCCTTCGGGCACGTAGGCCGCGAGCTGGCGCTGCCCCGAACTTAGCGCGGCGATGCGCTCGGCCCGTGAGAGCTTGTCGCACTTGGACAGCAACACGAGCAGCCTTAAGCCGAGCGGTGCGATCCATTTCAGCAAAGCGACATCCTGGGGAGTGAAGGGATGGCGCGCGTCCATGACGACCACTGCCGCCGCGAGCGACGCGCGCCTACTCAAGTAACCGCCGACCAACGCGTCCCACTGCGTGCGCACGGCCTGGGGCACGCGCGCGTAGCCGTAACCGGGCAGGTCGACCAGCCGCCCGACCGCGCCCAAGTCGTAGAAATTGATCGTCTGCGTGCGGCCTGGGGTCTTGCTGACAAAGGCCAGTCGCCGACGTCCCGCAAGCGCGTTAATCGCGCTGGACTTGCCAACGTTGGATCGGCCGGCGAATACGACCTCGGGCGGACCCTCCAGCGGGAGCTGCTCGGGGTTACCCACGGACGCGGCGAACGTGGCCTGTGAAAACGCGCTCATATGCAGGCGTAAGAGTCGGGAATTGTAATAAAATTGCCCGCTTTGACCGGGAACCGAGGGAGTAGCCGAATGATTCGAGTACTGGCGGCGAGCGTTGGCGTGGCCGTGCTTTCTGCGGGCGCGGCGTTCGCCCAGGACGGCGCGAAGGCCGATCTCGCCAAGGGCCAGCAGATCGCCACGCAGGTATGCGCGGCGTGCCACGGACCCGACGGCAACAGTGTTGCGCCCGCCAACCCGAAGCTCGCGGGGCAGTTCCCGGAATACCTGTACAAGCAGCTGAGTAATTTCAAATCACAGGACGGCAAAAAGGCGCTGCGCGAGAACGCGATCATGAACGGTATGGTCGCCAACCTATCGGATGCCGACATGCACTCCGTGGCGGCCTACTTCGCGAGCCAGACGTTGCGCCCCGATTGGGCGCACGACAAGGACCTCGCGGCGCTCGGGCAGACGCTCTACCGCGGCGGAAATCTGCAGAGCGGCGTGCCGGCCTGCGCGGGCTGTCATGGGCCGACGGGCGCCGGAAATCCCATCCAGTATCCCCGCATCGCCGGCCAGTACACCGACTACGTCGAGGCTCAGCTCAAGGCGTTCCGCGCGGGAACGCGCGCCAATGACCCCAACGGCATGATGCGGGGAGTCGCTGAGCGCCTGACCGACGAGGAGATCAAGGGCCTCGCGCAGTACGTCGCAGGCCTGCGGTAGCCGGGGCCCGCGCTCCTAGGGCGGGCGAGGCCTCGCACTTCGCAGCCCATGTTCGACCTGCTGGTCATCGGCTCAGGCCCCGGCGGCTACCGCGCCGCGGTGCTGGCCGCGCAGCGGGGACTGTCGGTTGCGATCGCCGAGAAGGACACCTGGGGCGGCGCCTGCCTGAACCGCGGCTGCGTGCCGAAAAGGGACTGGTATTACACCGCGCGTATCGCGCAAGCGGCCGAGGGCTTCGCGGCGCGTGGCTTGCGTGCGACGCTCGAGCCGGACCCCGAGGCAGCCTGGCGTCATCAGCGCGTCGTGGTCGAAACCGTGCGCGCGAGCTACCTCGACTACCTCGCCCGCCTCGGTGTGGAGCGCATCTTGGGCGCCGCGCGCTTCGTAGACCCCGAGCGCGTCGCACTCGGCGACGAGGTCGTCACAGCGCGCAACTTCGTGCTCGCAACTGGCTCGCGTCCTCACTTGCCCGAGATGCTGCGCGGGGTGCCGCGCGTGCTCACTACGGACGAGCTGTTCGAAGCGCCGCTGCCCGCAGGAAGGCGCATCGCGCTGCTTGGCAGCGGCACAGTCGGCACGGAGATGGCCTTCATCTTGCCGCGACTCGGTTTCGAGGTGGTTTGGCTGACGGGTCATGAGCCGCTCTCGCGCGCGCGTTTCAGCGCCACCGCGGGAAGGCGGCTGCGCGATGCGCTCGCCGCGCAGGGAATGCGTGCGCGCGCGGATAGCCGGCCGGAGCGCGTGCACGCGGACAGCGATGGCGTGGTGCTGCAGCTGCGCGGCGGCGTGCGCGAGCGCGTCAACTGGGTGCTGGCGGGCACGGGGCGGCGGCCCAACACGGATACGCTCGGGCTCGAGTTCGCTGGCGTGCGCACGACGTCCGACGGATTCGTCGTTGTCGACGGCGAGCAGCGCACCTCGGTGGGCAATATCTTCGCAATCGGTGACTGCGCAAACCGAGCGATGACCGCAAATCACGCGCTCGCGGAGGCCACCGTCGCAGTTGCGAACATCGTCCTCGCGGGAGCGCGGCGCAGCGAGCGCGCCTGGGTGCCGGAGGTGATTTACTCGGCGCTCGAGCTCGCCCGCGCAGGTGCAACCGAGGACGAGCTAGACGATGCGGACGCGGAGTACGCGGTCGGCTTCTCGGCGTTCACCGTCAATCCGGCGGCGCTCGGGGAGGATGCGGCCGAGGGCTACGTGCGCTTGCTCGTCGCCCGAGACGCCGGCTCGCTGCTGGGCTGCGAGATCGTCGGCGCGCAGGCTGGCGAGCTCATTCATCTCGCCGGCCCGGGAAGCGCGCAGGTTCCGTTGCTCGAGCGCCTGGCGCGAGTCTCCTTCAATCACCCGAGCCGCAGCGAAGAGTTCCTGAACGCGGCAGAAACGCTGATCGCGTCCTGGGGCATGCCGGCGCCGCTCTGAGCCGGGCGGAATAGTTTGTCTCGCTCGCTTGTTTACGGGTTAGTTGCACCAACCCAGGGAGAATCCGATGAATAGGCGTTACAAAGTCACTATTGCCGCGGCGCTGATCGCGCTCGCGGCGGGCTGCGCAAGCATGGGCGATCCGACCGGCGTGCGCGTCGCCGACGGAATTCTGACCGACAAAGCCGGGATGACGCTCTATACCTTCGATAACGATCCGGCGGGCGGAGGCAAAAGCATGTGCAACGGCCCTTGCGCGCAGAACTGGCCGCCGCTCGCGGCCGGCGCCGGCGAGTCCGTGGGCGGCGACTGGAGTATCGTCACGCGCCAGGACGGCAGCCTGCAATGGGCGTACAAAGGCAAGCCGCTCTATCGCTGGATAAAGGATCAGAAACCGGGCGACAAGACGGGAGACGGGTTCCGCGGCATCTGGCACGTGGCGCGGACGTAGCCGCGGGAGCCGCTGCCGGAAGACACGCGCGCGGGATAATGGCTGCATGGCGGAACGGCGCGCAATCGTCGAGCTGATCCCGCGCCTGCGGCGCTACGCACGGGCCCTCGTCGGCGACCGCGCTGCAGCCGATGATCTGGTGCAGGATACGCTCGAGCGTGCGTGGATCAAGTTTCATTTGTACCGCGACGGCACGGATCTGCGCGCGTGGCTGTTTACGGTGATGCACAACGTGCACGTCAATCGCGTGCGCGCCGCGCGCAACGCCGATCCGCTCGACGAGGAAATGCCGGAGATGGCGCAGCGCGGCACCCAGGGCGACGCGCTCGTGCTGCGCGACCTGGAGCGGGCCATCGTGCGACTGCCGAACGAGCAGCGCGAGGTTCTTCTGCTCGTGGCGCTGGAAGACATGAGCTACGATGAGGTCGCGCGCACCTTGGGCATCCCGATCGGTACGGTCATGTCGCGTCTGTCGCGCGCGCGCGAGAAGCTGCGTGTGATGATGCTCGAGCTGCCGGTAACCGCGAAGTTGAAGCTCGTCAAGTGAGGCGAGGCGATGACGTCGGAACAACCCGTCACTGAACCCGATCTGCAAGCGTATGCCGACGGTCGGCTTGCCGACGCGCGCCGTGCGGAAGTCGAGGCGTGGCTGGCTACGCGTCCCGATGAAGCAGGGCGTATCGCCGACTATCGCGCACAAGGTGAGATGCTGCGCGCCTTGTACGATCCGGTGCTCGGCGAGCCAGTGCCCGAGCGGCTGCGCGCGGCCGCCCGCGGCGGGGTACGCTCTGGCGCCTTCGCTCGTGCGGCAGGCTGGGTCGCGCTCGGCGCAGCAATCGGGATTTTGGCGGGCTGGCAACTGCGCGCCCTGCAGGCGCCAGCGCGAGTGGCGCAGAGCGAGGGCCTGTCGATGGCGCGCCTCGCCGCCGTCGCGCACGTGACGTATACGCCTGAAGTCCGCCACCCCGTGGAAGTCGGCGCCGACCAGGAAGCACATCTGGTCGCCTGGCTGTCGAAGCGCCTCGGCGCACCGTTACACGTGCCGGCGCTGGACCGGGCCGGTTTGACGCTCGTCGGGGGGCGGCTTCTCCCCGGCGACGGCGATCCGGCGAGGGGCGTCAATCTCGCGCCGGTGGCGCAGTTCATGTACCAGGGCGCGAAGGGACAGCGCGTGACGCTCTACGTGCGCACCGAGCCGGAAGGCCATCACGACACCGCGTTTCGCTTCGCGCGCGAAGGCGGCGTGCGCGTGTTCTACTGGATCGACCGCAACTTCGGCTACGCGCTGTCCACGTCCGACCTGGATCGCGCCGAGTTGCTGAACGTCGCAAACCTGGTCTACAAGCAGCTGAATCCCTGACGCGGGCCTGTAGGCCGTTGTGCGCCCACCGCGCGTATCATCGGGCTGTAAGTTCGCGACCATCTCGTGCGACCCAACGCCGAAAGGAGATTGCACATGCTGATCCGCAAGCTTTCGGATATCGCCCCTTCGGACATCACGCCGCAGTCGGTGTACGTGCGCCGTCGAGACTTCCTCAGGCAGGCCGTAGCGCTCGGCCTGCTTGCGCCGCTGCTGCCGGAAGTAGCGCTGGCCAGCACGGCTGCCAAGCTGCCTGGCCGGCCAGGCCCGTTCAGCACCAGCGAGAAGCCTACGCCCTACAAGGACGTCACCGCCTACAACAACTTCTACGAGTTCGGCACGAGCAAGAGCGACCCCGCGGAATACGCAGGCACGTTGCGCACGCGGCCGTGGACGGTCGCGGTGGAAGGCGAGGTGCTCAAGCCGCGCAGCTTCGGCATCGACGAGCTGCTGAAGCTCGCACCGATGGAGGAGCGCACCTACCGCCACCGCTGCGTCGAGGGCTGGTCGATGGTGATTCCCTGGGTGGGCTACCCGCTGTCGAATCTGCTGCGCGCGGTGCAGCCCACGGGCAAGGCGAAGTACGTCGAATTCGTCACCCTGCTCGATCCGGCGCAGATGCCTGGGCAGAACAACCCGGTGCTGGATTGGCCCTATCGCGAAGGGCTGCGCATCGACGAGGCCATGCACCCGCTCACGTTGCTGACCTTCGGCCTATACGGGGAGGTGTTGCCGAACCAGGACGGTGCGCCCCTGCGCATGGTCGTCCCCTGGAAATATGGCTTCAAGGGCGCGAAGTCGATCGTGCGCATTCGCCTGATCGAGCAGCAGCCCGTCACGTCATGGATGCGGGCGGTGCCCGACTGGTACGGGTTCTACTCGAACGTTAATCCCAAGGTCAGCCCGCAGAACTGGAGCCAGGCAACCGAGCGGCGCATCGGGCAGGACGGTGCCTTCGGCGGACTGTTCGCGCCGCGCATTCCGACGCAGTTGTTCAACGGCTATGGCGACCAGGTGGCCCCACTTTATGCGGGCATGGATCTCAACAAGTACATTTGAGCGCGTGCCGCGAGGACCTGCCTCCGTGCGTCAGCCCGCGGCGAGCGGCACGCTGCGCCTGCGCCGCGCGACCTTGCAGGCGCGTTGGTTCAAGCCAGCGCTATTCGTACTCTGCCTGGCGCCGCTCGCGTCGCTCGTGTGGCGCGCATTTGCGGTGCAGCTCGGACCGAACCCCGAGCAGACGCTGATCTGGACCATGGGGCTTTGGACGCTGCGCTTCCTGCTATTCACGCTTGCCGTCACGCCGCTGCGCCAGTTGACCGGGTGGGCCGAGCTCGCGCGCTTCCGGCGCATGCTGGGCCTGTTCGCATTCAGCTACGCGGCGCTGCACTTCACCTGTTACCTGTGGCTGGTCAACGACTTCAGTCTCGGCGCCGTGGCGAAGGACGTGGTCAAGCACCCCTTCGTGCTCGCGGGCATGACCGCGCTCGCCCTCATGCTACCGCTCGCCGCTACCTCGACGAACCGCATGGTGAAGCGCCTGGGCGCGAGGCGCTGGCAGGCGCTGCACAAGCTGGTGTACCTGGTAGCCGTGGTGGCGGTGTTCCACTTCTGGTGGCTCAAATTGGCCAAGAACAACACCGGCGAGCCCAAACTTTACGCCCTGCTGTTCGGGCTGCTGCTCGGCTATCGCTTGGTCAAGGCGTTGCGGGCACGCACAGACCGCGCCCGCGCGCTCACGCTCGGCGGATGACGTAGCCGCCGGACTTCTCGTCGCGCTCGAGCGCGACGAGCTTGCGCTTCTCGGCTTCCTCGAGCAGGTCGGAAAAGGCGCGAAAGCCGTAGTAGGACTCATTGAAGCCGGGCTTCCTGCGCTTGAGCGTCTGCTTGACCATCGAGCCCCAGATCTTCTCGCCCTCGCCGCGCTCCGCGATCAGCGCGTCGACCGTTTCGAGCAACAGCTCCATCGCCTCCTGCTGCTTCTCGTCGGCTTCCGGAGGTCCCTTGACGGTGG
>Ga0316620_10001419_pt1 | contig 10357 bp, 12 predicted proteins | sample OWC_Aug_M1_C1_D5_FD_207651 | JGI IMG/M metagenome (GOLD analysis project Ga0316620, IMG submission 207651) | Wetland soil microbial communities from Old Woman Creek delta, Ohio, United States - OWC_Aug_M1_C1_D5_B | ecosystem: Environmental > Terrestrial > Soil > Wetlands | place: USA: Ohio...
TCAGAAAATCCTGCTCCGCCTTCCTGACGTAAGGCGGCATTTTCGATTCGCACATGGCCAAAAGGAGGAAGTAATCGCCCTTGTCCCGGCGGATCCGGACGGCCTCCTCGAGGTAGGCGATGGCCTCGTCATAGCGCCCCTGGGTGTGAAGCGTCTTGCCCTGGCGGAACTTGATGTCGGCTTTCCGGTAAGTTTCCTGGACGTCCTCCTGGGTCGAGACCTGGCCGGACTTGGCATCGTAAACGCGCCGCGAGTCCGTGTTGCTCAGGACCTTGTAGGCGTTGGTGATGCCGTCGAAGACTTCGTCGATCTGGGTCTTGAACTCGGCGGCGACCTTACGGTCGAACCGGTCGGGGTGGAAGCGGCGGGCCATCTGGAAATAGGCCTTCTTGACATCCTCCTCAGTGGCCGTCTTGGGGATGTCCAGGATCTGGTAAAGGGTCATCGCCGGGAGGGTCTCGCGGAAGGCCAGGACCTCGGCGACCGCCTGCGGGATGTCGGTCCGCACCGCGGCAGTACTGAGGCGGGTTTTCACATCCAGCGCGGGGCCCTGGGCTTCGCCCTGGAGGTCGACGACGCCGAGGCAGTAGAAGAGATATAGGCTTTTCCAGAATTGGTCGGCTGGCACGGTCAGCCCGCGCAGGATGATATCGGCCGTTTCCTTGCCGTTGATCTTCTCCAGGATGTCCTTCTCTTCGGTGGTCAGGAGGTAGGCGTAGGTCTTCCGGCCGAGAACAGGCGTGCGGCCGGACAGGAAGGTCTGCAGGAGCGGGTTGGCCTGCATGCGCCGGATGCCGTACTCGATGAGGAGAGGGACGCTGACCCGGGATTCGGCGGCGCCGGCCGCGAATTCTTCGTGCGGCTGGAATTCGATCTCGGCATCAAAGCTGGCGAAGATGTTGAGGATGCTCTCGCGGATCTGGTGACCCAGGGCCTCGGCCAGGTCGTCCTCGGAGATCACCCCCTGGGTTTTGAGGACCTCCCCGATGCTCTTGCCGGGCTCGATGTACTCGTCGATCTTGGCGTGGGCCTCCTTGGGGATGCGTTCGAGCTTGAAGAGGATCTCGCCCAGCCGCTCTTCCGGCTGGTTCGTCTTGACTTGGATGATCGCGCCCTTTTCGAAGAAAAAGTACTTGAGGATCTCCTTCCGCCGGTAGATCAGGCGGCCGGTCTTCTTGTTGAAGAAGATGTCCCTCAGGTAGGATGCAATGTGGTTCATGGCGCTTCGAATCCTCGAGAAGAGCCAACTATAGTCAAATCGCCTGGATTTTTCAACATCAGGAGCTGGGGGAGGGAAATGGGGACGCTTCTATTTTTCGCCGCGAAAAATAGAAGCGTCCCCATTTCCGGCTCATTTCCGGCTGCGGGACTACCCGCAGGGCGGTTCCACCCTCACGGGGTTTGAACGGCCGGCGGGATTGCCCCTCTTGAACGGCTCTCATGACTCGGGACTACCCGCAGGGCGTTTCGACCCTCTCGGGGTTTGAATGGCCGGCGGGATTGTGCTAATTTCGGCATATGAAGATCGCGCTGGCACAGATCGTGCCGAAGCTCGGGGACGTCGACGCGAACGTCGACATGCACCTGGACATCCTGGAAAAGGCCCGGAAGGAGAAGGCCGATCTCGTCGTCTTCCCGGAGCTCGGGCTTACGGGCTATACCCTGAAGGACCTGGCCGAGGAGGTCGCCCTCGACCCGGCGTCCGATCCCCGCTTTCGCAGGATCGTGGCCCGCTCGAAGGGTCTCTCGGTCGTCGTCGGCTTTGTCGAGGAGGGCCCGGCCGACAGGGGCCTTTTCTACAACGCGGCCGCCTTCATCGCCGACGGCAAGATCATCCACGTCCACCGCAAGGTCTTCCTGCCGACGGGCGGGATCTTCGAAGAGGCCAAATTCTTCGCCCAGGGACAGGACTTCCGGACCTTCCGGGCGCCTTTCGGCCGCACGGGGCTTCTCATCTGCCGCGATTTCCTCCAATACGGATCGAGCTACGTCCACTACGCCTCCGGCGCGGACGTGATCATCTGCATTTCGGCCGCACCGGGGCGTGGCATCGCGGGCGGCGACGCTTTCGAAACGAGCCGGATGTGGGAGCTCATGGGCGAGGCCGTCTCCTATTTTTCGACGGTCTTCGTCATCTACGCGAACCGGGCCGGAAGCGAGGACGGCGTGACCTTTGCCGGCGGATCGTTCGTCTTCGCGCCGGGCGGCCGCCTGATCACCCGGGCCTCGTCCGTGGACCCGGACCTCGTTTTTTGTCGGGCCGACCTCTCCGCCGTCCGGGAGGCGCGCCGGAAATGGCTGTTCAAGCGGGACGAAAAGCCCGAGGTCATCTGGAGGTCCCTCGAAAGGATCGTGCGTGCCTCCGAAGATTAACGGCGCGTTCGTCGAAAAGGTCCTCGTCGCCTTCATCCGGGACGAGTTCAGCCGGTGCGGCTGCGGGAAGGGTCTCCTGGGCCTCTCAGGGGGCCTCGATTCGGCGGTCTGCGCCGCCCTGGCCGCCCGAGCCCTCGGCCCGCGGAACGTCCTCGGGCTGATCTTGCCCTATGGGACGGCCTTCCCCGAAGACGTCCGCCACGCCGCGGCGTTCGCCGGGCGCCTCGGCATCAGGTACGAGACGGTCGATATCGCCCCCCAGATCGACCTCTATTTCTCAGCCCACCCGACGAAAAGCCGCGTCCAGCGCGGGAACAAGATGGCCCGGGAGCGGATGGCCATCCTCTACGACTATTCCGTCCGTGAAGGGGGGCTCATCCTGGGGACGAGCAACAAGACCGAGCTCCTTATCGGCTACGGCACGATCCACGGCGACATGGCCTGCGCGATCAATCCCATGGGCGATCTCTACAAGACGCAGGTCCGCGAGCTCGCGGCCTACCTCGGCATCCCGGCCGCGATCCGGAAGAAGGCCCCGACGGCCGGCCTATGGCCGGGCCAGACCGACGAGGGTGACATCGGCTTCGCCTACGACGAGGTCGACGCCATCCTCTGCGCGCTCGTCGAAGGCCGCGGCAGCCGCCGCGAGATCATCGAGGCGGGAAACGCCCCGGCCGCCGTCGACCGCGTCCTTCGGATGGTCAGGGCCTCGGGATTCAAGCGCATGATGCCGCCGATCGCCAAGCTCTCGATCCGCTCCGTGGGTCACGACTTCCTCTATCCCTACGACCGGGGAAGATAGCCCGTGGCCGGCCTGCTCTACGTCGTCGGGACACCCATCGGCAACCTCGAGGACATCACCTTCCGGGCCGTTCGCATTCTCGGCGAGGTCGCGGCCATCGCCTGCGAGGACACCCGACAGACCGTCAAGATCCTGAACCGGTTCGGGCTCAAGAAACCGCTCATCAGCTACTTCCACCCCCGCGAGGGCCAACGCATCCCGGAGATCATCGGCCTGCTCAAGGGGGGCCGGGACGTCGCCCTCGTTTCCGACGCCGGGACTCCGGGGATCTCCGACCCCGGCTTCCCGCTTATCCGCGAGGCCCTCAAGGAGGGCATCCGCGTCATCCCCGTCCCCGGGCCCTCGGCCGTGACGGCGGCTTTGTCCGCCGCGGGCCTGCCCACCCACCGTTTTCTTTTTCTCGGCTTTCCGCCCCCGAAAAGAACGGGACTGCGCAAGCTTCTCGATGCTCTGGCCGGGGAAGAGGCGACGCTCGTCTTCTACCTTCCGACCCGCAGGATCCAGGAATTCCTCGCGGCTGTCATCGAGACCCTCGGCGACAGGCGCATGGTCGTGGCCAGAGAGCTGACCAAGATCCACGAGGAGTTCCACCGTGGGACAGCGCGGGAGTTGGTCGCATCCGTCGGCCCGCGGGCCCTCAAGGGCGAGGCGACAGTCCTCATCGAAGGGTGTCGCTAGGCCTGCGGACAGATATCGTATTTATTATCATAATTTTAAATGGTAATAATATTTTTATGAATATACTTGACAATCTGCCACTAAGATATTATATTGATATCTAACTAAGATTTATACTTGGAGGTATCCAATGGCGATTATCAGATGGGATCCCTATAGGGACATGGTCACCCTGAGGGATAGGATGAACAGGCTTTTCGAGGACATGGCCGGCTCCAAAGGCGAGGAGAAGGATCTCGCGGCTCATTCCTGGGCCCCTTCGGTCGACATCTACGAGACCGAGAACGAGGTCGTCCTCAGCGCCGAGATCCCTGGCGTAGACGAGAACGACGTCGAGATCAAGGTCGAGGACAACAATCTGACCCTCCGCGGCGAAAGGAAGTTCGAAAAGGAGACCAAGGAAGAGAACTACCACCGGGTCGAACGTTCGTACGGGTCGTTCTACCGCTCCTTTGCTCTGCCGAGCTACATCGATCAGGACCGGATCGAGGCGGAGCACGTGAACGGCGTCCTCAAGATCCGGATGCCCAAGCGGGCTGAGCTCAAGCCCCGCAAGGTCAAGATCCTGAAGCCCGTTCAGGCCCAAGCCGAAAAAACCAAGAAGTAAACCCGGACCTGTCGTGCGGAAGGCAGCCCCATAGGGGGCTGCTTTTTTTTGCCCGCCGGCGGGAAAGAGATTGCTCAGAACTGCGCTAAGGTCATCGCCCTGACCTCTCCGACCCCCCTGCGGGGAGCGGAATCCCCGGAGCGGACCTCCAGGACGCAACGGAGCGTCTCGGAGTTGCAGTCCTGGGAAATATCTTAGAGGAGGTGTTTCTTACGCCTGGGCGAGAGTTATCGCCCTCACTTCCCTTGCCCCGGCCCCTTTCAGCACCCTCGCGCACTCGCGAACCGTCGCCCCCGTCGTGGTGACGTCGTCGACGAGGATGAGCGTCCTGCCCGCGACACGGGTCGCCCGCCGGACGGCATAAGCGCTCCGGACGTTTCTCTCGCGGTCGGCCGCACGCAAGCCGGCCTGCGCGGGGGCGTTACGGGTCTTGACGAGCGAACCCGCAAGGACCTCGAGGCCGCGGAGCGCGGCCAGATCGCGGGCGAGAAGACGGGCCTGGTTGAAACCCCTCTCCCTCCGTCGCGAGGGATGGAGAGGGACGGGCACGAGGAACTCGGCCCCCTCCCAGAGTCCCGGCTCCCCGGCCAGGCAGGCGTCGGCATAGCGGGCCAGCGGCCGGCTGAGCGGGGCATACTTCCGGTACTTGAAGAGCAGGATGACGTCCTTGAGCGTCCCGCCGTAGACGCCGCAGGACCGTTGCATCGAGAAGGCCGGGGTGGCGCCGAGGCATCGCGCGCAGAGATGGCCCTCGGCCTCACTCGGGTAGAAGCGGCCGCACCGCGGGCACGACGCCCCGCTGCGCGGAACGAGCTTGGACAGGCAAGCGCCGCAGACGACCTTTTCTCCGGCCGTTTCGAGGGGTTCCCGGCAGATATGACAAAAGGACGGAAAGACGAGGAGCTCGACAAGTCGGGCCAGGCCGGCCGCCCCGGCCCGGAAGCGAAGGGTCACTGGGCCCCGATCTCTTCCTCTGCTTTCTCCTGGCAATCGACGCAATAGCGCGTCCACGGGAACGCCCCGAGCCTCTTCCCGCTGATCTCCTTCAAGCAGCTCTGGCAGATGCCGAATTCGCCGTGCTCGAGCCTCTTGAGGGCCTCGTCGATGAGCAAGAGCGTCTCGCGATCGCCGTCGGCCAGGCTGAGGAGGAATTCTTTAGTGTAGGAGGTCTCCGCCTTGTCGACCAGGTCCTGGGCGACGTTGGATTCCATCTCCTTGCTCTCGGTGATGGTGTCCGTGAGCTTACGGATGATGGTCTCCTTCTTGTCGGCGAGCTTCTTCCGGAATTCGTCTTTGTCTTTCTTGTTCATCTTTCGAGGCATCGGACAATCCCTTCATTTGGCATAGTGCCGGCCCCCGACGATGGTCAGGGCCCGGTAGACCTGCTCGAGCAGGATGACGCGGGCGAGCTCGTGCGAAAACGTCATGCGCGACAGTGACATCGTCATGTCCGCCCTTTTCGCGACGCGGTCCGCGAGTCCGAGGAAGCCGCCGACGACGAAGGCCAGCGGCGTTCCCGATTCCTTCTCCCGGCCGCGGAGGAAGCAGGCGAACTCATCGGACGTCATCTCCTTCCCGTGATCGCCGAGACAGATCACGTAAACGCCGTCGAGATGCTTTTCGAGCCCGCGCGCTTCGAGGTCCTTGATCTTGGAGGCGTGCTTCTCCTCCAGCCCGCGGGCCTCACGCGTCTCGATGATCTCGACGGCCGCGAGGGACTTCAGGCGCGCCTCGTAAAAACTCTGCAACCCCCGGAACTCGGGATTCTTCGTCTTGCCGGGCCAAAGGAATTTCAGGCGCATCGCCGAAATCGCCCTAAAACAATAGCGATTCAATACCGGCTTGTCAACCCCCTTTCTTCCCGCCGCGGTCGGACGGGTGACGGAGGGCTTCAGAAGTCGAGGCGGGGGGCGTCGCCCCAGAGCTTCTCGAGGGCGTAGTGGTCGCGCGCCGCCCTCGAAAAGACGTGGATGATGAACGAGCCGTAGTCGAGCAGGACCCACTCGGCCGATCCGCGGCCTTCGACGCCGATCGGACGGAAGCCGGCCGGCTTGAGCGCCGTTTCGACCGCCTCGGCGATCGCTATGTTCTGCCGGGACGAGTTCCCGTGGACGACGACGAAAAAGTCGGTGAACGAGGAAAGCTCCCGCAGGTCGAGGGCACAGAGGTCCTCGGCCTTCCGGGCCAGGGCGGCCTCGACGGCCAGGCGGACCGGCACGGGAAGGCTTCGCTTGGTGAACCGTTTTTTCTTCTCTTCTGCCATGGCTCCTATCGCCCTCTGTAGAGTTGGTGTTCGCGGATGTAAGCGGCGACGGCCCGGGGAACGAGGCCTTCGAGCGACCGGCCCTGCCGGGCCATCTCCCTGACGGCCGTCGAAGAAATGTCCAGGGCCCGGATGGCGGTCAGGACGATGCGGAAACGCGGGGGGACGGTCCCCCCGAGGTTCCCCGCATCGGCCAGCGGCCCGATCTTCCGCCGGAGCCGCCCGCCCAGGACGTCCCGGGCCCGCTCGAGATCGAAGCCCGGCCGCCCCGTCACGATGAAGCGGCACTCCTCGAGGACCTTCTCGTACTGGTGCCAGGTCCCGATATCGAGGAACGCGTCGACGCCGAGGATGAAGTACAGCCGGGCCCCGGGATACAGGGCCCGGACCTTGCGCAGGGTCAGGATCGAGTAGGATTTCTCGCGTGCCTCCACTTCGATGGACGAGACCTCGAACCCCGCCCGACGCTTGCAGGCCAGCTCGACCATCCGGAGCCGGTCGGCCGGCGCGGCGGAAGCGCCCGCCGCCTTGTGCGGCGGGAGGTACGAGGGGATGAAGAGGACGCGGTCCAGCCGTGCCAGGCGGCGGACCTCGGCGGCGGCCCGCAGGTGCCCGAGGTGGACGGGGTCGAAGGTGCCGCCGAACAGACCGATGATCTCCATCAGGATCGTCCCCCTGATCCCTTCGCAGGGGGCGCCGCGCTCCCGTCCTTCCCGGCGAGCTCTTCGAGCGTTCGGGCCACGGCCTCGACGAGCGGCTTGAGCCCTTCCCCTTTGAGCGCCGAGATGGCGAAAACGGGAATCTTCTTACGGGCGGCCATCCGCTGCAGCCTGACGAGACGCGACGTATCTTCGCCGAGGAGGTCGACCTTGTTGGCCGCCAGAACCTGGGGCCGGGCCGCGACGTCGGGCGAGAACGCCTCGAGCTCTTTCATGATGACCTTGTAGTCCTCAACGGGGTCCCGGCCCGAATAGGGCGAGATGTCGACAATGTGGACAAGGAGCTTCGTCCTCTCGATGTGGCGTAAAAAGCGGATGCCCAGGCCCTGGCCCAGATGGGCCCCTTCGATGAGACCGGGGATGTCGGCGACGACGAACGAGCGGTACTCGCCGATATCAACGACGCCCAGGTTCGGGGCCAGGGTCGTGAAAGGATAATCGGCGATGAGCGGCCGGGCCGCCGAGATCCGCGAGATGAGGGTCGATTTCCCGGCGTTGGGAAAGCCGACCAATCCGACGTCGGCGATGAGCTTGAGCTCGAGGAAGAGCTGCTTCGCCTCGCCGGGCCGGCCGGGCTGGTATTCGCGCGGCGTCTGGTGGGTCGCCGTGGCGTACGACGCGTTGCCGCGGCCGCCGCGGCCGCCCCGGGCCGCGATGTAGGTTTGGCCGTGCGCCGTCAGGTCGGCGAGCACGGCGCCGCCGTCCGTATCCTTGACGACCGTCCCGACGGGAACACCGAGAGAGACCTCGGGGCCACGCTTGCCATGGCGGTTGCTGCCCTCGCCGGGAGCGCCGTTCTTGGCTTTGATGATGGGGTGGAAGCGGAAATAGGCGAGAGAGCTGATGTTCTCGTCGGCGACGAAGATGATGCTGCCCCCGTCGCCCCCGTGACCGCCGTCCGGCCCGCCTTTCGGCACCCGGGCTTCGCGCCGGAAGCTGACGCAGCCGTCGCCGCCCCTCCCGGCTTTCAGTGTGACGGTGACCTGGTCAACGAACAACGGCGGTTCGGCTCACCCTCAGGCGGGCAGGACGGAGACGACCTTCCCCTTCCGGCCCTTGTCCGAGAACTTGACGGTGCCCGTGACCATGGCGAACAGGGTGTCGTCCTTGGCCCGCCCGACATGGAGCCCGGGTTTGATGGGCGTTCCCCTCTGGCGGATGATGATGGAGCCCGCGTTGACTCGCTGGCCGCCATGGCGCTTGACGCCCAGCCTCTTTCCCGCGCTGTCGCGTCCGTTCTTTCCGGCTCCGCCGGCTTTTTTATGGGCCATGGCTTACTCCTTCTTCGCTTTCTTCGCCTTGGCCGGGGCCGGTTTTTTTTCGGCCTTCGGCTTGGCGGCTTCCTTCTTGACCGCTTCCTTCTTGGCCGGTTTGGCTTTCGCCGCCGGCTTGGCGGGCTTCCCGGCCGCGACGACCGGCGCCGGAACAGGCGCCTTCGGCTTGGGCACCGGGACGGGCTTCTCGACCGGGACGAGCTTCTCTTCGGCCAGGTCCTCGGCGGTGAGCTGGGTCCGGTCCGAGGCGATCCGGGTGATGCGGACCTTGGTCAATTGCTGTCTGTGGCCGTGGGTCCGACGGAACTGTTTCCTCCTCTTCTTCTTGAAGACGAGGACCTTCTCGTCCTTGAAATTCTCGAGGACGAGTCCCAGGACCATGGCGTCGTCGAGGACGGGCCTGCCGACCTGGACGGTCTCACCGTCCTCGATGAGGAGGACGCGGTCAAATTGGGCTTTCCGGCCCGGCTCGAGGCCGAGCTTCTCGACAGCCAGGACGTCGCCTACCTTAACGCGGTACTGCTTGCCGCCGGTCAGGATCACTGCGTGCATGGGAACCTACCCTTCCGTTAGGATATGAAAGTTGGACGTTAAATCTAGCATAGGACCCGCCTCCTGTCAACTGAGGGGCCGGCGCCCGCGGGGCGCCTTGACAGGGGGAAGGCGTTTCTCTACCCTAAGAGCACCTGCGGGCGGTTAGCTCAGTGGCAGAGTATCGGTCTTACAAACCGGGGGTCGCAGGTTCGAGCCCTGCACCGCCCATCCCGTAGCTCGCGAAGCGAGCGGAGGAGGCAGAACTCCAGCGGAGCGACTCGGAGCTGGACTTCTGCGAAATATCTTAGTATATCCCTCTGCCTCAATATTTATCGCCCGGGGTTCGGAGAGCGTCAGCGAACGGAGGGCCGGAAATAAGAAGGGGTCAAACCTGAACTTTTTCACTTTCTTCATCGGGCGTTTGCGAAAAGCGTAAAAGTTTAGGTTTGACCCCCGCTCCCCGTAGGAGGGAAGCGCCCCCGACGGGATTCGAACCCGTGTTGCTGCCTTGAAAGGGCGGTGTCCTGGGCCTCTAGACGACAGGGGCGAAAACGTGAGCCGTGCTGGACTCGAACCAGCGACACCCGGCTTAAAAGGCCGGTGCTCTCCCTCTGAGCTAACGGCCCGAAAAGAACACTATTATAGTGACGGGGAAGAAAGAGTCAACCACAGCCGGCAAAAGCCCGGGCCCCTCAGGAGAGGGGTTCGAACTTGAAGATCTTCCACTGGCCGCGATGGGGGATATTATTGACCTCGTCCCTGAGGAGGTACTGCCTCATCATCAGCTTGTAGTTCTTCTTGACGCCGGCCCTGTTCGTGATCGCGATCTCGACATCCTTGGAGTGGACATCGCCGGTGAGCTCACGGACGGTCGCCAGTTCGCGCAGGCCGAGGGAGAACATCGTCATTTCCTCTTCCGCGGCGGCTGCGGCCTTGGCGGCATTGTAGGTCTTCTTGTACTCCTGCATCTTGCCGTTCTCGACGTCGTACTTGGCCTGGAGCTCGTCAATCTTCCTCTGGGCGGCGGCCTTGCCGGCGGCGGACCGGGCGAGGTCCTTCTCGTATTGGGCGTCCTTAAGGGCCGTATCGGCATCGATGGTCGGGCCG
>Ga0316620_10001421_pt1 | contig 10355 bp, 11 predicted proteins | sample OWC_Aug_M1_C1_D5_FD_207651 | JGI IMG/M metagenome (GOLD analysis project Ga0316620, IMG submission 207651) | Wetland soil microbial communities from Old Woman Creek delta, Ohio, United States - OWC_Aug_M1_C1_D5_B | ecosystem: Environmental > Terrestrial > Soil > Wetlands | place: USA: Ohio...
GCGGAGCGGGCTGTGGTCTTTTCCGAAGACCATACCGTGGCCGCCGACGGGCCATTCCAGGAGATCATCGCGAATGATGAACTCCTGCTCGGGGTAAACCTGATCCACGAGCATGCCCACTACCATGGCGATACGGCCCATGCCCACCGCCACGGCCACTATGGGCATTACCACGCGAACGGAGGCAGCAGCATGCACGATAATCACAGGGGACGTCATTCGCATGACCATATCCACGGGCACGAGCATGACCGCGGCGAAACGGAAACGCTGCGCAAGCTGCACATGGTGCTCGAACACTGGATCGAACACGGTGACAGCCATGCCGAGAGCTACCGGGAATGGGCCGGGAAAGCGGGTGATTCCGGCGAGGATGAGATCGCGAAGGAGATATACCTCGCGATCGACGACAACGAGGCGGTCAAGAGCCATTTGAAGCGGGCAAAGGCGATCCTCGCGGCAAAGCTGGTGCTGAGGAAGTAAAGAATGAGAGAGACGAGGGTAGAGGCACGAGAGACGAGGGACGAGAGATGATAAAGTCAAAATTTTTTGCGTCCGTCGTCCTAGCGAACAAAGTGAGCGGTCGTCTATCGTCCATCGTGAAGTAGAAGAGCGGTCTTCCATCATTCATCATTCATGACACGTGATCAATGGCGAAAGGAAGTGCAGCATGGAGACAGCAAATGAGAGCGACCTGAGAGAGACTATTCAGTTCCACGGCCACCTCTGTCCGGGCCTCGCGCTGGGATACCGGGTCGCCAAAGCGGCGCTTCGAGAGCTCAAGGCCGAACGGCCGCGTGATGAGGAGCTTGTCGCGATCGTGGAAAACGATTCCTGCGCCGCCGACGCAGTCCAGTTCGTCACCGGCGCCACGTTCGGCAAAGGAAACCTTATTTTCCGCGACTATGGCAAGCACGTCTATACTTTTTTCAACCGCAGGACGGGACAGGGGGTCCGCATATCGGAAGATTACCGCGGATTCGAAGCAGACGGCCGGTTCGCTGAACTCAGGAAGCGGCAGGAGGCGGGAGAGGACGTGACCCGCGAACTGCAAGCCTGCAAAATGGAAAAAGCGGCGGCTATTTTGAAGGCTGATGAAAAAGAAATGTTTACGATCACACCGGTTGCCGATCTGCCGCCGCGGGAAGCGGGGATCCGAGGGTCCGTACGCTGCGCCGTCTGCGGCGAGAAATTCATGGAATCCCGCGGGCGCGTAAAAAACGGCGCAATCGTCTGCATTCCCTGTTTTAAAAAGGATTAAGTTCTTCTGTTTGTTACAATATTCTTGACAATAACTGCCACTGAAGTTATTATAACCCTGCCTCACTATTCGCACTACAACTCGTTACAATGATAAGGAGGAACCGATGATTAAACACCTTGTTTTTCCGTTATTTGCCTTATTGTTGGTTTCAGGATGTGCGAAGACCGTTCCGCTTGAACAATATGACGTCAAGGCCAAGGAAGCGGATGCTCTCACAGCGCAGAATGGCAGCCTGCAAGCGCAAGTGAAAAGCCTTACCGCGGACGTCGCGTCGCTGAAGAAAGAACAAGAAATGACGCGGATGGAGAAAGAAGCCCTTCAGGCGAAAGTAGACCAGTTGTCGCAGAAGGCGGAGAAGGCCGAACAGCTCGAGAAGGCGACCCAGACCTATCAGGACCTGCAGAAAAAGCTTGAGAAGGAGATCCAGGAAGGCCAGGTGCAGATCAAGGAGATGAAGGACCGCCTTACCGTGACCATGGTGGACCAGATCCTGTTCCCTTCCGGGAGCGCTGAGGTCGGCAAGAAGGGGAAGGCGGTGCTCGACAAAGTGGTCGCCATCCTGAAAGATGTGAAGGACAAACGGATCGAGGTCGATGGCCATACGGACAACGTACCCATCGTAAGTTCGCTGAAGAAGCGGTTCCCCACAAACTGGGAGCTCTCGACCGCCAGGGCAACCGAGGTGGTCAGATATCTTCAGGAGACCGGAGGAATCGATCCGCGCTTGCTCTCTGCCACGGGCTTCTCCGAGTATATGCCGGTTGCCGCGAATGATACTGAAGAGGGAAAACACAAGAACCGCAGGATTGAGATCGTGCTGCTGCCGCTCCTGAAATAGGGTATATGTTCACCGGGATCATAGAAGAAATGGGGAGCGTGAAGGCGCTCAGGCATGAGGCGGGCGCGGCCCGTCTCGCCGTTTCCGCCTCCACGGTGCTGGGGGGCACGGCGCCCGGCGACAGCATTTGCGTGAACGGTGTCTGTCTCACCGTCGTCGAGATGGATAAAGGCGGTTTTTCGGCCGACGTTGCGGTCGAGACCCTGAAGGTTACGAATCTCGGGGAATTGAAAACCGGCGAGAAGGTGAACCTGGAACGGGCGTTGCAGCTTTCCGCCCGGGTCGGCGGCCACCTCGTAAGCGGCCATGTGGATGCCGTGGGAAGAATCCGCGAAAAGCGCGAAGAGGGGAACGGCTGGCGGATATTCATTGATGCGCCGGATACGGTCTTACGGTATGTGATCAAAAAAGGCTCCATTGCCATAGACGGCATCAGCCTGACCGTCGCCGACGTGGATAAAAAAGGGTTTTCCATCGCCATGATACCCCACACGGCAAAACTTACGACGCTCGGGTTCAAATCCACGGGAGACGGCGTAAACCTGGAAACGGACATTATCGGCAAGTATGTTGAACGGCTCCTTGCCGTACGCGTTGAAGGCGGCGTGAGCCTGGAACTGCTCAAGAAGAGTGGATTTGCTTAAGAAATGATGCAGGATGCAAGATGCACGATACCAGGAAGAGGTTTATCATGCATCCTGGATCATGTATCGTGCATCGATTATGATGAGGTGCTTTCATGAAGTTCAATACGATCGAAGAGGCCATCGAAGAAATCCGAAAGGGGAAGATGGTCATTCTCGTCGATGACGAGGACCGGGAGAACGAGGGAGACCTCACTATGGCGGCTGAGGCTGTAACGCCCGAAGCCATCAATTTCATGGCCAAGCACGGACGCGGGCTTATCTGCCTTTCTCTCACACCAGAGCGTGTGGAGCAGCTGCAACTCCCCATGATGACCACGAACAACACCTCGTCCTTTGGCACGGCGTTTACCATCTCCATCGAAGCGAAAAAAGGCGTGACCACGGGTATTTCCGCCGCCGACCGGGCCGTGACGATCAAGACCGCCATCAACCCGAAGTCCGGACCTGAAGACCTGGCGCGGCCGGGGCACGTGTTTCCGCTTCGCGCACGGACGGGCGGCGTACTTCAGCGGGCGGGCCAGACCGAAGGCTCGGTCGATCTTGCGCGGCTTGCGGGGCTCACCCCCGCTGGTGTTATCTGCGAGATCATGAACGACGACGGTACGATGTCGCGTGTGCCGCAGCTCATGGAATTTGCCAGAAAATTCGAGCTCAAGATCATCACGGTCAAGGACCTGATCGCCTACCGGGTAACGAAAGAGTCGCTCGTGCGCAGGGTGGCGGTCACGAAACTGCCGACCAGCTACGGGAGCGACTTTACGGCCATCCTCTACGCCAACGATATTGACCGCATGAACCACATCGCCCTGGTCAAGGGCGACATCAAACCGGATGACGAGGTCCTCGTACGCGTCCATTCGGAATGTCTTACGGGCGACGTGTTCGGTTCGCTCCGCTGCGACTGCGGCGAGCAGCTCCATAACGCCATGAAGATAATCGAAGACGAGGGAACAGGCGTGATCCTCTATATGCGCCAGGAGGGCCGCGGCATAGGCCTCGAAGGCAAGCTCAAAGCCTATGAGCTCCAGGACAAGGGCAAGGACACTGTCGAGGCGAACATTGCGCTCGGATTCAAAGCCGATCTCAGGGATTACGGTGTCGGCGCACAGATCCTGCGTGACCTCGGCGTGCGTAAGATCAGGCTCCTTACGAACAATCCGAAGAAGATCGTGGGACTCGAGGGATACGGACTTGTCGTTGTTGCCCGTATCCCGATCGAGATGCATCCTCATGCGAAGAACATCCATTATCTCAAGGTCAAGAAGAACAAGCTTGGCCATATGCTGGAAAAAGTTTAGCTGCAGTTTGGAGTATAGAGTTCGTAGTTCGGAGCAACATCGCGAGCATGATTAGCTCCGCAATCTAAAATTTCCAATTTCCAATTCTGTACGGCGGGAGGGATTGATGGCAAAAACCATCCAGGGCGATCTAACGGCCAAGGGGCTTAAATTCGGAATTGTTGCCGCGCGGTTTAACGATTTTATCACGAGTCGGCTCCTCGACGGCGCTCTTGATGCCCTCCAGCGGCATGGTGCAACAGACGGGGACATCGAGGTTGTCAAGGTCCCCGGGTCGTATGAAATCCCGCTTGCCGCAAAGATGCTGGCTCAGTCAAAAAAATATAACGCCGTCATCTGTCTCGGGGCGGTGATTCGCGGCGCTACGCCGCATTTCGAGTACGTGAGCGCCGAGGTGAGCAAGGGTGTTGCCGCGGTCTCCATGGAATCGGGCCTGCCGGTCATCTTCGGCGTGCTTACGACCGATACCATCGAACAGGCAATCGAGCGAGCCGGCACGAAGAGCGGGAATAAAGGCTGGGACGCGGCCCTCTCCGCCATCGAGATGGCAAACGTCATGCGGCAGATTGCGTAACACAAGGATGCCACAAAAGGCCGTCAAGCGGCGATACGTATGAAAAGACGCAAAGCCAGGGAGTACGCTCTTCAGATTTTATTCCAGCTCGACATCAGAAAAGAGAAGCCTTCGGCTGCTGTTCTGAAGCGTTTCTGGGCTGAGTACGATCCGGACGAGGAAGTTAAAACTTTCTCTGAAGAGATCGTCAAGGGGACCTATAAACACATCGCCAGGATAAACGAGCTGCTCCACCAGTGCGCGAAGAACTGGAGCCTTGACAGGATGGCGGTAGTCGACCGGAACGTTCTCCGGATGGCGGTGTACGAGATTCTTTACCGCATTGATATCCCCACCAGTGTTACGATCAACGAGGCCATAGAAATAGCAAAGAAGTACGGGACTGACGAATCAGGGTCTTTCGTGAATGGTATCCTTGACCGTGCGGCGAGGCTGACCGGGAAACTCGACGAAGCAAAAATAGAGGAGTAAAGGGTAGGGAAATGCCCGGTTTAACGTTGACGGTAATCCTGCAAGATATAAAAAAGCTCGAGACCGAGGCCCTGATCGTCGGTTTTTATGAAGATGTACGGCCGCTCAAAGGCCTTGCAGGAGAACTCGACTGGCTGCTTTGCGGGTCCCTTTCCAGCCTGATCATCAAAAGCAAACTGCGGGGCTCGCTCGGGGAGATCGCGCTGCTTACGTCCCGGGCAAAGGTGCCGGCGAAAAAGATATTCATGGTCGGCCTCGGCCAGAAGGAAGGACTCTCTTCGTTGTCGCTGCGCAGCGCGGTCAGGACCGCCGTCTCCAGCGCGCTTGATACCGGCGTGAAACACGCTGCCATAGAATATTTTCAGCCGTTAAACATGCCTTCCCAAGCAGAGGTATCGGCCCTGCAGGCGGGACTGTCCGAGGGCGCCGGCGCGCGCAGCGTCGAAATTGCCCTTCTTGCGCCAGACGCTTCCGCTTATGAAAAGATTTCGAGATTGGTTAAGAGATGATCGCAGTCTGCGGCAAAGGCTTCCCGCGGAGACGCCGGTGTCCGATGCAAAGATGCGGCACCAATTAGACGGGAAATTTATTAATCGCAGTATCGAATACATGGGCCAGGAGAACGTGCATACATGATCCCTCGCTACAGCAGGCCGGAAATGGCCGGCCTCTGGGAACCGGAACATAGATACCGCGCATGGCTCGAAGTGGAACTCCTCGCCTGCGAGGCGAATGCCAGACTCGGGCTGATACCGGCAAAGGCGCTCGCGAACATCAGGAAAAAGGCGGACTTCAGCGTCAAGCGGATCGACGCGCTTGAGAAAATCGTAAAGCACGATGTCATAGCGTTTCTCACGGCGGTAGGAGAACAAGTGGGGCCTGATTCCCGCTATATTCATCTGGGCCTTACCTCATCCGATGTTCTTGACACAGCCCTTGCCGATCTGATGCGGAAAGCCTCAGACATTATCATCGGCGATATCAACACCCTCCTCAAGACCCTCAGGAAAAAAGCGCTGCAGCATAAAAATACGGTCATGATAGGCCGTTCACACGGCGTGCACGCCGAACCGGTCACTTTCGGCCTGAAAATGGCGCTCTGGTACGAGGAGATGGGACGCGCGCTCGAACGCATGCTGCGGGCGCGGGACGTGATCAGCGTGGGCAAGGTCTCCGGCGCCGTGGGCACCTTCGCGAACATTGATCCCTCCGTGGAAGCCCATGTCTGCCGCAAACTCGGGCTCAAACCGGAGCCGGTAGCGACCCAGGTGGTGCAGCGCGACCGGCATGCCGAGTTCCTCTCAACGCTGGCGCTGATAGCATCGTCGATCGAAAAGTTTTCCATCGAGCTCCGCCATCTTCAGCGGACCGAGGTGCTCGAAGCGGAGGAATATTTCTCCGAGGGACAGAAGGGCTCCTCGGCCATGCCGCACAAGCGCAACCCCATATCGGCCGAGAACCTCTCCGGCCTCGCCCGCGTCGTGCGGGCCAACGCGATGGCGGCCATGGAGAACGTGGCATTATGGCACGAGCGGGACATCAGCCACTCGTCGGTCGAGCGCATCATTATTCCCGACAGCACGATCCTTATCGACTACATGCTGGCGCGGTTCAACAACCTCGTGGACCGTCTCTTCGTATACCCGAAAAACATGCAGCGCAATATGGATATCTCAAAGGGGCTGTTCCATTCCGAGACCGTGATGCTCGCGCTTGTCGAAAAGGGGATCGCGCGCGAGACCGCTTATTCCTACGTTCAACGAAACGCCATGAAGGTCTGGAAGAGCGGTGACGACTTCAAGCAGCTTCTGAAAAATGATCCTGACATCCGCAAATACCTGGGCAAAAAAGAGATCGAAGACTGCTTTGATATTTCACATACGCTGAAAAAAGTAGATTACATTTTCAAGAGAGTGTTTAAGAAAAAATCGAGATGATGCATGATTCATGACGCATGATGACGGCATTGTTGCCGTGCATCTTGCATCCTGCATCGCAATAAGGATGTAATTATGTTCGACAAGTTTCATGAAGAGTGCGGCGTATTCGGGATATTCGGCCATCCGGACGCTGCAAATCTCACGTATCTGGGGCTCTACGCGCTTCAGCACCGCGGGCAGGAGTCGGCCGGCATCGTATCGTCCGACGGCAAACAGCTTCACAGCGTGAGATCCATGGGCCTGGTCGCAGACATCTTCGATGAAGAACAGATAAAAAAACTTCCCGGCCATATGGCCATCGGGCACAACCGGTATTCTACCACCGGCGACAGTATCGCGATCAATATCCAGCCCATTCTCGTGAACTTCGCGCTCGGCGGCCTCGCAGTCGCCCACAACGGTAACCTGGTCAACGCCGGCATCCTCAAGGACGAGCTCGAGGCCTACGGGTCCATCTTCCAGTCGACCATGGACAGCGAGGTGATCGTCCATCTTATCGCCCAGTCCCGCATGGCCACACTTCACGAGCGGATCGTGGACGCCCTCGGTCATGTCCAGGGGTCCTACAGCCTGCTCCTCATTACCGAGGACGAACTTATTGCGGTTCGCGACCCGAACGGGTTCCGGCCGCTTTCGCTCGCTGAGCTGGACGGGGCCTACGTGGCGTCATCTGAGACCTGCGCTTTCGACCTGATCGAGGCGACCTATATCCGCGAGGTCGCGCCAGGGGAGATGGTTGTGATCAATAGCACGGGCATACACTCGTCGTTTCCCTTCAAGCGCGCGGAACCTTCACATTGCATATTCGAGTTTATCTACTTCGCCCGGCCCGACAGCATGGTTTTCGGCCAGAACGTGTATTCCATCCGCAAGGAGTTCGGCAGGCAGCTTGCCCGGGAGACCGGGGTAGAGGCCGATGTCGTGGTCCCGGTGCCGGACTCCGGCGTGCCAGCCGCCCTGGGGTATGCCGAGGAAGCCGGGATTCCGTTTGATTTCGGCCTGATCAGAAACCATTATGTAGGCCGCACCTTTATCGAACCGCGCCAGAGCATCAGGCACTTCGGCGTAAAGATCAAACTGAATCCTGTCAAGGACGCCCTCAAGGGCAAGCGTGTGATCGTAGTGGACGATTCCATCGTGCGCGGGACGACGAGCAAGAAGATTATCAAGATGATCAGGAACGCCGGCGCGTCGGAGATCCACATGCGTATCAGCTCGCCGCCTACCTCCTATCCCTGTTTCTACGGCATCGACACGCCCACGAGACAGGAATTGATCGCAGCCACGCACAGTGTAGAGGAAATCCGGAAGTATATCACCGCCGACACACTCGGGTATATCAGCATGGACGGGATCCAGAAAGTAGTGCCGCAACGCATGAACTATTGTGCGGCCTGTTTCGACGGCGAGTACCCGGTGCCGTTCCCAGGGGAGAAGATGCTGCAGTTGGGGTTGTTCGATAAAGAATGAACCAATGCAGAATGATTGAAAAAATGGTGCCGAGGCGCAGAATTGAACTGCGGACACGAGGCTTTTCAGGCCTCTGCTCTACCAACTGAGCTACCTCGGCATAGGACGGGCTCAACTCAACAGGACGATAAAATAACAGAGTGGGGGGTTGCTTGTCAAGCGATTTCTCTCCTCTGAACATTCCAGAGATACGCATATCTTTTTTGATGAAGCAGAAGTGCATAACGGTATTTATCAGGTTCTCCGGTATAATAACCACCATTAAGAACGCTTTTTTCCCTCAAAGTGACCGATGAATAAAATTTTTTCGCGACCATCTTGTTTAAAAGATAAGGCTTTCCGCTATTGTCCCGGTTGCAGCCACGGTGTTTTGCACAGGATCGTCGCGGAGACCATTGACCTCTTTGGCGTGCGCGACAGGACGATCGGGATCGCGCCGGTCGGATGTGCGGTCTTTGCGTACGACTATTTCGATATCGATATGATCGAGGTGCCGCACGGCAGGCCGCCGGCGATCGCCACCGGCATGAAACGGTCCAGGCCGCAATCGGTTGTCTTCAGCTATCAGGGCGACGGCGATCTTGCTGCCATAGGCACGGCAGAGATCGTCCATGCAGCCGCCCGCGGTGAGAACATTACCGTCATATTCGTCAACAACGGGAACTACGGCATGACCGGCGGACAGATGGCGCCGACTACGCTTCCCGGCCAAAAAACGACGACGACGCCTTCGGGCAGAAACGTGAAGGAAGCGGGCCATCCGATCAGAGTTTGCGAGATGCTCGCTACGCTCGACGGGCCCGTCTATATAGAGCGGGTCTCGGTTGATAGTCCCAAAAACGTTCTTGCGGCAAAGAAGGCCATTCAGAAGGCATTTAAAAACCAGATCGACGGCGCGGGATTCTCGTTTGTCGAGACGCTTTCCATGTGTCCCACGGACTGGGGAATGACCTCGATCCAGGCCGTCGACTGGGTGCGGAACAATATGATGAGGTATTATCCCCTGGGAGTGTTCAAGGACGTCGCGGCAGGCGTCGGCAGTAAAGTGTAAGGGAAAATTACGGATTGCAGACGCGGAATGAATTATTTTCATTCCGAAATCCGCAGTCCGAATTCCGAAATCGGGGTGACGATTATGTACCAGGACGTCATGATAGCGGGTTTCGGGGGGCAGGGAGTGCTTCTCGCCGGGAAACTCCTCGCTTTCGCCGGCATGCTCGAGGGCAAGCACGTAACATGGTTACCGTCCTACGGAGCGGAGATCCGCGGGGGGACGGCGAACTGCACGGTCATCATATCAAGTGATGAAATCGGTTCGCCCGTGGTCCAGAACCCCTCAGCCATGCTGATATTCAATGATGCGTCGTTCAAGAAATTCGAAAAGAAGATAAAGCAGGGTGGCCTGCTCTTTTTGAACACGTCGCTGGTGCACGAACCTCCGACCCGGGCGGACATCAGCAGGATCGAGGTCAAGGCAAACGACATCGCCGGCGAACTCGGCGATATCCGCATAGCGAACATGGTCATGCTCGGAACGTTTCTCAAGAAGACCGAAGTTGTAGCTCTCGAGTCGGTACTGGCTGCGCTGAAACAGGTCCTGCCTGCCCACCGGCATTCGCTGATACCCGTGAATGAAAGCGCCCTCAAACGCGGTGCGGAGATGTGCTCCCGGTGCGCAGCATAGATTTTCCGCATGACCTTTTCCCCGTTCTCTTGCAAAATCCAGCGTTGCTCATACCTCCCTGAGACAACGAACCACAGTTTGTCGCTGCCCATGCCATCAATCCGAAGCGCATGAAAATAGAGCTGAACCAATACTGCTTTTGATACTGCATCGTCCGCGGCCAAGCCGT
>Ga0316620_10001423_pt1 | contig 10354 bp, 8 predicted proteins | sample OWC_Aug_M1_C1_D5_FD_207651 | JGI IMG/M metagenome (GOLD analysis project Ga0316620, IMG submission 207651) | Wetland soil microbial communities from Old Woman Creek delta, Ohio, United States - OWC_Aug_M1_C1_D5_B | ecosystem: Environmental > Terrestrial > Soil > Wetlands | place: USA: Ohio...
CGCCCAGATGCTGCCTCGCCTGCCGCTCGGCCCAGCCGAGCGGCGGGAGGCCATCGCGATAGTGGACGGCTACCTCGACGACCGCAGCGGCATCGTGCGCACTTCCGCGCTCCAGGCGCTCGCCGAGCTGGGCGGCGACGACCCGGCGACCGCGCCGATGGTCCGGCGCCGCCTCCTGCGGGCCGCGGAGTCCGGCACGCCGGCGATGCAGGCGCGGGCGCGGAAGCTCCTGGCGCGCTTCTCCGCCGCGGCCACGGGCCGTCCCCGCTGACCGCTCCCCCGCTCTCCGCTCCCCCGATCCACGGCACCGTCGCCCCGGGCTTCGAGCCCGTGTGGGATGCGTTCGCCGGGAACCTCGCGCGGCGCGGCGAGCTGGGCGCCGCCTGCGCGGTCATCCGGCACGGCGAGCCGGTCGTGGACCTCTGGGGCGGCGTGCGCGACCGCGCACGCGGCGCGGAGTGGGAGGAGGACACCCTCGTGCTCGTCTTCTCCACCACCAAGGGGCTCTCCGCGATGGCGATGGCCGTGGCGCACAGCCGCGGCCTCTTCGACCTCGACGAGCGGGTGGCGGAGTACTGGCCGGAGTTCGCCCAGGCCGGCAAGGCCCGGGTGACGGTGCGCCAGCTGCTCGCGCACCAGGCGGGGCTGTGCGCCATCGACGCCCCGCTCACGCTTCGGACCATCGCGGACGCCGACGCGCTCGCCGTCGTGCTTGCGGCGCAGAAGCCCGCGTGGCTGCCCGGAGAGCGGCACGGGTACCACACGCTCAGCCTGGGCTTCTACGAGGGAGAGCTGTTGCGGAGGGTGGACCCCGCGCACCGGACGCTGGGGCGCTTCTTCCGGGACCAGGTGGCCGGGCCGCTCGGCCTGACCTTCCACATCGGGCTCCCCGACGACGTGCCGGAGGAGCGACTCGCAGTCCTCGAGCCTTTCGGCGTTGTGCACGTCCTGCTCGACCTCGACCGCCAGTCGTGGCGCACGGTGCTGGCGGCGGCGAACCCCTGGTCGCTGACGGGGAGGAGCTTCCGGAACCCGCGCATCGGCCCGGCCGACCTGCGTGGCGCGCTGCGCCGGGTCGAGGTGCCGGCGGCCGGCGGGTGGGGGGTCGTCCGCGACATCGCCCGTGCGTACGGCGAGTTGGCGACGGGCGGGGCGGCGCTGGGGATCTCGCCGCGCACCATGGCCGAGCTGCGCACTCCGGTGCCTGCCCCCTCTCGGGGTATCTTCGACGAGGTGCTGCGCGCGAGGACCCGCTACTCCTTCGGATACCTGAAGCCGTCGCCAGACTTCCGCTTCGGCACGAACGATGCGGCGTTCGGAACGATGGGGGCCGGCGGGTCGTTCGCCTTCGCCGACCCCGAGGCGGGCATCGGTTTTGCCTACGCGATGAACCGGATGGGATTCCACCTCTGGAGCGATCCGCGGGAGCGGGCGCTCCGGGAGGCGGTCTACCGCTGCCTCTGACCGCGGCGCCGCAGTCCGGCGCTTCCTGTGGAGGAACGATGCACGAAGGACGTCCCGCAGACTCCCAGCAAGGCGTGACCCGCCGCGACTTCGTGACCGCGGGGGCCGCCGTCGGGATGGGCCTCGCAGCGGCCCCCGCCTTCGGGCGGCTCCAGGCCCAGCAGCCCAGCCCCCTGTTCGCGGCGCCGCCGCTGGAGCGGGTGCGGATGGGCTTCGTCGGCATCGGGGGTATGGGCAGCGTGCATCTCGACAACTTCCTCGCCATCGAGGGCGTCGAGGTGAAGGCGGTGTGCGACATCGTGCCGGAGAAGGTCGCTCGAGCGAAGCAGAAGGTCGTCCAGGCAGGCCAGAGCGAGCCGACCGGCTACGACCGGGGGCCGCGGGACTTCGAGCGGCTGTGCGCGGAGCAGGACCTCGACCTGGTGCTCACCGCCACGCCCTGGGAGTGGCACGTGCCGGTGTGCCTGGCCGCGATGCGGAGCGGCAAGCACGCCGCCACGGAGGTGCCCGCCGCGTACACGCTGGACGAGTGCTGGCAGCTGGTCGAGACCGCGGAGCGCACCCGGAAGCACTGCGTGATGCTGGAGAACTGCAACTACGACCGGCGCGAGATGCTGACGCTGAACCTCGTCCGGAGGGGGCTCCTGGGCGAGGTCCTGCACGGCGAGTGCAGCTACCAGCACGACCTGCGCGACGTGAAATTCTCGACCGAGGGCGAGGGCCTCTGGCGCCGCGCGCACGCGACGCGGCGCAACGGGAACCTGTACCCGACCCACGGCCTCGGCCCGATCGCGCAGTGCATGAACGTCAACCGCGGGAACCGCTTCGATCACCTCGTGTCGATGAGTGGTCCCTCGCGCGGCCTCCAGCTGTGGCAGCAGGAGCACCTCGCGGCGGACGACGCGCGGCGCAACGAGCGCTACGTCCTCGGCGACGTCAACGTGACGCTGATCAAGACGGCGCTCGGCCAGACCATCTACGTCGTGCACGACACCAACCTCCCGCGGCCCTACAGCCGCATCGACGCCATCCAGGGGACGCGCGGCCTGATGCAGGGGTGGCCGGACCGCATCCATATCGAGGGCCGCAGCCAGGCCCACCGGTGGGAGACGCTGGACACCTACTTCCAGGAGTTCGAGCACCCGCTGTGGCGCTCGGAGCGGGTGCGGCAGGCGAGCCGCGGGCACGGCGGGATGGACTTCCTGGAGGATTGGCGGCTGATCGTGTGCCTGAGGGGCGGCCTGCCCCTCGACATGGACGTGTACGACGCCGCGGCCATCAGTGCGGTGTGCGAGCTGAGCGAGCGCTCCGTCGCGAACCGCAGCCGCTCGCTGGACGTGCCGGACTTCACGCGGGGGCGGTGGCGGACGCGTCCGCCGCTCGGGATCGTCGAGGGATGAACGCCCCGGCGGCGGTCCCTCCCGCGGCGTGGTGGGACGCGTTCTTCGCGCCCCGCGGGATAGTCATCGTCGGCGTCTCGCGCGATCCGTCTAAGCTTGGCTTCGGGCTCATCCGCAACCTGGTGAAGAGCGGGTATGCGGGCGCGCTCCACCTAGTGAACCCGAAAGGCGGGATGATCCTCGATCACCCCGTCTATCCAGACATCGCCTCGGTCCCCGATCCGGCCGACCTCGCCATCATCGCCGCGCCGGCGGCGGCCGTGGCGGACACGCTCCGAGCCGTGCACGCGCGCGGCATCAGGGCCGCGATCATCGCCTCGGCGGGCTTCAAGGAGGTCGGGAAGGAGGGGGCGGCGCTCGAGGTGGAGCTGGGCAGGCTGGCCCACGAGCTGGGAGTGAGGATCGTCGGGCCGAACTGCATCGGGATCGCCGACATGCATTTGCCGATGGACACCACCTTTCTCCCGCCGCCGGCCACCGCGCCGGGTGAGATCGCCTTCATCTCCCACTCCGGGGCGGTGTGCGGCGCGGTCACGGACATCGCCAACGGCCGGGGGTTCGGCTTCTCGAAGCTGGTGAGCCTGGGGAACCAGGTGGACCTCACCGAGACCGATTTCCTGGAGGCGCTGGCCGGCGACCCGCACACCAGGGTCATCACCCTGTACATGGAGGGGGTCGGCGACGGACGCCGCTTCGTCGACGCGGCATCGCGCGTGGCGCGGCAGAAGCCCGTCCTCGCCATCAAGGTGGGGCGCTCCGCCGGCGGCCGGCGCGCGGCTTCGTCTCACACCGGGGCGCTGGCCGGGGCGGAAGAGGGCTTCGACTCGGCGTTCCGCCGCTCAGGCGTGGTCCGCGTCGACACGCTCGAGCAGCTGTTCGACTGGGCCCGCGCGCTGGCCTGGTGCCCGCTGCCCCGCGGGCGCGGGGTGGCGATCCTCACCAACGCCGGCGGCCCGGGCGTGCTGGCCGCCGACGTGGTGGAAGCGAACGGCCTGGAGCTGGCGGACCTCGCCGAGGACACCCGTGCGGCGCTCCGGCGCCTGCTCCCGGCGGCGGCGAGCGTGGCGAACCCGGTGGACATGCTCGCCGCGGCGAACGCGGAGCTGTTCGCGGCGTGCCTGGGCATCCTCCTCGCCGACCCCAACGTGCACGGCGTCGCGGTGCTCACGCCGCCGCCGCCGATGACACCGCCGGAAGCGGTGGCTGCGGCGCTGCTGCCGGTGATCCGCGGCTCGACCAAGCCGGTGGTGGTGGGGCTGCTCGGCGCGAGCCTCGTCCGGCCAGCGGTGCAGCTGCTCTCCGACGCGCGAATCGCGGTGTACACGTTCCCCGAGCAGACCATCGCGGCGCTCGGCGTGCTGGCGCGGCGGGCGGAGTGGCTCGCCACCGCGGCGCCGTCGGTCGCCGAGCCGCCGGTGCGCGGCCAAGCGGCGTTGGAGGCGCTCGCTCGCGCGCGGGCGGCGCTGGGCGAGCCCGGCGGCTGGCTGGCGCCGGAGGATGCCGCCGCGGTGCTCGAGGCCTGTGGGATCGCCGTGCAGCGCATCCAGGCCGCGGGGAGCGCGGCCCAGGCGGCGGAGCTGGCGCGGAAGCTGAGCTTCCCGGTGGCGATGAAGCTCGCGTCGCCTGACATCACCCACAAATCGGACGTGGGCGGCGTCGTGCTCGGCCTCGGGAGCCGCGAGGCGGTCGAGGCCGCGTTCGAGACGGTGATGCGCACGGCGAAGGCGGCGCGCCCCGACGCCAGGCTGCTCGGGGTGCACCTGCAGAAGATGCTCCCGCCCGGCCAGGAGGTGATCGTCGGCGCGGTGCGCGACCCGCAGTTCGGGCCGCTGGTGATGTTCGGGTCGGGGGGCGTGGAGGTCGAGGGGCTGAAGGACGTGGCCTTCGCGCTCGCGCCGCTGCCGCGCGAGGAGGCGGATGCGATGCTCGCGCGGACCTGGGCGGGCCGCAAGCTGGGCGGCTTCCGGAACCTCGCCGCCGCCGACCGGGAGGCGGTGCTCGACGCCCTGGTCCGGCTCGCGCGGCTGGCCGCGGACTTCCCGGAGATCGCCGAAGTGGAGGTCAACCCGCTGCGGGCGCTGGCGGTGGGGCAGGGTGCGGTGGCGGTGGACGTGCGCATCCGCATATCCGGGGCCGGCTCCTGAGGACCCTCCAGAGCCTCCTCCCCTCCGGCGCGCGGATCCTCGTCCTCGCGCCGCACCCCGACGACTTCGACGCCGTCGCGGTGACGCTGAAGGCGCTCGAGGAGGGCGGCGCGACCGTGCACCTCGCGGTCGCCACGAGCGGGGCCAGCGGCGTCGACGACTGCGACTGCGATCCCCCCACGAAGCAGGCCAAGGCCGCGCTCCGCGAGGAGGAGCAGCGCGCCAGCTGCCGGCTGTTCGGCTTGCCGGAGGAGCGGCTCCGGTTCCTGCGGCTCGAGGAGGACGCCGGCGGCCACCCGGTGATCGGTGCCGGGAACGGCACGCTGATCGCCGCTGCGCTCGCCGAGGCGGCGCCGGACGCCGTCTTCCTTCCGCACGGCAACGACACCAGCCTCGGACACCGGCGCGTCTACGAGATGGTCCGCAGCGCGACGGACGCGTGGGCCCGCAGGCCCACCGGGCCGGGGGCCTCGCGGACTGTGCTTGCCCTGCTGAACCGGGACCCGAAGACGATCGCGATGCGGGAGGACGTGGTCTGGCCGTACGACGGGGAGCGCGCGGCCTGGAAGGGAGCGCTGTTGCGCTGCCACGCTTCCCAGCAGCGGCGCAACCAGCGCACCAGGGGCCGCGGCTTCGACGAGCGCATCCTGGCGATGGACCACGACACTGCCCGGCGGCACCGGCTCGCCGAGCCGTACGCCGAGGCGTTCGAGCTGGAGTCGTACGGCGACTTCGGTTGACACCCCGCGCACCGCGAGCTAGCGTGACCTGGTGATCTTCATAAAGCTCCTTCAGTCGCTGATCAGCACGCTCAACTCCGAGGGCACCCCGGGGCAGATCGCCGCTGGCCTCGCCCTCGGCGCGGCGTTCGGGCTCACGCCGCTGGTGAACCTGCACAACCTCGTGGTCCTCGCCCTGGCGGTGATGCTCAACGTCTCGATCGGCGGCGTGCTCCTCGGCTGGACGCTGTTCACCCCGCTCGGCTTCGCCCTCGACCCGTTGTTCCACCGCCTTGGCGTCGCGCTGCTGGAGGCGCCGGCGCTCCAGGGACTGTGGACCGCGCTCTACAACACGCCGGGCGTCCCGCTCACCGCCTACAACAACTCGGTGGTCCTGGGCAGCCTGGTGGGCTGGCTGGTCCTGTGGCTGCCGATCTTCTACCTGGCGCGCTGGCTGGTGGTCCGCTACCGCGTGATGATCTTCGAGCGCCTCAAGCGGATGCGCTTCTTCCAGGCGGTCACCGCGTCCAAGCTGTTCAGCTACTACCGCATGCTGTGGCCGGGCTGAAGATGAGGTTCTTCCGGTGGAAGGCCATCGTGCCGCTGGTCCTCATCCTCGGACTGATCGCGCTCGCGTGGCGGCTGTGGGCGAACCACGTGGTCCGGAAGACGGTCGAGTTCGTGGGCACGGAGCTCGTGGGCGCGAAGGTGGACCTGGCGTCGGCGAGCGTGCGGCTCATCGGCGCGCACGTAGCGCTCAGGGGCCTCCAGGTCACGGACCCCAACGCCCCGATGACGAACCTCGTCCAGGTGGACGAGATCGTCGCCGACCTGAACGGCATCGCCCTGCTGGAGAAGAAGGCGGTCGTCGAGACCGTGGCGGTGCGCGGCGTCCGGTTCGGGACCCCTCGTGCGACGTCGGGCGCGCTCGACGACCCCAGTCCGACCACCGGCCTGGTGACGCGGCGCGTCCTCGGCTGGGCGAACAGCATCCCCATCCCCTCGCTGGACCTGTCCGGGCTCACGCGAGTGGCGGACTTCGCGGGCATCAGCGAGGACAGCCTCCAGTCGGTGGCCGCGGCGCGCGCGGCGGTGGCTCGAGCCGACTCGGCGCGGGCCGCGCTGGAGCGGGACATCCGCTCGGCCGACCCCGGCCCGGTCATCGACTCCGCCCGCGCCCTCTCCGAGCGGCTGCGCGGCGCCGACGTCCGCCGCCTCGGCGTGGCCGGAGTGCGCGACGCGACGACCTCCGTGCGGAACGTCCTCGCTCGGATCCGCACCACCCGCGAGCGCGTCACGGCGTTGCAGCGGGACGTGGACAGCGCCGCCGCGGCGCTCAGGACCAGTGCGGCGGAGGTGGACCGGGCGCGCCAGGCGGACTACGCGTACGCGCAGCGTCTGGTCCGCGTGCCGTCGCTGGCCACGCCCGACGTGTCGATGGCGCTGTTCGGGGAGATGGCCATCGGGCGTCTGCAGCCGATCCTGTACTGGACCGGGCTCGCCGAGCAGTACCTGCCACCCGGGCTCAGGCCGAAGCCGCGGCCCGGGCCCGCGCGCACGCGGATGGCGGGGACGACGTACACGTTCCCGAAGGAGCGGACCTTCCCGACCTTCCTCGTCGAGCACGGCGACGCCTCGCTGTTCCTCGGGGGCTCGTCCGTCGCCACGGGCGCGTATCGGGCGTGGTTCGCGGGGTTCACCACTGAGCCGGCCGTCTACGGGGCGCCGCTGCGGTTCGGCGCCGAGCGCACGGCGGCTGCGGTCGGCCCCCGGCAGCTGCGGGTGACGGGACTGATGGACCGGGTGGGGATGTCGCCGCACGACTCGATCGACGCGCTGGTGAGCGGCGTCGCGTTCCCGGCGGCGGTGATCCGGGCCGCCGGCGCGCGGCTCGACTGGGGCGACGGGACGGTGCGGCTCGCGTTCGACCGCCGGGGCGAGGGCATCGCCGGGGACCTGCGGCTCAGCGCCGCCGGGGTGACGTGGACCCGGACGTCGGATTCCGCGGCGGCGGTCGCGGCGCGGCTCGGTAGCCGGGAGTGGGTCGAGGCGCTGGTCTGGCGCGCGGTCTCCTCGATCCGCGACGTGGAGGTGGATGTCCGCTTCTCCGGCCGGGCCGACTCGCCGCTGATGCAGGTCTCATCCAACGTCGGTTCGGCGGTATCGTCCGCCCTGCAGCGGGAGGTCGGGGCCGAGATCGCCCGGATGCAGGGGCGCGCCCGCGCGGAGGTGGACCGCGTGGTCGGCGCGCGGGTCGCGCAGGCGCGCGCCCGGCTCACGTCCATCGAGACCGACGTGCGCGGGCGCCTCGCCACGCAGCAGCAGCAGCTGCAGGAAGCCCAGACCGAGCTCGAGCAGCGGCTCCAGAGCCTCGGGCAGGTGGTCCCCGGAGTGCGCCTGCCGAGCGTGCCTCGCATCCGTCCGTCGTGACCCGGCCACTCCCCTGACGGGCGGGACGACCGGGTGACGCCGGGAGCCGAGAGGGCGCGCCGCGCCGTCGTGATCGCGGGCGCCACCGGTCTGGTGGGCCGCGAGTGCCTCGGCCTGCTTCTCGAGGATCCCTCCTTCGAGCGCGTCACGGCGCTGGTGCGCCGCCCCCTCGACGACGCGCCGAAGTCGCCGAAGCTGACCGCCCGACTGGTGGACTTCGACCGGCTCGAGGCGGCGGCGCCGTTGCTCGCGGCCGACCAGGTCATCTGCGCCCTGGGCACGACGATCGCCGAAGCCGGCTCGCGCGAGCGCTTCAGGCGCGTCGACCTCGAGTACCCGCTCGCGCTGGCGCGGCTGGCCTCGGAGCGGGGGGTGAGCCACTTCCTGCTGGTCAGCTCGCTCGGAGCCGACGCCAGGTCGCGGGTGTTCTACGGCCGCGTGAAGGGCGAGCTCGAGGACGCGCTGGCGGCGCTGCCGTTCCGCAGCCTCTCCATCGTGCGGCCGTCGCTCCTTCTGGGTGAGCGCAAGGAGAGGCGGCTCGGTGAAGAGCTGGCGAAGCCGTTCGGGTTCCTGTTCCCGCGCCGCTACCGCCCCATCCGCGCCGGTGACGTGGCCGCCGCGCTGGTCCGCCTCGCGGCGGAGGACGCTCCCGGCCGCCGGGTGGTGGAGTCGGCCGAGATGCGCGAGTGGGCGAAGGCCCGCGGCTAGGCACGTGATGTCCCGCGCCGCGCGCGCCTCCCTTCTGGCCATCTGTCTCGCCGCCTGCGCCGACGACGCGCGACGGCCCGAGACGCCCCCGCCCCAGGAGCCCACGCTCGTCATCACCAACGTCACGGTCGTGGACGTGGACAGCGGCCGGCTCGTGCCGGACCGGACGGTGATCGTGCGGGGGACCCGCGTCGCCGCCGTCGGCGCGGCGTCCCTCACGCCGCCACCCGCCAACGCCGTCATGGTGGACGGGAGCGGCAGGTTCCTGATCCCGGGGCTGTGGGACTTCCACGTGCACGCGCTCTTCGACCCGGAGGCGGCGCGGACCTTCCTGCCGCGCTTCGTGGCCGCGGGGGTGACCGGGGTCCGCGACATGGGCGGGTCGCTGGGGGTGCTGCGGGCGGTGCGGTGGGCGATGCTCGCGGGGACGATGGTCGGCCCGCGCCTCGTGGCGGCGGGGGCCGTCCTGGACGGCCCGGAGCCCGTGGACCCCTCCGTGTCCTTCGCCGTCGGCGACAGCGCGGACGCGAGTGCAGCCCTCGACTCGCTCGTGCGAGCCGGGGCGGACTTCGTCAAGGTGTACACGCTGCTGCCGCGCGAGGCGTACTTCGTCGTGCTCCGGGAAGCGCACCGGCGCGGCCTGCAGGTGGTCGGCCATGTCCCGATAGGCGTCAGCGTGCGCGAGGCCGTGGACAGCGGGCAGCGGACCATCGAGCACCTGCGCGACGAGGTGGGGCAGCTGTGCATGAGTGCAGCGGACCAGTCGTGCTCGAGCCTGCTCGACACCCTCCGCGCCCGCGGCACGTGGCTCGTGCCGACGCTGGTCGTGCTGCGCGTGAAGGCCATCCTCGACGACACGAGCCTGGTGCTCGACCCGCGCCTCCAGACGATGCCGGACCTCGTGCGCAGCGGGTGGGACGGCGTCCGCGAGCGGGCGCGGGAGCGGCCCGCGGGATACTGGCCGGAGCGGCGGGCGCGCTTCTTCGGCGACCTGGAGCTGACCGGCGCGGCGTGTCGGGCGGGAGTGCCGCTGCTGGCGGGGACCGACGCGGGGGCGCTCTACACCTATCCGGGCTCCAGCCTGCACGACGAGCTGGTGCAGCTGGTGCGCGCCGGGCTCACGCCGGCGGCAGCGCTCCGCGCGGCTACCCTGGGGCCCGCCGAGTTCCTCGGCGCGACGGACTCGCTCGGCACGGTCGCCGCAGGGAAGGTCGCGGACCTGGTGCTCCTCGACGCCGATCCGCTGGCGGACATCCGCAACACGGGGCGCATCGCGGCCGTCGTGCTGAACGGCCGGCTGCTCGCCAGGCCGGCCCTCGATTCGCTGGCCGCGAGCGGAGCCTCCGCCGCACGGCCGACGCCGCGACGGGACTCCGCAGGACTGGAGGGCGTGCGGTGAGCGTGGATGGGGTCCCGGTTCGCGGCGCGGCGCGCCGCCCGGGCTCAGTGGCCGGCGGTGAGTAGGCCGAAGTACTGTCCGATGTCGAAG
>Ga0316620_10001424_pt1 | contig 10349 bp, 9 predicted proteins | sample OWC_Aug_M1_C1_D5_FD_207651 | JGI IMG/M metagenome (GOLD analysis project Ga0316620, IMG submission 207651) | Wetland soil microbial communities from Old Woman Creek delta, Ohio, United States - OWC_Aug_M1_C1_D5_B | ecosystem: Environmental > Terrestrial > Soil > Wetlands | place: USA: Ohio...
GCATCGTAAAGAAGGTGGCTCGGTTCTACGGAGCCGATCTGGTCGGGATCTGCAGAGTTCATCCCAACTGGATCTACTCCCATGAGTTTAATGTGATCACTCAGGAGACTTACACGATCGAGATCCCGGAGGGATGCAACCATGCAGTCGTCATGGCTATTGAGATGGACTACGATGCGATCTGTTCCTCTCCGACAGGCGTTTCAGCAGGGGCAACTGGTCTGGGATATTCCAAGATGGCCTTTGTCGCCAATATGGTGGCTACTTTCATTCGAGGCCTGGGTTACCGCGCCATACCCGCAGGAAATGACACAGCCCTGAGCATCCCTTTGGCCATGGCCGCAGGGCTGGGGGAAGGCAGCCGGATGGGACTCTTAATCACTGAAGAGTTTGGGCCTCGAGTGCGACTTTGTAAGGTCTTTACAGACCTTCCTCTCCAGGCTGACTCCTACCGTCCCTTTGGTGTAATAGAATTTTGTAAAACTTGCAAAAAATGTGCGATGCACTGTCCTTCCCAGGCCATCCCCCATGGCGGCATGTTAACAGAAGGTCCAACGATCTCCAACCAATCCGGCATTCTAAAATGGTATGTGGATGGTGAAAAGTGTTACTCTTTCTGGGCAAAAAATCGGATGGATTGCACGAATTGTATTCGTGTCTGTCCCTTCAACAAAGTTCCGGGGATGAGCCATGACGCCGTTCGGTTCCTGATTAGAAAAACAAGCTTTTTCAATTCTTTTTTTAATTGGATGGACAGCCTCCTGGGATATGATCGACCTATTTCGGCAGAGCGCTTTTGGAATGATGTTTGAGTGAAGAAAACCTAAAAGGTCTTGAGATGACGGAAAGAGAACTGCTGCGGATTAAAGGGTTAAAGAGCTATTTCTATACCCACCTTGGAGTTGCCAAAGCTGTTGACGATCTGGATTTGGAAGTGAACCAAGGAGATACCCTGGGCATTGTTGGGGAATCTGGGTGCGGAAAGAGTGTGACCGCGCTTTCCATCATGCGGCTAATCAAATCCCCCCCCGGGAAAATAGAGACTGGCGAAATCGTCTTCGAGGGGAAGGATCTGCTGAGAATGCCGGTCTCGGAAATGAGAAAGATCAGAGGAAATAAGATATCCATGATCTTTCAGGAACCGATGACCTCATTGAACCCCGTGTTCAAGGTAGGCGATCAGATCTCGGAATCGTTCCGACTCCATCAAAGTTGTTCAAAGAAAGAGGCATTCAACCGTTCCATCGAAATGTTGAGAATGGTTGGAATACCGTCCCCAGAGAAGAGGGTAGGGGACTATCCCCATCAATTAAGTGGCGGGATGAGACAACGGGTGATGATTGCCATGGCCATCTCATGCAGACCCAAGCTCATGATTGCCGATGAGCCCACCACAGCTCTGGATGTCACCATTCAGACCCAAATCTTGGACCTCATGTTAAAACTGAAAGAGAATACGGGAACGTCCATCATTCTGATCACACACAATCTCGGCGTCATCGCTGAAATGGCTCAAAACGTAGCAGTCATGTACGCAGGCAGGATCGTTGAACAGGGCGATGTCCATGAACTCTTTCATCATCCCGTACACCCCTATACGGTTGGATTGTTGAATTCCGTCCCGCGACCGGACCTGCTCGAACGAAAGGGGAAGCCATTGGAGACGATCGCGGGCGTGGTTCCAAGCTTGATGCACCTTCCAAAGGGGTGCAAATTCAGTGACCGGTGCAGCCAGGTGTCAGACCCATGTCAAAATGAAGAACCACCCTTTGTCGAGGTAGCTCCAGGGCATCGATGCCGCTGCTTCTTCTTCGAAGCCTAAGGAAAGGCGATGAGTGTATCGAATCTAGTAGAGGTGAGCAACCTAAGAAAGTTTTATCCGATCCGCCGGGGCTTCCTCGGAAAAGCAGTCGGCAGCGTGAAGGCCGTGGATGGTGTCAGTCTGACGATCCAGGAAAAGGAGACTCTTGGTTTGGTTGGTGAGAGCGGCTGCGGAAAGTCGACCCTCGGTCGCCTTTTTTTACGTCTCGAAGAACCGACCGAGGGGACGATCATCTACAATGGGCAAGATATCCTGAGGATCGACAAAGAAGAACTTCGGCTTCTCCGGGAGAAGATGCAGATTATCTTTCAGGACCCTTACGCTTCACTGAATCCGAGATATACGGTCTTTCAACTGATCGTGGAACCTTTGATCATCCATAAGAAAGGGGATGCGCGATTCCGGAAAAACCGGGTGATGGAGCTCATCAAAGATGTGGGGCTGCAAGAAGAACAGCTTGACCGGTATCCTCACGAATTCTCGGGAGGTCAGAGACAACGTATTGGGATCGCAAGGGCTCTGGCCCTCAATCCGGAATTTCTAGTATGCGACGAACCCGTCTCAGCGCTCGACGTGTCCATCCAGGCCCAGGTGATCAACCTGCTGCAAGAACTTCAAAAAAAATACGGCCTCGCCTACTTATTCATCTCCCATGACCTACTGGTCATTCAACATCTCTGCAATCGAATTGCGGTCATGTATCTTGGAAGGATTGTGGAGCTCTCCCCAACCCAGATGATCTTTGAAGAGGCCATGCATCCGTATACGCAGGCTCTTCTGGCGGCCTCTCCCATTCCTGATCCGGATCAAAAAAGGGAGCGTATCATATTGTTTGGCGACGTGCCCAGTCCCATCACACCCCCTCCCGGATGCCATTTCCACACCCGTTGCCCAAAGGCCTTCGATCGATGTCGTGAGGAAAGTCCAATGCTACAAGAACTGAGGCCGAATCACCTTGTGAGCTGTTTCCTTTACGAGTAGATCCAGCGGCCAGCGCGATGGTAGGACGCCACTAATACAAGTGCATTTTTGTTTTTGCAACTTTGTAGGGCGTGATCCCCCTGCCTTCGCCGAAGCGGCTTCGCGCAGGCAGGCGATCACGCCTCTAAACGGTGCGTTCGGGGAACGCACCCTACAGTTGTACGCAAAACTATTTACGCCGTTTGTATTTTTTCGATCTCTGGCTTTTCCCCACTGCCCTATTGATCTCCTCACAAACCACGTTCACGCCTAGCTCGATCAATTCCTTTCCGGTCTCTCCGTTCGCGCCACGGGGGTCTCCAAGAATACCGTTCTTAGAAAAATGTTGCACCCCGTGAATAAAGGAATCGATCTGGAACCGGGGTATGTTTTCGGGTCGGTAAAGGGCCTCTTCCACCTGGCCCTTCTCAGCAAATTCCATCTTGACCAGATGGGGTTGTGCCACCAGCATCTCGCAGGTCTCATCATAACCAGAATGGACCCCGGCCTTCTCAGCAGATACTCCCTTTTCCTTCAAAAAGGCGACCGCCTGGGCCATGCCCTTTTCTATATGGAGAACAAGGTGAATATTGACTCTACCGTACAACTTCTTGGCAAGGTCCGGTGTGATGGCCTTTAAAACCGCATTGTTTCCTCCGTGGGAGCTCATGAGGACGATATCCTTAAACCCATACCTTGCCAGGCTATCACAATAATCTTCCAGCACGTCCTTGTAGGTTTCCCAGGTCAGGGTGAAGGATCCCGGAAAACCCATATGATGTTCAGAAAGCCCGGGACGTATGACAGGGGCCACGAGAGCATAGCCAAGACGCCGGGCAGCCCGTTGGCCGACCTCGTACGCTAGGTAAGTATCCGTCCCTGTCGGAAGATGGGGTCCATGCTGTTCTATGGAACCGGATATGACCAATACCGTGGTCTTTCCTCTCTCGATGGCATTCTTGATCTCAACCCAACTCATCTCTTCCATTAAGACTCTCTCTTCCACAAGATCCTCCTTCTATGCCAGATTGTTCTTTATTTCTTCGACGATATCGTTGGCATGTCGATCGAAAATCTCTCTCCCCACGGTTGCATCTGATCCGGTAGGGTCCCCCAGCACACCAATACTGGATTGGGACTTCACACCATGAATAAAGGAAGCGATCTTTGACTTTTCAAGATTCTCGGGTCGATAGAACGCTTCCTCCGTTAACCCGGGCTTGGCTTTATCCATGGCGACCAGATCGGGTCGAAGCGCGAGCATCACTGAAGTTTCGCTGAAGGCTGCATGGACGCCTGCCCGCTGGATCGTGATCCCTTTTGTTTTCAAGAAATCCTGAAAAGCCTTGATATGCTTCTCGATCGTCTGGACGGCCAGGAGTTGGAGGCCTGGGCCGACTTTCTTGGCAATGCTCGGCACAAAGGCCCTCAACGCGTCCGAGTTTCCCCCATGAGATACGAAGAGGACGATCTTTTTGAACCCATGCGCCCGGAGGCAGAAGCAGTATTCCTCCAGAACCTTCACGAAGGTCTCCAGGCGCAGCGCAATGGTCCCTGGGAAATCGATGTGATGTCTGGACAATGCAGGCCGAATCAGCGGCGCCACCAGGGCGTTTCCCAATTTCTTGGCAACCGCCTCGGCCGTTGCATAGCCGATGATCGTATCCGTGGCCGTGGGCAGGTGAGGGCCATGCTGCTCAATAGAGCCAGAGACGAGAATGGCCGTATCCTTGCCCTGCTGGATCGCCTCTTTGATCTCTCTCCAAGTCATCTCTTCCATTAAAACCGTTTCGCTCATGCTCAAACTCCTTCCTGTGTATTTTCTGATAATTTAATTCCTTAAGAAACCAACCGCCAGTCCATTGAAGTGGCCATCTAGTAATTTTCCAAGCGCGGATCGAGGACATCCCTCAGCCCATCCCCAAAAAGATTGATGGCCAGGATAATCATCATAATGGTCAGACCCGGAAAGGTGTTGAACCACCATGCCCGGTTCAGATAGTCCTTGCTCTCGCTTAGCATGGTGCCGAGGGAAGGGTCTGGAGGCTGAACTCCGAGCCCCAGGAAGCTAAGCCCGGCTTCGAGGACGATCACGGTCGCGATATTCAACGTGATCAACACCATGAGCGAGGAAAGCGTGTTCGGGAAGATGTAGTGGAGGATGATCCGCAGGTCACGAGCACCGATGGCGCGGGCAGAGGTGATAAAATCCTTCTCCCGCAAGGAGAGCGTCTCTCCTCTCACGACACGAGCATAGGCCATCCACTGGGTGAATCCAATTACCAAGATGAGCACGTTGATGCTGCTCCCAAGAACGACGATGATCAATATGGCCAAAAGAATGAGAGGGATTGCGAGCTGGACATCAGCCATACGCATGATGACATCATCAAAGGCCCCTCCGTAATAACCTGCGATGAGGCCGAGGATGACGCCGAAACAGGCAGAAATGGTCACGGCCAGGATTCCAATGATCAAAGACAGCCGGATTCCATAGAGGATGCGCGTCAGAACGTCGCGGCCTAAGTGATCCGTCCCGAGCAGATGGATCCGTTGATCGCTGCTTCTTGAGAGGGGAGGCTTGAGTTTATTTTCAAGCACCTGTTCGTAAGGGCTAAAGGGTGCGATAAAATTTGCAAAGGCACCGCAAAAAATGGTGATCGCCAGCAGGATACTGCTGAAGAGGATCATCTTGTTCTTCCGCATCTTTCTCAAGACGTTACTTCTCTCGAACATACCGGATCCTCGGATCAATAAACGTGTAGATGATGTCCAATAAGAAATTGGTCGCGACAATGCCGATCGAGACGGTCATAACGATGGCCTGGATCACAGGGAAATCTCGGTTGTAGATAGACTGGACGGCCAGCCAGCCGATACCCGGATAAGCAAAGATTTGCTCGGTGATGACGGCACCTCCCATCAGCAGGGCGATGTGAAGGCCGAGAATCGTCACAATCGGAATGAGGGCATTCCTGAGTGAATGCTTGACCACAACGATCAATTCGCTGAGCCCCTTTGCCCGCGCGGTCTGGACGTAATCCATATTCAGAACCTCCAGCATGCTCGATCGTGTGATCCTTGCAAATGAGGCCATCTCGAAAGCTCCCAGGGTAAGAGAGGGCAGGATGATATGTGCGATGTCCCCGTCGCCGTAGCCGGAGATGGGGAGGAGACGGAAATAGACGCCCACGGTCATGATCAGCATGATCCCCAGCCAGAAGCTGGGGATCGATTGACCGAGGAAAGTAAAGGTCATCCCCACCACATCAAAAAAGCTGTTCCGCTTGATGGCAGAGAGAATCCCAATCGGGATGGAAAAGACAAGAGCCCAAAGCAGTGTAAAGAAGATGAGGCGGCTTGTTGCAGGTATCCTTTGGAGAACGAGACGGAACGCGGGCTCTTCATACCGGATCGATTTCCCGAAATTGCCCTGGACGGCTCCTTTCAAAAAGAAAAGATACTGGACGGGGATGGGTCGATCCAGGCCGAATTCTTTCCTGATGGTAGCGCGGTCTGCCTGTGAAGTGTCAGGGCCAACCATAATGCTTACCGGATCTCCCGTGAAGCGCGAGATGACAAAGACCGCGATGGAAATGCCAATAATGATGATAATCGAATGAAGGAATCTCCTGGTGAGGTAGCCGGACATCAAAACAAAAAAAGAGGGAGGTTATGTTCCAACCCCCCTCTTTCCCCTTTCCAATTATTTTATTTCAAAAACGCTCCGTAGAGATTGATATCTTCATCGGGGCGAGGTGCCCAATTCAGCCGCTTGTTGACACCATAGATGTCTCTCTGGTTGTAAAGAAAACCAAAGGGAGGATCATCATACATCAGGCGAAGGAGCCTGCGCAACAAATCCTCATGTTTTTTGGGATCGACCGTCTGTTTGGCCGCATCGATCAATTCGTCCATCTGCTTATTAGAATACCAGGAGAACATTTCGCCGCTTCTGAGAACTGCCTGAACTGTTTCGAGTACGTCAAAATGAGGGTTGCCCCATGCCGCGTACATCATCTCTGGAATTTGATGAGCCTGGGTTTGCTTCGCAAATACCCCGAACTCTACGGCATTGACTTTTGTGCGAATGCCCGCTGCAGTAAGCATTCCTGCAATCGCTTCGCAGGCCTGCACGTCATTCAGGTATCGGCCTCTAGGGGTAAGGATGGTTGCATCCATTCCGTTGGGGAAACCTGCTTCAGCAAGGAGCTGTTTTGCCTTTGCAGGATTGTAGTCGTAGAACTTTTCTTGGGGGTCCCATCCTACGAAATTTTTTGGGCAAACCGTGGACACCCGATAGGCGTTTCCGCCCATCACGTTTTTGATAATGGAAGGCACATCGAGGGCATAATTAATTGCTTTTCGGACCCTGACGTCCTTCATCTTCTCTATTTCTGTGTTGATGAAAATCATGGCAGTACGTGCACTGGGTGCGTATTTGACCGTCAAATTTTTTTCGGCCTCAATCTCTTTGATATTATCTGGCTTCAGGTTTGCAATGATGTCAACATTGCCCACCTTCAACTCCGCAATCCGGGTTGCATCTTCCGGAATAGGTCTAAAGATCACCTCATCGATTTTAGGTGCGCCCTTCCAGTAATCCTTTTTCGCGGTCAGGACGAGTTCACCGCCCTTCATCCAGCTCTTCAAAACGTAGGGACCTGTGCCGATGGGTTTGGTCGCGAGGCTCTCGAAATTATCCTTCTTGGTGTACTCTATGGGGACCATATATTTTTGTGCGCAAAGCGACAGAAGTACGGGGTTTGGGTACTTGGTGATCATCTGTACCGTATAATCATCCAGGACCTTGACTTCCTTGACACTTTCCCAACCTGGTGGGTTGAGGGTCTTCTTGGCGCCGGGCAAGAGTCCTGCGACCCGTTCGATATTGTACTTGACTACTTGGGCATTGAAAGGCTCGCCGTTGGAGAATTTGATTCCCTTTCGAAGCTTGAATTCGAGAGTGGTGTCGTTAAGAAAGCGCCAGGATTCCGCCAAATTAAGCCGTATCTCCTCATTCTGGTTTCGCTCGAGCAATGCATCATAGATATGGAGGATGACTGTGTTAGAGACGTTCTCACGATGCATGTCAGGGTCCAATCGAGTCGGCTCTGCGCCCTGGGCCACCCTCACTCTCGTTTGGCATTCGGCAGGTTGGGCTCGCAAGCCGAAAAATAGGATGGAAAAAATTAGAGAACTGATTAAGAGTAATCCGCCTAGAACGATTCTTTTTCTCCTCATGATTTTCCTCCTTTAGTGTAAGAGTCTATAAATCTTGGACCAATTCTAATCAAAACTTTGAACGAGGTCAAGAAAGATTCCGGGTGTTCCGCCCGTATGGATAAAGATCACAGTGTCCTTCTTTGTAAAATATTCACTGCGAATCAAACCGATAAGACCGGACATGGCCTTTCCAGTATAGACGGGGTCAAGAAGGAGTGCCTCAGTCCCGGCGGCCAGTTTAATGGCTTCAATCCCTGACGGGGTGGGGATGCTGTATCCTTGGCCGACATAATCGTAGAAGATCTTGTAATTGGCCATGGGCACCTTAACGTCTCGCCCGATTAATTTTCCCGCTTCGGCAGCCATTTCATCGGGAGGTGGTATTCCAAAAGATTCACAGGTTCCATCAATGTTCGCGGAGATGCCAGTAACCCTCGTCCTGAGATTCAACCGGGCAATCCCAAGCAAAAGGCCAGCGATTGTTCCTCTCGATCCCACGGTGACGACAACGTGCTCGAAAGGAATTCCGAACCTCTCGGTCTGCTCAACCATCTCTTCAACCGCCAGGCAATATCCGAGCTCCCCTAAGGGGCCAATTCCACCCGTGGGTACAAGGTATGGCTTCCTCCCTTCTTTCTCCAGCTGTGTCCTTGTCTCCTGAATCTTGCGCTCAACAAAATCGAAGGGGACCTGGTTCATTGAGCCGCTTACATGGATGCAGTTCAATCCCAGCATCTGGTCCAAGAGGAAATTGCCTTTCGCAGATTGAGGAGGATCTCCAAGAAGAACCGCATAGCAGTCAAGGCCACAGGCTCTCGAAGCGGCTGCCGTGAGCCTCACGTGGTTTGATTGAAGAGGTCCCATAGTGACAATGCAATCGGCGTCTTGCCGAAGGGCGTCGGCCATGAAGAAATCGAGCTTCCTCAATTTATTGCCGCCAAGGGCGAGGCCCGTCAGGTCGTCCCTCTTGATCCAGATCTCTGGCCCTCCCAAGGCCTGAGTCAAACGGGAAGCGTATTCCAGGGGAGTTGGCAAATGGGACAGGGTCAACCTCTCCACCCCTTCGAACTTCACCTTCTTTATGCCCGACCGGTTCTGCATTTACCCTGTTAGAAAGCCCCGCTGCTTGCCCCGCTAGAAATTTTTCTTTGTTAACCAGGAGTTTTTTTTGGTAACCTACCTCTAACGGGGCGAGCAGCGGGAATGAAGGAAATTTCCTTGTGGCAGCGACCACCGGGTTTAATGCCCCATGTGAGCTTTGCCGTTAGAAGGTAAAAGACTTTCTAACGGGGTTTATCTGCCTGTTCCCCTCAGCTTCCTCATGATCACCTCTTTCCGATAGCTTAACAAATTCCCAAATCCAACGGCAATGGCCTCTCTCTTTTTACCTTTGTAATGATTCTCACGGATCAACCGATCTTTCCTCGATTTCAAAGAAAAGTATTTCTTCAGAACCCATGGGTATTTATAGATAATGAAAACCCATTTCCCTCTTGTAAATTCTTCCGAGAAAAGATCCGTGGTGAGAAGATGTTTCTCCAATCTAATTCTAACGCCTTCTTCTCTAGCGATTCTTTTTGCATCCTTAACAAGACGCTCGTAGTCTTTGGGTGAGAAAGGTAGACTCAAAGCCATTTTTTTTAGATCGGCAGCCACCATTTCGGAAAAAGCAAAGATGACCCCCAGGTGAAAGGATGTTTGATCAATGGGGTGGGCCATTCGGGTTCCTCCTTTTTGGACGCTCATCATCTCGAAGTTCACCCTATGGTAACACTTCGTATCCTTGATGCCAATGGGGTTGACAAACAAAGTAGTCTTTTAGAGCTCTTAATGTCGTGTTGACAACAGACATTAATATTGTTAAAAAAATACTTGCATGATTTACAGTGAACGCACCAAGACGAGAAAGGGGGGAAAAGATTTCCTACAGAACCAGATTTCAAAAAACCAAATCACTAAGGAGGAGAGATTATGGAATTTAGGAAAAAAGCGTTGTCGAGTTTATTGACTTTTTTGTTCCTGATGGGAGGGATTTTCATTCTTTCCCCCCATCCAACCTTTGCCCAAAAGGTGGAGCTTTCCTTGGCCAACGAGGCGCCACCCTTCTTTGTCTATACCATCGTTTCTGAGAGGTTCAAAAAGATGGTGGAGGCGAAGGCTGGGGATAAAGTCTCCATCAAGATTTACCATTCAGGGCAACTCGGAGGCGAAAAGGATACCATCGAAGGAGAAAAGATCGGTACGGTGGATATGGCCATTGTCCAGAGTTCACTCTTGGCTCTCTGGGAGCCGCAGATGGTCTACATTGACATTCCATTTCTCTATCGAGATATAGACCATG
>Ga0316620_10001425_pt1 | contig 10349 bp, 10 predicted proteins | sample OWC_Aug_M1_C1_D5_FD_207651 | JGI IMG/M metagenome (GOLD analysis project Ga0316620, IMG submission 207651) | Wetland soil microbial communities from Old Woman Creek delta, Ohio, United States - OWC_Aug_M1_C1_D5_B | ecosystem: Environmental > Terrestrial > Soil > Wetlands | place: USA: Ohio...
ATACGGATAGCTGGCAGAACAGGCTACTTAGCCCCAAGGAGGAAGACAACTGCAACAGACAATCCAACCTAATAAAACGTTACTAGTTGATGGCCCAGCGTCGGTACGGCTGATCTCAGGCAAAGCTGAAGTCTTCGGATACCAAATCAAACAATCCATATCCGTTGTAGTTCGGGAGGGAAAACGCGTGCCTTTCCTTGCTGTGGAACAAGCTGTTTTTCAAGTATCTTTGGGTGCAAACGCAGGAGTACAAGAGGTTGAAGGTAGCACCGTTCCGCAGTCATGGAACAAGCTCATTGAAACAGTCTTAGCTTTACAAAAGCGCCCGGTGATTGTTATGGTCATTGGGCAGGCGGATTCGGGCAAAACTAGTTTCTGTACATATTTAGTTAACAGGCTTGTTAGCCAAAAATGTAAAGTCACTGTTTTGGATGGCGATTTGGGGCAATCAGACATTGGTCCCTCAGGGACCGTTGGCTACGCTACAACCACTAAGCCAATAGCTGAACTGTATAGTTTGCGGTTGGAGAACGCTTTTTTTATCGGTGTCACGTCGCCAATTTTGGCATTGGCGAAAGTAATGCAAGGCTTAAAGGCTATGATGGCGGAAGTTTGTCAGCGTCAGGTTGACTTTGTCGTGGTTAACACTGACGGTTGGGTCAGTGGGGACATCGCTGTCAGATACAAGACCGCGTTAATCAAGGAGCTCAAGCCTGACATTATAGTAGGCATACAAGTGCAAGATGAACTTGCTGAGCTTATGGCTAACACCCACGAGATCCCTGCAATCGTTGTTGAGCCTTCCGTCGCGCTTAATCAGCGGACGGCTGATAAACGCAAAGCTCTCCGAGAAATGACCTACGCACGATATCTCAAAGATGCTAAAACCCAGAATTATCCTATAAGCCAAATCACAGTGGAACCAAACAGTTCGCTTCCAAGAAATCAAGAGCCAGAGAAGGGCTTACTGGTCGGACTATATGGTCGCGGTAGCAAGTTTTTAGGAATTGGTATCCTGCGCGAAATTAATCAAACAAGGCGGGCGTTGAAGGTTCAAACGTCGGTTTCCGCTAAACCGACAAGGTTCGTGGTTGGAAAAGTACAGATTGACGAGAAGCTTCGTGAAGTTGCTCAGGATTGAGTTTTGAAGAAGTTGGCTACTTCGCTGGATAGCACGTCTTTTTGGTCGGGCAACACTTTCATGCCGTTGGTTATCCATGATGGCAAGAAGCTTTTGCAGTATGCTGTAGAGAAACGGTAATCCAAAAACACAATTGCACCTCTGTCTTCGAGGGTTCGAATCGGTCTGCCTGCGGCTTGTGAAGCTTTCTTCATAGCGGGCAAAATGTAGCCATATTCGCGTCCAAGCCGAGGAAAACACTGCTCATAATAGTCAATTTGGGCTTTTACCCTTGGCGTTGGCTCAGCGTATGGTACGCCAACGACTATGACTGAGTTCATTTGGTTGCCCGGGAAATCCACGCCCTCCGAGGTTCTGCCGCCTTGGACGCCCAAAAATACGGCGCCGCCCTTGTCTCCGCAGACTTTGAAGTCTTGGACCATTTTTTCGTTCGCTTTAGAAGTCATACCCCGCCGTTCATGAAAAACCGGTTTGAGCAAGAAGTTTTCTAAGCCCTCTGAAAGCAGTGAGTTTAGAACTTCAAATGAGGCTGCGAATACGCCTGTGTTGGTGGGCGTACTATTAACGACTTCGTTTATGCGGTCAATCATTTTCTGATACATCTGGGGGCCTCTCTTCTCCATTGAAGTTGTAACTCCCAAGGAGACGGCTGAGAAAACGTGCTCTTTTGGGAATGGTGAGGGTACAACAAACCGAACGGTGCTTTCAGGCAAGCGCGTTATTCTTGCGTATGCTTCCAGCGGTTGAAGCGTACCCGACATAATCACATTAGCGTAAGTTGAAGTAAAGATAGGTTCGGTGACTTTAGCTGGGTCGAGCGCTACAATTTCGAGTTTTGCAGTTTTGTTGTTTTCCTTGTTGTAGTATCGGCTTGCAATGTTGATAAATGAGCTATCCCCTGAGGTTTCTTGCCATTTGATTAGAAACTCGCCCATTGCGTGAACGTATGAGCGGGGGTTTTTACCTTCCGCAAGTAGACTCTTTTTTATGGCTCCGCCTGTGTCGTGCAGGTGTTCAAAGAACTCTTTGGGTTTGGCGACATTTCCTTGCTTTTGGATGATTTCTAGGATGCAATCGGGCGAGATTATTTGTTCTCGATTGATTGTATCCGTTAATTTTTCTACTTCAACCCTGAAAAAGTGTGCAAATTCCTCAATATCTTTATGGCCGAACCTGTTGGCTTCGATCTCTGCCTGCCTCATAACAAACAGCGAGAGAGTGCTGCTTGAGATGTCAATAGCCGTCTCAGGCAAATTGTGGGCTTCGTCAACAACAAGGATGATTTTGCCCAGTTCGGTCTCTAGGTTTTTGAGAAAAGCCGTTCGAATCACGGGGTCAAACACGTACAGATAGCTTAAGGCGACGACTTTGGCGTCTGAGAGGGCGCCTTTGATTAGTTCGTATGGACAGAGTTCTTTTTTCTTGCAGATACGCTGAATTTCTGAAGCAGTGTAGGGTCGCGCGGCGACTTGTTGCTGAAGTTGGAGATAGTCATATGTTCGATCATCCACGTGGACGTAGTAGGGACATCGGCTTTTGGCTTTGAGAAGTTCGCAGACTTCCATGAGCGATTTGGAATCAAACGCTCCTTTAGCGGCAAAGACGTTGAGGCACATTTCATTGCGTCCGCGGATAGAGACACCTGAGATTTGGTGCCGATTGTAAACTGCGCGTAATTCTTCGATTACGCGGTCATGCTGCCTGTGAGTGCGGGCAACGTACAATATCTTTAATTTTTTTTCAATCGCGACTGGCAAACATGCAGAAAGCGCTGAAATCGTTTTTCCAAGTCCGTTACTGCCTTCTATTAGCACTGAGCGTCTGCCTGCAACGGCGTTGTAGATTGTGTTTATGAAGTCGTCTTGGTGGGGGCGCACGCTGCTGTAGGGGAAGTATTCTGTGACTTCGTTGGGCAGCTTAATCATGCGTTTCACCCGTGAGGTTGGATGGACAAAAAGTTTTTACTACACATGTGGTGCAGTTTGGCTTTTGCGCTTTACAGTATTTTCGCCCCAGTGCAATCAAAAGTAAGTGAACTGCTAAGAAGTCTTTTGGCTCAAAAACGGATTGCAAATTTATTCGTACGTCTTCGTAACTGCTGTCTTGAGGTGCTAAGCCAAGCCGTTTCGAGACGCGGTAAACATGAGTGTCAATTGGGACTGTTTGTTGACCCGCTGAGAAAAGCAAGACAACATCAGCGGTTTTTGGTCCAACTCCGGGCAGTTGCATGAGTGCTTTTCTTCCCTCTTCAACTGGTAGTGTTATTACGGATTTTAGTGAGCCGTGCAACTGTTCAAGAACTATCTTGGAAACTGTTTGTATTGTTTTGGCTTTGTTTTTGTAGAGTCCGCCGACGTGTAGGCACTCCTCGATTTTGCTGGTTTGGGCGGTTGCGAGTGCTTGGGGCGTTATTTCGAAGTTGTTCGAGAGGTTTTCGAAGGCTCGCCCGGTGTTTGTGTCAGATGTGTTTTGCGAAATTATTGTTATTATTAAAGTTTGGAAAGGGTCCTGGTTGGTTTTCACCATGGTGGGCACGGCTAGCTTGTTTCTCAGTATCTGCAAGATTGCGGCCCCTTGTACCTGAGTTGTTATTGCATCTTCGCCTCTCGATAAAACACTGCAGAGTATGGTTTATCAGCCTATAAATACCGATTGTCACCAATAATGCACATTTTTCGGAACATGTTGATGGCTTAAAGAACAACCAATGTAGACATGCCCCTCTTAAGGAAATATCAACCGCTTTACATATGACAAATATTCGTTGGCAAAATATTTTCTGCACCAATTGCTCATTTGTGAAGTTTTTTAAGCAGCAACACAATACCTCAACCACATACAGGGGATAACTTGCAGTGGAACGTGCCAAAGTCGTAAAAGAAGAATTGTTTGAACAAGACGTACATTTTCTAGCGATTTATGTCGAGGCTAAAAACAGCATCATGTTAATGCTGAGCGAAAAAGAGGACAAGCTTGGAACCTTAGCAATCGCCGTTCCAAAACCCAAAGACCTACTTGGCTCAGCTACCTCTTCTGCGCTTCTCGGAGACAAAAATGTTATTTCTGCACGTATGTTCGCCGAATATGTTGCCTCAAAAAAAGGCAAAATTGCAATGGTATCCGTGTACCTCGAAAAGGTTGGTGAAATGCAAGCGCATGCATTCTTCATGCACCTAATCGACAAACTTATCAAAACCTCCGACACACAGAAAGAACCAACCGCAACCTAACGACCGTCCCAGTGGAACAGATGATTTGCAAACTAACCGACGATGACTTCCCAGCCATCCTAAACATTGTAAACGAAGCCGCATTCTCATATAAGGGCAAAATCCCAGTCGACCGATGGAAAGAACCGTACATGCCACCAGAAGAATTGAAAGAAGAAATTGAACATGGCGTGCAATTCTATGGCTACAAAGAAAATAACAGCCTAATCGCTGTCATGGGCATCCAACACGTCAACGACGTCACCCTAATCAGGCATGCATACACGCTGACAAGTCACCAGCGCAAAGGGGTGGGAGAAAAACTCCTGAAACACCTCCTCAACTTAGCCCAAGCCCAGCGCCTTCTCGTTGGCACATGGGAAACCGCGCCATGGGCAATCCATTTTTACCAAAAACACGGCTTTGAATTGGTGTCAAATAAAGAAAAGAATAGACTGCTCAAGATGTACTGGGACATACCAGAGCGCCAAGTCCAAGCCTCAGTAGTACTAGAACACAAAAGGCTAAGGCAATGAAACAAACACTCCTCCTCAAAGTAAACGCGGAAAGCCCAGACCCAACAAAAATAAAAACAGCAGCAAAAATCATAAAAAACGGCGGATTAGTTGCCTTCCCAACCGAAACCGTCTATGGTTTAGGTGCGGACGCGCTCAATGCCGCTGCGGTTTTGGCGCTTTTTGAGGCAAAAAAACGCCCTTTAGATAATCCGCCAATAGTCCACGTTGCAGATCTAAAAGAAGTTCCAAGCCTAGTCCAGGAAGTGCCAAAAAAAGCCGAACTACTCATGAAAGAATTTTGGCCAGGACCTTTAACTCTTATTTTCAAACACTCCAATATTGTGCCAAATATCACAGTTGCGGGTTTAGATACAATCGCGATTAGAATGCCGAACCACAGAGTTGCCCTCGCACTAATCAAGGCAAGTGGCTGTCCGATCGCAGCTCCAAGCGCAAACCTCGCAGGCAAACCTAGCCCAACAACTGCACAACATGTCTTCGAAGACCTCAATGGAAGAATCGACGCTGTTCTAGACAGCGGAGCCACAAATATTGGCGTCGAATCAACAGTCGTCGACATTAGCGCTGAACCGCCAATGGTTCTTCGCCCGGGAGGGACAACCTTTGAAGCACTAAAGAAAGTCCTCGGCGGCGTAGAATTGCACCCGTTTGTGAAAGCTGAAGAGGAGTTGCCGCTGGAGAAAACTCGTTCTCCTGGAATGAAGCATAAGCATTATGCACCGAAAGCAGAAGTCATCCTTGTTGAGGGAAACATACCAGCCGTCATCGTCAAAGTCAGGGAACTCGCTAAATCTTATAGGCTGAAAGGCGCAAAAGTGGGCATATTAGCCACCGACGAAACCCAGAATGTTTACGAAGCCAATGTTGTTAGCTCTCTTGGCAGCCGCTTCAACTTGGCAATAGTCGCCCAAAACCTCTTCCGTCTCCTCAGAGAAGTTGATGCCCAAAACGTTGATATCATTATCGCTGAAGGTATACCTTTGGAAGGACTTGGCTTAGCCGTCATGAATCGTTTGCGGAAAGCGTCAGGTTATTGCATAATCAAAGCGCAATAGCCAAATCATCGGTGAATAAACGAGAGAAGATCATTCAATTGCATCGTAGCAACGCCGACAACGGTGTCGGCTGCCCCATAATAAAGGAAAAGCTTATTGTTTAAAATTACATTACCGCAGCTGAAAACTACGTTAGGAACTTTGCCAAAGCGTTCATAATCGTCTTTCGGAGCTAACAGAGTCTGCTTAGAACGATACAAAACCTGTTCAGGATGGTCAGAGTCAAGTAAGGCAACACCCAGCGAATACATCCGCTCTACACTAACGCCATGATAGATTAAAAGCCAGCCCTCATTAATTTTCACAGGTGTTCCTGCTATGCCGATTTTCCAATTATCCCAACCCTCACCTTGAGGCTTCATAACCGCGGACATATCACACCAATGAACCAAATCATCCGAGTAAGCAATGCAAATGTCAGGGTCAATGCGGTGAAGCATAACATACCTCCCTCCAACCTTCTGGGGAAAAATAACAGCATCTTTATTGCGGATGCCTGGAAACGGCAACCTGCGCGTCCCCCAATTCCATCTCTTATTAACAAAGTCTTCTGCAGCTATAGATGTAAAAGCAATTTGGTAAACCTGCAAGTGGCTGTATTCTCTAAGCGCCGTGTACGTCATAATAAGTTGCCCGTCCAATTGGGTTAACCGTGGGTCTTCACACCCATCTTTTTCACTATCGTTTGCTGGCTCAAAGACAGGATTTGGCAAACGCTCATCGAAGGTTACACCGTCAGTTGAACTTGCATAGCCAAGCCTCGAAATATTATCGTTCCCCATCGCCCTATACAAGAGGTGGACTTTGCCGTCAAGATAAATCGCACCAGGATTAAAAACTTCCCGCGACTCCCAAGCATGCTCTTCTACTGGTTGAAGAATCGGGTTATCGAAAAAGCGCTCCATAAACCATTCCTAAGTAGCACTCGGAACAGGCGTCTTAATTCCTAAAATCTCATCAAAGAATGCTCGTAGCGAAAAAAGCCCAATCAACTTTCCCGCCTGATCTGTAACTGGCAAATGACGAATACTATGCGAAAGCATCAACCTTTTAGCCTCGTCAAAAGAAGCCTCAGACGATATAGTAACCACATGCCGGCTCATGATTTTGCTCAGCGGCTGGTCGGTGGCAAACTTGTGGGCAATAATTCTGATGGCGTCTCGTTCAGTAAAAATTCCTGTACATTTTTGCTCTTCATCGATGATTATTATGGATCCAATATGCCTATCACTGAGCAGTTGAACAGCCTCTAATATTGAAATATCCTCTTTTGCCGTCACGACTTTCTTGCACATAATATCTCGAATTTTAAGCATAGGCTCACACATCTTTTCATCTCACAAAAATTAAGTTAGCCTAAAGCCCGCACTGGCTCCCTTGATCTTGAGTGCCATCCCTCCATAGCTTGCCTTGTTAGCTCATCGAATAGGTTCAGGTACTTTTTAGCGACAAGCGGCCAAGTGAACTTTCTACTATACTTGTAAGCTTTCTGCTCTAAGGATTTTCGGACCGATTTGCTCTCAATTATTTCTGAGACTTTTTCAACGATGGATGCTGAGTCATTAAAACGGCAAAAAACGCCTCTGCCTTCGGCCAGCGCTTCTTTAGCATGAAGATAAGGTGTTGAAACAACCGCTTTTCCTGCGGCTAAAGCGTAGGATAATGTGCCGCTGCTGACTTGATTTGGAGAGAGATACGGCGTAATATACACATCAGTTGCCTGCAAATAATTAAAAAGCTCAGGCTTTGATAAAAACCGATTCAAAAACTTTACGCGTCCACGTAGCCCAAGGTTTTTCACCATTCGCATAAGCGTGTTTCGGTACGCTTCCCCGTCTGTTCTTTTAACCTGAGGATGCGTCACACCGAGAACATAATAAACTAGTCTGGGCTCTTTCTTGATTATTTCGGGAAGAGCTTGAATCACATACTCTATTCCTTTACCCTTGCTTAAGAGCCCAAAAGTGGAGAGAACAATTTTGTCTTTTAAGCCCAAAACTGGCTTAACCTTTGCACTAGGCACAAAAGGAAGATCAGGGCAACCATGCGGAATTACCCTTATTTTCTTTTGTGGAATACCATATGCTTCAACAAGCGAACGAGTCGTTTCATTGAGCACAACAATTGCAGAGCTACGCTTAACAACGCGGTTGAAGACTTCTTTCGTCTTCTTTTCAAAATTCGGCAAAACTGTGTGAAGGGTCGTGGCAATAGGCCTTTTCACTTTGTCAAGAAAAGCGCAAATATATTCACCTGATTCTCCTCCAAAAATTCCGAACTCATGCTGAACGTTAACTATGTTAACTGAAGATTGATTCAGAAAATCAGCCATTAAAGCATAGTCTTCGATGAAATCGCGACCAATTTTATCCTGAATACCCTCATAAACGGGCTTGAAGAGACGGCGTCCATCAATCGAAATGATTTTTTGCGCCTTTAACTTGTTCAAGCGGCTAATAGAATTGACAAGGTCGGCGGTGAAGGTTGCTATGCCGCATTTTCTTGGCGGGTAAGTGCTTACATAAGCAACTTCTTTTACAGTAATCACTGAACGGGTGCCTAGAACATACTTTGCCAAGAACAAATCCCTGCATATATCAAGACTCGGCGCTCTTTAAGAGCATGTGACTGTATAATGACAGTCACAAAGAAGAATTTTGACATACTTAAACATGACATTTATATGCTGCCTTGAACAACTGTTTTTTTCAAGGGGAGAGGGGCTTATGAAACGCTTTGAACATAATCCCATATTAAAACCGATTAGAACTAATGCTTGGGAAGCTCAAGCGGTATTTAATGCGGCAGCCGTTTATGTTGAAGGCTTAGTACACATAATTTATCGTGCTTTGGGCAGCGATAACGTGTCAAGACTTGGGTATGCAATTTCGAATGATGGTTTTACCATCAAAGAGCGATTTGACTTGCCTATTTTCAATCCAGTGAACCATGCGGAGCGCGATGGATGTGAGGATCCACGCTTAACAGTTATTGACGATAAGTGTATAATGGCTTATACAGCCTACCGCAACCACGATTACCCAGTAATCTACCAAATATCTTTAACGTCAATAAACATGCGAGATTTCCTCAAACGAGAATGGAACTGGAAAGAGCGAATCCTGCCATTCCCAGGCGTACGTAATAAAGACGCTGTTATTTTGCCTGGCAAGGCGAACGATAAGTATGTCATGTTCCACCGTATTGAACCAAGCATATGTATTGCTTACTCAGAAGACCTCAAACAATGGCATGGGTTCAAATCCATTATGGAGCCAAGAGATAAAATGTGGGATAGTCTCAAAATTGGAGCAGCAGGCACGCCCATTGAACTAAACGAAGGCTATTTATTCATTTACCATGGAGTCGATGAGCATAAGCATTATTCACTCGGGGTAGCCTTACTAGATAAAAATAACCCAGAGAAAGTGCTCTACCGCTCAGACAACCCCATCCTTACTCCATGTGAAGGCTATGAATGCGTAGGCACAGTACCAAATGTGGTATTCAGTTGCGGAAACGTAATGCTAGACGACAAAGTCATAGTTTACTATGGCGGCGCTGACAGCGTTCTGTGCGGAGCAAGCTATGAACTAAATGAGTTGCTACCTAAAAAATAGCTCTAAACCTGCAGGGCTGCCATGTCTTAGATGCGCTTTTTCAGCATCACTTTTTTATTCTTTGATTGAGAAGAGCTGTTGGAGCATAATTACAGTCACATATTCTTAAATTAGCGCAAATCTAGAATTAATAATGTAAATCCCAAAACAATGATTAAAAAATTAAAAGTATGACCTATTTCTCCATACATATTTTTTGATGCGTTTCAATCAATTTGGCTTATTGATAGGGAGGTGAAAATGTTTCAGAATTCTACAAGCGTGAGACAAAATATTTGGGAAAGCGGAAACCTGATGATATGGACGACGAATTCCCAGACGTGAGAAGTGAGAAAATTTACACAGGTGACGAAACGGAAGATGAAGCGCTACCTCAGGAAGAGGATGATGAAGAATTGTCTATGAAAAACGAGTCGCCATTGGCTGGTAGGATGGCGGGTTCGATGGAGCATTTGGAACGAATTCAAAGTTCGGAAGTATTGAGTATTGATGAAGTGCGTGAATGTCTCAGAGATTCCTTGGATTGTTACCAAACGTGCACTGAAACAATTGCAAGATGTTTAATTACGGGTGGAAAACACGCGGCGTATGAGCATCTGAATCTACTGATGGATTGCTCTAAAATATGTAATACGAACGCTGATTTCATAATAAGAAACTCACCTTATTACCCGCAGATATGCGGAATAACCGCGGACATGTGCGACGAGTGCGCTGACAACTGTGACAGGTTTGATGAAGACTTCATGAAAGAATGTTCCGCCGTATGTAGGCGATGTGCAGAA
>Ga0316620_10001431_pt1 | contig 10311 bp, 12 predicted proteins | sample OWC_Aug_M1_C1_D5_FD_207651 | JGI IMG/M metagenome (GOLD analysis project Ga0316620, IMG submission 207651) | Wetland soil microbial communities from Old Woman Creek delta, Ohio, United States - OWC_Aug_M1_C1_D5_B | ecosystem: Environmental > Terrestrial > Soil > Wetlands | place: USA: Ohio...
CGGCCTTGAGGTCGGCCGTTGGAGCTGGAAGAGCGGGATTGTTGGTGAGACCGGTGATAACCGCTCCGGCCATGGTAACGAGCTGTTCAGCGGACTGCTTCATGAACCTGTCCGCAATCCGGGCGCGATGAGGCATAGCAATACCTCCTTAAGATGATTTGTTGAGTGGTTACACGAATGCCGCCGGCGCTTCGCCGGCGGTTTTCTCCGCGATGGAGAAACTGGTCTCAGATGCGTAGAAAATGGGCTCCGCTTCTGAGAAAAGTGTCTTGTTCAGAAAGACCGTGGTTTACACGACGAAGACCATTGTCCTGATGGCGGAGAAGATGTTCTCAGCCTCTGAGAAGATGTTCTTCGTCTCTGAGAAGATTTTCTTCGTCTCTGAGAAGATTTTCTTTGTCTCTGAGAAGATCTTCTTTGTCTCTGAGAAGATCTTCTTTGTCTCTGAGAAGATCTTCTCGATGATGGAAAACATCTTCTCGTTGATCGAGAAGATTGTCTCCGTGGTCAAGAAGATCTTCTCGATCGCGAAAACACAGTTTCCGCCTCTGAGAAGATGTTTTCGAAGCCGGAGAACATCTTCTCGATGACGGAAAACATCTTCTCGTTGATCGAGAAGATTGTCTCCGTGGTCGAGAAGATCTTCTCGATCGCGCAGATCATGGTCTGAATTTTGAGTCAAAGCTTCGCCATTCCCAAGCGGGTTTCTTTTGGGAGCGTGATTCCTGGTTGTGCGGCGCGGCATCGTGCGCGGCAAGATCAATCTCACGAAATCGGGCAAGGTCAGGAAGGTTGATGTTTCGGATTCGTTGCTGGCCGCGCTTCTGGAGCTGCGCAGCAACCGGAAAGAAGCCCTCCTGGCTCAGGGTAAGAACGAGCTTCCCGCCACGGCCTGGATCTTCGAGAACGAAGAGGGCGGCTTTCAGGATATGAAGAATCTCAAGACGAGGCACTTCCAGAAGTGCCTGGAGAAAGCGGGACTGCGGCGAATCCGGTTTCATGAATGTCGGCACACATTCGCGTTTCTGCTCATCCAAAACGGGGAGTCCCTGGCCTACGTCAAGGAGCAGCTTGGGCATTCCAGCATCAAGATTACAGTGGACACTTACGGGCATCTGGTGCCTGGGGCGAATCGGCAGGCGGTGAATCGGTTGCCTTCACTGGGCGGATTCCAAGCCCTGAAACAGAAGGAGAAGAAGGGATCGTAGACCAAGCGACTCTTTATTTATCCGCTTGTTGATCGCAGGGAGGAACTCTGGAGGTGCTGCCGCCAAACGATCACGCGGTCTGCCCTTGGTATCCACTTAATTTCTGTCAGCTTGACAAGCCGACCACGCGCCGATAATTTGATTCTGTTGGCGGTGGAGTCCGCCTTGGAGCGCCTGCTCCTAAACCGTCCTCGCAGACCAATGGCTCCTACCTTGTCGAATCGTCCGAGAAGGAGGAGCGTATGGACATCTACGCGGGGATGGTGCTAGCCGCTTTGATCTTCGTTGCCAGTCTGATTTCGGTGGAATTGGGGATCTCCGCCGCGATCATTGAGATCACCCTTGGAGTGCTTGCTGGCAACTTTCTTCACGTCCAGCAGCTCGATTGGGTCAAGTACATTGCCAGTCTTGGGGGCATCCTTCTAACGTTTCTCGCTGGCGCAGAAGTCGATCGGAAGGTCATGCGCGAGAAAGCCAAGGAGAGTTTTCTTATTGGCAGTATCTCTTTTCTGGCCCCCTTTCTCGGCACCATGTTCGTCTTCCGCTATTTCCTACACCGGGACTGGGCTGCTGCCAAACTGGCAGGTATCGCGCCGAGCACGACATCGCTGGCCGTGGTCTATGCGGTGCTCGTTGAAACGGGGCTCACGAATACAGAAATCGGCAAGACCATCATGGCTGCTACCTTTGTGACCGACTTCGGTACGGCACTCGGCCTCTCGCTTTTATTTATCTCACCAAACATCAACACGGTGTGGTTTGCTGTGATCTCAATCGGCATCATCGCCGTTTCGCTGCGCATCACGCCAATCCTGTTCCGCCGATATGGAGACCGCGTGATCGAACTGGAGATCAAGCTGCTCTTCCTGATCCTCCTTGTCCTGATGTTTTTCGCGCAAGTCGGCTCAAGTCATGCGATCCTGCCCGCCTTCGTGCTGGGCTTGGTTTTGTCGCACCTGTTCCACGGGAACTGATCGCTCCAGCGCAAAATACGGGTGGTTGCTTTCGCATTCGTCACCCCCATCTTTTTCATGAACGGCGGCATGAACATCTCGGTGCGGTTGCTTTGGGCCAATGCCGCGCTATTCGGAATACTCATGGCAGTAAAACTGGTGACCAAGTTCGCTGGCGTGTACCCATTGTCCAGAGTATTCCTCCCCCGTGAGGCTACTTACACCACCTTGCTCATGAGTACCGGCCTGACGATGGGAACGATCAGCTCGCTTTTCGGCCACCAAGCAGGAATCATCATCCAGGCACAGTTCTCCGTGCTGGTTGCAGTGGTGGTTGCGAGTGCGGTCCTTCCCACTTTCCTCGCTCAGAGATACTTCCACCTGCACCATCTCCTCGAAGCACCTGGAGGCGAGGTCGATCCCGAGGTTCTTGAATGAGTCGGGTGTCTTGGGTGTCAGATCCGCTCTGTCGAGCCAGCGAATAAATGCAACCCAGGCGCAGCCAAACGAGGCGCTTTCAGTTGGGTGAAATTCCGTGGCTTTTAAGTGATTTATTTTAAAGGAGTTATGGTGGAGCTGGCGGGGATCGAACCCGCGACCTCCTGACTGCCAGCTCGGTCTTGCGCCTGTAGAATCAATAACTTACAAGCGTATTTGCGGTCTTACCTGCCTTTTTCCGGCATTTTCCCTCTCAATCAGCAAATAACAACCCAAAATCCGGGCCGTCCATCGGCAAGCAATCGGCAAGCGTAATTTGCCGAGTTCAGGACCCCTTCGGGTCTATGAGATGCCATGTACTACCCGGATCGCATTCGCGAAAGCTGAATGCGAAGGAGTCGTCAAATGTCGCCCACAGACATTACTCTCGAGAGAACCCTGCCGAACAGCGTCGACTCCGAGCGGGCAGTCCTCGGGGCTATCCTTCTCGACGAGAAGGCGATCTTTCCCGCAACGGAGGTCTTGACCGACGCGGACTTTTATCTCGAAGCTCATCGCGAGATCTTCCGCGCCATGCTCGGACTGGCCGAGGAAGAAATCTCCATCGACCTCATTACGCTTCGGGAGGAGCTGCGCCGCCGAAACAAAGAAGAGAGTGCCGGCGGGGCCGCGTACCTTGCCGCCTTGACTGAGGGATTGCCTCGCGGCATGAACATCGGGCACTACGCGAAAACGGTCCGGGAGAAGGCCACGGCAAGGCAGCTGATCCAGCTCTCCAACGAGGTGATGGCCAGGTGCTACCAAGGGGAGGAACGCCCGGCCGAGATCCTGGAGAAGGCCGAATCGCGAATCTTCCAGATCGCTGCCCGGGAGATCAAGGGCGGCTTCCAGCCGGCGCGTGAACTCGCGGACGAGGCATACAAGGAAATCGAAGAGGCAGCCAGGCACAAGAAGCCGGTCGTCGGCATTGATACCGGTTTTATGGAACTCAACCGGATGACCGGCGGATTCCATAACCAGAACCTGGTGGTGGTCGCCGCTAGGCCGGGAATCGGCAAGACCTCGTTCTGCCTCAACATCGCGTGCCATGCGGCGATCAGGACCGGAAAGCATGTCGGGGTCTTCAGCCTCGAGATGTCCAAGCCGGAAATAATGAAACGGATGATCTCGTCCGAGGCCGAAGTCGAAGCGCACCGGATCCAGTCGGGCTACTTGAATCGGGATGACTGGATGATGATCGGCCAGGCGACCAGCCGTCTCTCTGAGTCGCACATATATATTGATGATTCTGCCAATCTCACCCTGCTCCAGGTCCGCGCTAAAGCCCAGAGGCTGGCGCTCGAGTACGGGATCGACCTTCTCGTCATCGACTACCTGCAGCTCGTCTCAGGATCCGGGCGGCGGTATGAGAACCGGACCCAGGAGGTGACCGAGATCAGCCGCGGGTTGAAGAACCTGGCGAAGGAACTGGACATCCCGGTTATCGCCGTTTCGCAGCTGAACCGAGAGGTCGAGAAGCGGTCCGGAGGCCGCCGGCCGCAGCTGAGCGACCTGCGGGAAAGCGGCGCCATCGAACAGGATGCCGACCTCGTGCTCTTTATATGCCACGAGGAGTCCCCCGAAATACCGGCAGGCGATGGCGTCGCGGAAATCACGATCGGAAAACAACGGAACGGAATGACCGGCAGCTTCGAGCTTTCCTTCAGGAAGCGGATCACGAAGTTCTCGGATCTTCAGAAGGAGTCGTACTGATGGCACAGAGAAGAATGATATCCCGCAATCTCGGAAGCTCCCGGAAATTCCACGCGGTCAATGCAAGGTGCGGAAAACTCGGTGACTTCGCTCAGGCGCTGTTCCCCCTCATAGTGGTGAACGCCGATGACTTCGGGCGCCTCGAGGGAGACGCCTTTACGGTCAAACACAAGGTTTTCCCGGTGTCGCCCCGGACCGAAGAGGACTTCGAAACAGTGCTCCAGGCGATGAATGCTGTAGGGCTTATTCGATTCTATGAAGTTGGCGGGGACAGATACCTTGAGATCGTCAATTTCGACCGCGAGCAACCGGGCCTGCACAAGCGGACGAAGTCCGATTACCCTGATCCGCCGCCCACTCGTGAGGATTTTGGGAAATTCCCGGAAGTTCCCGGAAATTCCCAAGACTTCCGGGAAATTCCCGGTGATTCCGGAAATCCCGGGAATTTCCCGGATGAACCTAACCTAACAGAACCTAACAGAACAGAACAGACACGGAACGGAACCGCGGCTGAAGCCGCTCCGTCGCCTGAGGTGCTGGTCGAGATCTACAAAGCGGAAAACAAAAAGCTGACACAGGTTCTGGAATTCGGCCCGGAACGGCGGGACAAATGCAAGCGCCGGCTTGCGAAAGATCCGAAGAAATTCGTCGACCAGTTCACGCGCGCGGTAATCAAGGCACAGGAAACGCCCTTCCTATGCGGAGAGGGAGACCGCGGCTGGAAAGCCGACTTCGACTGGTTCATCGCCAACGACCGCCACGTGATCAGGGTATTGGAGGGCCGCTATGATTCGGCCACCAGGGCCAGTCCCGGTGGGGGTGCCGAAACCGTCTTCGACAAAATCCGCAAAGAACGGGAGGAGAGGAATCATGGATCTGATCGCGTGGCTTGAAGATCTGGCTGCAGCCTATAGGATCGAACCATCCGAGAAAACGACTAGGCGGTATCTGAAATCACTCGAGCGCTGGCGCCTGGCTCCGGAGCAATGGGAGCAGCTGTCGGATCGCGCCGTGCTGCGCTTTCCGAGATTTCCCTGCATCGCTGAGCTCTACGACATTGCAGGCGAGGTACAGCGCGAAGCCGAGATCAGAGCGAATTCAGAATATCTCGGGAACTTGCTTCAAGATTGGGATCGTGATCGGCAGACGCGATGCACATAGATTCCGCAATCACCGAATCAGGAGGAACCATGTGAAGTGTGGAGACCACATTCTATTCTGATCGCCTGATGATGGTCGAATCAATGCACTTGCCGGTAGGCAAACGGCTATCATGCCAACTGTGATCATTCACCAAGATCGGGCATTGCCGAGGCTGATATTCGAACGGTATCTCATTCAGACCGTAATGACTCAATCGGATCGGCTTTGGCTGCTCGTACTGCCGGCAAGAAGCCGGACAGTGCAGATACCAGCGCCATTACAGTGGTTACGACAATCAGTGTCGGCGTGTCCTGCGGGCCGATGCCGAATAGGAGGCTCGCCAAAAATCGTGTGAAAATCAAGGACAGGAGCAGTCCGGCACACAGACCGAAGGCCGCAGATTTCATTAACTGTGACAGAACCATCCGAACTAGTTCTCGTGGACGCGCGCCCAGGGCGACTCGAATCCCGATCTCACGCCTTCTCAGTCCGACAGAGAACGAAACGATCCCATAGACGCCAACTGCCGCCAGCAAGGTGCCCAGAACTGCGAAAATCCCGACCAGCATGGAATAGAAGCGTGGCTGATCCACTGAATCCCAGAGAATATCTTCCACACGCTGGGTTCGGCGGATCAGTGCTGTTTTGTCGACGGAGAGAATCCGGCTCCGTATTTCCGGTATCAGCTTTGTTGAATCCGAACGGACTTGCACGATCAGCGAAAGATAACTACCTCCTTGATGCAGCTTATAAAGTGTGAGCCGTGGCGCCTGCTGGAGCCCATGCTGTCTTACGTCACGCGCGACTCCGACTACCGGAATCCAGGGATGGGAACGATCCCCCAAATGCAGGCGTTTGCCGATCGGCTCCTCCCCGGGCCACAGCAGGTGAGCAAGCGATTCGCTCACAATCAATTCTGACGCCCCATCGCCCTGAGCTTCCGTAAACGTCCTTCCTCTTAAGATCGGAATGCCCATGGTACGGAAGTACCCCGAACTTACCCGTGCATTATCCACCTCATCGATGGTATCGCCCAAGCCGACTGGAGGCGCCTGTTCCAGCAGTCCTTTCGTGCGCAACGAAGACCATCCCGCTTCTCCCGTCAATGGCAACGAACCAACTGTGCATGAGGACACCACCCCCGGAAGCGCATTGATCTGACGCAGGACATCTTGGACAGGAGATGCCTGTCCTTCCGACCCCGGGCTTAACGATAGCTGGAATATCAGCAGGTTTTTCCGTTGAAATCCCGGATCGATCGTCATCAACCTGACGAAACTGTTAATGAGCAGTCCTGCGCCGGCAGCCAGGACGAGTGCCAGCGATAATTCAGAAACCATGAGAGCGCTGCGATATAAGCTTCGCGGTTTCCCTCCGTCTGCATATGCCCGCTTCAATGCTGAGTTGAGATCCAGTCGCGTGGCTCGTATCGCTGGAGCGAGTCCGAACAGAATGCCGGTCAGAACAGACAAAACCAGGGCAAAGGCAAAAACCCGTATATCAACATTGATTTCGTCGGTTCGCGGAATCGTTCTCGGACAGGCGGCGGCGATCAGGTCAATACCCCACCTCACCACGGCAAAACCGATTCCTCCCGCAATGAGGGCAAGCAGCCCGCTTTCGGTCAATTGTTGCCTCAGTAGACGCATCCGGTTTGCACCGGCTAAGGCTCGGACAGCAAACTCCTTTTCTCGACCGAGCGCTCGTGCAAAAAACAGGTTCGCGACATTGGCGCAGGCGATCAGGAGCACAAGACCCACGGCCCCAAGCAGGAGCTTCATGGGATCTTCGACTTTGCCTAGGATTTCTTCTCGTAGCGGAACGACCGTGACACCGGACTTTGCCACTCCGAAAGGCCCGCGATTTTCCTCTGCCAGGCGCGTCGCGATGCTATCCATTTCTGCGCGAACCCGGTCGAAATGCACTCCAGGCCTCGTTCGCCCCACTACACGCAGCCAGCTTGTTGCATCCGTGAGCGATCTCCGCTCAGGAGACAGTGATACCCACAGTTGCGGCAGATCCACTCCGAGTTCCCTATTTAGGAGTCCGGGAAGAACCGGCCGGAAATCTCGCGGCAAAACACCGGCGATCGTATAACGCTTCCCGCCCAGTTCGAGATCTCGTCCGATTGCTGAGGGATCGGATCCCAGGCGTTCTCTCCAGAATCGGTCGCTGATGACCGCGACAGGTGGCGCTCCAGATTTCTCATCCGAGGCCAGAATAGTCCTGCCACGGGCTGCGTGGATACTCAGCGTCGAGAAGAATGTACCGGAGATTGAAGCACCCGGGATAATTTCCTTGGCTCCAGACTGCTCATAGACAAAACTTCCTGGACTGTACGCCGCCATGTCCTCAAAGTCCCGACCCGTTGCCCGCCAGTTGTAAAAGTTGAAATAGGAGACGTTTTGAGTCGTGCCGCGCTTGAGATCCTTCTGGTAAATCATGACCAAAGAGCCTGGATTCTCATATGGCAGTGGTCTCAACAGAACTGCGTTGACTACGCTGAACACCGCGGCATTAGCTCCAATTCCCAATGCCAGCGTCAGTATGGTTACGAACGTAAAGCCCGGGTTCCTGCGCAACATGCGCCCGGCATAGCGCATGTCCTGCTGGAATTCATCGAGAAAGCGTATCCCGCGCATCTCGCGACAGGCTTCTTTTGTCTGCTCCATTCCGCCGATTGCGATCAATGCTCGCCTCCGCGCCTCCACGTGATTCATGCCCTGACGCAGATTCTGTTCAGTTTCCATCTGCAGGTGGAACTCCAGCTCACCGTCGAGCATGGCCTCTGATTTCTTCAGGCCATTGAGATGCAAGATCCGCCAGAAGAATGCTCGGATGGATGCCAGCATTGCCGCCTCCCTATGCGCCTTCGAGTACCCGATTGATGATTGCCATCATGCGCTCCCAGCTCTCGGTCTCCTCGCGAAGCTGCCTGCGGCCGGCCTTTGTTATGGTGTAGAACCGTACCTTCCGGTTGTTTTCCGAGGTGCCCCATTCAGGTGAGATCCAGCCGCGCTGCTCCAGACGCAAGAGCGCCGGATAAATGGTCCCTTGCGATAACTGGAGCGCGTCTTCCGACACCTGTTGGATGCGTCGCGCCACGCCCCACCCATGCATCGGCCCCAAGGATTCGAGAGTTTTCAGGACGAGCAGGTCCAGCGTGCCCTGCAGAACTTCGGATTTGGATTGGGTCATACAATCTCCTGTCGACGTTCGCAAATTCACATTATGACCCTAGCATGCAACTGTCAACAAAAAACAACTCTGCCCTCAAGGATCACTTTGCTGATTATTCGAATGCTGACAGCTGAACAAAAGTGGGAGCGGGAACGGCGCTGGCGGTTGGAGTTGTGCCCCGGCTTTTGCATGACTCATTCACGGAAGTGTGCCGTCGGGGCAAGCACCGCGTTGACTTGTCGGAAAACGCTCCTCCTGAGCCGCGAGACTGCCAGCGCTCTGCCTGCTCTGATCTTCTGTTGCTCGTCTTTTGGCGTCTCGCGCCTCGGCCTTCTTTCTTCTTGCCCTCTTGGAGATAAATGCTTATAAGAGCTACCCATGGCTCTATTCAAGAAAAGGAAGATCGCAGAACTGCCCGCTCCTCCCGTTGCCGAACTGCGACGGCGGACTCGGATACTCGTCATAGACGACGATCCCCACAGTTTTCCCTTCGACACTCTGCGTCGGGAAGGCTATGCCATTGACTACTGGGCGAAGGTGGAGAATCTCCAAACCCTCGAAGAGGGTCGCTATGACATCATTTTCCTGGATATCCAGGGCGTCGCTCAAGAGTACTCGAAGGAGGATGGATTGGGAGTGTTGGAGCACCTGAAGCAGGCCAACCCCAGCCAGATGGGGATAGGAAGGACAAACTGCCTGGTCAATGAGCCCTTCCTCGGGCACACTCCCCTGCTTGCTACCCTCCTTGCGTCTGATAAGGAGGATTATGTTAACTTCCGGGCAAATCCTTCTCAAAATCCTGTTCGCGGACGCATTGTAACTCTAAACAAGGGAAAAGGATACGGAGTTTTTGTGCACCTCTTCTGATAGGGCGCCCAGCGCTGCTGCCAGGTCGCGAGGGTGAGGGGCGCCAGCCCGATCGATCCCGCGGCCTGACACAACGTCATCGGCTGCCGCTTCGCCCACCGAACGAAGGCTACGGATTCGATGCGCACTGTCCTCTCCAGTTCGCGCCGGGCGCGCTGCGCCGCAAAATCCCGAACCCTCCGATTCTCTTCCTCCAGCGCTCTAAACTCGCAGATCCTCCGGATTTGCCCCGCGTGCCGCCGCGCCCGCCGGCGGATCGCGTTTTCCGCTTCGTTTTTTTTCGCGCTCCTCCGGCACCTTTACCAGGTGCGGCATCAACAGCGCCACCTCTTCCCGGATCTGCGCAGCCCGCAGTTCCAGGCGCAATTGCCGGATCTTTTCCCGCGGCGCCGCCACGATCTGCCGGATGCCCCGGGCCTCGCAGGATTCGCAAGGGGGGAACGGTTGCGACTGGTTGCCGCGGCCTGGAAGCCGCTGGAGAGCAAAACAGCGAGGTCGTTCCTGCAGTTATCCTCAATGTAGTGCTTCAGCTTGCGCAAGAGGTTGATCAGAGCCTCCTGCTTGTTTTTCTTTTCCGCCGTTGCTGCCGACCCTCCGTGAGTCTGCGCAGCCAAAGCCGTATTGAGACCTTCGGCAGCAGCCTCGACGGCCTTGAGGTCGGCCGTTGGAGCTGGAAAAGCGGGATTGTTGGTGAGACCGGTGATAACCGCTCCGGCCATGGTAACGAGCTGTTCAGCGGACTGCTTCATGAACCTGTCCGCAATCCGGGC
>Ga0316620_10001433_pt1 | contig 10309 bp, 9 predicted proteins | sample OWC_Aug_M1_C1_D5_FD_207651 | JGI IMG/M metagenome (GOLD analysis project Ga0316620, IMG submission 207651) | Wetland soil microbial communities from Old Woman Creek delta, Ohio, United States - OWC_Aug_M1_C1_D5_B | ecosystem: Environmental > Terrestrial > Soil > Wetlands | place: USA: Ohio...
CTGGGCGCGCGTCGCGGCGTTGGCGGGTCCGCCCGGACTCGCCGGAGTCGCGCGACTCGCGCTCTGCGGAGCCGACGGCAGCGAGGTATACCGGCCGGCAAAGAACGCGGCGACCAGCAGCACCGCGACGCCGCCTGCGAGCACCAGCCGGCGGGGCGTGAACCACGCCCGCCAGTCGCGGAGGCCCGAGCCCGGCGCGGCACATTCCAGCCGGCCCTGCACCCGCGTCCATACCTCGCCCCCGTAAGCGGCATCACGGTCGGGGACGCGGTGACGGTCCACGACCGCGAGCGTCCGCTCGAGCGCGCGCAGGTTCGCCTGGCACGCCTCGCACGACTCGACGTGCCTGGCGACCGTCCCGCTGCCGTCCGGTTCGCCGTAGAAGAAGAGGACGAGATCTTCGTCGCCCGGATGTTGAGAATGACCCGTCACCTTGGGACTCCCTGGCAAAGCTGCTATCCGTGGTGCGCGGCCCGTTCAGGGCCGTGCGGAGGCGGACAGTCGTGGCCTGCCGTCGGCGCTGCTCACGAGCACCGGCTCGAGCGCGCGCCGCATCTTCTGCACGGCACGAAAGACCGTATGCTTGGTCGCGCTGGTGCGAAGCCCCAGCGCGTGCCCGATTTCCTCGATGGACTGACCCTCGAAGTGCCGGAGCACGAACGCCGCGCGCTCGGCATCCGACAGACCGCACAACGCGGCGCTCACCTTCCCCTGGACTTCGGCGCTGAACGTCATCCGTTCCGGCGACGCGCTCGCCTCGCAATCGGCCGACGGCTCATCCTGGTCCTCGCGCGGCTGTTCCTCGACCCGTCGCGGCCGCTGGCGCAGGAGGTCGAGCGAGCAGTTGACGGCTATCCGGTAGAGCCAGGTGCCGAAGTTCGCCCTCGATTCGAACCGGCCGATCTGCCGGTAGGCCCGCAGGAACGTCTCCTGCACAACGTCGTCGGCGTCCTGCTCGTTGCCGATCATCCGGCAGGCCAGGCGGAAGATAGTCCGGGCGTGCCGGTCCACCAGCACGCGGAAGGCTTCGGTGTCCCCCGCGCGAACCTGGGCTACGACGGCCGCGTCGCTTCCGTCCATCCGTTCCTTTAGACGAGGAGGCTGCTTTTCGGTTAGTTGGCGGACACTCAACTCTGGCGTCGGGCCACGACAATTGTAAGCTCCGACCCGCGGCTGCTCGTCTCCTGCGTCATCGGGCTCGTTTTTGGGGGGAATCCTGAGTGCCTGGCCGCCGATCGGTGGCAAAGCTATTGCAAAACCACATAGTTACCGCGCTGCCCCGGTCCAACCGCGCCCTGCGAAATCATGACGATGAGCATCCGAACAGCGGCTGCGTGCCTCCTGTTGTTCGTGTTGGTCCGTACCGTCTCGAGCACGGTCGCCGATCCCGACCTGTGGGGCCACGTTCGATTCGGCCAGGACATTCTGGCGTCGCGCACCATCCCGGAGGTCGATCCCTACTCCTTCACCAGCGATCGCCCTTGGGTGAATCACGAATGGCTGGCCGAAGTCGTCATGGCCGGCGCATACAACGGGTCCGGAGCACTCGGCTTGAGCGCGCTCAAGATCGCAAGCATATTGGCCGTGGCCGTGTTCGTCGCGGCCTCTGTTCGCCGCGCATCGTCGCGTGCGACGACGCGGTACTTCCTCGTAGCCCTCGCCGTTCTTCTGACGTACCCACGAATGCAGACTGTCCGCCCGCAGCTCTTCTCCGTCGTCGCGTTTGCGGCGCTGTTGTTCCTGCTGCAGCGCGCGAGCGACGGCGCCCGCCGGTGGGTGTACTTCATTCCGTTGCTGATGGCGCTATGGGCAAACGTTCACGGAGGATTCCTGGTCGGCGCGCTCGTGCTCTTTGCGTGGTGCACAGTCGAGATTGCGCGTCGGTGGAAGGACAAACGCACCGTCGCCGCCTGGTTGGCTTGTGGGACGGCCGCCGCGGTTGCAACGCTCATCAACCCGTATGGGGTGCGTTTGTGGGAATTCGTATGGGCCACCGTCGGGATGCGCCAGGACATCCCCGAGTGGTGGCCGATTGTCCGTGTCGAGACGGCAGTGTTCATCATGTGGTCGATCTCGGCTCTCGCCGCGCTCACGGTTCTTTCTCGCCCGAAATGTTCCGCGCCCGTCACCCACCTCGTCACTGTCGCTGTTCTGGGTGTACTCTCCGCATTCGTCAGCCGGCTCGACGCGTTTTTCGCGCTGACCGTGTTCGTGCTGCTGGCTCCCCAGATCGCTTCTCGCCTCGACCGGGGAAAGCAGCCCGAAGGCGCTCAAATGAGCTGGCACCAACCGGCGGTACTGGTTACGGTGGGCGTGCTGGCGCTCGTTTCTTCCACGCATCAGCTGCAGTGCATCAGCATTCGCGAGCCGATTTCGCCCGAGGCGAACGCGGTTCGGTTCCTGTCAGCCGGCGGCCTGCACGGCCGGGTGTTGACGCTGTTCGAATGGGGCGAGTACGCGATCTGGTATCTGACGCCGGGCATGCGAATCTCGTTCGATGGGCGGCGGGAGACGGTCTATTCGCAGGCTCAGATCGATTCAAACATGGAGTTGTACCGGAACTCTCCCACTGGCGTCCGCTACGCGGCGAGCCTTCATCCCGACTACATCTGGCTACCCAAGTCCCTGCCGGTAGTCAGCTCGCTGCGTTCAGATGGCTGGATTCCGATCTACACGGGAGAGCTGTCGACCATCCTCGCCAGACAGGAATCACACGTGCGGTTCGTCCCCGCTGCCGAGCCTGTTGAACGGTGCTTCCCTGGTCCGTAATGGGCGGGTTCGGATTGGACTACCCGTTCCGGGACATGGCGGTTGACTATCGCAGTTTGTCCAGCGCCTTCTTCGACAGGATGACGACGCGCCTGTCGGTGTCTTTGGCGCGCGGCTCGGGGCCAGGCGCGACACGCACCCGCCGGATTCGTGCGCCGGATCCGTAGCGGACGGCGGCGACCTCCTCTGACAGCCGAAGTTCGGCCGTCGGCGTGGAAGCGAATGCGAGCGCCTCGTCGGGCAGGATGTCTTCGATGCGGTATTCGATTTCTTCGTCTGCGCGCGCCCACATCGCGAGGGGCGCAAGCCGTTTCAGATCCGCGCTTCGTGGCGGTGCCTGAGCGCCGCGCGATGCCGGGCCGGCCCCCGCCTCTTGGTCACCCGCGGCGAATTCCTGCCAGTTCGGTTCGGCGGCTGCCTGATGCGCCCCGCCGCTGGCCCGGTTCACGCTGTCGGATGCCTGATTCGCCGTGCCGGAGGCTTGGTTCGCCGTCGCCGCATCGCTTTCCTCGAGCTTCGCCATCAGCGCCTGCATGCCGCAGCGCTCGGGATTGTAGAAACCCCATTCGTCCTGCACGGGAGCCGGTTCAGGTTTCGCGGCTTCGGCCTGGCCACACCCCTTGCCGTTGCTCTTGCCATTGCCGTTCCCGTTGCCGTTCTCATCCGCGCTTCCGCTGGCGTGATGATCCTGGACGGCAGGCTCGTGTCTGACGCGCGCTGCATCTGCCGACTGGCCGAGCGCAGTGGTTACAGCTGCGACCGTCCGGGTCTCCTTGCGCAGTTGCTGGATGTCGACTCGCAGCGCGGCGATCGCGCTGGCCAGCCAGCGACTTTCGACACCGGCAAGCGCCATTTCGAGATCGGGCACCGGCCGCGTCGCCTGGGGACGCCGGCGCCGGCGTTTCTTTCTGCTATCTGCCTCCGCCGTGGTGTCGATCTCCTCGGACGGCGGCGAATCGGTGCCGCCTGCCTGTGCACTGTCCTTCATCTCGTCGGCGGTGCGGTTCTCGGCCGCTGGCGCCGGTTGTCGATCTCCGTTCGGCGGGACGGCGATGCGTACGGCGGCGTCCGTCTCGGGCGACGCCTCGCCTTCGGCCGCGTCGCTGGCCGCCGAGGCGACAGGTTCCGACGCGATCAATCGGTCCGCCATGCCGATGTCGGTGGCCTGCTGGTCCGCGGTTACCGCGAGCGGCGTGACCGGTGGTGGCTCGACCGCGGTGCTCTCAGCTTGTGGCGCCGCGGTGTCGCGAGCGCCGACGCCCTCATCGGTACGGCCGACATCTGGTATCGGCGCTGAACCACGCGATTTCAGCCCGCTGCCCATGCGTGCGACGAAGGCGTGCAGGTTGCCGAGCGCGTGCGCGAACGCTGTGTGTACGACGTCGGACGCTTCCCGCACGAGCGACGAAGTCTCGTTGCTCACCGGCCGATCGGCCGCCGAAACAGCCGGCTCGGCGACGACTTCTGCCTGGACTACCTCAATCGGCGCGGCCGTCTGCTCCACGGGCGCGTTGTCGCCGCCGGGTTCGAGCGCCAGTTGCTCACACCCGCCTTCCGCCTCGGCGGAGAGCGCCGTTGCCTGAGGCACCGGCTCGCCCGGTTCCGGCGCGATCGATGTCTCGGTTGGCGCCGTCAGGACGAAGAGGTCCGCTTCGGCAGGAACGTCTTCCGCCTGAGCGTGCAACGCCTGTTCGATCGTGTCCTGCTGCTGCTCCGAAGCCGGCTCCGCGACCGTCATATCGGCGTCCGACCGATCGGACACCGGTTCGTCGAGTGAGACCACCTGCCATTCGCCGTCGTCGTCGACGTCGTCTGCCTCGAGCTCGGCCGCGGCGTGCGCGGCGAGAACACTGTCCGGAGGTGCGCACTCCTCCGCGATCGGCGGCGCTTCGGCGACAGCAGGGCCGAAGGCCTGCTGCACCGCAGGCTCCTCGATGATGGAGGGCTGCGCCGGGGCGGCCAGAACACGACCGACCTCCTGCTCCACGATGGGCGCGTGCTCGGCGACAGCAGGGCTGAAGCCCTCCTCGACGGGTGCGGCGAAAGGTGCGCTGAAGTCGTGCTCGATCGGGTCGGCAGGAGTGAACTGCTGTTCGACTGGTGACTCTTCGATGCTGTCTGGCGCGGCCGCGACAGCAGGACTGAAGGCCTGCTCCACCGGCGGCTCCTCGACGATGCAGGGCAGCGCGGGCGCGTCGAGAACACGACCGACGTCCTGCTCCAGGATGGGCGCCTGTTCGGCGACAGCAGGGCTGAAGCCCAGATCCACGAGCGCGGTGGAGGGTGCGCTGATTTCGCCCGAGGCGGCAGGGGTCAAGTCCTGTTCTACCGGCGACCCTTCGATGCCCGCTGGCAAGTCGATGAAGGCGGGATCAAAGGCCTGCTCCACGGGTGACTGTTCCGCGTCGACGACGGCCGGCTGCGCGGCCGCTTCTGCGAACGCTCGCTGCTCCTCGCGCAGTTCGGCGGCCCGCTGCAGGTAGGCCTCGATCTGCTCGCCAAACACTTTCGGATCGCAGCCGTGGATCGCCGGCGCCCGCTTCTTCCGCCGCAGGCTCCCGAACAGGCGACCGCCCAGCTTCTCGTCGGAGGTGGCGCCGCCGAACATCGGGATGGTGAGCGTCTGCAGGTGGCCGGCGTGTTCGAGTGTCTTCAGGTGGCGGGTCAGGTCATCTTCGTCGCGCGGCGGCAGCAACGCCGTGACGAGGATCAGATCGGGCACGCACGCGCCGATCGCGGCGAGAGCCGCGTCCTTCGAGTCGACGACGAGGAGTTTCGCGCGCACGGCGGCACGGACGACGCGTTTGAGCGTCGCGGCCTGGCGCGGGTCCGGCTCGATCGCGAGTACGAGCGCCAATCAGCTCCTCAGCATGAAGATCAGCAGCGCGGCGGCGACGACGGTGAAGACGAGCAGCGGTGCCTGGTCGATCGAGCGATCGCGGGCGGCCTGGATGACGGCGTCAGAAAAGGCGCCCGCGCGCTGTCTCCAGGTCGTCAGGCTGTCGGACGACGTCTGGTTGACGAGTGCCGAAAACCGATCGTGCACGCGGCTGTCCACTGCCACCAGCGTCCCCAGCACCACCATGACGCACAGCAGCGATGCCATCGCCTCGCCGACCCCCCGTCGTCTCAGTAACCACACGTTTCCCACTCCCGCGCGTGGCGATGTCGTAGCGCTGCCAGAGTCTGTGGCAAGCTGCGTGCCGGAGCGTGACGACCGCCCTCCGCGCCGCGGCGTGTGCGTTCACAGGGAAAATCCGCCGGTGCACGAGCGGCGCCGCACCGGCCGCCCCGTCGCTCCCGCCGAGGCGATCACCGATTTCGAGTGAACGATTACGGATGTGGTTATCGCACCCTGTTCCGTTCTTGCGCACGCCTCGCTCCCACCCATTCCTCCCCACCGCTGATAAGTGCGCGCTGAATGTGCGGGTTAGGCGCATGCCGCCCGTCGCCCCGCGGCGGCACGGCACGTCCGTTGCCATGGGCTCGCTCGCACTCCGCGGTCGCCATGGTCCGCAATCCCGCGGACGCGCGTGGTTCGAGTGCTACGGAGGAGGGAGCAATGTTGCAGATGGTGCAGTACCTCGCGTCTCTCGTTCGGCGTGACGAAGGCCAGGACCTGCTCGAGTACGCGCTGCTGATCGCGCTCATCGCGATCGTGTGCGTGGGCGCGATCACGCTGGCCGGCACGCAGGTGATGAACACGTTCTACAACATCGCCGCCAACATCTAGCACCGCGCGGTGCACGCCGGCGGCGATGGCGCGCGGCCCGGGCGCCGCGCACGGGCGCGGCCGGAACAAAGGCGCGCGGTCCGACGGACCGCGCGCGCGTTTTCCGGGCACTCGCGCCAGGGAGACATCATGCAGCGCACGTGGAGGATCTTGCGGCGGTTCGTGCACGCGGAGCACGGGCAGGACCTCGTCGAGTACGGATTGCTCGCGGCGCTCATTGCCGTGGTCGCCGTCACCGCGATCACGACGCTCGGCAACCAGATTCGTACGGTTTTGTGGCAGACCATTGCCGCCAACTTCTGACGTGGTGACGCTCGTCGTCACGGTCGTGGCACTGGGAGCCGGCGCGATCATCGACGCGATGACGCGCCGGATCCCCAACACGTTGACGGTGGCGACGGCCGCGCTCGGCGTGGCACTCGCCGCCGCCGGCCTGTCGCACGTGAACGTCTGGCAGTCGTTGTCCGGATTGATCCTGGGGATGCTGCTCATGCTGCCCGGATACCTCATCGGCGCCACCGGCGCGGGCGACGTCAAGTTGCTCGGCGCGGCGGGCGCCGTGCTCGGCGTCGGGCTGGTGCCGATCGCGTTCGTCTACACCGCGATCGCCGGCGGCATTCTCGCGCTCGCGGTTGCGTTCACACGCGGACGGCTCGCCGCAACTCTGCGCGGTGTCACGCGGGTGCGCACACGAGAGGTGGGGCGGCGCAGTGACAGGGTCTTCGCCTACGGGCCGGCCATCGCCGTCGGCTGTCTCCTGGCGGCGCTCAGGGTCTGAGGGCCTGGCACACCCGGAGCCAGGCGGGAGCAACGGCACACCGCAGCTCGGCGAAGGCGGGAGGAAGCCATGAGGCGAGTAGGAAACCAGGACGGACAGGCACTGATTGAAGCAGCGCTCACGATTCCGCTCCTGCTGCTCATCGCCGTCGGCATCTTCGAGTTCGGCCGCGCCTACCAGACGTGGGAAATCCTGACCAACGCGGCGCGCGAAGGCGCCCGCATGGCGATCCTGCCGTCTCCCGACCCCACTGCGGTCGCGCAACGCGTGCGCGACTACATGCAGGCGGGCCAGTTGCCGAAGTACGGCACCTGCGAGGTCCTCGTGAACAACACCACGATCACCGTCAACGGCAATCCCGTGCCGGCCTCCCAGGTGCAGATCAACTACCCGTTCGACTTCATCGTGCTCAAGCCGATCGCGTTGCTGATTCCCGGCAGCCACAACACGCCGGGCGATTCGCTGATGATGCAGGCCTCGGTCGTCATGCGCAACGAATAGCAGGTGGAGTAGTTATGGCTCGCATACGAATCTTCGTCATCCTCGCGCTCGCCCTGACGGCGGGCGGCGTGCTCGCCCTCGGCACCTACAACTACCTGCAGAGCGCGCCGACGGTGAGGACGGTCACGGTGCCCACGCGTGCCGTCGTCGTCGCCACCAACGACCTGCAGCTCGGCGCCGAGCTTCGAGCCGACGACCTGAAGGTGATCGAATGGCCCGCGAACTCCGTTCCCGCGGGCGCATTCGGCCGCACGGCCGACGTGATCGGCCGGGGGTTGATCGTTCCGGTGGTGCAGAACGAGCCGCTCCTCGAGGGCAAGCTCGCCCCGAAGGAAGCCGGCAGCGGCCTGACGCCCGCGATCCCCGAGGGCATGCGTGCTATGTCGGTACGCGTCAACGAGGTGATCGGCGTGGCCGGCTACGTGCTGCCCGGCACGCACGTGGACGTGCTGGCCACGGCGAGCCCAACCGACCAGCGCACCGACACGACGACCAAGCTGGTCCTGCCGAACGTGCTGGTGCTGACGGCCGGCACGAAGATGGAGCAGCCGGGCGGCGACAAGACGAAACCGCAGCCCGTCACCGTCGTCACGCTACTCGTCACGCCCGACCAGGCCGAGCGCCTGACGCTGGCGAGCACCGAGGGCAAGATCCATCTCGCCCTGCGCAACCCGCTCGATGCGGGCGCCCCGCCCACGCCCGGCGTCCGCCCGGCGCTCCTGCTCGGCAGCCCCGCCCTCGTCGCGCGTCCCGTGGTACGTGGCGGGTCGTCGTCGCGTTCCTTGCGCAGGTCGCAGCCAGTGGTGGCCGCGGCCGCTCCCGAACCCACTCCAACGGTTGAAATCATCCGCGGCGACAAGCGCGCGTATGAGCCCGTGAAGTAGGAGGAACCATGTTCTCGTGTGCGACAGGCGCCCCCCGGTCACTGACCCTGCTGTGCGCCATCGCGCTGTTGCTCGTTGTTCCCGTTCGCTCCACCGCCCAGACGGCCGGCGCGGAGGCCGGCCCGGTGCGTACCGCACTGACCGGCGGCGCGGAAGGCGACTCGACGGAGCTCAACCTGCTCGTCGGCCGGTCCACCGTCCTGAACGTCGGGCAGCCGATCATGCGCGTCTCGCTGACGCGGCCCGAGATTGCCGACGTCGTGTTGACCGGCACACAACAGCTCCTGGTGCACGGCAAGACCCCGGGGACGATTTCCTTGTTCGTGTGGAATCACGCCGGCGCCATCAAGCGCTACGACGTGACGGTGGCTCGCGACCTCACGCAGCTCACCGACCAGCTCAAACAGCTCTTTCCCGGCGAGTCCATCTCCGTCACCGGCAACGGCAAGGACGTTGTCGTGTCGGGTACGGTCTCGAGCAAGTACATCATCGAGAAGGCCGCCGAGGTGGCGGCCGGCTACGTCGAGAAGAAAGACGACGTCGTGAACCTGCTGCGGCAGCAGGAAGGCGTCGCGACCAACCAGGTGCTGCTGCGCGTGCGGTTCGCCGAGGTCAGCCGCTCGGCGCTCACCGAGCTCGGCGCCTCGTTCTTCACGCCGGGTTACAAGAATTACATTGCCCGCAGCACGACGCAGCAGTTCGCCGCGCCGACCTTCGACAGCGACGCGACCGGTGGGAAACTCGTTTTCAGCGATTACCTGAACCTGTTCCTGTTCAACAGCAAGGAAGCCATCGGAACCCTCGTCCGGGCCCTCCAGAGCAAGGGACTGTTCCAGAGCCTGGCCGAGCCGAACCTGGTCACCGAGAACGGGAAGGAAGCGAGCTTCCTCGCCGGCGGTGAATATCCGTACCCCGTCGTGCAGGGCACCTCCTCGAACGTGGCGGTCACCATCGTGTTCAAGGAGTACGGCATCCGCCTCAGCTTCACCCCCACGTTGATGGGTGGAGACCTGGTTCATCTGAAGGTGAAACCCGAGGTCAGCTCGCTGGATTTCGGGAACTCGGTCACCTACCAGGGATTCCGCATTCCCGCGTTGACCACCCGCCGGGCCGACACCGAAGTCGAACTGATGGACGGGCAGACGTTCGCGATCGCCGGGTTGTTGAACAACACGATGACGTCGACGATGCAGAAGATCCCCGGCATCGGTGACATCCCGATTCTCGGCCTGCTGTTCCGCAGCAAGGCGGCGCAGAAGAGCCAGACCGAGCTGGTCGTCATGATCACGCCGCAGATTCTGCGCCGCGGTTCCATGGGCGCAGCGACCGGGTTGCCCAACCTGGTGGAGCCGTACCTGACACCGCCGAAGAAGACGTTCCCGAACCCGCCGGCCCGACTGCCCGGCGGCGCGCCGCAGCAGGACGACAACGCGCCCGCCCCAGTCGCCAATGTGCCGCCCGCACAGCCCGCACCGCCCGCAGCATCGGCGCCCGTGGCGCAGGGCGTCAGCCCTGCGAAACCCGCCGCGGTCGCCCAGCCTGCTCCGGTCGTTGCCGCGCCCGTGGTGGCCACGCCGCCCGCGCCCGCTGCCGTTGCCCCGAGCGCGCCTGCACGTGCCACGGTTGCTCCGGCCCCGGTCGCAC
>Ga0316620_10001434_pt1 | contig 10308 bp, 9 predicted proteins | sample OWC_Aug_M1_C1_D5_FD_207651 | JGI IMG/M metagenome (GOLD analysis project Ga0316620, IMG submission 207651) | Wetland soil microbial communities from Old Woman Creek delta, Ohio, United States - OWC_Aug_M1_C1_D5_B | ecosystem: Environmental > Terrestrial > Soil > Wetlands | place: USA: Ohio...
TGCTCAGTTGTCTTCTTGCTTTCACCGGGCAGTCCATAGACAAAGTTCAGGCCCGGGAGCAAGTGGGGCAGCTCGTTTGGGGGTCTCTGAGCACCGACCTCGTTGATGATTCTCACTGCCTCAATAGCTTGGTCCGGACTGGCCTTGAGGTTGTTGCGTCTTATGACCTCCGGGTCGGCAGACTCGACTCCAAATGCTGCAACATCACCTGTCGTGTGGTACTTGATTATGCTGAGCGCTACAGCCCTACTCTCCTCTGGGTATCTAGCAACCGTACCGGGATTCACATTGTCTATATGTAACACCGTGAGATTCGGAGCCACAGTACGAATCTTGGAAAACAGTTCCTGAATCACCTGAGGCGCAGGACGTGGGAACTCGACCTCGCCCATCTCTCTCGAGCCGTATGAGAACAGGTCGGCCTGTCTGCCCACGCGGTATGCCCTGACTCCTACAGCATACAGTGCCTCAATTTCGCGGACTATCGCATTCACGTCACGCTGCTGCGGTTCTCCATAGAGTGGCTCAGTACAGAACGAACATCCGCCCGTCACGAACCTAGGGCACCCGCGGTAGGTCTCAATCTCGCAGATCAGATGTCCTCGTTTGAAGCCGGGCGCCTGCTGCACGATGGATGCCCCCCTCACTACATACTCCTCTATCTCTTGGGCTGAACTCCTCACCAGAAGCAAGTCGAGAGATGACAGGCCAGTGCCCGTCCTATACATTTCACCGAGGACAACTTCCGGGTCTCCCTTCACGATATAGTCGAAGGGCGGCGATAGGTCCTCAGGTCTGATTCCGGCACGTCCCCCTTCAAGACCACACCCGAAGCGGGCCCAAGGTCCCACAAGCAGCTTGGGAATGCCGTCAAGTCGTGCATCTGAGAAGAGTTCCCTCGCCTCTCTGACTGAGATAGGACTACCGCCAAGGTATTTGCCCGGTACAATCATCCCGGCGATGAGGACCACCATGTCCGCTGTCTTCCAAGTCTCGAGCGCAGTGTTGAAGCTGACTCGTGTCTGATCGATTGTCTGGTACAGCACCTCGGTCCGAGGAGAATGTTTCCAGATGGCCCCAGCGATGTAGCGCGGATACGTGCTCATGTAGGGTGGGACGCCCAGACAGGTGGGCTCATCGACATAGCCGTCCACAAGCACGACTCGTTTCAGCTAGTCCCACTCCCTGAAATCATCGTAACCCCTGTCGGGAATGAGCTTCTCTCCTTGTCCGGATACGTACTTGACTCCCGGCGTGTCATCGGTTACTCGTCCGATGTACTGTAGGGAACACCCTTTGCGTTTCGATATGCGGTCGGCAATCTGCAGCCTATCCGGAGGGATAGTCAGAACGACTGAGAACTCTTCACCACCATTCATCACGAGGTCTACGGAATCCAGTCTGTGTTGACGGGCAAACTCATCAATCCCAGGACCAAGCGGCAGTCTGTCAATCACGAACCCATGATCCGAGAGTCGGGACATCGTGTTCAGGGTGATTCCGAGCCCATCACTGCTATCCATGGATGAGGTGATCGCCTGCTCCTGTGCAAGGCCTTCAACAAGGCCGAAGTGGAGCTCGGGTCTGTAGGCAACCTCCAGTGCCCTATCGCGAAGCGAAGTAGACGCTTCGAGACCCTTCAAGAGTATCCTGTATGCAACAGAGGTGAACCCGAACTGGTCGGTCACCGCAATCAGATCCCCTGCCTGTGACCCGCTCCGCGTCACAATCCTGTCCGGATGCGCAACTCCGAGAGCAACTCCGGTGAGAACACCATCCGTAGCCGACCCTGTGTCCCCTCCGATGAACCTTATGCCATTCTTGAGTCCGTAGTCGGAGAAACCACGGACGAGCTCAACGGCATCGGCAAGGGCGTAGTCCCGGGGCACACAGAGCGAAAGCATACTTGCGATGGGTCTTGCACCCTTTGCGACAAGATCGCTGATAGTCATGACGGCAGTCTTCCGTCCGACCTGAGCATCGGTCATCCCTGGCAGTCTGTCTGTGGACTCAACGAATGTGTCAACGTTGACAACTACATTCGAGTCGACACCAAGCGGAAAGTCCGAGGCGTCCTCATCCCAGCCCAGCCGGGCGCCATGCACTTGTCCGACTAGGTCCTGTATCCTGCTGAGAAAGCCCCTTTCACCTATGTCGCCTATCTTCATAGACTCGCCATCCGACAGTGGCATCGGTTCCATGATAAACGTTTATTAAATGACTACAGGTCGAATCAAGCAGTCGAGCCTCGGTAGCCCAGTGGTTAAGGCGTCCGCCTCGTACGCCTGGAACTGATCGTTCTGTGGCCGACAAAGCGGAAGATCGGGGGTCCAAATCCCCCCCGGGGCTCCATTTCTTATGCAACTCAGTAAGCACAGAGCAGTTCAGTGATGTGCAGAATTCAATATAGTTAAATGCCACGTTCCCGCATATGTACGGAGGTGAAAGAATGAGAAGAAATGATGAGGGGAAGAGACAAAAGGACAGAGGTCCTAGAACGCTACCACCTTTCGAGTGGTATGCGGCAGCGACGAAGTAGTTGGTCGAGCCGCGTGCTCACCACAAGTTTCGCGCATCTATGCTCGGTCTGCTGAGGTCTTCCTGAGTGAAGTGCCTTTCAGCAGACCTACCTAGTTCTCAAGAAATGAGTCTAGGTCCGGCGGAAGTCGGATCTCACACTCATCTTGTCTGGGCACGAAGTCTGCAAACGGTATCTGCCTCATGTGGTACTTCGACCCGACACCATGACACATCCCAGTGGCCGGTCGATAGAATCTACAGCAACAGCATGGCATGTTGATATCCGGCTGTCTCTCGGCAACTATGTCGACGAACTGGGCAGCCGTCCTGTCCCAGGCCTTTACAGTTCGGAGAATCCTCACACTAGAGAGTATGTCTGCATGGATTTAAGCGGCCCGAGGTCATCAGCGTACTCTCTCCCGAAAAGGTAAAAAGTGGTACGCGAGCGACTAGGACCACTCGACCGCTGGCATGGCGCAAAAGCGGAGGTTGCCAAGCCAGGTCAAAGGCGCCAGGTCGAGGGCCTGGACTCTGTGACCCTGGTCACAGAGGGGATATCCTGTAGAGGTTCGCGGGTCCGAATCCCGTCCTCCGCACCATCTCCCTTCTCATCATGCGATACGCGTTGATGCATCACTCAAAGAATCAGCTTGAGAGGCACAACGCAGAATCTAAAAAGAGAAGGCAGCCTTCTTCTCCGAGGCAATGCTGACGGACCTGCCACATCCATAAGAAACCCGAATAAGCCACACAGGGAGAAGAACGTGTCCGACAATAGCCAAATGCACCCTTTCGATCAGGCAGTCAAACTTGCAGCGACATCACCTTACACGTACCAAGGGCGTATCCCTGAGTCCTACGCAAACATGATAGGCCCATTCGGTGGTATCACTGTAGCAGTCATTCTGAACGGCATACTGAGTCACAGTGAGCGTCGGGGAGACCCCATTTCACTGACCGTGAACTTCATAGGTCCAATCGCAGACGCCCCATTTGAGCTAAAGGTTCGTCTCGTGCGGACAAACCGTTCGAACCAACACTGGTTCGCTGAACTCGCTCAAGATTCACAGGCAGCCGCAACAGCCACTGTGGTTCTTGCAACTCGACAAGACACATGGATGATGTCCGAGGCACGCACTCCCGCCGCACCAAGACCTGAAGAAGTCGAGTCATGGTCAGCTCCAGCCAAACCTGAATGGCTAGGGCGCTATGACTTCAGATTCATACGTGGCATGTTGAGTCTATCAGATCAACCAGCGACAGACTCAGACACTCTGCTCTGGGTACGTGACGAGCCAAGACGGCCGCTTGATTTTCTCTCCCTAGCGGCAATAGGCGACGTGTTCTTTCCTCGTGTCTTTGTTCGACGCCAGAGACTAGGAGTGGCGGGCACGGTGTCAGTCACGACGCATTTTCATGCCGATAGCTCTAGCCTTGCACGTCAGGCAAGCCGCCCGATCTTGGCTGCTGCGCGGGGTCAACGTTTCTACCGAGGTTATTTTGATCAGGTCGCTGAGCTGTGGAGTGATGAGGGGGAACTACTCGCGTCCAGTACTCAGATGGTCTATTTCAAAGACTGAGTAATGATGCAGTGGCCAGCCCTGCAATCCACGCAGGTACTGCTCTGCTGTCCGTCACCAGATGGATGGAGGCGCAGTTCCTCTGTTCAGGAACTGGATATAGCGTCAAGCAGCCTCCTAGCGATATCCAGCGCTACAATGACGAAGACCGCTACCGCGAAGAAGGCAACGAAGAAGTAGAATGGCGGGCCCGAGGGGATTTTTGGGTCGTCCGCTAGAATTCAGCGTCCGTGAACCCCTGAGCTCCAACTGTCTCCGGACTAAACGCGGTCCATAGAAGGCTGGCGCCCTATCGATCTCTCCCGAGCTGTCTGCTTGGGAGTCCTGACTAGGCAACGGGCCCTGAGTGGTCAGTCGAGACACTTCGGTCATAAAGCTTTCCGCAGTGCGCGGTCCGAAGTGAGCATGCATTGGGCTTCCAGCTCGGCGTCGGAAACTCATTTCGAAGTCGCTGCATGTGTGCCAGTGACGAGGCGATAGATGCGATTGACTGAATGGCGAAGGTGAGCTGAATGCTCATTGTGGAGGATTCCGGATAAGATTGGTGTCGTGAGTGATGATAGGAAACAACAAGCGAAAGAGCAGTATCCATGCAATCAGTCAATTAGGAAGAAAAAGAGGGCCAGAAGACCCTCTATGTGCTGACAGAGATGCTGTTTACGATAAGCGCCGCGGGCAAGCCAATCTGAGTGGGACTGAGCACAACTCGTGTGTAACCCCAGAGTACAGCACCACCCGCGAAAATCTCTACATAAACCCTCCATGGACTATATACTTCCATTAGGTCGTCGGGATTGAGAGTGACTGTTGCGATGATTGGTGTGTTACTGAATGTATGGGATTGCCTCCCAAATACTGCTGTTACTCTGTAATTCCACGCAGTGGCACTATCTAACACTCTGCCAGCGCCATCAAGCCATACCAGATACACATTCACGCAGACTTCTGCATACCCAACAAATCCATAGACCGGCACAACGTCCAGATACGCCGTCAACCGGCAGTTGATGCTGACTGTAACATCCTGATCGTGACCCAAGAAGAAACCCATATCGTATGGGCCAAGACCCGCAGCAGCATGTCCGGCACCACCAGAAAAGCCTGCGTTCAATCTTCCTGCTGCCAAGTCGTAGCTAGCGACACCATAGATAGCTGAGCAGTTCCCATAGCCATACGGCTTAGTGAAATACCATGAAGCTGCTGATACAGCATTTGTCATACCCAGAATGACAATCGATACTGTCAGCACTACCAGTAGTTCTTTCCTCAATTGACCTTTTCTCCGTTTCACAGTGAATCAGGTAATCCTGATTCTCTCGAACATATCCTCAAAAGAATAAGTTCGATACAAATAGACAGAACTGCGCTATAAACAATGCGTCCACGAGCTTGACCCTCCCCCGAACCTGCACCTACTGCTCAGAAACGGTCAGGGCTTACCATGTACTTCGTACAGAACGCATTGAAGGCGGCGGGACAGAAGAGCTGGAAATCTGGCACGACTCCTTCAGCGAGCTCGATAGCTCGACCATGACGAGTCAAGAGTTCGCTGATACCTTCGGGTGCTATCCAGAACGCTGGCTGGAGGTCGGCCATAGAGACGACACAGCCAAGACCCACGACGCCGAACAGAGTCCTGACTAGGCAACGGGCCCCTAAGTGGTCAGTCGAAGATGTCGAGTCATAAAGCTTTCCGCTCGACACCCCAGACTTGTGAGTTTCCTTCTTCTAATCGAAGACTAATCGGACGACTCCCTCGAACTCGGAGAAGGTCAGGTCTGTCACATCATTGTCATTGGAGTCCAAGACGCACCAGCGTTCACGAAGCAGCCGGCGATCTACCGGCCAGTCACTGAGCACCGCCTCTCGCAGTATTCGACTCGGTCTTCCGCGGATGAGTGATTCCTTGCCCGAGGACTCATCTACTAGGACCCGCGCCAGTTCGTCCCTGTTCGGGTCACATGGTTGCGACATTCTGGAGTTAGAGCCGAAGAAGGACATACCAACCGTGATGAAACACGTTCCTAACACCGCAGATACCCAGAAAAACCCGAACCCGAAGGCAGTAACAATGCTTGGGTCGACGTCAATTATCCCCTGCGCGCCGAAGCTTGATAGGCCCAGAGCCAGACTCACTGATGCCAGTCCGGCTGCGTAGGCGATTCCTCCTCCTTTCAGGAAGTCACTCTCTCTTAGTGTCATGCTAGCCCTCAATTACAATTATGCACGCGAACCGGTATTAGGCTTCGGGTGACTCGGGGGCTGTTGTCCGTGCGATGACTAGGCGAGCTTCTGGTTCCTCAACTCGTCTCTGCGTACACAGACTATGTGGGATCACCGAAGAACCGTGCGCCTGGCTGTGAGATCCCTTGTCATGCCTGCTGGACTGTCCCGGCCGAAACAGGTCTTGGAGGCTGCCAGAGGATGGCGAGAATGCCCCCAACGATTCCGAGGAGAAGTCCAATTCCCATTCCAGCCATCGTGCCGGTGATCGACAGGACTATTATCAGAATGCCCCACATACCGTGTTCATTCGGGTGTCTATCGAGCATGATGGACGCTAGTATGATCCCAACGCCTGAGATCAACCCAGACAGGCCCATTACATAACCGAAATTCCCGAAGCTCCAGAAGAACATGTGGCCCCCAATGCCGTGCATGTAACCGTCAAACCAATCGAACCAACCCTGAACCCATCCAGATGCCGTCAAGACGATCCATATCACACCTCCGATGAGCATGATTAACCCGCTCACAAGGGAGAGTATGTAGGCCTCGCGTGGTTTGTATTGCTGATTACTCATTGCAGTCACTTCCATTCGGCTCGAATCTTCAATCTAATCGACGTACATCCCGACTTGGCTTGGTAGAGAGTTTGCTCTGAACTTCTGCTGCCGCCGGACACACTGACGTATCCGTAACGTACCCGCAAGTTTCCATATAAGCATGCCAATGTAGGCATATCACTAGCATATCACAGTGAAACGGTCATGCCATGGTGTCCTGCTGTACTCATTGAGCTGTAGCTTTTAGGCGCCAGACTTGGGGGTACTCATTGCGGGACGGCGCGTCGTAGAGGGATGTGGCTCGAATGCGTGGTGAATATGGCTTTCACTCCTTGATTGCTCGAAGCTCCCATATATCACAAACACGAATTCACCCCACCACGAATGCCGGTGGATAGAAGACGAAGTACTGGACAACGACTGCAAGTATTATCCCGCTCATCACCAGTGCCTTGCCCTTGCTCGCATTGGTTTCAGTGAACCACAGTATTGCCCCCACCAAGACCACAATCACAGAGCACACATTGCCCAGAAAGATGAGGAATCCCCAGATCTCTGCGAAGTAGCCTGCTATCATGTTGACGAAGTCCGTGAGGGGGCTCAACAGTACCAAGTTCATGGCACACACATCATTCACTGTTCTTTGGACAAGGACGGCGTGTCAGGGCATCCTCGCACTTGTGTCCGGGTCTGTGGTATATAAGCCCGTAAACAGGAGCGCCAAATCTGGGCCCGTCTTCCGCCTACTCTTCACCGAGCAGTCCCCTGCAGAACGCGAGGATGTTCATGCCGAGGTCCTTGTGATTGTAGCCGCCTTCAAGAATGCCGAAGCGACGCCCCTCACATCTCTCGTTCGCGAACTCGTACATCATGAGACCGATTCTCTTGAAGGCATCAGTGGAGAGGTTCTTACCCCAGCAGTGCACGTACTCGTCAAACCCTGCAGAGGCTGCAATGATGTCCACTTCTGGGCTTGCATCCAGCGCTTTCTTCACATCCTGAAGGTATGCCTTGTCCCCTTTTGCACTGGGGTTGTGAATTGTGAACGCCTTGTCATCACCGAGTACGTTGATCGTGCCGTCCCCGACATGCAGGTCGAAGTCAAGGATGAAGGCCGACTTGATGAGACCCCTAGAACGCAACGAGAGAAGAGCTATGGCCATGTTGGAGAAGTAGCAGTATCCCCAGTAGGAGTTCCGCGATGAGTGGTGACCGGGTGGGCGAATGAGACCGAAGGCCGGCTCGCCGCTCACTGCAGTCTCTGCAGTCAGAATGGCACCACCTGCTGCAAGTGCGGCCATCTGGTAGAGCAGGCCGTCCCTTGAGTCAGCATCCTGTCTGACATCTTCTATCAGTCCAGGCGTGTGGGCCAGAAGTACCTGTTTCTCAGTTGCAGGCTTCGGTTCCACGAACTGCATCTCCGGCTGGCTTCTCAGCACCTCTATTGCTGAATCTATCCGTCCCGGTGCGCCTGCCGGTGTAGAGTCGTATGAGCGTTGCATCAGGGGATGGAAGATGATCTTCACGAAGCAGGGATATGGCGCATCCTGCATTTCTTTCTATCGTACACAAAACAAGTTTGACCGGGTGGACGGGTCCTTGACCCGCCACACCAAGGTCTGAGAAGACCTGTGGAAGCACAGAGTCATTCTAGCCAAACAGACTGCCGAGGCCAGCTGTGAACTCCTCTTCCTTCTTCTCCTCTTTCTTTTCTTCCTTCTTCTCTTCAGCAGGCTTGCCTGCTTTGCCGCCTGCAGCAGCAGCTGGTGCTGCGGCCGCCACCGGCATAGCAGCGCTCTTCAGAGCCTCATCGATGTTGACACCCTCAAGAGCTGCGAGAAGCGCCTTGATTCTGCCCTTGTCAGACTTGACTCCGGCCGCTGTCATAACAGCATCAATGTTCTTCTCGTTAATGGGCTGACCTGCTTTGTGGAGCAGAAGTGCCGCGTAGACATACTCCATTGTTGTTACCTCACTAGTGTTCTATCCGAATAGTCCTGCAATACCCTCAACCTGCTCTCCTTTGTCCTCCTTCTTCTCAGGCTCTTCGTCTTTCTTGTCAGCCTCGGGGGACGTGGTCGTGGTGGCTGGTGTCTGGTCTGCAGTCTGTACCTGTTTCAGTATCTCTGATGGTACTGCGTCAGGGTTCTTAGAGGCAAGTACGGCAGCAAGCGCGAACGCCTCTGAGTTAGCTTTCGCAAGGAATTCCGCAAACATGTCCGGTGTGAAGAACCCGATGTTCAGTGTCAGGTTCTTGGCCTCCATGTTCGCCTTCGCGATTATCAGTGGAATGGTGTCCTTTGTCGGGAACCCGGTGTTAACTGAGAGATTGAGAGCATACTCATGAGCGAGAATGACATCCTGGAACAGAGCCTCAAGGTCAACCTCAAAGTCCTTCTGTGTGAGCAGGACGCCATCGGAATATGCAGCAATGAGCTTCAACTGAAGCTCCAATGGTTCAATCCCGAGACGAGCGAGCATCTGAGCCATGGCGTTCGAAACAATCTCGCCCGCCTTGACTACAACGGTGTCGTCAGTCACATGGATCGAGCCACCCTTGACTCGAGCTGGAATCTTGAGTGCAGTCAGCTCACTGATGAATGGGCCGGGTGCAACTCCCGTGTTCATAGCCGGAATGATGATGTCCTTGGGTGTCACCTGCCCGCCCTTGGCCGGCGCCTTTGCCTTGTTCTGCGAGAGGAACTTGCTCAGAGTGAACGGGTCTGCCTCACTGAACACGAATGCGACCGGTCCCTTCACGTACTTCTCCATGTCGCCGAACCCAGCCAACTTAGAATCCTTGATGGCACGCCGCATGAGCGTGTTACGAGCCATCTTGATGCGTGCAGACTTCCTGAGGCTCTCTCTGATGCCGTGGAGCTGCTTGGCTCCCACACCCTCCACGTTCACAAGGCCGACCATCTTGCTCTTCTTCATCGTGTCGATAAGGGTCTTGACCTCGTCAATCTTCCACTTCGGAATCTCGTGTTCTTGTAGTGCCATTCCTATCACCTCCAATCGGTGACATCTACTGCGGGTCCCATGGTCATCTTCACGACAAGGTTCCCAATCTTGTCGGCATGGCCCTTGCTGTGAATAAAGGTGAGAACTGCAGCTATGTTCTGAGCCACCTGTTCGTCTGTCATCTTCTCATGACCGATCTTCACATGAAGGGTTGGAGTGTTCTTCATCCTGATGCGCACCGTGCGCTGGTACTGAGCCACAACTGCGCCCAAGTCCGCCTGTGGTGGGGTAGGTCTGGGCATCTTGCCCCTAGAACCCAATGCCTGTCCGAGGTATCGACCTACAAGAGGCATGGTGTCAGTAGAAGCAATGAAGAAATCGAACGTCTTTGCTAGACCCTTTCGTTCACTCTTCTGCTCACCGACCTTCGGTATGTCTTCCTTGGAAACTACTCTCTC
>Ga0316620_10001437_pt1 | contig 10304 bp, 7 predicted proteins | sample OWC_Aug_M1_C1_D5_FD_207651 | JGI IMG/M metagenome (GOLD analysis project Ga0316620, IMG submission 207651) | Wetland soil microbial communities from Old Woman Creek delta, Ohio, United States - OWC_Aug_M1_C1_D5_B | ecosystem: Environmental > Terrestrial > Soil > Wetlands | place: USA: Ohio...
GATCGGGACCGTCATAATCCGTCAAACGCGATGGTTCGTCGCGGGGGTGGGGTACGTCAAACAGGATACGGAAGCGCGGCTGGGCGACCACATGCTCAGCCGCAACGTCATGACACTGGAGAAATTTGAGGCCGGTACGATGCCGGGAGGAAAATGATCCGAATGGAGTAAAAAAAGGGCCATGCTGCTGAGGGTAGATCTCGAATTCCGTTTCAGCTGCTCTTTAGGAGTTTGGGTCTCCAGGGCGCGGCGAAACGCCAATTTTCCCGGGCTCGGGACCAGGATTCAGGTGCCGGGCTCAAGCAGCTTCCCGAGATGACGGGAGCCGGTTATGGACAAAAGATTCTTGCGCCTCTTCGTACCCGTTTTTGGTTTGATCGGATTGGGTTTGTTGACGGGTGCGTTCTTTTCCGTAAAGTCGGAGATCGCCTTCCGCACAGGTGCGATCAGCGTGCCGGGCAAAGTAGTGGATCTTATTACCACCCATGACAGCAATTGGAGGACCCTGTACAAACCAGTCTTTGAGTTCACCGATCGAAACCATCAGGTGCATCGCATCACCTGGAGCGTGGCCAGCGATCCGCCATCGTACGTGCGCGGTCAGACCGTGACCGTACGATACAAGCCTGAGAACCCGGAGAGCGCTCACTTGACCGGTTTCGTGGATACCTGGTTTGGCCCGCTCGTTCTGGGAGGATTAGGCCTCATTTTCACCTCTATTGCCGCTGGATTCGTCGTCTACGCATTGCGCAGGCGCAAAATCCGATCCTGGCTGGCAGTTAACGGCATGCACGTTCGGGCACAGGTGGAGAGCGTCTACCGTGATGAAAGCACAGAAGTTAATGGTCGCAGCCCATTTCGCATCGCGGCGCAATGGCAGAACCCGAAGGATCATAAAGTCTATGTATTTCGCAGCGACTCGATTTGGTTTGATCCGAAGCCCTTCGTGAGGCAAAAAATCGTCGACGTAAGGATCAATGCCGACAACCCGCATGAATACGAGATGGACATCAGTTTCCTGCCCGAGGCCGGTTGAAGGCTCTCGCCGTGCGGACGCGACCACTCCAGAGTATCTCGTGCGCTATCGAGTTTGACGTGGCCGGATCTGCGGAGTCGAATGTGCAGCGCAAAGGGTATGTGGTCACACCGTTGCTGCAGTTCGACAGCATGCAGGGTTAGACCACGGACGGCAAGACCGGTGCGCTGGTCAATCCGGCAAGACCCGGTTTCGGGACCCTGGAGCAGGTAATTCCTTTTTTTGTAAAGGAGGCCGTCAAGTAGAGGCCCAAAGATGATCCGGAAGCCCCAGGCCGAGCCGCTCGAATCCTTTGAAACCGGGAGCGCCGGGCTGCAAGACTGTCCTTGCTGCACGGTGACGGCACGGAGTAGGCTTATGGACGCGCCTGACAGATCGCTGTGAATGAGCCACTCCGGCTGCTGCCGTGCGCCACATCCGCTTATGAACAACTCCGTGAGAACGCAGCCAGTCCTGTCGCTCGAACTGCCGGAACTTGCGCCGTACCGGACGCTGAAGCGCCCTGTGGCGCATTGGCAGCAGGGCATTTTCGTAGCCGAAGGGGAAAAAGTCGTCCGCCGGCTGCTCGAATCAGGGCTTGAGGTCATCTCGCTGCTGCTGACGCCCGATTGGCTCGATACTCTCGCCGCCACGGGGCATCTTGCAGGGAGGGAGAGCCTGACCGCGTTCCTTGCGGACGGCGAGCTTCTGCGCGGGATTGTCGGATTTAACGTGCACCAGGGCATCATGGCCGTTGCCAGGGTTCCCGCGGAAATCTCGCCCGAGGATCTGGCGCCCGGGCAGCTCCTGGTGGCGCTCGACGGCCTGAGAATCTCGGAGAACGTGGGTGTGATTGTGCGCAACAGCGCCGCCTTCGGCGTGCAGGCGATCCTCGTCGGCGAGACATCGTGCAGTCCTTATCTGCGCCGGGCCGTACGCAGCTCGATGGGCGCCGTGTTTCAGGTGCCCGTGATTCATGCGTCTTGTCTGGCAGACCTGCTGGGAGGGCTGCGCCGCCGATACGACATGGACGTTGTCGCCGCCGATCCGCATGGCGGCTCGACGATATACGAAGCGCGTCTGGACGGCAGCGCCTGCGTCGTGCTCGGCAACGAGGACTATGGCGTCTCCGCCGCAGTGGCGTCCCTGGCGACCGTACGCGCCGCGATTCCCATGCACCGCGGGACGGACTCGCTCAACGTGGCTTCGGCAAGCGCCGTGTTCCTGTATGAAGCCGCCCGGCAACGGGCGTTCCGCGGAGGCAACGCTTGAATTCCCTCAGCCGCGAACTTGTCGATACGCACGCCCACCTGTGCGATCCCGTGTTCGACCCGGACCGCGAGGCGGTGCTCGCCCGGGCCCGGGACGCGGGCATTGCCGCAATCATCGCGGTCGGGGAAACCATCGAGGATGCGCAGAAAAACCTGGAGCTGGCGGCAAAGCACCCCATGATCCGGCCGGCCGCAGGGCTCTATCCGACGGTGCTTGATCTCGAACAGGCGGAAAGGATGTGCGAATTCATCCGCCTTCACCGAAGCCGGCTGGCCGCAATCGGCGAGGTCGGGCTCGATCATTGGGCGGTGCCGGAAGAAGCGCAACGGACCCTGCAGCGGGAGATCTTCTCCGGCTTCATTGCCCTGTCCAAGGAACTGGACCTGCCGCTCAACGTGCATTCCCGTTCGGCAGGACAGCGCACTGTGGCTCTGCTGCTCGAACGCAACGCCACAAGGGTGCAGCTGCACGCCTTCGACGGGCGGGCGTCAGCTGCGCTGCCGGCGGTGGAAGCGGGTTTCTACTTTTCCATCCCGCCATCCATCGCCCGGTCCGGGCAGAAGCAGAAGCTGGTCCGGCGTTTGCCGCTCTCGTGCCTGCTGGTGGAAACCGACAGTCCGGTCCTGGGGCCGTCCCCGCGGGAGCGGAACGAGCCCGCGAACGCACTCCTGGCAATTCAAAGGATCGCAACGATCAAGGACGTGAGCGAAGAGCAGGTTATCGAAGCCGTGAGGGAAAACACGTATCATCTGTATGGAGAGCTCGGCTGCCGACGCACCACATCAGACGTGCTGTAGCGCCGGATGCTCACGGACATTTTTTGACTTTCGGCAGCTCGATCTTCTCCTGGGTTTCCACCATGAAAACCTGATGATCCGAGTAACGGTGGCGATTGCGGTACCTCCGGCCGCCAAATTCCATGGAAACGACAACTTCCTGCGGCACCCAAAACGCCTGTCCCGTCGCTCCGAAACGCACCTCGGTGAACGAAATCTCCGTGGTTTGCCGGTAGAGCATGACCTCCGGCATCGGCTCCAGCAGGTCCATGCGCATTCGCAAAATCTGATATGATTTCGGATCAATCCATACCATTCCCTGGTAAAGGAGTTGCGTAGGCGGCAGCAGGCTGTTGGAGAGGAACGAGCCGGTGACCTGCGCGATTCCCGGTCTCTGGGCAAACGCGATTACATGGCAATAGGGCTCGGCGGACTGCCGGCCAAGATACCGGTAGCTGCTGCCCGGCTGGTGGATGGGATGAAAAAAGATGCCAGCACTGGCGAATCCAGATGTCAGCATCGATGAACCGCGCAGCCTTTCGGGCGGGAGTGGCCTGCCTTTGCTGTCGGTCCGCGCCTCTTCCCAGAGGCTGAGTTCCCGGGGATAGGCCGAATAGTAGTAATCTTCGGTAACCGATTCATCAACATGGTCTCCCCTGCCCAGCACCTCTCGGCGCACTCGTTCTTTCGACGTGGTTTTGGGATATTCGCGAAAGAGCGCGGCCACCTTTTCACCGGCAGCGGCCAGCAATTGGGTCAGCGGTTGGTGCTCTTTGTCAAGTTCCACGCCGGCAAGGTCGTCGGGGTATTCCTGCAGCAGTTCCTCGTTCGTCAGATCTATAATCGTCCTGGTTCTGGCAAGCGCGAGGTCGGCCGGCCGCACCTCTTGGTCCGCGGCAGTGAGCACGCACGGCGCGGCGGCACACATAGCACCGCAGGCCGAGAGCAGCGCCGCAAGCAGCGATATGGTGGATTTTGCGGATTGCAGAATATTGAATGAAAGCATCGGACTGCCTATATCATAGGTCCGGCATGGTTCCGTGGGAAAGCGCTTTCTGATAAGTTGCTTGTCGGAGATGGGATGTCGGTGTTTTGAGGTCAGCAATTTAGGAGCAGCCTCTCATGCGCCGCGGCGCACCCGGTGACGCATGACACTCCTCGGGGTCGGGATCGAAAGTGACTAAACCAGATCCCGATCCCGACCCCGACGTTCCCGGTTATTGTTCTATTTTCGGAGCAGTGAACTGGACGGTGGCAGATTGCGTAGTGCTTCATGAGTGAAGTATGCTAGCTAATTCTGGTTTGGTGCGGGTGCCTGCCGTGGAAACACACCTCATGCTGGAACTCGAAAGTGTACGCAAAACCTACGGTGCCTGCCTGGCTGTTGATGCTCTCAATCTCCAGATCCGGCAGGGGGAAATCTTCGGCCTCCTGGGTCCTAACGGCGCCGGCAAGACGACCACGATACACCTGATCGCGGGATTGCTGCAGCCCGACGGCGGCGCGATACGGATTGGAGGGTCAGGGTCACCATCGGACCCTGCCATCCGGTTGCGGCTCGGCATTGCGCCGCAGATGCTGTCGCACTACGAATTTCTCTCAGCCCGTGAAAACCTGGGTTTTTTTGGCCGCCTCTACGGCCTGCGCGGCAGGAGGCTGAGCGAGCGTGTCTTTGATGCGCTGGCTTTTGTGGGTCTGGAAAACCAGAAAGGCCAGGCGGTGCGCACTTTCTCCGGCGGCATGAAGCGGCGGCTGAATCTGGCCATCGCCATTGTCCATGATCCGGAGATCATTTTGCTCGATGAGCCCACGGCCGGCGTCGATCCCCAATCCCGCAACGCCATTTACGAGAATATCCTCGCCTTGAAGCGGCAGGGGCGGACGCTGATCTACACCACGCACTACATGGAGGAAGCGCAACGGCTGTGCGATCGTGTCGGCATCCTCGATCACGGGCGCCTGCTTGCGCTGGATACCGTCGCCGGGCTGATTCAAACCCATGCCGGGGCGGCCACGCTGATCGTCAGCCGCGGGGATCAGGAAATCAGGATGTGCACTCCCGAGCCATTGGCCGTTCTCAATGAGCTTGCCCGGGAGGCTCCCGTGGACCGGTTCCGGCTCGAACAGGCCACGCTCGAGCAGGTCTTTCTCCAGCTTACCGGCAGAACGTTGAGGGACTGATGCGCTATATCTGGACTCTAGCCCAAAAAGACCTGCGCCTGCTTTTCCGCAACAAGGCAGCGCTGTTTTTCACCTTCGGCTGGCCTCTGGTGATTGCCGTTCTATTCGGCGCCATCTTTTCCAGCCCCGATGAGCATTCCCCGCGAATTGCGATAGCGGTTGTCGATGAGGATCAGACCTCCGGGAGCCGGGAATTCACTGCGCAGCTCGGGGAAGGCAAAGACTTTAACGTGCTGGCGGCCGGGCGGGATGCCGCCATCACCCTGGTGCGGCAGGGCGAGAGAGCTGCAGCCCTCATTCTGAAGAAAGGCTTCGGAGAAGCCGGTCAGCGCCTTTTTTACGGCGATCCCCCCAAGGTGGAGTTGTGGTCGGATCCCACCCGTGCTGCGGAGGCGGGAATGATCCAGGGATTGGTTTTCAAAATGGCGGCGGAGCGTTTCAACCGGGTTTTTTCCGATCCGGGCGCGATGCGCGGCCAGGTCAGGCAGGGGCTGGAGTCGCTCAAGAGCGCTCCCGATGTGCAAGACGCGAATCGGGTGCCGTTAACGCGATTTCTCAACGAACTGGATGCCTTTTTGGCGGTGCCGCAACCCGGCCAGGGAGGGGGCGGCGGCCGGCCGCAGTGGCAGCCGATTGAAATTGAAGAGCACGCTGTCGCCAGGCCGCCTTATGCGGGGCCCCGCAATGGGTACCAGGTGACTTTTCCGCAGGGGATCCTTTGGGGGATCATCAGCTGCGTCATGACCTTCAGCATCAGTTTTGTCACCGAGCGCACGCACGGCACACTGATGCGTCTGCAAGCCTCGCCAATCACCCGTTTTCAACTGCTCGCCGGCAAGTCTCTGGCCTGCGTCCTGGCAATCCTGATTGTCGTGACCTGTCTCATTGTGCTCGCTCGCCTGGGATTCCGAGTGACTCCGCAGTCCTTCCCCCTGTTCCTGCTTGCGGTCTTTTCGACGATGATTGCCTTTGTGGGCATGATGATGCTGCTCGCATCACTGGGCAAAACCGAGGCGGCGGCAGCGGGGACCGGATGGGCGATCATGTTGCCGCTCAGCATGCTCGGAGGAGGCATGGTGCCGCTTTTTATCATGCCGGGATGGCTCGCGAAGGTCGGCTATCTCAGCCCCGTCCGCTGGGGAATTCTGGCTCTGGAAGGGTCGATCTGGCGCAGATTCTCCCTGTCCGAAATGGCCGTACCGTGCGGCATTCTGGTCGCGGTCGGCGTGGCCTGTTTCATTGCCGGCGTGCGATGGATCCGCCTGGACAAATGATCCGCCTGGCGCCCGGCCTGGCACAACACCAGCCATAACCACGAAATACACGAAATACACGAAAACATGTTGGTGAGCGGAGATGTGGCGTTCGTGCATTTCGTTGTCGGCCATAGAAGCTCGCCGGCTTGCTGACATTTTGGCTTCTGGCTGTGCGGGGTTGCGATATAGAATCGTTGGCATTGCATCGAAGAGGTGTTCGCGTGATCCAGGGATCGATGGGAAAAGGGCTGCCGGCGGCGGCATCCCGGAAACGGATCCCTGCCTCTTCGCCATTTCGGTAATCGGGATTTTGACGACCAGCAAGGAAGGGATGAGATGCGACGAACTGTGGTAACCGCTTTTCTCGGACTGGCGGCATTGACTGTCGCCCTCGGCGCCCAAACAAAAGCTCCGGCGACCATGGCCGATTTCGGCCAATGGGAGACGCTCGTGACCGCGGGGAGCAATGGCGGCCTCTCGCCGGACGGGCGCTGGCTCACGTACGGCATCAACCGTTCGAACCGGACCAATGAACTGCGCATCGTCAATCCTGCCGACGGCACCGCGAAGATCGTCGCGTTCGGCACACAGCCGGTCTTTTCGGCCGACTCGAAGTGGCTGGCCTACGGCATCGGTCAATCCGAAACCGAACAGGAGAGGCTGCGCAGCGAGCAGCGGCCCGTGCAGAACAAGCTCGGCCTGCTGAACCTTGCGTCCGGTGAAACCACGACCCTGGATGCCATCGAGTCGTTCTCCTTCAGTCCCGACGGCGCCTACCTCGTACTGCGGCCCTACGGGCCGGAACGAGCGGCGGCTGGCGCCGCACCTGCGGCCGGCGGCCGCGGCGGCCGCGGCGGCGGTGACGGCGCTGCCGCAGCCGAGGAAGCATTGGGCACGGCGCTGGTGGTCCGGCATCTGGCGGAAGGACGGGACACCAGTTTCGGCAATGTGTCGCAATTCGCCTGGCAGGATGCGGAGCGCGCCCACCTGCTGGCGATGATCATCAGCGCCTCAGGGAAAACCGGCAACGGCGTTCAGCTGTTTGACCCGGAGACCAAGGTGCTGCGTGTGCTGGATTCGTCGGCCGCGATCTACACTGACCTTGCGTGGCGGCGGGGAACCGCGGACCTGGCCGTGCTCCGGGCGAAGACTGATGATCGTAAGGACGGCTCCACGTATGCCATTCTCGCCTGGACCGGTCTGGGCAAGAACGAGCGGCTGCGGACATACGATCCCACCTCGGACACCACATTCCCGGCAGGCCTGCGGACCGTTTCCTTCCGCCGGCTTTCGTGGGCCGAAGACGGCAGCGTGTTGTTTCTCGGCATCGCCAAATGGGATGACAAAATCAATCCGCCGGCCGGGCGCGGCACCCGCGGCGGCGCCGCGGCCGGCGAGGCCGAGCAGGGAAGCCGGGGCGGCAGGAGCGGCGCGGCTGCCGCCGAGCAGCCCTCGACCGTCGAAATCTGGCACTGGACCGATGTGTATGTCATGCCCAGGCAAAAACTCAGCGCGGCGCAGGACCGGCGCCGCAATCTGCTGGCAGCCTGGCATCTCGATACCGGAAAGCTGGTGCAGATCGGCAAAGACTTCGTGAATGAGGATGTGAGGCCGATCCGGGGCACCAGGCTGGCCTGGATTGCGGAATGGTCCAAATACGCGTTTAACCGGACGATCGGCCGGCCGGCAGCCGACCTCTATCTCGCGGATATCACGACCGGAGAACGCACGAAGATCAGGGACGGCATCAACGATCGCTACGTGCAGGCAAGTAACGACGGGAAGTATCTCATCTTCCGGCAGGATGATCACTACTGGACGGTCAACCTTGCCACGCGTGCCATCACAAACATCACCAGGAGCGCGCCCGTATCCTTTATTGACAAGGAATCGGACCAGACGAGCCCTGAGAAGCCGGCATTCGGCATTGCAGGGTGGGCCAAGGGCGATACGGCGCTCCTGATATACGACAAGTACGACCTGTGGTCCCTGGCGCCCGACGGCTCCAAGGCCCAGCGAATGACCGATGGGACAGCCGAGCAGGTGCGTCACCGCCTTGTCCGGCTGGACGGCGCCGGAGGCGGCCGCGGAGGCGGTGGCGGTGACTTTGGGCCGGCGGCGGCCGACCAGGGCATCGATCTCAGCAAGCCCCAGTATCTGAGCGCGTACGGCGACCACTCCAAGAAATCCGGATATGCCGTGCTCAGGCCCGGCAGCCCGCTCACACGCCTCGTGTGGCTGGACAAAAGCGTGAGCGCTCTCGCCAAGGCGAAAGACGCCGAAACCTTCGGCTATACCACACAGAACTACGACGACTCGCCCGACATTTTCGTCGGCGGGCCGGACCTCAAAGACGCGAAACAGATCACGACCACCAACCCGTTCCAGAGCAACTTCGCCTGGGGCCGGAGTGAACTGATCGAATACAAGAGCGACAAGGGGAGGCCTTTGCAGGCCGCGCTCTACTACCCGGCCGGCTATGAGCCGGGCAAAAAGTATCCCATGATCGTTTACAACTACGAGTTGCTGTCGCAGAACGTCCACCGCTATGTCGTGCCGTCCGACACCAGCTACTACAATAACGCCGTCTTCACGAGCAGCGGCTACTTCGTGCTGGAGCCGGATATCGTTTTCCGCGAGCGGCAGCCCGGGTGGTCGGTGGTCGAGTGCATCACCGCCGGCGTGAAGCAGGTGATCAGCATGGGGATCGTCGATCCCAAGCGCATCGGCATCGTCGGCCACTCGATGGGCGGCTTCAACACCTCGTTTGTCGCAACCCACACCGACGGCATCTTCGCCGCCGCGGTCGCCGGCGCGCCCATGACGGATCTGGTCAGCTACTACGGCGATCACCACTGGAGTTCGGGCATTGCCGAGACCGACCACATCGAGACGGGCCAGGAGCGCATGGTCGTGCCGCTGTATGAGGACCTGAAGGCCTACATCGACAATTCCGCCTATTTCAACGCGCAGAACATGACCGTGCCGCTGCTGCTTGAAGTCGGGGATAGTGACGGCACGGTCGCCTGGCACCAGGGTATCGAACTGTACAACGTCGCCCGGCGTGCCGGGAAAAACGTCGTCATGCTGGCCTATATGGGAGAGGACCACGGGCTGCGGCAAAGGAGCAACCAGACCGACTACCAGAAGCGCATCCTCGCCTGGTTCGCACACTATTTGAAGGGTGAGCCCGCGGAAGCGTGGATTACCCGCGGCAAGAGTTTCCTCGAGCGGGATGACGAGCTGAAACGCACGCCGACAAAAAAATAGCCTTGATATGCAAATCACGAAGACCTCAAATACCCCAAAGAAAAATTCTTCTTTGAGGTCTTCGAGGTCTTTGTGGTTCCAGGGAAAGGATTCGGGCGCGACAGGCGCTCCGTATCTGCTAGAATGAGACTCATGACATCCGCACCGATGGCACTCCGGCTGGCGTGCGCACTCATGGTGTGCGCCGTCCTGGCGCCCTTCGTGAAGGCGCAGGAGGATCAGGTAGTTTATGAGGTCCGGAGCCAGTACCAGCTCATTACCGTCCGGGACACGGCCAACGGCTACCGGCAGCTGATTTTCGACGGCAAGTTCGACGGCACGGACGCGATCCAGTCGGAGATGAACCTGGCAAACCACGAGGAGCTGACGCTCTCCTATGCCCGGCACATCATGACGGCGCTGCCGGCGGTGTCCACCATCAGGCGGATTCTGATCGTCGGCCTGGGAGGGGCGTGCATGCAGCGCTACCTGTACAAGCTGCTTCCCGACGCCACCATCGAGACCGCGGAGCTGGATCCCGAGATCCGCAGCGTC
>Ga0316620_10001439_pt1 | contig 10295 bp, 6 predicted proteins | sample OWC_Aug_M1_C1_D5_FD_207651 | JGI IMG/M metagenome (GOLD analysis project Ga0316620, IMG submission 207651) | Wetland soil microbial communities from Old Woman Creek delta, Ohio, United States - OWC_Aug_M1_C1_D5_B | ecosystem: Environmental > Terrestrial > Soil > Wetlands | place: USA: Ohio...
GCAACCGAGCCAACATTCGGAGGATGGCCGGTGCCTAGCCTGTGGCCCTTCATTCCCGAGCGTGAGGTGACGGAGGCGCTATCGTGGGCGACCGACGTCATCGAGTTTGAGGACGGCGAGCAACGGCTGGCCACGCGCCCAATCCCTCGCGGCGAGCTGTCCTACACGTACCAGATGACACCCGCCCAGTTCGGACGCGCCCGCGAGCTAGCCCGTAGCATCGGCGGCGATACCTGCTACGTCCCGGTCTGGACCGAAGCGGAGCACGTTGGCGCGGTATCGGCGCATCAGGTGAATCTGGCCATCGACCCCGTGGGGAAGTGCTACAGCGAGACGGGCTACCTGCTGGTCTGGGACGACGCCGATGACTGCGAGGTCGTGGCCATCGGATCGTTCGGGTCGGGGGTAATCAACCTCGACCCATGGGTGGTGCTCGCCTACTCGGATGCGTGGGTGGCGCCCATTCGATCGGCCACGTTCGCGCAGGAGTTCGAGGCGCCTCGGGATGCGGTCGACACCTTCGTGCGCTCGGCGGCGCGCTTCGAGGTGCTGGTTACCGAGGACCTATCGGGCGAGACGCTGGCCGAGACGCCATACAAGACATACCCCATCGTCGAGGACCCTCCCAAGGCTGGCGACTCAGAGCAGTTCTGGCGCGAGGTAGATGTACTCGACACTGTGACGGGGCTTTCGGCCAAGACGCCAGTGCGCGACACGCCCGTAATGTCATCCGCTGTCGGGTGGTACTGCCACACGGCGGCCGAGCTGTGGGACCGCAGGGTTTGGTTGCACAAGCGGCGCGGGAGGCAGGGGGCCTTCTGGTTGCCGTCCTGGAACACGGACGTGGTGGTGACGGTGGACATCGGGGCAGGCGATGGGCACATCCATATCGCGTCCGTTGGGTTCGACGAGACCTACACGATGCCGTGCGACCTCTTGATCGAGACCGTCGGTGGCGGGCTCGTGCCACTACGGGTGATGAGCGCGGCCGATGGAGACCCGGGCGAGGAGATCCTCACCTTGGAGTCCGTGTTCTCGGGAGGACTCGACGTCGTCGACATTGCGCGCGTCGGCAAGCTCACGTTGTCGCGGCTCAACTCGGACCGCATCGAGATCCAGCACGAGGCGGGCGGTGGTGCAGCCATCGCAGCGCCAACCATCGAGGTCCCGGCGCCATGAGCTACGTGGCCAAGGACGAATCAGAGCAGGCCGCGATCCCGATCCTGCTGTTCATGTTCGTGCAGGGTGGGTCCGAGTGGGATCTCACGTCGGCGCCAGTGGAGATCACCAACCGGGTGTCGAAGACCTGGACGCCGGCCGTCGTGGTGCCAGATGAGTTCTCCCACTCTGGCGAGATGGCGAAGGACGCCCTGCGGTTGCAGTTGCCGCTCGCGCATTCACTCTCACAGGTGTTCCTGCTCGACCCGCCCGACGTGGTCACGACGGTAACCGTCTACCGCACTCACTACGACGACACCGAGGCGCTGGTCTACTGGAAGGGGCGCGTGGTCGATACGACGATCACGGGCGACGTGATGACCTTCGAGTGCGAGTCGATCTTCAGCTCGCTTCGTCGCATCGGAGCGTCCCCGCCGTGGGCCAAGACGTGCCGGCACGTTCTGTTCGGCACCGGCTGCCGCTTGCAGGCTGCCGACTTCGATGAGGCCGTGACCGTCACCGGAGTCGCTGGGGCTGGCGCTATCCTGACCATCACCGAGGCGGTCGCGCACGCCGACATGGTTGGCGGCACCTTTGCGGCTCCAGACGGGACCATCCGCATGATCATCTCCCACGACGCCACCGCAGGCACCGTCACGCTCATGCGGCGAATTCGCTCGCTCGTGACCGACCTAGCGGGCAGTCCCGGAGGATTCGCAGCTACCTACTACCCAGGCTGTAACAAGTCTTTCGAGACGTGCCGGGACACATACGCCAATGAGGCCAACTTCGGCGGCTGGCCTGGCATGCCCGACCTCAACCCCATGGGCGGGAACAACGTGTACTGATGGTCGCGTGGATCTCACTTGGCATCAGCATCGCCGGCCTTGCGCTGTCGCTCTACTACATGAGCAAGATGCCGGGGTCTCCCAGGCCCGAGGGTTTCCAGGCTCCGAAGATTGGCGAGGGCAACCCCATCCCGGTCTTGTTCGGGACCAAGGACATAGCGCCGCAGATCCTCTGGTACGGAAACCTCGTGATGGGGTGGGACAACGCCAGGCCGACCTACTACGCCTCGCTACACTTCGGGTTGTGCCACGGGAAGCTAGATGCCATCACGGCGGTTATCGCAGACGACAAGGTGGTCTGGCGCGGGTGGATGGCCACCGACGAGACGATGTTCCCGGTGGACTCGTATCCTTCCGAGACGTGGCTAGAAAAGAAGGACGACGCCGGGCCGCATGACTATCACGTGGCTCTGAAGGATGGAGTCTACGGGCACCTGTACGCCCGCATGGGTACCGTGAATGCCGTCAACGGCGCCGAGGCAGGGCATGCGAATGACCGTCTCGCGAAACTCGTTGGGCAAGCGACGTACCCACAGGGCTACGGCGTGGCGCAGGTCTTCACGTCGGGCTATCCCGTGCTCGTCGGTCGTTCGTCCTACATGCGACCGTGGGCGTTCCGGTGCCAGCGAATCCACTACCGACTTGGCGGAACCACGCAGTGGCAAGACGGAACGGCGGCTATCACGATTGGCCAGAACTGCGAAGACACCTGGAAGTACAAGGTCCAGGCGTCGGCCGACAACACAGACTACAGCGGAGCCGCCTACGACGACGCCGCCTGGTCGACTGGCAAGGGCGGTTTCAGCAACGCTGCCGTGGGGGCCCAGGGCTACAAGACCACCCTAGTCGGGACCTGCATCTCCGGCGTTGACGGGCTTTCGGGAGATCACTGGGTCAAGCCAGGGATGAAAATCTGGCTGCGCCACGCCTTCGGAGCCATGCCGAAATCGAAGTACGGGATCTGGATCTACCACGATGATAGCGCGCGGGTGTGGTGGAACGGGACCGAGCTGACGGTTACGCCAGTCATCGACATCGAGAACTATGGCGGGGCGGCGGCAGGGATTGACTTCTACCGCTTCAACTCACGGGCCGAGGTGCCAGCCGCACTGATCGACGACGCGGGTCCGAACGTGGTGGCGTGTCGGGTTCGCGACAGCTACGACTCGGCTGGCAACCTGATCCCAGGATCCTCCAGCGAGTTCATCTTCGCCGGGCTGCAAGTTGGAGCCGACCTAGCCAACCCGGCGAAGAGCGCCGACATGAACCCGGCGCATATCATTCGCGAGGTACTGAGCGATCCCATCTGGTCCATGAACCACCCAGACGCAGACATCGACGATACGGTCTTCGAGGCTGTGGCCGACACACTCTATGACGAACGCATTGGACTCTCGTTCTTCTGGGACCGCCAGTCCTCTGCCGAGGACTTCATCCAGGAGGTGCTGCGCCACATCTCCGGCGTGCTCTACATCGACCGCACCACTGGCAAGTACGTCCTCAAGCTGATCCGCGAGGACTACGTGGTCGGGAATCTGCTGGTACTCGACGACACCAACACGGCCAAGCTCGAGGGCGTTTCCCAGCGGTCAACCGCCGAGCTGGTCAACAGCGTGACCGTCACCTATTCGGCCACGCCCCGGGGGCTCGATGGCAGCGTGACGCTACACGAGTTCGGCTTGCAGCAGATCCAGGGCGGCGTGGTGTCGCAGAAGATCGACTATCCAGGTTTCTCGAACTACTTCTCGGCAGGCAAGGCAGCTTTGCGCGACCTGCGCGTGCTCTCCTCGCCGCTAAGGTCCTGCACCATTCTGGCGGGGCGTGCCGCCGCTGGACTCAACATCGGCGACGCCTTCGTCCTTGACAAGCCGGCCCAGGGCTTCGACGAACAGGTGATGCGTGTCTCGTCGATCAAGCTCGGCGACGGTCGCAGGAACCAAGTCAAGATCGAGTGCATGGAGGACGTGTTCTACCTGCCGACCAAGCCGGTGGTCGTGCCGGCTACCATCTACTACCCGCCGGGGGTTCTCGCCCCGCCGCCGAGCGAAATCAAGGCGACCAAGTTCTTCCTGTGCGAGCGCCCAGACCAGAACGACCGCGGCACGGTGGCGTGCTGTTTCTTGGGGCCGCACGTGAAGGGCGGGGTTGATCCCATGTTCGAGACCGGGTGGACAGAGGAAGCGCCCGGCGTGATGGTCAGAGACACCGATGGGCCGCTCCCGGATTCCTGGTTCGACGACGTGAACGTGGACGACGACAACCCAAGCGGAGTCTCGTCGCTCATCGGGAAGACGGTCTTTGCGTACAACCAGGGGGACACGTCGCTAAGCGGGTTCGAGGAGGCGCACCAGGGACACTATATCGTCGACGACGTTGGCGGCCACTGGGTCGACTACGGGTTGCCAACGCAAGCCTACGTCTCCACCTACGCCCGCTTGCACCGACACCCCGACTACGCCAAGGGCTCCGACTACGTCGCGGGCATGACGTTCCAGGCGCAGGAAGGGACGCTCTACGGGACGATGTTCTTCACGCTCACGACCGACGGAGTGGCACTCGGCACGACGGCGCTGGTATTCACCGAGACGGCCGAGCCGTTCCCGTGGGTCGACGAGCGACGGCTGCTCACGGCTGGGCAAGTGGTGGCGGAGGGCTTCACGGGCGCCGTCGTAGACGAGGCCAAGTCGGGGGTAGAGGGGACCGAGTTCGATTCATTCTACACGCTCGATGGTCCCGACGTCGAGGACATCCCGGCCGGCCAGTGGGCGGCGCACTTCGAGGGCGTCTGGCTCACCGCCGACGACCCAGGCGAGACCACGACGCTCGGGGTCGCCGTCTACAAGTACGACGGCAGCACGCGGACGCTTCTCTTCGAGATGGGGTCCGCTGAGATCCACGTAGAGACGGCGACGCCTCTTGACGTGGCCGGGTCGGCGCCGGGATTCCACCTCGAGCGCACCGATCAACTGCTGCTCGCGCTGACGATCCACACCACCGCGACGCCCGTGGAGGTCAACATCCGCTTTGGCGGAGCGGACCCGCAGACGTACCTGCTGGCCCCTATCACGCCCCGCGACTGGGAGATCGCCCGCACCGAGTACGAGGACGCGGCATTCTCGGGAGGCGTGGCGTCGATCCCGAATCGCGCCCGGTCCTCGAAGGTCGTGCTGACGGAGGACTTCAAAGGGATCGAAACGTCAGGATGGGAGAACGGCGACTGCTGCGATCTGACCCTGGAGGGCGCTAGCTCCGGCACACCATACAACATTCTGCACAATGCGACGGTCGGGGTAGGGGCTGCGCCGCTCTGGCTGGACAGCATCTCACACCTCGGCGTGGACTACGGCAACGAGGAGCTGGTCGCGAGCCCAGTGTGTGCGCGCGTGCGGTACGACAAAACCAGCAACGTATTTCGCTTGATAGGAGGCCTGTCAGCATGAGGCACATCATCGTTTCAACGCTCGCGGCGCTGGCCATGTGGACAACCGCGCTTTGGCCGGGAGTCGCAACGGCCGCGTGCACGAAGCTGCGCGGGTATGCGCAGCTCTGCGGCGACAACAACCAACTCGTGCTCAGCCAGGACCCTGACCACTCCGTCTCCTGCGCGGAGGGCATGGTGTGCGCCGGTCTGACGGCGAGCGGGACCAGCACCGCGACTGGCACGGGCACGGGAACCTTCTACGTGCGCCAGGCCGTCCCGCTGACGATGTCGGCGCTCGGGACTGCCACGGGGAATCTCGTGGGGACCGGGACGGCAAGCTACATTTCGGTGTGGACCGGGGCGCAGTCACTCGGCGTGTCGTCATTGTTCGAGTCTGGCGCTGGTCTGTATAGACGATATTCCGGAAGCAATTACTTAGTTTTGGAAAGCTACAAAGACAGTGCCGCATACGCACCTCTCGTGTATCTGCGCCACTCCCACAATAGTACGCTTGAGGTGAAGACGGAGACAGTAGACGGAGACCAACTGGGACTGGTCTACTTCCAAGGTGTTAAGCCGGGAGGTGGTACCCCAGCGTTTTCTAGCGGCGCAATAATACAGGCCATACAATACGGAGCCGCCGGCACCTATGTGCCAGCCAAACTAAAGCTATATACCCATTCCGCTTCTGGCGAGAACACCGATCAGATGGTATTGCTCCCGGATGGGTCTGCCAGCTTCGCGAGCGCCCTTTCCGTAGGTGGGAGCGTCACTGCGGCGAACAAGGTCATCGGGACCGGCGGTGTGCTTGTCAACGGCAGCGTCGGCACGCAGAGTCTTTTGAGCACGGCCACGGTCACGCTATCGATCAACACGGGCACCGAGACGGGCCAAATCGTGACCGGGGCGGACCCGAGACTTACCGACACGCGCGTCTCAACGCACGTGTTCGAGCTACCCAATTCCATCAAGACCGTCACGGGGACCACGACGATCACTGAGACCGACGTAGCTCAGACTGCTGCGGGCGCCAGCAAGATCCCGATGGCGAAGACCGACAGCAAGATCGACGTCGGGTGGCTGCCTACTGGGACGGGCACGGCTCAAGTCATCACGGGCGATGACCCTCGTCTCACCGACGCGCGGGCCTCGACGAATACGGTCTACCAAGGCACGACCAACGTCACGTTCTCGACGGGGACGTCGACCGGAACGGCCACGAGCGCGGCGTTGGCCGACAACCCTAAGATCAACGTAGCGGCATCGGCGAGCGGCGTGACCGAGGACTACATCGCCCTGGGCGCCGCCGGAGGCGGGCTGAAGAGTTCAGGTTGGCAAGAGTATGCGGAGGCGTTGATCCCGTCCACGACATCGACAGCCAAGAGTATCGGCGTAAGCAACCACCCGATCCCAGGGCTGCACCTCAATGGCACCGTCTATCTGTACGGATCGACCAGCCAGCAACTCAACATCCGCGCAGCGGCCAACGCAGGAGATTGGACGTTGACGTTCCCAGGCGACGACGGGGCGGCGGGGCAGGTGTTGCGTACCGATGGCGGCGGCGCTACGTCGTGGGTAGACCCTCTCGCCACCCACACCCACACGGTCACGGAAGTGGGCGGCGCAGTGTCTGGAAGTGGAACCAAGCCCAGGCTGGCTAGGTGGGGCACCGCGACTGGCACCTCTACCGCAACAGCATCCTACCTGGGCAACTCAATCGTAGTCGACGACGGCTACACGGCTGACGTAGTCGGCGACTTCAAGGTCCACGGGGTGACCCATCTCTACGGGGATGCCGATAGCACCGGCGGTCTTGAACTGACTGGCAGCATTCTCGCAGGGAACATCACCGCGACGCCGACGGCAAACTACGTGCCCAAGGCGGACGCGGGCGGGACGCTCAACGATTGGGTCACGAAAGATTCGTTGTACACGTACTACGGTGCACTAGCCACCGCAGACACAACCGTCACCGCAACAAGTACTTGCGTAGAGGTCGCCTATGCCAATGTGGACGTGACAGCCACGGCGGCGTTGGCCGTGGTGTCTGGTTCCATGTCGATAGGAACGGGGAGCGCCAGCGTCGTCCCATGCGGCATGTACATCAAAGATGACTCCACCGTCATGGATTGGAGTCGCACCCTGGCGGGGCCAATGAGTACGTCGCTCGGTAGCAGCGGTTCTATGGCCGCCACCGGGAATTGGACATTTTCTGGGGTTGCCGCGCACCGAATTGGTCTCTACCTGTGCAACCCAACAACCGGCACAACGTCGTGCGTGCTAGATGCAGCCTCGAACGATTGGCACAACGCCCGTCTCGTCGTGACGATGTACGGGCACTAGGGAATCAATGCGCAGCCACGCAACCCACGGACACCGACACAAGGCGCCAGGTCGAATCCTGTGGCAGCCCGTCACAGACCAGCGTCAGCGTGTGACCGTCGTTGGTCAGAGACCAGGCGTCGCGCGACAGGGGCTTGCCGTCGAAATAGACGGTCATGTCCTCGGCGGGAGTCGGGTAGGGCAGCAAGGTCAGCGGCAAGGGTTGCGTGGTGCATCCGGTGACGCTGGCGATGTCAGTGACCGCGCATGTCGGCGCGTCCCCGGGCACCTCCAGGGCCCCGCCGCACGCCAGGAAGGCCAGGCACAAGCAAGCGATGATCGTCGTCTTCATGGTCTCTCTCCTCGCCCCTGCGGAGGCCGCGTGCAACTGCGCCCGAAAGCCGGCAAGCCACGGGCTGCGCACGTGACCCCCGCAGGGACGGTGAATGAGCTTGCCGGCTTCATGCCTCAAGAATGCCACGGTTCCCGCACGCGCGCAAGTCGGCCATGCAGCGACGCGCTAATCGGGGTCCGGCTCGCGAGCCTTCCCGTCGGGCGTGAACGTCCAGGACGTGCGGCGCTTGGGTTTTGGCGAAACGCGGACCTCCTCGAACTTGCAGCTACGGAGCCTGACCGCGAGGTTTGCCTCGACCGCGCACCGCTGGATCACCAGCATTCCGGCCCCGTCGCTGGCCACATTCACGACCACCAAGCCGGTAGACCCGCATCCGGAGCCGCACGTCAGGACCAGGGCAAGCAGGGCCGTTCGCATGCCACCCAGGATCCACCAGTCAGGCGCAACCGTCAACGGCATGGCGACCGCCAACGAAATTACCTCTTGACAACTGGCGCCGAAAGTACACCACGGCAGGAAAGGACACCATCATGTACGAGGACACAAGCGTTCTGAAGATCCGCGACAGCGGAACCAGGGTTTACTTCGCGGGCCAGCTCACCACGCCGGACGCCTCGGCGTACTCCATCATCCTCGACACCACCAACGACTACCCGAAAGCCATGGTGGCGCCGCCCAAGTCGGCCGCGCTGCCGACCCCGGGCGACCCCACGGCCGCGGTGCTTGGGAAGATGGTGAGCATCAACGTCTCGTGTACCGGCCAGAACGTGACCGTGCAGCGCTACGGGCTCCACGGCGACGAGGGTTGGCACCTATTCGCCGAGGACATCGTGACGGCAGGCGACTCGGCCAGGTCCATCGTGTGGGATCCGAGCGGGTACGGGTACGCCGACGCCCTGATCGTGGCGCTGGCCGGCGGGGTGGCCCCGACGGCGCTCTACGGAAACCTCGTCATCCGCGATCTGGCCTGGAGGTAAGTCATGGCGACCCAAACCCCAACCGTAGACGTCCCGCAGAGCTTCCCTGCTGCCATGTCCGACGTGGAAGGCCTCGCTGCTGCGCTGGCGGCGAAGACCGCCAACGCCTCTGCCGCCATCACTGGCGGCACCATCACCGACACCCCCAGCCGTAACACGTTCACATCTGGCGAAGCGGTCACGGCCGGGTACGCCGCCGGAGCTAAGAATGTGGGCGGCGTGCCGAAGATGTTCCGGGCCAGCGCAACCTCTACTAGCACACCAGGCAGCTTCAGCGGGGTATTCGCATCCACTGTCGGAGCGGCCGACTTGCCGGTGCTTGTGCAATCGAGCGGGCTTTCCCCCGTCATTCCGGACGCAGCGTGGCCCCACGGGGTACCCGCCGTTACCGATGTGAACGCGCCCGTCTATCAGGACACGACGACAGGCTGTTTCACGCTTAGCACGTCGCATTTCCTGACTGGTGACCGGACCCAGCCAGTTGGGCGCGTCCAGGTCGGCGGCTCTGGCGCTGTCCAGATCATGATCTTCCCGCAAGCCGTGACGACTGAGCTTGACCCATCTCTGATCAGTGGTTCCGATTTCGACGCCGGAATGTGCATCGGGACCGCAACTGACGGCGGGGTGAGTAAAGCATACCCGGTGCTTGCGCGAGCTGGTTCGCTCTGCAACACAATGGGGATCGCGCGGACGAAGCCGGGTGCTGCCGGAGTGCAGATACATCTACAGACGGGTGGTGTATCGGACATTTTGCCAGATGATCTGTGGGACGCGGTGCCTCCGGTCAGCCCTGTTGACCTGCCTGTTTACTCAAGCCGGCTCGTTTCGGGGCACATGACAATCAGTCTCGTGAACCACATTCCCACGGACATCGTGCAGCGAATCGGCTTCCTCGCCATCGGGGGAACGGGGGCTTGCCGGCTTTCCATCTCCATCGGCGACCCGATCACAAAGACGCAATACGATGCGTTCGCGGCACTCAGTGGGACGAATACGGGCGACCAGACAGTGACGGGGCTCGGCCTCGACGCCCTCACCCCCGGCGCAGCACTCACCAACGCCGACGTGTCCATCGCCCCCGGAACCGACAAGGCCAGCGAGTACACGCTTCCCGCCGCCACCTTGACCGGGAACCACACCGTCACGCTCGCCACGACGGGCTCTCCTACGACCGGCCTCACGGTCTGGATCGTGCGCCGCGACCTCACGGCCAA
>Ga0316620_10001440_pt1 | contig 10294 bp, 10 predicted proteins | sample OWC_Aug_M1_C1_D5_FD_207651 | JGI IMG/M metagenome (GOLD analysis project Ga0316620, IMG submission 207651) | Wetland soil microbial communities from Old Woman Creek delta, Ohio, United States - OWC_Aug_M1_C1_D5_B | ecosystem: Environmental > Terrestrial > Soil > Wetlands | place: USA: Ohio...
GCCACCCCCACGCTGTTCCGCGTCCCGGACTCGAGGGCGTCAGGGAAGAACTCCGGCTGGCGGTCGGACTCGGAGCGGCTCCCCGTCCCCCCCTCGATCAGAGGGACGATCGGCACCCCCTCCCGGACGAAAAGAAACCCGGTCCCCTGAGGCCCGAGAAGCCCCTTGTGACCGGAGGCGGCCAGGAGGTCCACCGGCAGGGAGGAAAGGTCGATCGGCACGGACCCCGCCGACTGGGCGGCGTCGATCAGCGTCAGGATCCCGCGGCGGCTCGCCGCCGCGACGACGGTGTCCACCGGCTGCAGCGCCCCCGAAACGTTCGAGGCGTGCACCATCACGACCAGGCGCGTCGCCTTCCGGAACGCCCCGATCACCTCCCGCGCCTCCGTCACCCCGTCGTTCCCCGCGGGCACGACCGTGACGCGAACACCCGCCTCCTCCATCCGGCGCAGGGGCCGCATCACCGAGTTGTGCTCCACCGAGGTGGTCACCACGTGGTCGCCCGGCCGAAGCACCCCCTTGAGCGCCTGGTTCAGCGCGACGGTGGCGTTTTCGGTGAAAACGAACCGGGAGCTGTCTGCGCACCCGAACAGCTCGGCGAGCCGCTCCCGCGCGGAGAACAGGTCGCGGGCGGAGCGGATGGAGAGGGCGTGGCCCGATCGGCCGGGGTTCCCGGCCCGCAGGATGGCGTCCGCCACGGCCTTCGCCACCCCGGGCGGCTTGGGCAGGGAGGTCGCCGCGTTGTCGAGGTATATGTACGGGACGAACCGGGACAGGTCAGGACCCCAGCGGGATGACGAGAACGATGCCCTGGGGGAGGGGTTGACTTTTTTTCAACTGGTTCCGATCCGCGAGACGGTCGACCGTGACGCCGTAGACGCGCGCGATCTGGTCGAGGGTGTCTCCCTTGTGCACCTTGTAGCGCGTGGCCGGCTTCCGGACGTCCCGCGCCGCCCCGGCGGAGGCGGTGGAGTTCGTCCCTCCCGACGCCTTCGGGACGCGCGCCTTCGCCGTGCGTGATTCCGAGGCGCCAACGGATTCCGGGAGGACGAGGCTCGCACCTGCCTTCAGCTTCGATGTCGGCTTCAGTCCGTTCGCTCTCGCGAGTTCCTTCACCCGGACCCCGTGCCTCTTCGCGAGGCGCGCCATCGTGTCCCCCCTCCGCACGGTAACGGCATCCCCGGGTTCAGGGCGCCGCGGTTCCCTGATGCGCGCCCTTCGGCTCCCCTCCTCCACCCGCATGTGCGCCATCGTGAGCTGGTCCGGGGAAACCTCGGTCCCGGGGACCGCCTCCGTCTCCATCAACCCGGTCACCGGGATTACGAGGCGCGCTGTGCGCCCGAGGGAGTCCCGCGTCAGGCCGTTCAACTCCTTGAGGGCCGGAACCGTGGTCTGGTACCTGTCGGCCAGCCCCTGCAGCGTTTCCCCCTTGCGGACGTTGTGCTGGAGGAAGGTGACCTTCGCCTGCGTACGGATCTCCTCCATCCGCTCCTCGGCGAGGAGCGCCGCGTCGACGGAGAGCCGAAGGTCGTACCCCTCCCGGTTCGGCGGGGTACAGAACCGCCGAAGCTCCGGGTTCCAGTCGCGGATCGACTCCACCGGTACATCAAGAAGACGGGCCACCGCCCCCAGGTCGGTCCCTCCCGGCACCGACACGGAGCGCAGGTCCAGCGGCGCCTCGTAGGCGACATCGCCGAATCCGTATTTATCCGGATCCTTGGCGATGGTCAGCGCGGCCAGCATCTTGGGGACGTAATCCTTCGTCTCCTGCTTCAGGTAGCGGTGGCGGATGAGTTCGGAGAAATCGTCGGACTTGTACCGGGTGACCGCCCTCTGGATCTTCCCCTCGCCGGCGTTGTACGCGGCGGTGGCGAGCGGCCACGACTCGAACATCCCGAAAAGATCCCGCAGGTAGGAGGCGGCGGCGTGCGTCGACTTCTCGGCGTCCCGGCGCTCGTCGGCCCACCAGTCGATGCGGAGGCCGTACCTGCGGCCGGTCGCAGAGATGAACTGCCAGGGCCCGGCCGCCTTCGCCACGGAGTACGCCTTGGGAGAGAACCCGCTTTCGATCAGCGCGACGTAGACGAGGTCCTCGGGAAGGCCGTACCGGGCGAGGATCTTCTGCATCATCCCGACATACTTCCCCGAGCGGGACAGGTACAGTTCGAACTTCTTCCGTCCCCTGGTCTGGAAGTAGAGGATGAACTTGTCGATCGGGCTGGTGATCCCGGAGAAGACTCCGCCCCTCCCTTTCGCCACCTCCTCCGAGGCGGTGGTGAAGAACTCTTCCCCCAATCCCTCCGCATCTTCCGGAACATCCTCGAGGTTTTTCGTCACCTGAAGGTCGACCTCGCCGGGGGAGAGGACCCGGTCGGGGGCCTTTTCCGAAGGAGGCGCGACGAAAGCGGTGGGGACGGTAGGGAGCCGGGGAGGAACGGCGGCCACCGTGGGGGCCGCCGGTGTGGAAAGATTCAGCGTGGGAACGGACGGGACTTGATGCGGGGGAACCCCGGGAGCTGGAACGACGGGAACCGACGCCGGCACGCCCGAAGCGGGCGTCTCCGGAGGAACGGCGGTGGAGGCAGGCACGGAGGCCGGGGATATCCCGTCCTTCGTGCCTTCGGCAGTGACCGCCGCCCCCGCCGCCGGCGCAGGCGAAAGAGGTTCCGCGGCCCCCCCGATAGACGGGATCGACGCGAACAGCAGAAGGAATGCCGCCGTAGCGAGGCCGTTCCTCACGACCCACCCCAAAGAAACCTCCCAGAAAACAATATAAGCTGCTATTTTATTTGATGATTTTCGAATTGTCAAGGGTCTGTCTGCGGTGCCTCCCTCCGCGGAAATCACCCGCCGGCCCCGTGGGGCATGGCGATCGTATCGACTCTATCCCATCCTATCGGTCGAACGAGGAGAAAATATCACCTCTGCCGGCGATTCTCATAAGGACACCGGGTCGTACTCCCCGCCCGCGCGGGGGAGATGGGCGGACACGGGGAGCAGCCGCGCTACCGACAGGACCCCCCGGGCGCGGTCCCGCTGATCGAGGGGGATCCGGATCGCGAGCCCGCAATCGGACGTGAGGCGACGGGGGGCCGGGATCAGGCGGAACGGCACGCCGCCCCGCTTCAGCCGCTTCTCGGCCGACAGGACCTGGTGGGTCCCCCGGAAGATGAGGATGAGGACCGGATCCGGCGCGCGGGTCAATTCCACTCCTTCGTACTTCCGTCCATACGTTCCGATTATAATGCCCGGATGACCGGTTCCGTACCCGCCATCGCACCTCAGGCGCCCTGGGCCCTGATGGCCCTCATCGGGGGCGCCGCGCTCATGGTGAATATCCCCCTCGGGTACGCCCGGGAGGGATTCCGGAGATTCTCGATCGGGTGGTTCGTCTGCGTCCACCTCTCGGTTCCGCTGATCGCGTACCTCCGGCTGTCCAACCACGTGAGCGCGTGGGGGATCCCTGCCTTCGTCGCGTGCGCCGTGCTTGGGCAGATCGCCGGGGGGAAGGTCCGACGGCTCAGGCGGGGGCGGCCGTGAAACGGAAAGACGCGGCGCCCCTCTCGTCGATCCTCGACGCGTTCCTCGAGTCGCTGCGGATCCCGCATGTCGCCTTCCTCGTGTCGCTGAGGAAACGATGGCCGGAGATCTCCGGCCCCCTGGTCTCGCGGAACGCTACCCCTCTGTCGCTTCGGAACGGCGTCCTCACGGTCGTCGTGCGGAACCATGCGTGGGCGCAGGAACTCCGGATGAGCAAGAGCACGATGATCGGGAGGATCCGGGAGACGCTGGGAGAAAGGATCCCGGTGAGCGACATCCGGTTCACCGTGGGATCCCTGACTACGGCCGGAGAGGCGGAAGGCCCGCCGCGCGAAGCGCCCCCGTTACCCGCCGGTCCCGATCCGGAAGGATTGTCTGCCGTGGCCGATCCGGAGACGCGCAAAAGCCTTCGTGCCATCTCCCGACGATCCGGGGGAAAGTGAGGCTCTATCCCGGGCGAAAGAGGCGGCAGATCCGCTCCACCTCCGGGCAATATTTCTCCGCCCCCCCATGCAGGAACAGGGGAGGCAGGAGACGGGGAGTACCGCTTCCGCCGCGGACCGCACAGCAGAGCCCCCGAAACGGCGGCGCGCCGTCCCGGGGGTGCACCACCCGCAGGTACTCCACGCGCAACCCCTCCTTCGCTGCGCACGGTTCGATCTCTTCGATGCGCGGATACGGCAGGATGAAGGCGAACCGGCCGGCCGCGGAAAGGAACCGGGACGCCGCCGCGAAGAGCTCCGGGAGCGTGCACGTCGCCTCGTGCCGCGCCGACTCCTTCCCCGGATCCGGGTTTGGACGCCCTTGTCCCGCCCGGCCGTACGGCGGGTTCGACACCACCAGGTCGAACGAACCGGGCTCTACCCCGGGGATCTCCCCCCGAAAATCCCCTTTCAGGGCGTGCAGCCGCCCGTCCGGGCAATTGTCCCCGAAATTCCGCCGCGCGAAATCGAGCAGGTCCTCCTGGAGATCCACGCCGATGCCGGCCGGCATCCCGGGCGCGAGGCGCGACAGCAGCAGGAGCAGGACCCCGCACCCCGTCCCCAGATCGAGAACGGCCCCGCGGCAGTATGGAGCGGCGAACCCCGCGAGGATCACCGAGTCGATCGAGAAGCGGTACCCCCGCTCCGGCTGCCGGATGATCAGGACCTCGGGGTAAGTACCCCGGTTCATAGCCAAGTACTCCCCGTCATAAATACGGCAACGTATCGATAAGACAGAACGGAAGGCGCACGCAACGGATGGGTCCGGCGCAGTCGCCACAGGAGGGGGGCGTAGTGAAGTAAAGCGCAGCCGTGCAGGTTCACCGCACGGCGAGCCATGAACGCAGCCCCCCTCCGAGGCGGCGCAGCCGAAGGGTGCGTCCCGGAGGCGCAGCTACTTCCGGGATCGCCGTTTGGATATGTTGCCGTATTTATGAACCGGGGCACTTACCCCGGTACCCGGTCGTCCGCCGCCACGGGGAAGATGAGCAGCCCCGTCCCGATCTTCGGGTAGAAGAAGGTCGACTTCTGCGGGAGGACGTGCCCGGAGAGGGAGACGTCGCGGAACTCGGGGATCGTCACCGCGTTCATGAAGAAGGCGACCTGGATCGCGCCGGAGGCGAGATCCGCGGCCGCCTTCGAGGGGTCCTTGTAATACTTGACGCACTGCCCCGCCGTCACCGCCTCGGGGGAGATCCCGAGCAGCTGCTCCAGGATGAACCCGTGGAGCAGGACGACGTCGAGCGGGCGAAGCTGGGGCGGGAACTTCGAGAGGAACTTGTCGCAGAATGCGGACAGATCCGGGAAGGAGGCCACGTGGTACCGGTTCCCGCCCGCGCTCCAGGCGATCGCCTTCCCCTTCCTCCCCGCTTCCTCCACGGCGCGCAACGCGTCATCCGGCGACCCGTCCCGGCTCTCCACCGGAAGGTGGGCGCGGACCTTCGCAAGGAGCCCCTCGGCCGAGAAGCCTGCCAGGGAGTGGACCCCCCGGTGCGTCGGGAGGATGACGATCCCCTCGTCGTCCATATTGCAAAGGAACATGAGCACGTGCTCGTACGCGGCGGCGGGGTTCGCGCCGTGCCTCTTCCGCATCTCGTCGCGGAACGCCAGCGCCGTCTCGTACCGGTGGTGCCCGTCGGCAATGAAGACCCCCTTCCCCTTCATCCCTTCCACCGCCCCCAGGAGCGCCTTGGGCTGCGACACCGTCCAGACCCGATGCTTGACGCCCAGGTCGTCGACGGCGGCCATGTCGGGCGCCCCGGCCATCGCGAAGCGAAGGCTCTTCAGCACCTCGTCCTTCGGATCGGAGTAGAGCGCGAAGATCGGGCTCATGTGGGCGTCGGTCGCGCGCATCAGGGCGAGCCGGTCCTCCTTCGGCTTGGACAGTGTCCGCTCGTGGGGGAACACCTCCCCTTCGCCGAACGCCGACAGCTTCAGCGCCCCGAGGAACCCTTTCCGCACATAGGTCCTCTTCCCGGGAATCGTGAACTCCTGCTCGTAGTAGTAGAGGGACGGGACGGCGTCGCGGACCAGAGTCCCCTCCGCGAGCCACTCGCGGAACCACGCGGCGGCGCGGGTGTACCTGTTCACGCCCGGGCCGTCGCCCTCCCTCGTCATCCCGAAGTCGACCCATGTGATGTTTTTCGGGTGGCGCCGGTGCAGCGCTTCCTGCTCCTCCGGGGAGATGACGTCGTACGGCGGCGCCACAACGCGGGTCAGGTCTCCCACGCGCTTCACGTCGTAATGGATCCCCCGGAACGGCTTCACTTCTGCCATGGCGTCACCCTTTCTGCAGGAAATCGATGATGTCGCGAAACGGTAGAACCCCCTCCCGCAAGAGGACCGGGTGGTCGTCGATCATCCGTACCACGGTGGATCCGGGGGAGGCGCCGGCGCCTTCCCGGCGCGTGTCCCCGGAAGGCGCTTTGCCCCCCGTTCTTCCTACTGCGGGGGTACCCCGGCGACGCGAAGCTCGTACCGGGGCGCCCCCCCACAGGACCCAATCGACCGTACCGGCGAATTCCCGGACGATCTCCTCGGCGGACACCCACGCCCCGGGATTCCCCGACCGGTTGGCCGACGTGCCGGTGATGGCGCCCGAGAGCTCCGCCGCAAGCGCCCGCGGGACGGGGTGATCGGGGACACGCAGCCCCACCGTGTCTCCCCCCCCGGTCACGGCCGGGTGGACTCCCGGATCCGCGAGGAGCACCAATGTGAGGCCCCCCGGCCAGAACCGGTCCATCAGGCGTATGGCGGCGGGCGGGACATGCCGCGCCCAGCGGTCGACCTGTTCCCCCTCCGACAGGAGGAGCGGGATCGGATTCCCCCGGTCCCGCCCCTTGGCGGCGAATAACCGGTTGAGCCCCGTTTCCGAGCACGGGTCCACACCGAGCCCGTACAAGGTGTCGGTGGGAAAGATCACCGTCCCCCCGGCGCGCAGCAAAGCGATCATCTCCGCGGGGAAGCGCGGTTTCGAAGTCATCGACCTGCCTGCGCGATCGGCGTCGAGGAGGATCAGGCGCGTCATGGAAACCGCTTCGCCGCCTCTTCGACGGCATTCGCCATCGCCTTCCGGCCAGCCCGGATCTTCGCGCGAAGCCTCGGGGACGAAAGGGAAAGGATCTGCGCCGCAAGGTGCCCCGCGTTCTGCGCCCCGGGCTTTCCCACGGCCACCGTCGCGACCGGAACACCCGCGGGCATCTGGACGGTCGAGAGCAGGGCGTCGAACCCGCCAAGGGGCGACCCGGCCAGCGGCACGCCGATCACCGGGAGCACCGTCTCGGCGGCCACGCAGCCGGCGAGGTGCGCCGCGGCCCCCGCCCCTGCGATGATGACCGAGAACCCTTCCCTCTCCGCGTTGCGAGCCAGCGACTGTGTCCGGCCCGGCGAGCGATGCGCGGATGCGACGGTCATCTCGCAGGGAATCCCGTAGCCCGACAACACCTCCGCCGCCGCCCGCATCGCCTCCGCGTCGGAGGCGCTTCCCATAAGGATCAGGACCTTCCCCGCCATTATCCGTTCCCCCGCGCCAGCGCCTTCCGCCCGATGTCGGTGCGCCAGTAGGCGCCTTCCCAGTGGATCTTCCCCACGGCGCGGTACGCGCGGGCGATCGCCACGTTCAGCGTGTCGCCGATCGCGGTGACGCCGAGAACGCGCCCCCCGTGGTTCACCAGTCGATTCTCCTTCATCGCCGTGCCGGCGTGGAACACCACCACGCCCTCCTCCTTCTCTGCCTCTTCGATCCCCACGATCGGGCGCCCCTTCTCGTAGCTCCCGGGATACCCGCCCGAGGCCATCACGACACAGACCGTCGGCCTCGGGTCGATCTCCATCTTCGCGTCCGTGATCTTCCCCCGCGCGCACTGCAGGAGCAGGGGGACGAGATCGCTTTTCAGGCGAAGGAAGAGCGGCTGCGCCTCGGGGTCGCCGAAGCGGACGTTGAATTCGAGGACCCGGGGGACCCCCCGTTCGATCATGAGCCCGGCGTACAGGATGCCCCGGAAGACGATCCCCTCGGCACGAAGACCCGCCAGCAGCGGCTCGAAGATCTCCCCATGCACCCGCGCCTCGACTTCGGGGGTTACCACGGGGGCGGGGGAATACGCCCCCATCCCGCCGGTGTTGGGTCCGGCATCGTTGTCTCCGATCCTCTTGTGATCCTGCGAGGAAGGCAGCGGGACGAACTTTTGGCCGTCGGTGAAGACGATGTACGACGCCTCCTCGCCCTGAAGACACTCCTCGATGACGACGCGCTCCCCCGCGGGGCCGAACACACGCCGCTCCATCACATCCCTCAGGAACGCGATCCCCTCCTCGTAGGTCTGTGCGACGGCGACTCCCTTCCCCGCCGCGAGACCGTCCGCCTTGACCACCACCGGCAGCCGGTGGGTCAGCAGGTATTGCTCCGCCTCGTCGTACTCGTCGAACACCTTGAAGGAGGCGGTCGGGATGCCGTATTTCTGCAGGACGGTCTTCATGAAGACCTTCGAACCCTCCATCTGCGCCCCCGCGCGGTCCGGGCCGCATACAAGGAGGCCCTCTTTCGCGAGAAGGTCGGTCAGCCCCGCCGCCAGCGGGGCCTCGGGGCCGACCACGGTCAGGTCGATCTTCTTCGACACCGCGAAATCCCGCAGCCCGCCGAGGTCGTCGACAGGGAGGGGGACGCACTCCGCGTGTCCCGCGACCCCGGGGTTGCCGGGCGCGGCGTAGATCTTCGACACGAGGGGGCTTTTCGCGATCTTCCAGGCCAGGGCGTGCTCGCGGCCGCCACCCCCGACGATGAGGACGGATATGCCCATTCCACCTCCCTCCGCTTCGCTGCGCTAGTGCCGGAAGTGCCGCACGCCGGTGAACACCATCGCCATCCCGTGCTCGTCGGCCGCGGCGATCGCTTCCGCGTCGCGGACCGACCCGCCGGGCTGGATCACCGCCGTGGCCCCGGCTTCGGCCGCGACGTCGAGGCCGTCCCGGAACGGGAAGAAGGCGTCGGAGGCGACGACGGTCCCCTTCGTCGGGTGCAGCGCCTTCATCACCGCGATTTTGGCCGAGTCGACCCGGCTCATCTGCCCCGCCCCCACCCCGACGGTGCGGTCCCGCATCGCGTAGACGATCGCGTTCGATTTCACGTGCTTGCACACCTTCCACGCGAACAGCATCGCCTCGAGCTCGTCCGGGGTGGGCTTCCGCTTCGTCACCACCTTCAGGTCCATCGGGTCGAGCGTGTGCCGGTCGCCCGTCTGCAGGAGCAGCCCGCCGCTCACGCGCTTCATCTCGAACGTCCGGGCGCCCGACCACCGGAACACGCCGCCCGTGGCCAGCACACGGAGGTTCTTCTTTGCCGAGAGGATCTTCCGCGCCTCCTTGTCGTAGGAGGGAGCGATGATCGCCTCGAAAAAGGTGTTGGCGACCTCCCGGGCCGTCTCGGAGGTCACCGGCCGGTTGAAGCCGATCACGCCGCCGTATGCGGAGACCGGGTCGCACTCGCGCGCTTTCTTGAAGGCGTCCACGAGACGGCGCTTCGAGACCCCCACGCCGGAGGGGTTCGTGTGCTTGATGACGACCGCGGCGGGGATGGAGAACTCGAGGGCAAGCTGCAGCGCCGCGTCGATGTCGACGATGTTGTTGTAGGAGAGCTCCTTCCCCTGCAGCTGCTGCGCCCCTCCCAGCGTCGGCTCGTCGGGCAGCGTGGTGTCGGTGTAGAACGACGCCGCCTGGTGCGGGTTCTCGCCGTACCGGAGCCCCTGGAGCTTCCGCCACTGGGCCGTGAAGGTCGCGGGGAACGGCTCCACACCCCCCTGCCCCGCGCCGAGGTAGTTCGAGATCGCCGCGTCGTACCGCGCGGTCAGCGCGAACGCCTTCCGCCCGAGCTCTCTCATGGTCTCCTCGTCGAGGTTTCCCGCGTTCTTCTTCAACTGCGCGAGGATAAGGGGGTAGTCCGCGGGGTCGCACACCACGGCGACCGACTGGGAGTTTTTCGCGGCGGACCGCAGCATCGAGGGCCCGCCGATGTCGATGTTTTCGATCGCCTCCTCCCGCGTGCAGCCGGGGCGCGCGATCGTCGCCTCGAAGGGGTACAGGTTTCCGATCAGCATGTCGAAGGGGACGATCCCGTGCTCGCCGATCGTCTTCATGTGCGCCGGATTCCCGCGCAAGGCGAGAAGCCCGCCGTGGATCTTCGGGTTCAAGGTTTTCACCCGCCCGTCCAGCATCTCGGGGAACCCGGTGTACTCCTCGATGAGACGCACCGGGACCTTCTTCTCCCGCAGCAGCTT
>Ga0316620_10001441_pt1 | contig 10291 bp, 9 predicted proteins | sample OWC_Aug_M1_C1_D5_FD_207651 | JGI IMG/M metagenome (GOLD analysis project Ga0316620, IMG submission 207651) | Wetland soil microbial communities from Old Woman Creek delta, Ohio, United States - OWC_Aug_M1_C1_D5_B | ecosystem: Environmental > Terrestrial > Soil > Wetlands | place: USA: Ohio...
GTGGTTTTCGGTCGCCTGCTCGAGGGGAAGGCGGTCGAGCTCCAGCGCCGGGTGGTGCAATCGCACGCCGAGTCCATCGAGGTCCACCTCGCGACCCAGCGCGAACTGCTGCGACTGGTGGCCGACCACCACAGCCGCCGCCAGCTCAGCGATGAGGCGACCCTGCGCGAGCTCCTCTCCGCCCTCAACCGTGCCTCGGGCAGCAGCTTCGTCGACCTGGGCGTGATCGGTCCCGAGGGCGAGCACCTGGCCTACGTCGGACCCTATGACCTCGCTAGCCGCAACTACCGCGACGCGGAGTGGTTCCGTCAGGTCGTGGCAAGCGGGGTCTTCATCTCCGATGTGTTCCTCGGCTTCCGCCAGGTTCCCCACTTCGTCATTGCCATCCGGGAGTCGGACGATGAGGGTCCCTGGGTGCTGCGGGCAACCTTCAACTCCGAGGCGTTCGACGCCCTGGTCCGAACCGGGGTGCTGGGCGAGACCGGCGAGGCGTACATCGTCAACCGCGAGGGGCTGTATCAGACCAGCCCCAGGCTCGGATCGCTGCTCGACCGTGCACCCCTCGAGACCGTGGAGCCTCACAGCGGCGTGCGAGACCGCAGAGTCAAGGTGGCGGGTACCGAGCGCATCGTGGTGACCTCGTGGATCAACTCCGGACGCTGGCAGCTGGTGGTGCAGCAGGACGCAGCCGAGGTGCGGGCGCCGGTGCGGCGCGCGGTCGCGACCGGCGCCGTGGTGATCTCGCTCGCGGTGCTCTTGGTGGTGCTCACAACCATGGGCGCGACGCGCCACCTCCAGCGCCAGATCGACCGCGCCGACCAGCAGCGGGAAGAGATGTCCCGCGCTTTCATGCGTTCTGCCAAGCTGGCCTCGGTGGGCGAGCTCGCGACCGGGCTGGCGCATGAGATCAACAACCCGCTGGCGATCATCTCGGCCGAGCAGACCAACCTTGCCGACCTCATCGCGCTCGCCCCGCTGGAGCCGGCCCTCAGCGGCGAGCTGCGCGAGTCCTCGGAGCGCATCAGGGCCCAGGTGGAGCGTTGTGCCGGGATTACCGGCAAGCTGCTCCAGTTCAGCCACAGGCTCGAGAGCGCGGTGCAGCCCACCGATCTCAGCCCGCGTCTCCAGGACATCGCCGCCCTGCTGCACCGCCAGGCCAGCGTGCGCAACGTGGACATCCTGCTCGACGTGGAGGAAGACCTGCCCCCGGTCCTTGCCGATCCCGTGGAGCTGGAGCAGGTGCTGGTCAACCTGATCACCAACTCGTTTCACGCCATGCCTGCCGGCGGCACCATCCGGCTCGTCGCCCAGGCTGGCGATGGCGAGGTCCGGCTCGATGTGACAGACGATGGTCAGGGCATGGAGGCCGCAGTCCTGGAGCGAGCCTTCGAGCCCTTCTTCACGACCAAACCGGTCGGTCAGGGGACTGGGCTCGGTCTGTCGGTCTGCTACGGCCTGGTCCACTCCTGGGGCAGCCGCATCGAAGCCTCAAGCGAGCTCGGGCGCGGGACGACCATCCGAATCCGCTTCCCCCGACGGGAGGGTTAGGCGATGGACGACGAGAGATCGAGGCCGAAGGTGTTGCTGGTGGACGACGAGGTCGAATTTCTCGAAGCCACCTCCAGGGTGCTCCGTCGCAGGGAGCTCGAGGTTCTGACCGCGGCCAGCGGCGAGCAGGCGCTGGCGGTGCTGGCGAGCGAGACCGTCGACGTGGTGGTGCTCGACGTGAAGATGCCCGGGATGGACGGCGACGAGGTGTTCCGGCGCGTGCGGGACGAGCACCCTGGCCTGCCGGTGATCATGCTCACCGGGCACGGCACAGTGCCGCAGGCCTTCCAAATGTCCAAGGACGGGGTCCACGACTACCTGGCCAAGCCTTTCCCGCCCGAGCTCCTGGCGGCCAAGGTCTGCGAGGCCGCCCATCGAACGGGCGCACACGTCGACCACGACGCCGCTCCAGGTCCCGGAGAGGCGATCTCGGTGCTGCTCGTGGACGACGAGGAGGAGCTCCTGGAGTCCCTGAAGAAGGTCCTCAGCCGGAGGGGGTTCCGCGTCACGACCGCGAAGAGCGGCGAGTGGGCCCTGCAGCTCCTGCTCAGCATGGACGTCGACGTTGTGGTCGTGGACGTCAGGATGCCCGGGATGGACGGGCTCCAGCTCCTGCAGCAGATTCGGAACAGCTTCCCGGATCGACAGGTCATTCTGCTCACGGGTTATCCCTCGGTGGAGACTGCAGTGACTGGCGTCAAGCTGGGCGCGGCCGAGTACATGACCAAGCCGGCGAACGTCGACGACCTCGCCTCGGCGATCCACCGCGCCTGGCTCGAGCGGAGGGAGGCCGTCGACGTGGGCCGCCGGCGGGCAATCGACGAGATCCTCGACCGGCAACCCGAGTGACCGCCTGCAGGTGGAAGCCATGGCGGCAATGAGCTCGCTGCGGGGGTCGATGGCGCTGTGCGAGGTGGTGGTGGTCAGGCACCGGGGAGTCGGGTCGGCCATCGCCTGATGGGAGGAGCATGAGCATCGACGAGCCGAACATTCGCCTCCTGTTGGTCGACGACGAGGAGGACTTTCGCGAGGCGACCGGGAAGGCTCTCGCCCGCCGCGGTTTCGCGGTCGTCGGGACCGCGAGCGGCCGGGAAGCGTTGCAGCTCATCGCTGCTAACAGACCGGGCATCGTGATCCTGGACCTCAAGATGCCGGGCCTGGACGGGATCGCGACGTTGCGCAAGATCCGCGAGGTCGACCCCACGCTGCCGGTCATTGTCCTCACCGGTCACGGCACCTACCACGACGCGTTCGCGGGCCTCAGCCTGCAGATCACCGACTTCGCGCAGAAGCCGGTGGACATCGACCGCCTCGCGACTCGCATCTGGCAAGTGCTGCGCCAGGGGGCACGTGCAGAGGCCCTCCGCGAACGCACCATCGCCGAGCTGATGGTCCCGCCATCCCTCTACCCGAGGCTCACCGTGGACCAGCCCGCGGACGTCGCCTTCGCGACCCTCTCCGATCTTTTCTTCCGGCCCCAGGCGGCTTCGGTGGAAGCGCAAGGGATTCGGACGGCCCTGGTCTTCGACCGTGACGGGGGCTTTGTCGGCATGCTCCGGTTCAACGACCTGCTCAAGCTGGTCCTGCCGCGGTCCCGGTCCGACTCCCCGTACTCGACGTCGTGCACCGGCATGTTCCTGGCCCAATGCAAGGTGATCGGCCCGCGCACCTTCACCGACGTCATGGCCAGGCCGGTCACCGTCGACGTCCACGCGCCGTTGATGCACGCAGTCCAGCTCATGGTCGAGCACCGGCTCAACAGCCTGCCGGTGATGGACGGCGACTCCCTGGTCGGTGTGCTCCGCGACCGCGCGATCGTCCTCGAGATCGCCAAGCACACGTCGGGCGTGAGCCGCGACAGCGGGCACGGCGACGCCGGGACTGGGCCCCAGGAGTGTGGGGATGGGTGAGGCGTCTCGCCACTACCGGCAGCTCTGGCGCCACACCCTGGTCCGTTTGCTGCTCACCTACCTGGCGCCACTGCTGCTGCTGACGGCGTACTTCCACCTCCAGTTCCACAGCCTGAGCGTGGAAAGCCGACGTCGCCACCTCCAGTCCATCGCCGAGAACCAGGCCAGCACCCTCGACCTCTTCCTGCGCGAGCGAGTGGGGAACTTGACCAACCTGATCGACGACCCCCGACTTCCCCAGCGCCCGCCGACAGAGACCACGCAGGAGGCCCTGCAGAGGCTGCAGCGGGACTCCAACGCCTTCGTCGATCTCGGTTTCTTCGACCAGGACGGCGTCATGCTCAGCTATGCCGGGCCGTTCTCATCGCTGCTCGGTCGCAGCTACGGCGACGAGCCCTGGTTCCGTCGTCTCAAGGGGTCCAGCCGACGCTACGTCATCACCGACATGTACCTCGGCTTTCGCCAACGGCCTCACTTCACGATCGCGGTGCGCAGTGCGACCAATGCGGGACCGGCGGCAATCCGTGCCACCATCGACCCTGAGGGGATCTCGCAGTACATGACCACGCTCCGGGGCTCACGCGAGGTCCAGAGCGTGCTGGTGAGCGCCGCCGGCAGCTACCAGAGCGTGGAGCTTCCCGAGCCTCTGGTCGAGGCCGGCGAGGTCTTGGTCCCGCCCCGTTCTCCAGGCCTCGGCGCAGACGTTTACCGTGGACGGGCGGGCAGGTTCGACTACGCCTACTGCTGGCTGGACCTCACCGACTGGGTGCTGCTCGTGTTGTGGACCGGACAGGAGACGGGGTCGTTTTCGGCTGGATTGAACGTGAGCTTCGTCGCCATCTCGGCGTCGGTGATCCTGGCCCTCTTCTCCACCATCGTCATCCGGGCCACCCAGGTCGTGCGGCGCCGCCGCGCGGAGGACAGCGCCAAGGAGGAGCTGTCGGACCAGCTTCGTCATGCGGCCAGGCTCGCCTCGGTGGGCGAGCTCGCGGCCGGCGTCGCCCACGAGATCAACAACCCTCTCGCGGTCATCGCCGAGGAGACCGGGCTGATGCAGGACCTGATGAACCCGGAGCTCGGCCGGGGGCTCAGCCCTGAGGAGCTGAACAGCCACTTGAGGGCGATCCACGAAGCCGTCTTCCGGGCCCGCGACATCACCCGTAAGCTGCTCACCTTCGTCCGCAAGCAGGAAGTCACGCTGGGACGGCACGACGTCAACGAGGTCGTCGAGGGGGTCGTGGGAGGCTTTCTCGAGCGCGAGATGGCAATCTCCAACATCGAGGTCGGGCGCAGGTACGCCGACGGGCTCCCGCCCGTGCTCGCCGATCGCGGTCAGCTTGAGCAGGTCCTCTTCAACCTGGTCGCCAACGCCATCGACGCGATGCCCGACGGGGGGCGGCTCACGGTGTCCACCGCCAACGACGACGGCGCCGTCAAGATCGCTGTCTCGGACACCGGCGTGGGCATCGCCCCCGAGCAGTTGGAGACGGTCTTCATGCCCTTCCACACCACCAAAGGGGTCGGCAAGGGGACCGGTCTCGGGCTCTCGGTGAGCTACGGAATCGTCAAGAGCCACGGCGGTGACCTCCGGGTCGCGAGCCGGCTTGGCGAAGGCAGCACCTTCACCGTGCGACTTCCGGTCGTGCCGGCATCCGCAACTGGACTGGAGCTGGAGGAGTGAGATGGAACCGCAATGCGTCCGCGACGTGATGCTGCCCCTTGACGACGTGCCGACGGTGTCGGTCGGGGCCACCTTGTTGGATGCGGTGTGCACCCTCGAGCGGGCCCAGGTGCGCCGACCTGCAGGCGCCTCCAGGTACCGCTTCGTGCTGGTCCTCAACGAGCAGGGGCAGGTCGTGGGCAAGCTCGGCCACTTGGCGTTCCTGAGGGCCATCGAGCCGGGCTTCGAGCGACCCCGCGAGCTCGAAGCCCTGGACCGGGCCGGCGTCGATGCCGACCTCATCGACTCCATCTCCCGCTACCGGCGCCTGTGGCAGGAGGGCCTGAGGGACTGCTGCCGACGGGTGGCCCAGTTGCGCGTCGCCGACGTCATGCGGCCGGTGGACGAGAGCATCGCGGACGACGCACCGCTGCTCACCGCCGTGTCGACCCTGGTGCGGCTGCAGAGCCTGTCGATTCCGGTGCGCCGCGGCGACCTGGTGGTCGGTGTGCTCCGCCTTGCCGACCTCTACGACGTGATCGCCAACCAGATCGCCCGCGAGGGTTGTGGCGACGGCGCCGCCAAGGAGTGAGCCATGGCCAGAGTGCTCCTCGTCGACGACGAAGACCGGTTCCGGTCGTCGCTTGCCCAGCGTCTGCGTCTGCGGGGCTACGACACGGTCGACGTGGGCTCGGGCGACGAGGGCCTGAGGCGGGCCCGTACCGATGCCGAGATCGACGTCATCGTGCTCGATCGCAAGCTGCCGGGGATGTCGGGCGAGGAGGTCTTGCGCGAGCTCAAGCAGTACCGGCCCGAGGTCCAGGTCATCATCCTCACCGGCCACGCCAGCATGGAGTCGGCCACCCAGGCCGGGCGGCTCGACGCCTACTCCTACCTGGAGAAACCGTGCGAGCTCGAGCAGCTGATCGGGGTCATCGAGGGCGCCCGCCAGGAGACGGTGCAGGCCAAGCGGCGCTACGAGATCCCGCACGTGCGCCAGGGCTCGCTGTGGGCGTGGCTGAAGGGCAGCCACAACTCGCGGCCGGGGATCATGCTGCTCGGGCTGGCGCTGTTCTCGGCGATCGTGCTCTTGCCCTCGTCCGACCGCCTCCTCGAGCTGGTGTCAGTCCCCAAGACGGGTCAGCTGACCGACGCCATTCTGGGCTACTCGGCCTATGCCAAGATGAAGCCGGGCGAGACCATCGCCACCTACTACAGCCACAAGTGCGACCTCGACCGGCCGACGACGGCCGCCGACGGCAGCGAGTCCCTCCGTTCGCTCGATGCCGCCGAAGCCGGGTTTCGAGCCCGGGTCGTGCTCGCCACCCTGGTCGTGTCGGCCTTGTTCTGGGCGACCGGCGCCATGCCGGTGGGAGTGACGGCCCTGTTCGTCGGGCTCGTCATGTACCTCTTCGGCGTGCTCAAGCCGGACGACATCGCCCAGGCCTATGCCAAGGACGCCGTGATCTTCATCTTCGGCGTGCTGGCCTTGTCCAAGGCGATCTCCAAGACGGGCTTCGACCGTCGCATCGGGCTGCTGCTGATGGCCCCGGCCACCAACCTGACGGGTTTTCTGTTCGTGTTTCTGCCGTTGCTCGCCGTGGCCTGCTCCTTCGTTTCCGAGCACGCCCTGATCGCCTTCATGATGCCCCTGTTCATGGTCGTCTACTCGACATCGATCCGGTCGGCGGGGATCCGTCGCGACCCGGCGCTGGTGGTCCTGTTCGTGCTCTCGGCCTGCTTCGTGGCCAACTGCGGGGGGCCGGGATCGCCGGCCGCCGGCGGCCGCAACGCGGTCATGATGGGCATCCTCACCGAGTACGGCGACGCGCCGACCTTCGGCCAGTGGGTCAAGTACGGCTTGCCCTTCGTGCCGGTGGCCGCCCTCTGCATCGCCGCCTACTTCTTCGTGGCCGTCCGGCCCAAGGTCCTGGTCAAGAGCATCAACGTGTCGTCACTGGTCCGACAGGCTTCGAAGAAGATCGGACCCATGACCCCTCATGAGTACGTCACCGCCGCCACCTTGGTGCTGGTGATCACCCTCTGGATCACCGCCGGGGACGCGCTCGGCATGGGCGGACCGGTGCTCCTCGGCCTGATCATCCTCAACGTGTGCCGGGTCGTGCAGTGGCGCGACCTGGCCTCGATTCAGTGGGAGGTGGTCGCCCTCTACGCCTCGGCGTGCGCCATCGGCAAGGGCCTGGCGATGACCGGGGCCGCCCTCTACATGGCAGACACCTTCGTCGCCTGGCTGCCGGATTTCATGCGTTCGGGCGAGGGCCTGGCCATTGCGTCGAGCTTGTTCACGGGCATCGTGACCAACTTCATGAGCGATGGTGCGACCGTGGCCGCCATCGGTCCCATCACCGTACCCATGGCCACGATCTCGGGCACCCACCCGTGGATGGTCGGTCTGGCCACGGCCTTTGCCTCGTCGTTTGCCCACATGCTGATCATCGGCACGCCCAACAACGCCATCGCCTATGCCATGGCCAAGGATCCCATAACCGGCGAGCAGCTGGTGTCGCTGGGCGACTTCTTCAAGCACGGCGCCGCAGTCCTGGTGATTTCGTTCGCGGTGCTGTGGGGGTGGACCTTCTTCGGCTACTGGCGCTGGATCGGGTTCTGAGCGGGAGGTGAGTCATGGACGCGAAGATCAAGCTCCTCATTGTCGACGACGAGCTCAAGCTCCTCAATGCCAGCGCCCGTCGGCTGGAGATGCGGGGCTTCGACGTGACCAGGGCCGCCAACGGCGCCGAGGCGCTCGAGGCCGCCAGCAATCAGAGGTTCGACGTGGCCCTGCTCGAACTCAAGATGCCGGGAGAACGGCCAGCAGGTGCTCGAGGCGCTCAAGCAAGAGCACCGTTTCCTCGAGGTGATCATCCCCTCGAGGCCGAAGGTGCATCGATCCTCGGCGACTGCCTGAGCACGGCGCTGGCGGCGGTCGTCGATCGCATCGCCCGACCCGTGGTGGACGGGGGAGGGGTGGGCTGGCCGCCGCAGTCGGGGAGGAAGCCATGAGAAACGCCAAGAGAATCGACCCCAGGATCACCATCGGGCGGGTGCCGGACAGTGATGACCTGGTGCAGCTCAAGGGTCTCGGCTACCAGACCGTGGTCGACGTCAGGGAGGAGGAGGAGAAGTTCGGGGGTCTGGTGGAGAAGCGAGCGATCGAGCTCGGCCTGGACTACGTCAACATTCCTGTTCGGCGCGAGCTGATCCAGCTGGCAGACGTCGTCCGCTTCTACCGCGTCCTCTACCAGACCGGCCGGGCGCCGATGTACGCGTTCTCACGCTTCGGCAAGAAGCCGCTGGCGTTCGTCCTGCTGTTCGAGGCGGTGGCCAACGGCGACCCACTGTTCCGCATCTTCCACCGCGCGGGCAGGATGGGCATCGACCTGCGTGGCGACCTCGCCCTCCAGTCGTTTCTGGTCGATTTCTACAACTCCGACCGCATCGCCGAGGTGCTGCAGGCGATCCACGAGCTCCGTCCGGACATCCTCAAGGAGCCGCCGGCAGGGGCGGACACTGCAAGCGGGCTGGCCACTGGACCCCTGCCGTGGCCGACCCGGCACGCCGATCGCGAGGATCGGGAGAGGGTCCTGCGGCAGTGTGGGTGCACGGTCTGGCTGACGGGGCTGCCGTCGGCCGGCAAGAGCACGCTCGCCTTCGCCCTCGAGCGCCGGCTGCTCGACTGTGGCTACCTGGCCTACGTCCTCGACTCCGACAACGTGCGCCACGGGCTCAACTCCGACCTCGGCTTCACTGACTGCGACCGGGAGGAGAACATTCGACGCATCAGCGAGATCGCCAAGCTCTTCGCCGATGCCGGGGTGGTCGTGATCTCGAGCTTCATCTCACCCTTCCGCAGGGATCGCGCGCTCGCCCGTGAGCTGCACCGGGCCGCCAACCTGCCCTTCGTCGAGGTCTATCTCGACACGCCGCTTCAGGTCTGTGAGCAGCGCGACCCGCGCCAGCTGTACAAGCGGGCTCGGGAGGGAGAGATCGCGCACTTCACCGGGGTCGATGCCCCATACGAGCCGCCGCCGAAAGCGGAGCTGGTGCTCAAGCCGGGCGAGAGCTCTCCGGAGGCGATCTCCGGCCAGCTCCTGAGCTACCTGCTCAAGCACGGGCACGTGCGGCTGGCGGAGCCGACTGCCGGGGAGCCCCGGCCGCATTGACCCGTCCGGCGCGGGCGCCGGCTTGCGCTGTTCGGACTCTTCACACAGGACGATCACTTTCTGGCAGAATGCGACAGCACGGGAGCGATGGAAAGGAAATGAGCATGCTCGAAAACCAACAACAGCCCAAGAGTCAGAACATCACTCGCACCGCAACCCGGGTCACCCGCGCCGACCGGGAGAAGCTCCTCGGGCAGCGCGGCGTCACGGTGTGGTTCACCGGGCTCTCAGCCTCGGGCAAGTCGACCGTGGCCCAGCTCGTGGACCTGATGCTGGTCGAGCGGGGCCATCACTGCTGCGTCCTCGACGGGGACAACATCCGCCACGGCCTCAACTCCGACCTCGGTTTCAGCCCCGAGGACCGCAACGAGAACATCCGGCGCATCGGCGAGGTGGCCAAGCTGTTCGCCAGCAACGGGATCATCGCCCTGACCGCGTTCATCTCGCCCTACCGCGTCGACCGCGACCGCAACCGCGCTATCCACGAGAAGGGGGACTTCGTCGAGGTCTTCGTCGACTGTCCCCTTGAGGTGTGCGAGACGCGCGACCCGCGCGGCCTGTACGCCAAGGCGCGGGCCGGCAAGATCCCGGAGTTCACCGGAATCTCGGCGCCGTACGAGGCACCCGCCAACCCCGAGATCGTTCTCGACACCGCGCGTGAGAACGAAGAACAGAGCGCCGCCAGGGTGGTGGCCTATCTCGAGGAGCACGGCTACCTGAAGGGGTGAGTGGCGTCGGATCCGTCCCGCGCGCGGCTGAACCGAGGGTGACGACGCGCTGCAGATCACCCGAGATCGCGCGGCGCAGCTGAAGACCGGTGGATGGTCCGAGCCGTGCCTGCCCCTTGAGTCGGGTTCAGCGGCCCTGCGCTCCCGACCGAGCAATCGTGAGTCTTGAAACGCAGAGACGCAGAGAGCGCAACGTACTCACCCAGAACGTGTGGTCTCTGGTCTCTGCGCCCTTGGCACCTTGCCGTTTCAGTCTGACGTTCA
>Ga0316620_10001442_pt1 | contig 10284 bp, 8 predicted proteins | sample OWC_Aug_M1_C1_D5_FD_207651 | JGI IMG/M metagenome (GOLD analysis project Ga0316620, IMG submission 207651) | Wetland soil microbial communities from Old Woman Creek delta, Ohio, United States - OWC_Aug_M1_C1_D5_B | ecosystem: Environmental > Terrestrial > Soil > Wetlands | place: USA: Ohio...
CGCGATGATCGCAGCAAGCAGATCGGAGCGATGGATGACGGGGATGCCGCATGATCTCGCAGCAGCAATGTCGGGATTAGAGTCTTCTATTGCGGTCGAGATGCAGACAACGTTGGTATCCGGACCCACACCGGACCCGTTCTGAGGAACGATGGCACACCCGAGCCCTTCGAGCGATCCCCGGATGGAGGCGGTATCCTCACTTGCCTGGAAACGATCGGAACCGGAAACCGCGATGCCCTGAAAGCGCAGGTACTGCGCGAGCGCGCTCATTCCGCTCCCGAAAATACCGGTAAAATGGACGCTGCGGCATTTGCGTTCGTTGATAACGAGGGCTGGAGGATCGATATAGACGAGCGTGCCTTCCTTGACCGTCTCAAATAGACGAATAATGTCGTGATTGCGCAGGCACACGCACCCGTGCGACAGGGGAGTGCCGATCAGCTCCTCCCGGCCGGTGCCGTGAATATAGATGTAGCGCTCATAGGAATCCACGCCCGCGCCCTTATTGATCCCTTCCTCAAGGCCTTCGAGCCGCAGAATACGGGTCAGGATCAGATTATCTCCGTTCAGGCGGTGGTCCCAGTCCATGCCCGTATCTTCGCGGTCTCTGAAAATGCGGCCTGCCGGCGCGCCGGCTCCGAACTTCTCCTTGATGCGATGGATGCCGAGCGGTGTTTTGAGCGAGTTCTCCCGATTGCCGTTGCCGAAGCGGGAGCTCGAGGCGTCGTATCGCTCGACAATAGTGTCATTGTTGCAGACGAGGAGCGTTTGTGTCTCGATGGACACCACGAGGAAAAGCTCCTGTGGGCCGGTCAGGTACTTCCGCAATTTTTCATAAATACGACGTAGTCGAGCTGTTTCCATAAAAAAACTGATGCTTCCTTCCAGGGTATGGTATTGTTGAGACCAACAGCATAATAACGGCAGCAATGGCGCGTGTCAAGACAACAGATGGCATATTTCCACCAAATGAGGTAATATGAGATCAGAGGATTGGGGAATGATTACGCGTTACCACAAGACCGTTGATTTCGTCGGCCGGGGGAAAGAGAAAAAAACCGCGGCACCGCTACCGGGAGCGGTGCATGACGACACCTGCAGGTGTAAAGAAGCCTCGACCATGACGCCCCGGCAACTGCTCGGGCTCATGTTCAGCGACCTGGCTTTCTGGAAAAAAGCGAAAAAGAAATGATCTTGGGATTTCATCGTACAACGAGATGACGGAGAAAAGGATCAATGGGTGATAAACAAGTTTTTCAAACCCTTACAAGGGAAGATAAGATAACGGTTGTGCTCTACCGTATCGGTATCGTTCTGTCCTCCATCATCTTGAGCTGCTTGGCGTTTCTCCTGACAGTATCATCAAATCCCGGTTCGTCACCCGTCAGCCCGGCTGGAGATATCCTTATCTATGGCCTCTATGCATCCGTCGGCATGAGCGTATTTTTCATTCATTTGTATGTGGGCAAGATCAAAGGATTCCTGAAAAAGCTGTACTTCATCAGCCTTGGTTGTCTTGTCCTGCTCCTCTTCATCGGGAAGGGGTCCGTGCCCGGCGCGCTCGTGCACGAGCCGTACAGCCTGCTGCTCCTGCTGCCGCTTTCCGGGTGTCTGGGATTCGTGACCGCGAAGGAGGCTTTCTGCTTCCAGCTCTTCGAGGGCTATCTCCTTGCCATGCTCATGCCGATCTATCTGCTGCTGGTGTCGAGCAGCATCCTCATGTACGCGGGCGCGTCCTACGGACTGGTCCTGATCGCCGTCATGCTTGTTATCTTCACGCTGCGAAAAGTATCCATGCCCATCGCCTATGATATCGGCGATAAATCCGCCTATCACTAAAACTAGAAATCAAAGGAATATCTTCCAGCCCCTAAGCCTTTTTGATAAAAACGAGAAATCAGTCCTGTCGTATTTCTCTATTTTTTTTCAAGAACCCGCAAGAAGGAAGCCGCAGCCGCGATGTGCGCATGCCATGTTGAGCGGGACTGAAAAAATTAAGATGATGATGAAGAGAAGTTGCCTGTTTGGAGGAGGGGCTGCTTGTTCCGGAAGAAAAAGAATAATCTCCAAAAAGTAGCCAAATCCAAAAGTTCCAATGACCAAAATCGTTCGGAATTTTGTGTTTGGATTCCTGGAGCTTATTTATAATTTAATGCTTGGGGTTTGGAGCTTACGTTCTTGGTTGCGTTAAAATTTTCTAGTTTGAGCGGAATTGTTTCGCGGTGGGCTACGTTCCCGTACCGGTCAGTTCGTTCATGAGAGTTTTGACTGAAATGATTTTGTCGACGCGCGAAGCATTCGTGCCGACCGTGTAGAGCGCCTCTTCCTCGTTCGTATTATATCCGCTGGAGCTCAACAGCCCGTTGCAGATACAAAAGAAGTTCTCATTGCTTTCCTTGGCCGGACAGACGGAATATTTGCCCTCGGAATCCTTCATGAGCACGTAACCCTTGTCGCACTTGGGCTTCCGCAGGCGCTGCAGCGCGGAAACGTACATGGGAGACTGCTTGATCACCCTGAAAGGCAGGCCGCAGGGCGAGCCCGGCCGATGGGCAACGACGATGTCCTCTTCCTTTGCCTGAAGCACGGCCTGTTTGTAGGCTTCGGTAGCGCTGCTTTCCTCGGTGGCGAGAAACCGCGTTCCCATCTGCACGCCGTCGGCGCCCATGCTTATGAATTTGACGATATCGGCATGCGTGTAGATCCCGCCGGCGACAATAACGGGGAAATCGCCGCATTTCATGGCCATCTCCTTTACCGGCGGCAGGAGGTTCTCGAGCCTGTTCGATTCGAGTTCCACCTGGTCGATCCTGAATCCCAGGTGCCCGCCGGCAAGCGGTCCTTCCAGAACAACGGCATCAGGACGGTATCCCAGCTTCTCCCATTTTTTGCAGATGATATCGAGCGCCCGGGCCGACGAAACGATCGGGATCAGGGCCGTGTCCTTCGGCGGCTGAATGGCAGGCAGACCGAGCGGCAGGCCTGCGCCTGAGATGATCGCATCCGCCCCGGCGTCAAGCGCCCCCTTTACCGAATCGCTGTAATCTCTGGCGAGGGCGGCCATGATATTGATGCCGGAGAAGCCGTTTTCTTGTTTCGAGAGAGAGACCTCTTGATACGCCGCTTCGTAGGTGTTTACTTTTTTCCCAATCCTCTTTGAAACAAGACGGTCAAGGCAGGCGCTCGATATGATCCCGAGACCGCCCTCGCGCGCAACCGCTTGCGCAAGGGGATGGAGCGACACCCCGACGCCCATGCCGCCCTGAATGATGGGCACCCTAATTTTCTTTCCTTTGATAACGAGCGACTTCAATGCCGTGAGAGACTTCAAATGGCCCCCTCTAAAATTATAAAACGCAGACCGATGTTAAAAAATGCACTCTGGTTTTCGGCCTGCGCTTCCCAATGAAATCAACGCCTAAAAACACGCAAAATTATACCATAACCCATGAGCTTATACAACCAAAGATTTTACGGTTAAGGCGGGATTAAGCATGTTGGATAAGTCTGATAAATCTATCTCTACGCGATATCGATATACAGAATGATAAAATGCGCCGTTTTTTCAGATAGCTGGGGGATTTCAGCCTTCTCGATGGATATATCTGCGGAGGTTTACCGGCTTCCGGTTTTTTGCTATTGACGTAAAGGCGATTGAGAGTTATCATGCAGGTTGTTTACAGGTGCTCTTATTTCAACAGCCGCAACGGGCCAGCGCCTTTGCGGAGAAGCGATCGTTTCATAACATGTTTTTTTCTTTCTTACTACTAGTCGGATTCATACTCGTGCCGTCCGTTGTCTTTGCCTGGGGTCCCATGACCCATATGTTTCTCGGCAATGAACTTCTGTCGTGCGCGCCGTTGATCCCCGCCGGCATCCTCGCCCTTCTCAAAAAGCATAAGCAGGACTATCTCTACGGCAATCTCATGGCTGACATCATTATCGGCAAGAAGTATCTTCCCGGCGATAAAAGTTCCCACTCATGGGACGTGGGGTTGAAGCTCCTGGACCAGGCCCAATCGTGGCCCGAGCGGGCCTTTGCCTACGGATATCTGGGCCATCTTGCCGCCGATACCGTGGCCCATGAAACACTGACCGATGAAATGGGGAACATGGGGCACACCTGGACCGAGCTGAAAGCCGACAGCCTGATAGACAAGGCTTACTGGCTCCAGACCGTCACGATCAGCAAGGCGGTCCGCAAGCGCAGCGACCTGCTCCTGGAAAACTCTCTTGACCGCTATGTCTTCTCTTTTAAGACCAACCGGCGGATATATAAAAGCATCGTTTTTCTCTCGTTCCTGAACAAGAAGAGAAGGCGCGGGGTGGACCGGATGCTGATCCACGAACTTCACGAAGAGTCCCTGGCGCGCATGGTCGATCTGCTCAAGAACGGCACCGATTCTTCCGTACTGTCCAAAAATCCGCTCTGATGTTTGTTCCGGCAAAGAATGCCGACGCTGCCGACAGCGTCATTCCTCCTTGACAATCCAAGGGAAATACATTATAGATACTCATTATTTACACGATAACCTGCCGTCTCATCCTACGGCCTCCGTCTCTGCCGGAAACGAAACGTTTCGAGAGAACTTCAGCGCGGCCTCGTGATCTCGAGCCGCGGCGATCCTGACCGAAGCCGCTGCAAAGGTGTTTGCCATGCTTTTCAACTCACTCGATTTTTACCTCTTCTTCCCGATCGTAACCACCCTCTATTTTCTGCTCCCCCATGCCTGGCGGTGGTTCCTCCTGCTCGTCGCGAGCTGCTTTTTTTATATGGTCTTCATTCCGAAATATATCCTCATTCTCTTTGTGACCATTACCGTCGACTTCATTGCCGGCAGGCTCATTGAAAAAACCTCACCGGGACGGCTCAGGCGGCTCACTCTCGTGGGCAGCCTCGCGGTCACGATCGCCCTCCTCGGGTTTTTCAAATATTTCAACTTTGCGAACGACAACATCGCGAGCGTCGCCCGTTTTTTTCACTGGAACTACGGCATCGGGAGCCTGAAGATCATCCTTCCTCTCGGCCTCTCGTTCCACACCTTTCAGAGCATGAGCTATGTCATCGAAGTGTACCGGGGGAACCAGAAAGCAGAACACCATTACGGCATCTTTGCGCTGTACGTCATGTTCTATCCCCAGCTCGTTGCGGGACCCATTGAGCGTCCGCAGAATTTACTGCATCAATTCCGCGAACAGCACACCTTCGACTACGAACGGGTGACGGGCGGCCTGAAGCGAATGGCCTTCGGGCTTTTTAAGAAGGTTGTCATTGCCGATCAACTGGCGCTTTTGGTGGATCAGGTCTACAGCCATCCGCACGACTACACCGGCTTCCCGCTCATGTTTGCGACGATCTGCTTTGCGTACCAGATCTACTGCGATTTCTCGGGGTATTCCGACATCGCGCTAGGCGCCGCTCAGGTGATGGGTTTCCGGCTCATGGAAAACTTCGACCGTCCCTACACGGCCCGTTCCATCGCCGAGTTCTGGCGGCGGTGGCACATATCGCTCACCTCGTGGTTCCGGGACTACGTTTATATTCCCCTCGGTGGAAACCGGGTCTCCAAGCCCCGATGGTATATGAACATCCTTGTCACCTTTCTTGTCAGCGGCCTCTGGCACGGCGCGAACTGGACCTTCCTCCTATGGGGCGCGCTCAACGGGATGTATCTCCTGCTGTCGCTCTGGACCGCTCCTTTCCGCGAGGCCGTTGTCCGGGCAACGCGCCTGGACCGGTCCCCCCGCATTCATCGCGTGCTCCAGGTCGGCGCCACCTTTTTGCTGATCTGCTTCGCATGGATCTTTTTCAGGGCCAACAGCATGGACGATGCCATCTACATCATATCCCACCTGTTTGACGGGTTTACGGGCCTGGCACGGAGGGGCCGGTTCGCGTTCAACGGGTTCGTCCTGTTTTTCATCCTGTTCGTGGAATACATTCACCACCTTCACCGGACGAGCGGGACGGCCAATCTTTTCAGCGGGAGGCCCGTTCTGGTCCGCTGGTCCTTGTACTATCTGATGATGACGACCATCGTTATCTTCGGGTCCTATAGTGAACAGCGGTTCATCTATTTTCAGTTTTAGGACGACATGGGATCACTTCTGAAAAAAGGGTGCGTTCTGGCTGCTCTCGTCGTCGCGACGACTCTGGCGATCTTTCTGCTCCCGGTCCCCTACAGCCATCAACTCTCCGCCATTCTGAACAAACTGGACATGGTGAAAGAGGCCGGGCAGGACCGCGTCATTTTTGTCGGGGGGAGCGGCTTGTTCGACGGGCTCGACAGCGGGATGCTGGAGGCGCGCCTTAACAGGCCGGTCGTGAACCTGGGGTTATACGCCGGATTCGGCATCACCGCGCTTCTGCGGGAGATCAGGCCTTTTCTTCGCCCCGGCGACGTCGTCGTGATCGTTCCGGAATACAGCGTGGTCTTCGATTCCCCCGACGAGCAGGCGCGAAAATGGATTTTTGCTTTGGCGCCGGCCAGGAACCTTCCGCTGCTGTATGGAACGGTCCCGGACCCCGTGCGGGCGTTTATCGTCGATCTTGTAAGCCTGGTGCGGTCGAAAGTGCAGGCGCTCCCCAAGGCCGCGCAGGAAGCGTTGCGCGCCCGCGAATGCCGCGTTTTCTTCGGCAGCGGCTATGTCTATTACCGGAAATATTTCACGCGGAACGGTGATTCGCTGCGGACCATGCGGGCCGCGACGTCCCCCGACTTGATAGAACAGAGAGGCGTAGAGCTGTTTTCCGACCCCCGCTACCGGGACCAATCGTTCGATGCCGTGAACGACTTTTGCCGGGACGCGCTGCGGCAGGGGGTGCGGACGTACTTCCTGTTTCCGGCCTACCCCGAGGAAGAGTATCGCCGGCAGCAAGAGGGCATGCGGCGCTATGAGGCAAGGCTCCGGAAGGAACTGGACTGCCGTATTCTCGGCGCACCGGAGGATTTTTTGTATCCGTACGATTTCTTTACCAACACCGTCAATCACCTGAACGGCGAAGGCAAGCGGGTAAGGACCGAAAAGGTCATCACGCTCCTGCAGAAACCGCTGGCCCTGTCTCGTCAAACGCATGAATGAACGCCAGCCAGCGCGCTTGTGTTCCCGTAAGCTCTCGCACGTGAGCTCCGGTACTATAGAGGCATAATAAAACTCGCAGGACAGGAGGCCTTTTATGGATACGAATGTCGTGACTGTGGCAATCCCCGAAGGATGCAACTTCATCCTCGGCCAGACCCACTTCATCAAGACCGCCGAGGACCTTTACGAAATCATCGCCACGACGGTGCCGCAGGCAAAGTTCGGCGTCGCGTTCACCGAGGCGTCCGGCCCCTGTCTCATACGTACCGAGGGAAATGACGCCGGCCTCATCTCCGCCTGCGTCAAGACCCTCGACGCGATCGGCGCTGGTCACGTTTTCTGCGTCTTCCTGAAAGAAGCCTTCCCCATCAACATTCTTACCCAGATCAAGAACTGCCCCGAGGTATGCCGCATCTTCTGCGCAACGGCAAACCCTCTCGAAGTCGTCGTCGCGTCAACAGCCCAAGGAAAAGGGGTCCTCGGCGTGATCGACGGCTTTCCGCCCCAGGGTGTCGAGACGACGGCGGACAAGGCGAAGCGAAAAGACTTCCTCAGGAAGATCGGTTACAAGCTGTGATATCGACAGCGGTACAAACGCTTTGCATTCTGAAGTGAGCGCATTCCCCGCGGATGCCTGTACGAACCTGCATTTGCGGGGGATCTCAATTCTACAACCATAACCACAGAGATCGATATTCTGAGCCGGGCGGCAAGCTTCTACCCGGGATGTCCTCACGTTAGCTTTCCGCAAGTCTTGTCCCCGGGACAAAAAGAATATTGCATATTTTCTGAAAAAGCTGTAAACTCACACTTACGCGTACAATCCAAATAAATAATAATAGTGTGCAGGGTTTCACGCGTAAGAGCGATCGTAAACAAAATCTGCACGAACAAGGAGCTTGATTATGAAACGGTTTTTGACAATATTCACAGTATCTCTTGTCGCTGCACTCTTCTGCACCGGGGTCTTCGCTTCGCCGAAGGCCGATAAGGCCATACCGGGAAAGCAGGTTCCTTCGGCCAAGTCCGAGGCAAAAGCGGAGCAGGTGCTGTCAGGCAAGGTGGTAGAGACGATGAACGCCGGCGGATATACGTATGTCTGTCTGGAAAAGAGAGGGAAGAAAATATGGGTTGCCGTTCCCGAGATGAAGGTGACCGTAGGGCAGAAGATAGGGTTCCAGCCAGGCATGGAGATGGTAAACTTTACGAGCAAAACGCTGAACAGAACTTTTGACCGAATCATCTTCTCGACCGGCCCGCTTGCCAAAGCCGGTGTGGAAAAAGCGGAACCTGCAAAGCAAGGCGCCGGTAAAGCAGACTCACGGCCCTCCGGTGAAAAGATCAGCGTAAAAAAAGCCGCCGGGCCTGATGCCTACACGGTCTCCGAGATTTTTACACAAAAAGCGTCGCTGAATAATAAGTCGGTTGTTCTCCGGGGAAAAGTTGTGAAGGTTTCCTCGGGGATCATGGACAAGAACTGGATGCATCTGCAGGACGGGACCGGCGATGCCGGGAAAGGCACCCACGATCTCGTAGTGACTTCCCAGGACTCTGCGGCGGTCGGGGATGTCGTGACGGTCAAAGGCACCATTTATGTGAACAAAGATTTCGGCGCAGGGTACAAGTACGAAGTGATCATGGAAGAAGCGAGCATCCAGCGCTGATCCGAAACGTTTACGATGATGGCTCGACGAGCCCCGCGCTCCTGCGCGGGGCTTTTCATTTTGCAGTTGCCTCTTTACTTTTATTTTTTTATCGGGCATAATAATCCACCATTTCCCCCGTTGAAAGCCAATTGATAATATCCTGAGGAGGATTTCCATGGCATCAGTGAACAGACTGCCCCGGTCGCCCTGGAGGGCGATGATCGAAAGCGCGTTTTACGCAAATTCGGTCCGAAAGACCAGCATGGCCGAGCTCTATAAGCTTGCGATCAAACAACCCGAGGTGATGGCGACGTCCCATCCCTTTTATAAACCGGCGCAGTACGGCCTGCCGAAAGACGCCAAGGTGCTGATCTCGAACGACGGCGGCATCGTGGGCCGCACGGCCCGCGCGCGCAGGCTCGTGCGCGAGATGGGCAAGGAGCGCGACAAATATCTTCGCATTCTCGGCGAGGTCACCTACCAGATCACCAAGAAGGAGAGCCTCTGGCTTGAAGGCATCATCGGCCTGCACAAGGACTTCATGGTGAAGGCCCATATCCTGAGCCCGGCCACGGATGCGAAGAACCTGCTCGACTGGGGCTGCAATTTCACCCCCTGGATGAAGCCCTGGAGCGAGCAGTACAAAAAATCGAAGAAGCTTGACGAGCCGGATATCCTGGTGATCGCCGACCCTGAATGGTCAGACCCCGAGTTCCCGAATGGGCTCGTCATCATCGACGAGGAGGAGAACTGCATCGCGATCCTCGGGCTCCGCTATTTTGGCGAGCGCAAGAAGGGCACGCTTACCCTGGCCTGGACCATCGGCGTGCGGCTCAACATGGTTGCCTGTCATGGCGGCATCAAGACCATCGGCAATTATCCGCCCGTTGCCGTGTTCGGCCTCTCCGGTTCCGGCAAGTCGTCGCTCACGAACAGTCTTGATCACGGCGGAACGCTTAAGAAGAGCGAAAAGGTCACGGTGATTCACGACGACGCGTTCCTGATCGGCCTGGACGAGAACCTCACGATCGCGCTCGAGCCGAGCCTGTTCGATAAGACCGATGCCGTCGAGTTCCGCGATCCCATCATCAAGTATTTCTACTCCGCCCAGAACGTGGCGGTGACGGACCTGGGGAATGGCAGGAAAGAGATCGTTGCCCAGGACATCAGGAACGACAACGGCAGGTGCATCAAGTCCCGCGACATGTTCGACATCGCCGACTCCTGCGCCCGGCCCGGACAGCTTATCTGGCTCCAGAAGGACCAGTCCCTTCCGCCGGTGATGAAGGTCTCCGATAAGGGTCTGGCCGTGGCCATGGGCGCGTCGCTCTGCACCCTGCGCGCCAAGGGCGTTGAAAATGTGCCGAAGGAGGAACTGGCCAAGCTCGTGATCGAGCCCTTTGCCAATCCCTTCCGCGTGCACAAGCTCATGGAGGACTGCCGCCAGTTCCTGAAGCTCTTCAAACTCGGCACCGAGTGCTACATCATGAACACGGGACACTTCGGCTTGCCCGGCGATGAGGTAAAAGTGCCCAAAGAGATATCGCTCGCC
>Ga0316620_10001443_pt1 | contig 10283 bp, 4 predicted proteins | sample OWC_Aug_M1_C1_D5_FD_207651 | JGI IMG/M metagenome (GOLD analysis project Ga0316620, IMG submission 207651) | Wetland soil microbial communities from Old Woman Creek delta, Ohio, United States - OWC_Aug_M1_C1_D5_B | ecosystem: Environmental > Terrestrial > Soil > Wetlands | place: USA: Ohio...
TTGTCACGAACAGTCCACCTGTGGCAGACGCGGGTGATGACCAGAGCGTGTACCGAAACTCGATGGTCATGCTCGACGGTTCAGCCACATACGATCCGGAGGGTGACCCAATCACATACCTGTGGATTCAGATAGCGGGGCTGCCGATGCCTATCATAGGGAGCAATGCATCCACCGCATTGACATATGCTTATCAGTCGGGATTCTACGCATTCCTCCTGACGGTGTATGATGATCGTGGCGGAATCTCCACGGATGTCACGAATGTGACTGTGACCAATCGATCTCCCAGTGCCGATGCCGGACTAGACGTCAGCGTCGCCAAAAGGACACTTGTAGTTCTCGATGGTTCCAGTTCTTCGGATCCGGATTCCGATCAAATCTCCTACAGCTGGATTCAGTCCGGCGGCATTGCGGTGACGCTCTACGGTAGCGACACGTCGAATCCCATTTTCCTGCCGCTGACGGCAGGGCTACGCACCTTCCAATTGACTGTCGCCGACGGAGATGGTGGCATCGACAGCGACTCCGTCGAAGTGAACGTCACCAACATCAATCCGGTCGCTGATGCCGGTCCTGACATCAATGTCAAGAAGAATACCCTGGTGACGCTGAACGGAGCATCGTCCGGCGACCCGGATGGAGATGCCCTCTCGTTCCTCTGGACGCAGACCAGCGGACCTGCGGTGTCAATCGCCGGCGCGAACTCGGCGGTGGCGACTATCACTCCGACATCCCCCGGCATCTACACCTTCAATCTGACGGTGGACGACGGCAGCGGGGGCACGGATGCAGACTCCGTCCAAGTGACTGTCACCGATACAGCCCCGATGGCGAACGCCGGCCCAGACGTGACCGTGAGGAAGCGGATCATTGTGATTCTCGACGGCTCCGGCTCGTACGACCTGAATGGCGATTCGCTCGTTTATCTCTGGACGCAGATGAGCGGTCCTAGCGTGACGCTCAACGGCGCCAACACTCCGAACCCGACATTCACTCCCACCCGATCAGACCTGTATCAATTCAGGCTCAATGTCACTGATGTCGATGGCGTGGTAAGCTCAGATTCCGTCATGGTCAACGTCACCAACTCGAATCCCAGAGCATACGCCGGCATAGACGCGACCGCACAGAAGAAGACGATCGTGACGTTGGACGGCCAAGGGTCCTCCGATCCAGACGCTGACCCGTTGACCTTCGCGTGGACGCAGTTGGCGGGGCCGAATGTCATCGTAGTGGCTCCTGACGAATCTGTGGCGACCTTCACCCCGCTCGTCTCCGGCACATATTCATTTGAGCTATCCGTCGGTGACGGCGATGGCGGGATTTCCGTGGACACCGTGCAGATAACCGCCATAAACTCCGAGCCTGTAGCCAATGCCGGTCCTGACAAGGTCGCAAGGAAGAACACGCAGGTCAGTCTGAACGGTGGCGGCTCGATAGACGCGGACGAGGACGTGCTCGGATATGTCTGGACGCACACGGGCGGGCCGACGGTTTCTCTCACGGGGCAAGACACGGCGACACCCAGCTTCACGCCAACATCAGTCGGCATCTACACCTACAGGCTGGCCGTCGATGACGGGGATGGCGGGACCGATACCGACACTGTGACTGTGGTGGTCTACGGGATGGCGCCGACCGCCAGACTGACTGCGAGCGTCCCCTCGGCGCACGCGGGCTCGTCAATCAACTTCGACGCGAGCCTATCGACCGATTCCGATGGTTCCATTGAGACGTTCCACTACGAGTTCGGTGACGGAGTCAATGAGAGCACGAGCTCGCCATCGACCTCACACACCTATTACGAACCTGGCATGTACACCGTGATCCTGACAGCCGTAGACGATGATGGGAACACAAGCGCGGCCAAGTTGACCGTGAGGATCCTTGTTCCCGACCATAACTTCCTCGAAGACACGTGGTGGCTTATCGCCATCATAGTGATATTGGCGGCAAATGTCATCTATTTCGCGCTTGAGTGGCGGCGATGGAGAGGAAGGGCAACAAAGGTCGAGTAGACGAAGACGAGAGGTCGCTCCCGAGCGGGGGACAGACAAACGTCGGCCGAAAATGAGAAGTCAAGAAGGCTACTTCGTTTGGCGGCAATGCATAAATAGCTGGGTAACCATTCTATCTTCTGGGTGATTGAAGTGAAGGGGGATTATCACGTAGTTTCGATGTTGTGCATGTTGTTGGTCTTGTCGCTATCTTTCGGAATGATAGGACCCGCGGGACCGCCCACACCGATTGTCAGCGAGGCCGACCTGCGTTTCGGCTCTCCAAGCCTACAAATGGATCCGCCTGGTAACCCATATTGGAAAGATACCTTGATCCTGAAAGCAAGAATCTCGATGATTGCGACACAGGTCTGGACAAAACGCGGTGTCGTGCTGGACAAGGGCGGTTCAGACCCGCACGAGAGTCAGCAAGTATCCTCACCCAGTGTCCTGTTCGAAGCGGGCCAATACAGGATGTGGTACTCAGGCACCGATGGTTCAAGCCTCTCGTGGATCTTGCACGCCACGTCCGCTGATGGGGTGACTTGGACGAAGCATGGCACCGTATTCAGCCCCGGACTGGCCGGAGAGGAGGAACAGGTGAATCACCAGTACGTCTTGAAAGACGGCTCGGTGTACAAGATGTGGTACAGCGGCTATGACGGCCACAACTACAGGATATTCCTGGCAACCTCGCTCGACGGACTCGCATGGACCAGACAGGGGATGGTCATGAATCTCGGTTCTCCGGGTTCGCCGGACGACTTTTATGTCTATGACCCCTTCGTCATCAAGGAGGGGACTCTCTACAGGATGTGGTATAGCGGGAATGATGGAGTCAACAACAGGATTATGTATACCGAGTCAACTGATGGCATCAGCTGGGGCGCCCGCACCGTCTCATTGGACCTCGGGCCGGCGGGCTCTCTGGAAGATTGGCATGTTGACTACCCATATGTCCTCGTCGAGGGGGGAGGGTATCATTTATGGTACACGGGGAATGACTCAATCAAGGACCGCGTCTTCTATGCGGTGTCATCCGACGGTCGGGCCTGGACTCGAGTCGGCAAGGTCATGGACGTCAGTCCCTTCGGATCGAGCGATGACTGGAACGTAATCGCGCCATTCATCATACACCTGCCCGGGAAGTCTTGCCAAATGTGGTACGCGGGCAGGGGTGGAGCTGGGAACCTGAAGATACACTACGCGACGATGAATCCGATTGCCATACCGATCCAGACAGATGTAGGATTCTACTTAGATAACATCGCACCGGCGGACTTGATCGGTCTAGATACAATTCTGGTCAATGATACTGCGACTGTGGAGGCGCAGGTGTCATGGACGGCCGGACCTCGAGGATCCCATAGGCTGTTCGCGGTCATTGATCCTTCGGGCAACGTCACGGAAACGAATGAGACAAACAACATCGCGTTCATGGACTTCGTCGTTCTCAATCATCCTCCGGTCCCAGATGCAGGCGGTCCTTATTTCGCTCCTGAGGGAGGGCAGGTCATCTTTGATGCCAGCGGGTCTCATGACCTCGACAACGATACGCTCTTGTATCGTTGGGACTTCGCAAACGACGGAATACCGGACACCCCGTGGCTCTCCAATACGAGCTACGCTCATATCTACGGGGACGATTTCGTGGGACAGGTCACCCTATACGTGAATGACGGCTTCGATGTCCGCATGGACACGACAGATGTGACGATTTCGAACGTCCTGCCGTCAGGGAGTCTCGACATAGTATCGGCCCAGCGTGAAGGATCGGTGATTGTCTTCACGGCGCGTGTCACCGATCCAGGCAGCGACGATCTCTTCCTGGCATGGACGTGGGGCTACGGAGCGCCGGACGAGTATTCGACCTACTACAACAACGGCGTGAGTCCCGATCCGTACCCGAGCCCCGACGTCAACCCGAGGGACATCACCGACACGAAGAATCACATCTACGGCGACAACGGGGCGTTCGTCGTGACTGTCTTCGTCCGCGACGACGACAGCGGCGGTCAGGGGATCACCCTGCAGATAACCGCCACTCCGGACAACCTCCCGCCATCGGTGCAGATCGGCGGCAATACGACAATCGACGAAGGACAGTCGGTGAGCCTCACCGCCACCGCCACGGACCCGGGCAGCGACGACCTCACGTTCTCTTGGTCGTTCGAGCTCGGTCCGTCGATGGACAACGTCTACTACAACGACGGGATCGGACCGGACCCGGCGAACAGCCCCGGCGGAACGTACCCGTTCACCGCCACGGACACCGCCACGCACGTCTACGGGGATGACGGAGCCTACACGGTGAATCTGACCGTGACAGACGACGATGGCGGTTCTGTCACTTCATCGGTGCAGGTCATCGTGACGAACCTCCCGCCATCGATCACCCCGTTCGGGCCGTTCGAGCTGAACGAGGCGGACCCCCTGTCGATCACCGCCAGCGCGGTCGACCCGGGCAGCGACGACCTCACGTTCACTTGGACGTTCGACTACGGACCGACTTTCCAGAACATCCACTACAACGACGGGATCGGTCCTGACCCGGTGAAGAGCCCCGACGGCGTGTTCCCGTTCAATGCCAGCGACATGGTCTCACACATCTACGGCGACGACGGCGCGTTCGCGATCACGCTGACGGTCACCGACGACGATGGGGGTATGGCGGCGCACCAGACAGCCGTCACGGTCCTCAATGTCCCGCCAACGATAGTTGATGCGGAGGCATTCATGCTGGCGGACATCACGCTGAGGGTGGCGGGAGAGAAGTGGCACGACGTCATCCTGAAGCTGTACGTCGATGGCAACGAGACAGGGTACGCGCAGGTCGTCAGGTACCCCGGCAGCCCGGACGACCAGTCGGCGACGTTGCACGATGTGGAGGTGAGCCTGAGCAGGACGTTCTCCATGATCGCGTACTACACGCCCGACGACGACCCGATCAACGGCCAGCCGAACGGGGCGAACCCCGCGTGGATCACCATCGGCTGGGAGAATGGCATAGAGACCAGGCTGCACCACACCTTCAACGTCCAGCATCCGGACACGTGGGTATGGACCGTGGATAACCTCCATGTCTACGCAGTGAATCAGATCATACACCTGCGGGCGACAACCACGGACCCGGGAAGCGACGACCTCACTTTCACCTGGGATTCAGGGGACGGGAGGACCTTGACATCGATCTACTACAACGATGGCGTTGGCCCGGATCCGTACCCGAGCCCGGAGGTGAACCCGATGACCGTCACGGACGAACAGTCATTGGTCTACGACCTGGCGGGGTCGTACACGATCACCCTTGCTGTGACACTCGACGATGGCGGTTCGGTTGTAACCTCACTAACGATAACCGTTGGTTGAGCCATCTGCATCGGTCACTCGCGTCAGAGTGATACAGGGCGGACACTGCCAGGACTCGTTCACCGCAACGGCTAAATGCCCAGAGGTTGATGGAGTGCCAAGGATGCGGGAATGCGCGTGAATCGAACGGGCATGCTTGCGGTCTGCATCGCGATGTTCGCTCTCTTCGTAGCGATTCCATTTCCTTCAGAAGCCCTTCCTAATCCGATTATCAGCCTCGTCGACCTGCACTTCGTCGCACCCGGCATGCAGACGGTGCCGGTCGGCAGCGCGAATGAGGGGGACACCGTCCGCATCACCTCGTTTGTCGGCGCGGACGGCTCGCAGTCCTGGACAAAGCTCGGTGTCGTGGTCGATAACGGTGCGCCTGGGGATCCAGACAGCTGGGAACTCAACTTCCCGTCAGTAATCTATGATGGCGGGATGTACAAGATGTGGTACTCGGCCACGGAGGGCGTCTATCCCCATGGGACGATACTCTATGCCACATCCAACGACGGGATCTCATGGACTAAATATGGGACGGTCTTGGATTACGGCCCGCCGGGTGAGACTCAGAACGTGCACACACCCGCGGTCATCAAGGATGGGTCGCTTTTCAGGATGTGGTACAGCGCCTATGATGGTGTCAACTACAGGATATTCCAGGCGACGTCACCCGATGGTCTGACTTGGACGAGGTATGGGCTGGCGATCGACCTCGGCCCCACGGGGTCATACGATGATTTCTACACGTGGGCCCCCTTCGCCTTGAAGGATGGCGGGGTCTACAAGATGTGGTACTCGGCGAGCGATGGCTCTCAGTGGCGCATTCTCCTCGCGACATCCACAGACGGGCTTGTCTGGACGAAGCAAGGTCTCGCGTTGGATGTTGGCCAGGTCGGTTCGCTCGATCGAGTCGGCGTCCTGAGGCCTTCGATAATTTACGAGGGCGGGGGCTACCACATGTGGTACACCGGGACAGACGGGGTCAATTATCGCATCTTCTATGCCACGTCGCCTGATTCCCTCGTTTGGATCCGTCGGGGAATGGTGATCGACGTCGGCTCCATCGGTTCGACCGAGGCGAAATATGTGAACTCCGCCTGCGTACTCCACATGATGGGGATGCCCTACCAGATGTGGTACACAGGGCGTGGCGCCGACTTCGTCTACGACAAGATACACTACGCGGAGCTGACCCCGCTGTTCCAGCCGATGAACGTCTGGGTCGGGTTCTACTTGGACTTCATCTCCCCCGCAAGCCTATTGGGCTCCGATATGACGCAGGTTGCCACCGCCTCGCCGGGAACGGCCTGGATCGACTGGATCGCGTCGCCCTCGGGGACGCATCGGATATACGCGGTCATAGACATTCTGAACATGTATAAGGAGAAGGACAAGGCCAACAACACGATGTACATCGACTTCTTCGTCATACCGCCCCCGTACATCGACTACATCCCATATCTGCCGGAACCTTTTGGACCGGTCAAAATTGGACTGTCATTGCCCCTGCCTCTGTCCGTCTCTGTCTTCAATCAAGGCACGCTGGGCGCGAGCGTGATCACGAAGGCTAAATTCCTCAACGAGACGTCTGCGCAACTCGCGGAGTTCGACGTGCCGCCCCTGGGTCCGACCACGGTCTCGTCGCGTTTCGTTCTGGACTGGATTTCGCCCGCCTACCCTTGCACACGGAACATATCCGTGGTCGTGGACAGCGACGACGAAGTCGCCGAAGGGAACGAGACGAACAATGTCTACACGTGGGCCATCGAGGTTGTGCCCGGTCCTCTGACATCTCTGGTGATAACGCCGCCAAGATACGATTCCGCCAAGACCTATGTGAGGTCGTTCTCCCCTCTGGACTTCGCCGTGCAGGACATTGGCGGCTCGGGCGTGCGGAACACAACCTACAGGATCGATGGCGGTTCCTGGATCAACTATACTCTCAGGGGACGATTCACGCTATCAGGAGAGGGTGAGCACATCCTCGAATGGCGGTCCCTGGACTTCGCAGGAAACCTCGAATCCACCTCATCGATATTGCTTTCGGTCGACGACACCCCGCCCGAGACGACGATATCGCCATCGGCGGGTCCGTTCGCCCCCGAATCCCTGTTCACCCTCGACGCAACGGACGGCGGTTCAGGAGTCGCCCGCACCGAATACATGATCGATTCGACTTTCTGGATAGTCTACGACGCGCCATTCACCCCGCCAGTTGGGCATCACACAATCTGGTACAGGTCGGTCGACAACATCGGAAACGTCGAGAACGAGAAGAGCCTCGAGGTCAAGATCGGGACGGAGCCGCCTGGAATAAACGTGGAGATGAATTACAAGCCGATAGTCGCGAGCGTATTCACTCTGACATTGATCGTCGTCGGCGTCCTCTCCTCGAAACGGAGGCCCTGGAAGGGGGAACGCAGCAAGAAGGCAGTCATGAAGGCATTCGCCGCCACCTCTCTCCCCTTCTGGTCGGCAGAGCTGGTCACCGGTCTGCTCTCACTCGCGACCGGCATCCTGAGCATCCCGCCGATCCTCGGCATAGGCACGGCCGTTGATTCATCGATCCTTCTCTCGGGGATTGCCGTTTCGATCGTCTGGGCCATGAAGGCGAAGCCGGCAGCAGGCGGACCTTCCGGTAGAAATCTGTAGCCCCGTCCGCAGTCGATTCGGCATGTCGCTGAGACCGGTCTCGCAAGGTATATATGCTAGAGTCGGGCTTCAAAATCCAAAGGTGCTCCATTGGCAGATGCGAAGGTCAAGTGCCGAGTTTGCGGCGCGGAGAACCCGCCAGAACTGGAGTTCTGCGAGTCTTGCGGGGTGAAACTTGAAGCGGCGCAGACCAAGGGAGATACCGACGTCGACAAGCTTCTCGAAGAACTCATCGAGTCACCAAGCGAGGCGAAATCCGCACCTTCAGAAGAGAAGGAGAGCGTGGATGTTGAGAAGGAGCTGGTCGACGAGCTCCTCGACTCTCTGTTGATCGAGGAGCAGGCCGCCCCGGCCGAGGAGTTCGAGTGCCCGCTCTGCGGCACGCCGCTGCCGATCCACGCCGAGGTCTGCACGCACTGTGGCGCCAGGTTCGCAAAGGTCGAGGCCGAGGAGGCCAAAGCCGGGGAACCTGCGGTGGCAGCGAAGGCGGCGCCTGCCGAAGTGGCCGTTCTCGAGGTCGAGGAGGAAGCTGAGGCGCCTGTCGCAGTCTCGGTCACAGAGGAGGACGTCTCGAAGATCAAGGTCGGCCACGGTCGCCTGATAGACTTCGACGTCGCCGGAACCGTGGTCGCCCTGATCCTGATATTTGCCCTCGGCAGGATGTACGATTCTTCAGCCATCGGCGCGAATCCGCTTCTGTTGATCATCTTCATCGTCGTGGCGATCGTCGGCATGCTGGTCGGCATGATGCTGCTCCGCAGGAGCACCTCGGCGATCGTCCAGGGAGACAAGCTCGTCAAAGAAGGCAGCTACCAGGATGCCATCTACTACTATGACAGGGCGATTCGCATGGGCTCGAAGCCCGCCATCGCTTGGTCCAGCAAGGGCGTCGCGCTCAAGCGGATGGGCAAGCTTGAGGAGGCGCTCCACTGCCAGAACGCCGCACTGAAGCTCGACCCCGAGAACGAGATCGCATGGTGCAACAAGGGCGACATCTACTTCAAGTCGGGCGACCCTGAGAAGGCGATCGAGTGCTACGACAAGGCGATCAAGCTCAAGCCCAAGTACGCGATAGCGTGGAACAACAAGGGCGCCGCCCTCGCGGTATCCAAGAAGTTCAGCGAGGCCAAGGAGTGCCAGGACAAGGCCGTCCAGCTCAGGCCCAGGTACGTCGCAGCCTGGCTCAACCGCGGTGAGGTGCTCGCAAGGCTGGGCATGAGGGACGAGGCGCAGAAGTGCCTCGACAGGGCGAAGGCGCTGGGCGCCTGACCTGCCCACGTTTAGCTACGCTGTCCTTTGAAGCCTAGCGCCACGATATAGACCTCAGCGCTGCCTTTTGATGTCGCTGGAGGCGATGTCGCCTTCGTCCTCTGGAATCTGGAGGAGACCTGCGAAAGGAACGGCTCGAAGTCCTCGCCCCTGAATGCTTTCGTGACGAAGTTGCCGCCATCCCTGAGGCACGCGCATGCGACGTCGAACGCTATCTGCGCGAGTTCCGTGGCCCTCGCTTGGTCGTAGGACTTGTTGCCTGATAGTCGCGGGGCCATATCGGAGATCACGACATCGACCGCCCCGACGCTCGACACGAGTTCGCTGAGGAATTGCACATCCCTGAGGTCGCCGTGGAAGAACTTGACGCCGTCGATCGGGGTCATCCCGACGAGGTCAACCGCGAAGACCGAACCCCCATCGCCTACGGCGCCCTTGGCGACCTGCGACCAGCCGCCAGGCGACGAGCCGAGGTCGAGCACCGCCCAGCCCTCCTCCATCACTCCGAACTTCTCCTGGAGCTGGATCAGTTTGAAGGCAGACCGGCTCCTGAAATGATCGCGCTTCGCGGCACGGTAGTACTTGTCCCTCTTCCTCCGCTTGACCCACGCCTTGCCCATGGGGGGTGGAACCGCCTTCCCCGACTTGTATCCTTCTATTCGGCGGCCCCCGCCACGGTGCTGCGAGATTATATACCGCGAACCCGATTCGTCTCGCATATCCCTCGATTCACGGGAGGGGAGACCATCAGAGAGAATGTCATCGAAGCGGAGCCTGCAGCAGAACGTCTCGAGAGAAGCGCGACCGTCCGCATGAGGCGGGACAGGACGATCATCCTGTTCTCGCTAGTGGCCCTCGGCGTCATCATGTCTCAATTTGCGACGTCGGCCCTCGCGGAGACGGCAGGGCAGCTGTACGACGAGTGCCCGTGCTGGGTCAAGGCCTCGTCAGATCCGAAGCTGACCGTGTCAATGAGGCTGGACAACAACTCTCTCGGGAGCGACT
>Ga0316620_10001444_pt1 | contig 10281 bp, 11 predicted proteins | sample OWC_Aug_M1_C1_D5_FD_207651 | JGI IMG/M metagenome (GOLD analysis project Ga0316620, IMG submission 207651) | Wetland soil microbial communities from Old Woman Creek delta, Ohio, United States - OWC_Aug_M1_C1_D5_B | ecosystem: Environmental > Terrestrial > Soil > Wetlands | place: USA: Ohio...
CTCCGTGTCGCTGCGCGTGCGGAAGACGGTGCCCCTGGCTTCCAGTTCGCGCCTGAGTTCCGGGAAATTGTATACCTCGCCGTTGTACGTGATCCAGCTGTTTCGCGAATGAGAGGGCAGGGGCTGATGGCCGGTTGAGAGATCGATGATGCTCAGGCGGCGAGCGGCCAAGGCCGCGGGCCCCTCTTGATAAAACCCCTCGTCGTCCGGACCGCGATGAATGATGCGGGCACTCATCGTTTTCAGGGTCTGCGGTCCGGCCTCCTTTTCATATTCGACATAGCCGCAGATGCCGCACATTCAATAGCCCAGTTCAATGCGCGTGCGAATGCCCAGCAAGCGGCGGTCTTCGTTGCCGCGCTCCTGGAAGAAAGGCGTATATTCTTTCTCGCTCTTGATTTTTACGTGGTAAATGTAGCCGCGATCGACCTTGAGACCGGCGATTTTCTTAAAGGGAATGATCACTTTTTCATTGGCCCGCAAGCGGATGTCCGCTCTCTTTTGTTCGATCTGGAAGGTGACGCGGTTGGCCAGCGGGATGTTGGCGAACTCCACGATGAATTCGCGGACGCGTTTGGGCGCGACAAGGAAAAACTCCAGTTCGTTTCGGCCATAGGTCCAGATTTCGTTGTTCTCGATGGGATTGAAATTGTCGTTGATGAGATAGAGCCAATAGCGGCTCTCGCCGCTGACGATCGGCCGATCGTAGGCGCGGGGATTCACGTTGCTCGGCAGCGTTTTGAATTGGGTTTTTTCCGCCGGAAAAAGCTTGATCGGGAAAGCCTTGGCTGCCGTTCCGGGATAGGCCGAATGTTCCAGGGTATCCATGATCATGGGGGACAGGAATATCGCTGCGGCCAAGATCGGGACGGCCGGGAATCTGAATGAACGGTTTTTCAAGCCCATATAAAAAAATAGGGGATAAAGGTTCAGGAAATAGCGGTTGCCGAGAGAGCCGGCGCCGCCAAAATAGTTTTCCGGATCAAGGATAATAAGGGTGGCCACGGACCAAAAGATGGCCACGCCGATGAACCAGTCTTCCGCCTCCTTTTTTTGAATGCAGAAAAGTGCCAATAAAAACACGGCGGGAAAGAAATAGATGAATATGCCGGTAAAGCGGCCGAAAAAGAAATAAAACAAGTTAAGAATTGCGATTTCCGGAGTGAGATAGAAGCGCTGCCAATAGGTGTCGGCGGTCATCGAGAATCCGGATTCGAATGAATAGCCGGGTTTTTCATAGGGGAATTCATAGTAGAAGGAGCGGCGTTCCCCGCCCATGAAATTGGCTTGACCCGTTTGGGAGTAGTAGAAATAAACGGCAGCCGAAAGCAGGCAGAGAGTGATCAGGGAAAGGATCAGGAAGCGTTTCCACTGCTTCCGGTAGAGCAGGATGAGCATGACCACGCCGGCGGTCACGACGTTGGTCGGTTTGGAAAAGATGGCCGCGGCCCAGAAAAAACCGGACAAATAAAAAAGGCGCCCTTGTTTGAAGGGATAAAAGAAAAAGAAAAGGGCCATGAAAACAGTAAAAAAATTGAATAGATCCGCCGTCATCCACCAGATATACATCCAGGCGATCGACCCACCGATAAACATCAGGGCAAATGAGAAACTATTGCCCGGCGGGTGATAGCGCTTGAGCAGCAGATAGGAGAGAACAATGGTCAGGAAAACCATCAGCCCGTTGAAGAGAAGCAGGCCATGAATGCGAAACAGCCAGAAAAACGGGGCGGCAAAGAGCGGGTAGGCGAATGACTTGGCGTAGAAGAGGCCCCCGTCCTTGCCCTTTTTCAAGAAGAGTCCCTGTGGACCGACCCAAAATTGCTCCCGGATCCGTTGGATATCCTCGCGGGTGTAGCGGATGTCCTGGTCGTAGACCAAGCTTTGGATGATTGAGAAATAGCTCGATTCGTCAGAGATGAAGCCGCCGCGTTGGCGGCGGACTACATTTGTGGAAAAGGAGAAGAAGATGACGAATAGCAGAAGGAAGATAAAAAAAAATCGCCGGGCTTTGGGAGCCACGAAGACTCAAAAGAAACGACTATTTAAAGCTTTTTACAGCCTCGTCGATGTTGTCAAAGGTTTCGAAGACGGTGATCAACTTGGTGATCGACATCAGATCGCGCACTTTGCTGGAAAGATTGACAATCTTGACCGCCCCACCCTCCTTTTTCAACGTGGTATAGGAACGGACCACTTCGCCCAATCCGGTGGAGTCGAGATAGGGAACTTCGGCGAAGTTGAGGAGTAGCTGAGTCTCTTTTTGCTGGATGGCGCCGTTTATGGCCTGACGAAGTTCGTCGATGCCCTCGCCGATCAGTATTTTCCCTTTCAGATCGAGGATGGTGACGCTGCCTTTTTTCCTCTTTTCAATTTTCATCTTTCTTCTCCTTCTTTTAATTGCAAGAGATATCTATAGCACATTAAATTTTTTTTTTCAACCGCCATCAGAACATCGCCTTGAATATTTTCACTGTTTTAACGGCTTGGGCGACGTCGTGCACCCGCAGCATGGAGGCGCCGTTGCTCATGGCCAGGATATGGGCCGCAGTCGTCTCCGCATCCCGTTGGGCGGGGATTTTTTCACCGCTGATGGCTCCCAGAAATGATTTTCGAGAAATCCCGGCCATCAGCGGCAGTTCGAATTCAGCAAATGCCCGGAGGTTTTTGAGAATGGCGATGTTGTCCTCCACCCGTTTTCCGAAACCGATTCCCGGATCGAGGATCAGCTTTTCCTTTTTGATTCCCCGGGCCAGGGCGAATTCGATCCGTTCCTCGAAAAAATCCTTGATTTCAGCAACCACATCCGTATAGCTGGGCGCCTGCTGCATGGTTTCCGGCGTTCCCTTGATGTGCATGAGAACCACGGGTACATTAAGCTCACTGACGGTTTCGGCCATGGCCTCCGAATACATCAGGGCCGAAATGTCGTTGACCATGTCGGCATCGGCCTCTTCCACTGCGAGCCGGGCCACGTTTTCCTTATACGTGTCGATGGATACGAGGACGTCCCAGGTTTCCTTGATTTTTTCAATAACGGGGATGACGCGGTCGATCTCCTCGTCCACGCCGACCCGGCGGGCGCCGGGGCGCGTGCTTTCGCCGCCCACGTCGATGATGGCGGCGCCGTCGGTCACCAGCTTTTCCGCCTGGCGCATGGCGGCGGCGGCGCCGAAATATTTCCCCCCATCGGAGAATGAATCGGGCGTGATGTTGAGTATGCCCATGATCACCGGCTCTTCAAGCTCAAGGAACTGGTTGCGCAGATAGAGTTTCATGACCGGATCTTCAACGGCTCTCTGCCGCTAGCCACTCTTTAATGATAGCCATGCCTTCTTCCTTGGTCTTGAAAGCGCCGTCGAGCTGCAGTTCATATATTTTTTTCAACTGCTTGCCCATTTCGACTCCCGGCGATAAGCCGAGAGAAAGAAGGTCACGACCCATTATCAGGGGCCGGATCGTCTCGCGATTGATTTGGAACTCCTCCTTTTTCCGCAGAAACCACTGGCTGATTTCATCGAGTGCTGCGAATTCGAGGGGGACGGTTTCGCGCGAGCGGCGATCGGCAAAATCGAGTAAAATCAAGAGCAGGTCTTCGTTTTCCATCTCTTTAAACGTACGGGCGATGGTTTTGTAACTGATGGTCTCCTGGTCGCGGTATAGGGCGAAGATGCGGTGGTGGTATTTGACCAGGTTCAGGATCACCTTTTTCAGGGGATAGTGGTTGCGGGTCTCGATCCGCAGGCGGTTCAACAGGTTTTCACTGATTTTAACTCCCTGGGTGTCGTGCCCGATCGATGTGACAGTCATCCGGCTCCGCTTGAACTCCCAATGGGTGGTGGCCGCTTTGCCAATATCGTGGAGAAGCGCACCGAGCAGAAGCGCCAAGCAGCGTTCGTCGTCGAGAGCATACTGGCGGCCAAGCTTCCTTGCGATATCGGCGCAGATCAGGGTATGCGCCCACACGGTGTGATGCCCATATTCGTCCCTCTCGGGATGGAAAAAGGAATCCTGAATCGTCAACGTGAGGGCAAAGAGTTCCGGAAACAATTTTTCCAGGATGGCGAGCCGAAAAAACTCCGTCAGGCCCCGCGAGGGTTCTTCTGACTCGAGCAACAGGCGGAACAGCTCGTCCATGATCCGCTCCACGCTTAGCTCCTGCAGTGAGACATCCTTGACGTGCAGATAAATGGCCTCGTCCACCGCAAAGCGGAGCACGGCAGCGAAACGGGCCGCTCGTAATATGCGCAGCGGATCGTCGCTAAAGGTATCGCGGCTGGTCATGATGAGACGCCGTTCGCGGATCGCCCGCACTCCCGCGAAGGGGTCGATAATGGCGTCGTCGGCCAAGCGCCAGGCGATGGAATTGCAGGTGAAATCGCGCCGTTTCAGGTCTTCTTCCAAGGGGATATGCGGTCCCTGCTCGATGGCGAAGTCACGATGGCCATGCGAACGGTCGTTGAGGCGCGAATCTTTTCGCGGCACCGCGATGTCGAATGTATGGCCGTCACGGGTAAATTTAATGACGGCGAAACTCTTGCCGACCGTGTTGGTCTTCCCGTGGGGGCTCAGTTTGCGTTCGATGTCCTGATAGGTGCAGTTGGTTACCAACAGGTCGATATCCCGTGTTTCGGCGATGTGTCGCTGCAAAAGGTGATCCCGCACGGTTCCGCCGACGAGGTAAATGTCATTGCCGAACAAGTCAGTGAAGAATTCTTTTAACGGAAAAGTCAACATCCTCGTCACCTTGAATTCAGGAAAACCCCGCGCCACACGGGGTTCATCATAATCATTTTCTCCCGATGTGTCAAATGACTGGCGGCCCCTCGGAAGCGGGTGATTGCATTCGTTTCGAGGTTGAAATAAAATAGTAGTGGCGGCAAGGAGTACCATTATGCGCAAGTGGCTGTTTGTAGTGGGCCTGTTTTGGGCCTCAGGGATTCTGTTGGCGGAGGCGACGGCCAATATCGTGGTCCACAATGACCGCTGGCTGACTATTGACAAGGGAGCCCGTGACGGTGTTCAGGTCGGGATGAAAGGCACCGTCAAGGCCCTTTACAAGGATCCGCTCGAAGATTATGAAATCAATATTGGCACCTTTGAGGTAAGGAAGGTCGCACCGCAGACAGCTCAGGTCTACGTGGACAACCTGGGAATCGGCTTCAAGCTCGAAGATAGCCGCATTGTCGTCTTCGACCAGGATCTGGTACCCCCGGCGGAACCGCCGGCCAAACCCAAAGTGGAGGAAAAACCGGCCGATTGGTATTTGGAAGAGGGTGACAAGTATTATGCCGCCGGCGAATTTGAACTGGCGCTGCAGTCGTACCGGAAATACTTGCAATTCGACGCCGATAGCCTGGTGGTCAAGGAAAAAATCAACGAAGCGGAAAACCAGGTCGCCAACAAGAAAAACAGGGCTGAATTTGAGCAGAATCTACTGAAGGCCGATGAGCAGGCGGGTCGGGGTGAAATCAAATATACCGTTCTTTACCTCATTGAGGCATTGAAAGCGTATCCGGCAGGCAAAGAAGAAGTGAAAAAACGGATACTGCCCTTGGCCGCCGGACACGAACAGGATGTTCGCCGCATTCTAGCCGAGAAGGAAGCGGATATCAAGGACATAAAAGACATCCTTGCAGACATGCTCCCTCCAAAAGCGCCTCCCGAGAGCCGGCCGATTGAGCCGCTAAAAATTCCGGAAACGGTCCGGCCACAAGAAACGGATCGCGTCAAAGCCAAAGCCGAGAGTGTATACGAGAATCAAAAGGGTTTCAGCGAAGCGCTTTTTCATAAGAATATGGTCATGGTTCTTATCCCCGCGGGTCCGTTCACCGTGGGATCTTCCTTGGAAATTGGGGAAGCCGACGAAAAGCCGAGCCACCAGGTGATTCTCAGCGAGTGCTGGATTTCCAAATATGAGGTGACCTTTGCCCAGTATGATGAATATTGCCAGAAGACGGGCGCCACCCTGCCGGAGGATGAAGGCTGGGGGAGAGGGAATCGGCCAGTGATCAATGTCTCCTGGAACGACGCTTTGGATTACTGCCGCTGGCTCTCGCGTGAGACGAATTTGAATTTTCGCTTGCCGACCGAGGCCGAATGGGAGAAAGCCGCGCATGGCTTTTACCCCTGGGGGAATTCCCCCCCGGATAGCCGCAAGGCCAATCTGGCCGATCATCAGAAATGGCGGCGCGATAATGATCCGCAAGCGGACAAGCGGATTGACGACGGGTACGCCTACACGGCTCCAGTCGGGACCTACCCAGAGGGCGCGTCCATTTACGGGGTAATGGATTTAGCCGGAAATGTCTGGGAGTGGATTCAGGATTGGTATGACGCATTTTATTATCGGATTTCAGCGGTTCGTGATCCCCAAGGGCCAGATAGCGGCGTCAGCCGGGTGGTCCGGGGTGGTAGCTGGGCCAACGGACCGGGGTTGATCCGTTCGGCCAATCGCAGTTCAGAGAAGCCATCCAGTCGGCTCAACATCATCGGTTTTCGGGTCGTGTTGAGCCCTCGTTGAGAAGCGATATCTTTAAAATCCCGGAGAAATAGTTTATAATATCTCCGGGAATATGACTTTCAGCACTTTCCGGCAAATGCCATGAATGTCCAATGTGAATTTTGCGGTCATGTACAGGATTTTGACGTCGAATATCCCTTATGTTTGAACTGTGGGAGCGGCCTCGACGGGCAAAAGCGAATCATTCTGCGGAATCCCCGGATTGGCAAGGGAATGCAGGGCAGCGCCATCCTGGCTTTTATCGCCTGCCTCGCTGTTTATCTTTTTTATTCTAAATACATTGGCTGGTATGGGATGGGTATCAGCGCTCTCTTTTATGTCTGGGGGATTTATAAAACCTATTTAAATAAGCTGAATGCCTCTAAACAGGGCAATGATAAGAGATAACTACCAACTTATTCTCGAAAACATTGAGAAAGCGTGCCGCCGTGTCCGGCGAAAGCCTTCCGAAGTACAGGTTTTAGCGGTATGCAAAGATCAACCGCTCTCCCGAATCCGCGACGCGTACGCTTGCCAGATTCGGCTGATGGGAGAAAACCGGCTACAAGAAGCCGAGACCCATATGGCCGATCTGGCCGCTTTGAATATTGAATGGCATTTCATCGGAAAATTGCAGAAAAATAAAATTAACAAAATATTGAGCGTCTTTAATTTCATTGAATCGGTCGATGGGGTCAAGGCGCTGGAGCATATACACAAGCGGGTGGAAAGCGAGACCGAATTGTTCATTGAAATCAATATCGATGAGGAGAAAAGCAAGTCCGGTTTCACCATCGATGGCCTGAGAAAAGCCCTGCAATACATTGCCAACCTGAATAAGGTAAAGATTACCGGTCTGATGACCATCCCCCCATTTGTCGACGATCCCGAGGCCATGCGGACTTTTTTTTCCAGGATGAGGGCCCTGAAAGATGAGATCAACCAACAGCGGATTCCCAACTTTCAGATTCGGCACCTTTCCATGGGCATGAGTCACGACTACGAGATTGCCGTGGAGGAAGGGGCCACTATTGTGCGGATCGGCACTGCCCTCTTCAGCCGGCGCAGCCGCTGACGGCGTGAAGCGAAATGGGGCTGACTTTTTTGGCGGAATTGTGTTAGACTATAGTCGGCGCATGCGGGTGCATACTGGCGCCTGGAGGATGAGATGAAGCTATCGCCGCAGGATGTCTTGAATCAGCAGTTTAATAAAAAGCTTAAGGGATTCGACCGCGAGGAAGTGCGCAATTTTTTAGTGCAGGTGGCCGAAACTCTGGAAAACGAGATCCGGGAAAAGGAGGCCATGCGGGCCAAGATCGAAAAAACGAAAGAGAGCCTGGCGAAGTTCGAGCGGCGTGACGAAATACTGAAGGACACATTGATCGCCGCGCAAAAGTTTTCCCATGAAATCAAAACCAACACCCAGCGCGAAGCGGAGCTGGTCATCAAGGAAGCCGAAGTCAAGGCCGAGGAAATAGTCGGGCATTCGCTTAAGAGGCAGCAGGATCTGCGGGAAGAGATCAAAAATCTCAAATACAAACGCAAGGAAGTCGAATCGGATCTGCTCAACATGCTGAACTCACTGAAGGGAATCATCGAAACCTACCAGCAAGATGACGATGACTTCGAGAAGATTGAATTTCTCAGCAAATGAGCCAGTTGCTGCAGTTCAAGGTCAAGCCACGCTCCCATCAGGCGGGAGTGGCGGTGGAAGACGGACTGCTGGTCGTGCGGGTGAGGGCGGTTCCGGAGAAAGGCAAGGCGAACCGCGAAGTCGTCTCACTGCTGGCTGATTTTTTCAGAATTCCCGAGGCCTCAGTGGTACTCAAAAAAGGTCTCTTTTCCAAGGTGAAAACGGCGTGTATCCCCGACCACATCGACATAAGCAATTATACGGGAGGAACGGATGGCTGAAGTCAACAACAGAAAAACAGCTTTGAACAACGCGGTTTCACAGATTGAAAAACAGTTCGGAAAGGGATCGATTATGAAATTGGGTGGGAGTGAGGTCGTGAAAGTGCCGGCGATTTCCACCGGCTGTTTATCGCTGGACATCATCACCGGCATCGGCGGCTATCCCCGCGGCCGGGTGGTTGAGATCTACGGCCCCGAAGCTTCGGGAAAGACGACGTTGGCCCTGCATGCACTGGCGGAAGTGCAAAAGACCGGAGGCACAGCCGCTTTTATTGATGCCGAACACGCTCTCGATCCGGTTTATGCCCAGAATCTGGGCGTGAATATCGATGAGTTGTACATCACGCAGCCCGATTTCGGCGAACAAGCCCTGGAAATCGCCGAAATTCTCGTGCGTTCGGGTGGGGTCGATATCGTGATCATCGACAGTGTCGCCGCCTTGGTTCCCAAAGCCGAACTGGAAGGAGACATGGGCGATGCGCATATGGGACTGCAGGCTCGCTTGATGAGCCAGGCGCTGCGCAAATTGACGGCCATCGTCTCCCGCTCCAAGACTATTTTTATTTTTTTAAACCAAATCCGGGAAAAAATCGGAATTTTTGTCGGAAATCCGGAAACGACAACCGGCGGCAGGGCGCTAAAATTCTATAGCTCATTGCGCTTGGAAATCAAACGGACGATGTCTTTGAAGGAAGGAACCGAAAACGTGGGCAATCGCGTGCGCATCAAAGTGGTGAAAAACAAAATGGCTTCTCCTTTCAAGGAAACTGAGGTGGATCTCATTTTCGGCAAAGGGCTTTCGCGCGAAGGGGACATCATCGACTTGGGAGTGGCGAATGGTTTGATTACCAAGACCGGGACTTGGTATTCTTACGGCGAGAATCGTTTGGGCCAGGGTAAGGACGCCGTGCGCCGCCTGATCGAGGAAAAAACCTCCCTATATGATGAACTGCGGGCTAAAATCATAGAAAAGGTCGGATTGCCGAAGCGAACTGAAAAAGAAGAGAATTGAAGAAATTCCGTTTTTCGCTCATTTACCTGGGATTGCTCTTCGTCAGCGCTCCCTTTCATTTGCAGTTGGAAAAAGCGATCGTAAGCCAGAGCGTCGTCCTGACGCTGTTGAACTACGGTATGGTGGGCGTTTTTATCGCTTTTTTCTTGGTCGCGCTTTGGCGAACGACGGGCGGCGGTCGGGTTTCTGAACTGGCTGCCCTTTTCTTGGCAATAACCATTATCTTTTATTTCATCTTTCAGCGCCGCGTGTTCTTACACGCTCAATTCTTTTCCTTTTTCCTGCATTTGGTCGAATTTTTCATCCTCGGTTTTCTGCTGCTTAAGGAAAACAAAAAAAAATTCGCCTTTCTACCTTTCGCCATCCTGTTCCTGGCGGCATTGACATTCGAGCTGCTGCAACGATTTTTGCCACACCGCATATTCGACTGGAACGATATCTGGCTGAATGTCATCGCCGGGTTGGCGGGAAGTGTCGTCGGTACTTTGCTGGCTGGATAACGCCGGTCCGCTATTGCTTCAAACGCAGGTTTATTTTCCCTTTTTTCATCGACAATTCAATTTTGCCCGCGGGCATATTGTTGATCAGCATTTGCGCCTTTAGAGCTGAAATGATTTTTTCCTTGGCTGCGGCCGGCAGGGAGGCTTTTTTCATGATTTCCTGATAGCGCTGGTAGAAAACATCAAACGTATGTTCGTCATTCACGTTAACCGGTAGGTCATGAGAAAGCGCCTCTCCCCCCTTTTTGGCGGCACGTTCTCCCTGGGCAACGGCTTTCTTGGGCGCGGCGCCCGCTTTCGTTTTCTTGATGGAAATAGTCCCTGCTTCGAGTTCGCTGAGTTTCTTCATCCAA
>Ga0316620_10001445_pt1 | contig 10268 bp, 10 predicted proteins | sample OWC_Aug_M1_C1_D5_FD_207651 | JGI IMG/M metagenome (GOLD analysis project Ga0316620, IMG submission 207651) | Wetland soil microbial communities from Old Woman Creek delta, Ohio, United States - OWC_Aug_M1_C1_D5_B | ecosystem: Environmental > Terrestrial > Soil > Wetlands | place: USA: Ohio...
TCCTCGCGCTTCAGGTAGACCTTGGCGCCGCCGAGCTCGGCGGTGACGCGCCCGGCGAAGCTGAGGGGCGTCGGACGCCCGGCGTAGGTCGCGAGCAGGTGGTCGAGCTCCTGCCGGAAGGCCGGGTCGGCGGCGATCCGCGCGTAGGCCTCCTCCAGCTCCTCGAGCGCGGCCACCAGCGTCTCCGGGACGTAGCGGCCGCCATACGCGCCGAAGTGTCCGGGCCGCGAGCCGGACGGCCCGAGGCTCACGCGCCCTCCGCCTTGCGCACGGCCTCGATGAAGGCGGCGATCCGGGCCGCATCCTTGCGGTGCTCGTCGCGCTCCACCCCGGTGGCCACGTCCACTCCCCAGGGCAAGAGGTCGCCGAGATCGGCCAGCACGCCGCCCACGTTCGAGGGGTCGAGCCCGCCGGCCAGGATCACGTCGTAGCCCTCCTCGATCAGCGGCGCGGCCTCGCTCCAGTTCCAGGTGCGGCCACGGCCCCCGCCGTCCGTCGGATGGTCGAGCAGCAGGATCGTCCCGGGATAGCGCTCCGCGGCCTCGCGATCGGCGCCGCGCAGCGCCTTGATCACCGGCAGGTCCACCAGCTCCACCTCCTCGGGGGCCTCGTCGCCGTGGAGCTGCACCCGCTCCACCTCGATGCGTCGGATCACGCGCTCCATCTCGTCCCAGCTCGAGTCGCGGAAGAGCGCCACCCGCTCGACCCTTCCGCCCACCCGGCGGCAGATCTCCTCGGCGCGGCGCACGTCGATGCGACGCGGCGAGCCCGCGATGAAGTTCAGGCCGATGAGGTCCGCACCCGCATCGACGGCCGCCTGGGCGTCGTCGGGATGCGTGATCCCGCAGACCTTGATCCGGATGCTCCCGCTCACGTTCTCCCCCGTAGTCTGCGCAGCGCGGCGCCGGGATCGGCCTCGCGCATCAACGACTCCCCGACCAGAAAGGCATGGGCCCCGGCGCGCTCCAGGCGGCGCACGTCCTCGGGCCCGGAGATCCCGCTCTCCGCCACGCAGACGATGCCGGCTGGGACGCGCGCTGCCAAGCGCTCGGTCACCGCCAGGTCGGTGACGAAGGTCCGAAGGTCGCGGTTGTTGATCCCGACCAGGTCCGCGCCGGCGGCGAGGGCTGCGTCGAGCTCGCGCTCGTCGTGCACCTCCACCAGGGCGTCCAGGCCGAGCGAGGCCGCGTGGCGGCGCAGCCTCCCGAGCGCCTCGGGCGCGAGCACTGCCGCGATCAAGAGCACGGCGTCGGCGCCGTGCAGGCGCGCCTCGTCCACCTGGTAGGCATCGATCACGAAGTCCTTGCGCAGCAGCGGAAGCGCGACCGCTTCGCGGGCGAGCCGCAGGAACTCGAGGCTCCCGCCGAAGTAGCGGGCGTCGGTGAGGACGGAGAGCGCCGCCGCGCCGTTCTCGGCGTAGGCCTTGGCGATCGTCACCGGATCGAAGTCCGGGCGGATCTCGCCGCGGCTCGGCGAGCGCCGCTTGAGCTCCGCCACCACCCGCGGCGCCGGCCCCGACGCAAGCGCCTGCCGGAAGCCCCGTACGGGCTCCGCGCACTCCCGCGCGCGACGCGCCAGCTCCTGGGCCGGTAGCCGCGCGCCGGCCGCGGCGAGCTCCGTGCGCTTGTGGGCCACGATCTCGTCCAGGATGCTCACGCGCGCGCCTCGGCCGCAGCCGCGGTGGTGGCGCGCACCAGCGCCGCCAGCCGCTCGCGTGCGGCACCGGAGTCGAGGCTCTGCGCCGCGAGGGCGAGCCCCTCCCGCAGATCGCTCGCGGCACCGGCCACCCAGAGCGCCGCCGCGGCGTTCACCAGCACGAGGTCGCGCCGGGGCCCGCGCTCGCCGCCGAGCACCGCGCGCGCGATGGCCGCGTTCTCCCGCGCATCGCCCCCGCGCAGGGCCTCGGGCCGCACGCGCGGCAGGCCGAGCTCCGCGGCGTCGATCCGCAGCGCGCGCACGCGGCCCTCTTCCAGCCAGGCGGCGCGCGTCGGAGCGGTGGTGGTGATCTCGTCCAGCCCGTCCTCGCCGTGCACCACCAGCGCGCGCTCGGCGCCGAGACCGTGGAGCGCCCGCGCCAGCGGCTCCACCAGCTCGGCGGCGTAGACGCCGACCAGCTGGCGCCGGACGCCGCAGGGATTCAGGAGCGGCCCCAGGCAGTTCATCAGCGTGCGGATCCCGAGCTCCTCGCGCACCGGCGCCACGATGCGCATCGCCGGATGGGCGCGGCGCGCGAAGAAGACGCCGATCCCCACCTCCGCCAGCACCCGCGCCGCCGCCTCCACCGGGAGGTCGGCGTGCACGCCCAGGCTCTCCAGCACGTCGATGCTGCTGCCGCCCGGCCGGCCCGAGGCGGAGCGATTGCCGTGCTTGGCCACCGGCACTCCGGCGCCCGCCACCACGAAGGCAGCGATGGTGGAGACGTTGAAGGTCTCCGCGCCGTCGCCGCCGGTGCCGCAGGTGTCGACGGTGCGCGGCTCGGGGTGCGGAGGCGCCGTCAGCGCCCGCGCCCGGAGCGCCCGAGCCGCCGCCACGATCTCGCCCACCGTCTCGCCCTTGGTGCGGAGCGCCACCAGGAGCGCCGCGATCTGCGCCGGCGACGCCTTGCCGTCCATGATCTCGCCGAAGGCGGCCTCGAGCTCCGCGGCCGGCACCTCCTCGCGGCGCACCGCGGCCTCGAGCGCGCGACGCAGGCTCACGCGGGCTCCCCGCCCCGGCAGCGCTCCAGGAAGTTCGCGAGCAGGTGCTTGCCCTCGAGCGTGAGGATCGATTCCGGATGGAACTGCACGCCCTCGACCGGGAGGCGGCGGTGCCGGACCGCCATGATCTCGCCGTCCGGCGTGCGGGCGGTCACCTCGAGCTCCGCGGGGCAGGACTCCGCCTCGATCACCAGCGAGTGGTAGCGCGTGGCCTCGAAGGGCGTCGGGAGATCGTGCAGCACGCCGGCGCCCCGATGCTCGATCGGGGAGGTCTTGCCGTGCATCAGGGTCCGCGCGCGCACCACGCGCCCCCCGAAGGCCAGACCGATCGCCTGGTGCCCGAGGCACACGCCGAGCACCGGGATGCCGGCGCTCCCGCAGCGCTTCACCGTCTCGACGGAGATCCCGGCGTCGCCCGGCTCGCCGGGGCCCGGCGAGATCACGACACCGTCGGGCCGGCGCGCCAGCACGTCCTCGGAGGAGAGGGCGTCGTTGCGCACCACCTCCACGTCCGCGCCGAGCTCGCCCAGGTACTGGGCGAGGTTGTAGGTGAAGGAGTCGTAGTTGTCGATCAACAGGATGCGGACTCCCATCAATCCACGCCCTCCCGCGCCAGATCGACGGCCTGGATCAGCGCGCGCGCCTTGCTCATCGTCTCCTGGTACTCGGCCTCGGGGTCGGAGTCCGCCACGATCCCCGCGCCCGACTGCAGGTGCAGCACCCCGTCCTTCACCAGGATGGTGCGGATCGTGATCGCCATGTCCATGTTGCCGGAGTAGTCGACGTAGCCGACGCAGCCGCCGTAGGGGCCGCGCCGCACCGGCTCGAGCTCGTCGATGATCTCCATCGCCCGCACCTTGGGCGCGCCGGTGAGCGTCCCGGCCGGGAAGCTCGCACGCAGCACGTCCAGCCAGTCGAGGCCCGGGCGGAGCTCGCCCTGCACGTTCGAGACGATGTGCATCACGTGCGAGTAGCGCTCGATCACCGCGAACTCGGTGACCTGCACGCTGCCGGTGCGGGCCACCCGACCGACGTCGTTGCGGCCGAGGTCCACCAGCATCACGTGCTCCGCCCGCTCCTTCGGGTCGGCCAGCAGCTCCAGCTCGAGCGCCCGGTCTTCGTCGGGCGTGGCGCCGCGGCGGCGGGTGCCGGCGATCGGCCGCAGCTCCACCCGGGTCCCCTCCAGGCGGGCCAGGATCTCGGGCGAGGAGCCGATCAGGATCGCGTCCTCGCAGCGCAGGTAGAACAGATAGGGGCTCGGATTGATGCGCCGCAGGTGCCGGTAGATCGTGAAGGGATCCACCTGCAACGGGATCCGCAGCCGCTGCGAGAGCACCACCTGGAAGATGTCGCCGGCCTCGATGTACTCCTTGGCGCGCTTCACCACCTCGTGGAAGGCCTCGCGGCTGAAGCTCGAGGAGAGATCCATCGGGGCGTGCACCGGCGGCCGCAGCGGATCGGGCGCGAGCGGCTCGCGCAGCCGGCGGACGGTCGCCTCCAGGGCCGCGGCGGCCTCCCTCCAGCGGGCACGCGGCTCGTCGCCCGGCGCCAGCTCGACGAAGCGGATGATCAGGGCCGAGTGTCGGACGTTGTCGTAGACGACCACCGTCTCGGGAAAGACGAAGCAGAGGTCGGGCAGGCCGAGCTCGTCCGGGTTCTCGTCGGGCAGCCGCTCGACGAAGCGCACCCAGTCGTACCCGATCATGCCCACCGCGCCCCCGACGAAGCGCGGCAGCGCGAGGCCTTCGGGCACCGCGGGGTGCAGGCGCGCCAGGCGCGCACGCAGCAGCTCCAGGGGATCGCCCGGCGCGCGCTCGCGGCGGACGCGGCCGTCCTCCGACCACTCGACGTCCCGGCCGCGCGCACGGAACACGGTCCGCGCCCCGGAGCCGATGAAGCTGTAGCGCGCCCACTTCTCGCCGCCCTCCACCGACTCCAGCAGGAAGGCGGTGCGCCCATCGTCGAGACGGCGGAAGAGCGAGAGCGGGGTGTCGTGGTCCGCGAGGATCTCGCGCACCACGGGGATCAGGTTCCCGCGGTCCGCGAGCCTCTCGAACGCTTCCTCGGAAGGGCGGAGCACCCTCGCCTCGGGAGAGGCGCCGCGGCGCCTCCCCGTGAACGGACCGGCGCCCTCGCGCCGGCACGCCGCCCGCCGGCCTCAGGTCCACCGTGCGGGAGCGCTCGGCGCTCCGCGCAAAAGTCCAATGAAACTAAGTTGTTACCAAAGGGGCTAGCGGTAGTCAACCAAGCCCGCGGCGCGCGCGCCCTGTCGCTCCAGGTTCTGGAACGGGCGCACGGTGTCGTCGCCGAGGCCGAGCAGCCGGTACTCGAGGTTGAACGAGAGGCCGCGGGTCCGCTCCTCCGAGACCAGCGCCCGCACCGCCCAGCACTTGCAGACCGAGAGGTACTCCACGCCGCCGCGGTTTCGCAGGAACAGCGCGCTCTCCACGCTGTAGATCGAGTCGTAGCTGAGCGCCCAGCTCCGGGTGAGCGCGACGCGCGCGGCCAGGGAGAGCTGGTTCACCGAGTCGAACCCGCTCTTGGACTTGTCGAGGCGCTCGTCGTAGGGGTAGTTCTCGAAGAACTTCGGGATGTGCCGCAGATAGCGATAGCCGAAGAAGAGATCGTGGCCTTCGGCGCTGGTCCAGCCGAGGCCGAGCATCGCCTCGTCCACCTCGGTCTTGTTCATGTCGTAGCCCAGGATGAACTTGCTCTGGAGCCCTCCGCCCGGGTAGCCCGTGCCCTCCAGGTAGAGGCTCCCGAGGCGCGAATGGGCGATGTCGTAGAGCATGGAGACGTTGGCCTCGCCGAGCAGGCGCACCACCTCGCCGTCGATCCCCTTGCCGTAGAAGCGGTTCCCGAAGCCGAGGGTCACGCCGTTGAAGTGCGAGATCCGGTCCGCGGGGTCGAGCGTCACGTTGTCGAGGTCGAACTGGCGTACGCGCTGCTGCGGAAAGGAGGTGCCGGGCACGAAGAGCGGGTCGTTCCCCTGCGTGACGGTGGTGGCGAGGGCCCAGCCGAGACGCGGCTCGAGCAGGTGGACCACCGAGCCGAGCCCGAACGGGAGATCGAAGCGCGCCCGCAGCCGGCTCCTCAGGTCGAGCCGCGCCGTGACCATGCCGCGCTGCTGGAAGCCGGTGACGTTGCTGTCGTAGAGCGTCTCGTACCAGCCGACCTCGGGAAGCACCTCGAGCGCGTCGCCGAGACGTGTCGGGTAGCTGAGCCGCGGCGTGAAGAGCAGCCGGTGCCCCTGGTCGGCCAGCGGCTCGCCCTCCTGGAACCTGCCGTCGCCCTCGGTGCCGCTCGGGTTGGTGAGCGCGTTGAAGTCGTCCCCGCTCCCGTCGGGCGTCCCCCGCTGGCCGTTCCCGTTGCGCTCGCGGGCATCGGGGATGCCGTCGATCCCGGTGTCCAGGAAGAGCCCGTTCCCTCCCAGCAGCGCCGTCGGGTACTTCTGGCGTGGATCCGCCCAGGGCCGGAAGTACGTGTACTGGGCGCCCATCGTCCCGAGCAGCCGGCTCTGCTCGAAGATCGGCTGCGGCAGGACGTCCAGATCGAGCTCGGGGAGCCGCTGCAGCAGGACCTTGTCGCGGTCCGCGTCGTCCGGCGCCTGAAGGTCGTCCGCCAGGCGTACGGCGCCCACCACGCCGATCTCGCCGGAGGAGCCGAAGTGGTTCTCCGCGAAGACCGTCGACTCGAGGAAGCGGTCGCTCCGGTACCGCGAGAGGTCCCGGAAGTCGAAGGCATAGTCGTTGTCCGAGACCATCGTCACGTCGGTCTTGGCGCGCCAACCGGCCGGGAGCGCCTGGTCCTGGACCATCTGGAAGAACCAGCGTTCGCGGCCGAACGGGGTCGACGCGGATCCGGGCGTGATGTCCGTGTCGTGGATGTAGGCCGCGCTGATCCCGCCGTGGGAGTCTTCGCCGATCAGGTACTCGAGGTCCAGGTTCGTCTTGACGCCGCGGCGGGTCAGATAGGACTCCGTGAGGAGCACGTTCAGCTCGTCCACCGGGGCCCAGAAGAACGGAATCCCGATCTCGACGCCGCTACGGCTGCTGGTGTTGAACTCGGGGAGCAGGAAGCCCGTCTGTCGGTCGGACTTGAGCGGGTAGATCATGTACGGGAGCCAGATGACCGGAACCCCCAGCACCTCCACGGTGCTGTTGCGCGCCACCGCGTAGCCCGTTGCGTCGAGATCCGCCTGCTTGGCCTTGATGAGCCAGGGCTCGCGCTGGCTCGGCTCCGGGCAGCGGCACGACGTGAAGCTCCCTTCCTTGAACGAGTAGGTGGACTCTCCGGTCTTCCGGACCTCCGCCCCCTCCATGCGAAAGCGGCTGGCCTGCGCGTCGAGCCGGCCGTCGTAGACCGCACCCTGCAGGGTGTCGACGTCGAACTGCAGGAAGTTGGCGTAGAGCGTGTCTCCGCCCTCGACCACCACCACGTTGCCGCTCGCCACGCCCTGGCGGCTCGTGTTGCTGAAGCTCACCCAGTCGGCCGTCAGGTGACGCCCGGGCTGCTCGATCCGCACGTTGCCGATCGCGGTGTAGAGATCGCGACCCCGGTCGTAGGTGATGGTGTCGGCGGTGATGTCGACGGGCGAGGTCTTGGCGCCCTTCCCCGCCTCGCGTAGCCCGCCCGACGGGGCCTCGCTCGGCGGCGGCTCGGCCGCTCCCGCCACGGGGCTCGCGGCGACGAGAGAGAGCAGGCACCAGATCCCGACGACGCGGCGCAACCGCGAGCCCCCCCGACGCTGCACTGGGCTGCGAGCGGCGCCCACGCTACCCCAGGCGTTCACCGGGGGTCAACGCGAAGGCGCACCGCGTCGAGAATGGAGACGGGTCAGAGCGAGCCGTCGAGGACGGCGGAGAGGGCCTCGAGATCGTTCGCCAGGAGGACGTCGTCGACCAGCCGCACCACCTTGCGCTCGAAGAGCTGCCGGAGCGCGCGATGGGCGTCGAGCAGCGAGAGCCCCGCCGCCTCGGCGAGCGCCTCGAGCGACGAGGCGACGCGCAAGCCGTCCGGACCCGGCTCGGCGTCGCGCAGCAACGCGCGCACCACCGGCCGCAGGAGCTCGTCCACGCCGAGGACGTCGAGACGACCTTCGAGCTCGATCACGCGCACCGCCAGACGCCGGATGATGCGGATCGCGATCTCCGGCCGCTCCACGCACATCGACTCGAGGGTCGCGGCGTCGAGCTCGAGCAGCACCGCATCGGCGGTCACCCGGGCGCCGACGGTCCGCGGGCCTCCCAGCACCACGCTCATCTCGCCGAAGAACTCGCCCGGCGCGATGCGCGCCACCAGCCGCGGACCCGCCGGTCCCCGGCGCGTGAGCTCGACCTCGCCCGAGACCACGATGTAGAGCACTTCGCCCGGCTCGCCTTCCTCGAACACGACCTCGCCGGCGGCGAAGCGCCGCTCGTAGGTCCGGCGGACCCCGATCTGGGTGTCTTCGGGGCGGGGGGCCGAGCCCCCGCGGAGGGCTGCCCCCTGGGAAGCGTCCACGGGGCCGATTTCGACCGTCCCGGCCCTGGCCTTTAGGAGCCCGGCGCGGCCGCCGCAGGCGCCGGAGGAATCGACGTCGCGTCCGCGGCGGAGGGCCGCGCGGCCGCCTGCGCCGCGGTACCGGCCCGTACCCCGGCCATGATCTTGTCGAGCTCCGGCTCCTCCGCCATGCCCACATGCAGGGTCGCCAGCGAGCCGTCCGGCGCCACCACGGCGAGGGCCGGGAAGCCCGGTACACCGAAGTCGCGGGCCAGGGCCTCGGAGCCGAGGAGCACGGGGTAACGGATCTTGTGGCGGGCGGCGTAGGGCGCGACGGCCGCACGCCCCTGCGCATCCACCGCCACTCCGAGCACCACCAGGCCCTCGGCCTTGTGGGCCTCGTAGTAGGCGTTCAGGACCGGCACCTGGAACTCGCAGGGCGGGCACCAGGTGGCCCAGAAGTCGATCAGCACGGTCTTGCCGCGAAAGCTCGCCAGCGAGACGGGCGTGCCCGCGAGATCCTGCAAGGTGAAGCCGGGGGCGAGCTCGCGCTGCACCGGCACCTCCGTCGTAGCGTCTTCCTTCGAGCCGGCGCCGCGCGAGCAGGCGGCGACCAGCGCCAGGGCCGCGAGCAGCGCCGTGGCTGCCAGGGCTCGCATCGTGCCTCCTCTCGGGCTCACCGGATCCAGCGCTCGGCAGCCGACACGAAGCGGTTCATGAAGACGAAGTACCCGTTCAATGCGGCGAGCTGGTTGGTCATGACCAGCACGCCCACGGCCACCAGCAGCCCGCCCGAGGCGAGCTCCAACGCGCGAAAGTGTCGTTTCACCCGCTGGAAGGCGCGGAAGAAGATCTCGATGCTCCAGCCCGCGGCGAGGAAGGGGACGGCCAGCCCGGCCGAGTAGACCGCGAGCAGGCCGATGCCCTCGAAGACCGTGTCGCGGCTGCCTGCGATGGTGAGGATCCCGCCCAGGATCGGCCCGACGCAGGGCGACCAGCCGAAGGCGAAGGCGGCCCCCACGAGATAGGTCCCGAGGAAGCTGGTTCGGCGGAGCTGCACCTGGACGTGGCGATCGCGATACAGGAGCCGCAGCGGCAGCCACCCCGCGATGTGCAGCCCCATCACGACGATCACCACCCCGGCGAGCTGCGGAAGCCCGATCTCCACTCCGAAGAGGTCCGCCCGCCAGGTGCGGAGCACCTGGCCCAGGGCGGTGGCCGAGGCCCCCAGCAGGACGAAGACCGTGGAGAAGCCGAGCACGAACCCGACGCAGGCCCGCATCACACGGCGGCGCAGGTGCGGATCCCAGGCTCCGTCCTGCATCTGCTCGACGGAGACGCCGGAGATCAAGGAGAGATAGGCGGGCATCAGCGGCATCACGCACGGGGAGAGCACCGACAGGAGACCTGCCGCAAATGCAGCCCCGAGCGAGGCGAGCGACCCCAGGTCGGCCATGACACCCGGACCCAGGATCGCCCGCCGGCGGTCGGCCCGCCAGCCCGCCTCAGAAGCCGGTGTCGTCGGGCGGCGCTCCTGCGACCGAGCGGTCCTGCTGCACGACCGCGGAGCGGTCCTCGCGGCCCACGAACTCGAGCGGCCGCTCGCCCCTCAGGTGCTCGGGCGTGACGATGTAGTCGCCGAACGCCGAAGCCACGAAGATCGAGCGGGCCACCTCCGTGTTGCCGCCGGTGAGCGCCCAGGAGAACCCGCTGATCAGCGAGCCGACGCCGGCATAGACCAGCTTGGCCGGCCCGTAGAGCATGGTGCAGCCGAGCGCTCCAAGCTGGAGCCCCGTGTACTTGCCGCCGCTCGCCTCCTCGTCCGCCCGAGCAGGTGTCGCAGCCGCAAGCAGCGAGCACACGAGCGCCGCGGCAAGCACCGCGCGCGCCGATCCCGAAATACGCATGGCAAGCCACCTCTCCTTCTTCGACTCCGCCCGCGCCGCGAGATTCGCGCCGCGCGCGAGTCAAGACCCCCGACTTCATTGTGCCGGGCCGCGAGGCGATCCTCAACACCCCCCCGGCCTCCCTCTAGAATCGGCGGCGCGTATCGAGAAGAAGCGTGACGGGGCCCTCGTTCACGAGGCTGAC
>Ga0316620_10001446_pt1 | contig 10259 bp, 5 predicted proteins | sample OWC_Aug_M1_C1_D5_FD_207651 | JGI IMG/M metagenome (GOLD analysis project Ga0316620, IMG submission 207651) | Wetland soil microbial communities from Old Woman Creek delta, Ohio, United States - OWC_Aug_M1_C1_D5_B | ecosystem: Environmental > Terrestrial > Soil > Wetlands | place: USA: Ohio...
CGTCCGCGATTGGTACACGCCGAAAGGACTGACCGACTATGAGGGCGTCCGGCTGATCCATGTGCCGACCATCAGGACCAAGCACCTCGACGCAACGGTCCATACCTTCCTGTCGACACTCCATTGCCTCTTCCAGAAAACGGACATCATTCACTATCATGCAATCGGCCCCTCCGCGTTTGCGTTCATCCCCCGGCTGTTCGGCCGGAGGACCGTCACGACCGTCCATCGGCTGGACTGGGGGGCGGAGAAATGGGGAGCCGCGGCGAAGTTTCTGCTCAAGTGCGGCGAATGGCTGGGCTTGAGAACCGCTCGTCAGGCCATCGCCGTCTCCGCGGACATCCGAACCTACATCGAATCCGTTCACGGCCGGAAAGCCTTCCTCATCCCAAACGGCGTGGACATTCGCCGGCCCCGGCCGCCGGCGCTGATCAAGGACAAGTACGGCCTGCAGGGCCAAGACTTCGTCCTGTTCATGGGACGTCTGACCCCGGAAAAACGCGTCCACTGGCTTATCCGGTCCTTCCTGGAGGTCAAAAAAGCCGTTTCGCCGGCGAGGGGCCTGAAGCTGGTCATCTCCGGGGGAACAAGCGCGACCGCTGCCTATGTCGAAGAGCTCCACGGACTCGGCCAGGGAGATCCCGGGATCCTCTTCACCGGCTACGTGACGGGGCAGGAAAAGGAAGAACTCCTGACGAACGCCCTGCTCTTTGTCCTGCCGTCCTCACTCGAGGGATACCCCATCGCCCTGCTCGAGGCCAAGAGCTTCGGCTCGGGCGCGCTCGCCAGCGATATCCCGCCTCATCGGGAAGTCATCCGGGACGGCGTGGACGGGTTCTTGTTCAAGTCGGGCGAACCGGATGACTTGACGGATAAGCTGCGCCGGCTCGTCACGAACCCCGCTTTGGTCGAGCAAGCCGGACGGGCCTCCCGGGAAGCGATGCGCGGACGGCCGAGTTGGGATGAGGTCCTGGACAAAATCCTCGAGGCCTACGCGTCCGCGATGTCATGATCGCGGCGCGGGTTTGCGTGCCGCGGCCACTCCCAGAATGAACGGGCCCTGGAAGAGCCGGGAGCGGATCAGACCCCCATCCACCCCGGCCAGGATCCTCGTCACCGGAAGGCCGAGCGTTCGAGGCAGTCGGTAGATCCTCAGCCGCGAGACCAGGACGGGCAAAAAGAGGAACCTCGATTCGAGGGACTCGATCAGGAACTCCCGCCGGACGGCTTCCAGGATCTCCGCTTGGGAAATCCCCTCGAACGGCGAGGTCCTGGAGGGGACGGCTCGACCTCCGATCCATCGTGCCGGAGCGGCGATCGCTCCCGCCGTCTTGAACAGGGCCGGAAAGACGCGCGCCAGGCCCCGGTAGCCGATGTATTCCCAGAAAATGAACTTGCCGCCGGGCTTGAGGCTTGGCCCGATCTCTCCCAGCAAATAGTCCAGCCGCTTGATATGGTGCAATGTCCCGAGGGAAACGACGACGTCGTATTTCGCTTTTTCGAGGCGGATGGCGTTCAGGTCGGCCACTCTATAGTTCGTCCGGCCGAAATCTCCGTGCAGACGCGGGTCGGCCGATTCCTCGGACTCTTTCGACATCCTGGCGGCGATATCGATCTGGCCGGGACTGATATCGAACCCGTCGACGCTCAGGCCGCATCTCGCCAGTTCCAGGGAAAACCAGCCCGCGCCGCACCCCAGGTCCAGGGCGTTGCCCTTCCTGGCCGTCGCCACCGCGAGGATGCGGTCGATGAGAGCCCCGTAAACGGCCCTGTAGAGAACGGGATTGGCCCGGATCCCGGCCCCTTTCAGCTCGTGGAGGGGGATGAAGCTGACGTCCTCTCCCCGGCGGTGGTCGAACCAGAGCGGAATTCGGCCTGAGGCGCGCAGGCTCTCGGCCCTCGCGTCCCAGAAATCCGCTTCCCCCTGGAGCCGCTCACGGTCGTCCGGATGGCCGGCGGCCGTTTCTCCGGGTTTCGCGGATCGTTGGGCTTTCAAGGTCGTCCGTCGTCGGCCGGGCCCGGGCTAGCGCCTGAAAAACATCCTGGAGAGGGAATGCATCCCCGCCTTGTCCAGGCCGTCCCTGATAAAGACGGGGATGGAGTGATCCAGGGCGAAGCGAAAGGACCTGCGCTTCCATCTCGCCCGGGCGAGCTTCTGGAGAAGCCTGACGGGCAGGGAGAACTTGGCCTCTCCCAGGTCTCTCCGGCCTATCAGGCTGAGATAATAAGTGAGCGATCTGGCCCGCCTGTCGACGTAGGGCGGCCGGTACCTCCGGAAGCCGGTCTCGACGAACCTTCCCCACGCGGCCGTCGAGTCCGGAGGGACGAATCCCTGCTCGACGGCCTGGTCGAATAGGACGGTTCCCGGATAGGGCGTGTAGGACCCGAGTTGGGTCACCACGACGTACCGCCCGATGGCGTTCAAGGCGTCGATCGTGTCCAGGGTCAACAGGATATCCTCCCAGCTTTCCCCCGGGAACCCGACCATGAACATGAACGTGCCCATGATCTCATGCTCCTGGCAGAGGCGGGCGGCTTCCCGGGTCTGGTCGGCGGTTACGTCCTTTTGGAGCATCTCCAAGACGCGCGGAGAGCCGGACTCGGCGCCGATCCTCAGCTCCAGGCATTGGCTGGCCTTCAGCGCCTTCATGAGCGGCCGCCCGCCCTTGGCGATGTCGCTGGCCCGGAGGGTCGCGCTCCACGGGAGATCGATCCTGTCGACGATGTCCAGGCCCCGCTTCGGGTCGGAGAAGAAATTGTCGTCTTCGAAGACGATCCCCTGGACGCCGTAGCGGTCCTTGAGCTCCAGGACGTCGGCGACGCTCCGCTCGACGGATTGGGCCCGAAACAGCCGGCGATTCACCTTTTGGTTCCAGCAATATGTGCACCGCCAGGGACATCCCCGGCTGGTCATGAGCGTGCCGACCTTCATCTCGCCGAGGCCTGGGAGCCGGTAGGCCCGTTCGGAATAGAAGTAGTTTTCCCTGTTCAGATGGTGCCAGGCGGGGGCCTGGCCGTCCAGGTTCTTGATGAAGGGCCGGTCCGCCGTCAGAACGGGACGCCCGTCCTCCTTGAATCCGAGGCCGGGGATCCCGGTGAGTTTGCGCGGGTCGAGCCCGGAATCCCGGATGCTCCTGGCCAATTCCACGACGGTCTCTTCGCCCTCGCCCATGACGACGACGTCGACGAAGGCGTTCCGCAGCGTTTGCTCCGGGACGATCGTGGGATGGGCGCCGCCCCAGACGATCGGGACTCGCGAGGCCCGGCGGATGGCCAGGGAAGCTTCGATCGTCGGGATGATCGTCTGTCCGGTGAGCGTGGAGAGTCCGATGAAAAGAGGGGACTCCTTCGCCACCAAAGCCGCCAGCTCCCGGATGTTGGCTTTCGTCCCCTCCTGGTGGATCAGCCTGACCGAGAAGCCGGCTTTTTCGAGCGCGTCCGCGAGATAGAGGACGCCGAGCGGCGGCGAGTACCTGTACCGTTCGAGCTCGCTCTCCTTGACCTCCAGCTTGGCCAGAATGACGTCCGCCATTCAACATTCCTTGTTCGGCCGTTCCTCGAGTCCGAATTCTACCATAGAGCTTGACGTCCTTCTAGGACCGCCGCCCCGCCTTCTCTCAATACCGGTCGATGCGCCGTCTTCGAAAGATGAAAGCTGAAACGGAGAACCGCCGGACGATCCGCATCGGCAGGGCCAGGAACCGGAAACGGACGAGCCGTCGGGCCAGCGGAAAGAGGGCGGGGTGGCGGACGACCAAGCTGAAAACGCGATGGACGTTTTCCGATTTCCTGATATCCGGTTGGGTCAGGACGCTGCGGGAATGGAAGAATCCCTGGTACTCGGCCGTCCCCAGACGCTCCAGCATGGCCGGCGAGAGATGGCCCTGCTCGAGGGCGTAGCGCGCGAGGTCGGTCCCCGGATAGGGCTGATAGATGAAGCTGTGCGCGAAGGACGGCCGGAGGCGGATGTTCAACCGCAGGGTTTCCAGCGACTGACCGAGGGATTCTCCGGGGAGCCCGACCATATTGTAGGTGATGAATTTGATGCCGTAGCGGTGGAAGGTCTCGGCGGCGCTGAGGAGAGCCGCGTTGGTCAGCTGCTTCTTGAGGACCCGCCGGCGGTAGTCCTCATCGGCGCATTCGACGGCGATCCTCAGCCGGAGAAGGTCGGCCCCGTAGTCTTTCATGGCGGCGCAGAGGTCCGGGGTGACCATGTCGGCGCGCATGTTCGCCTGCACCGCCAGCCGGACGCTGTCCGCTTCGCCCAGCCGCTTCAGGAACGTCTTCAACCATTCCCGGTTGATGCCGAAGCCGTCATCGATGAAATGGAGGACCTTGACGAATCCGGCCCGGCGGATGTCCGCGACCTCCGCCAGGACGCTCTCCATGGTCCTCCAGCGGACGAACGGACCCTTCCCCCGGTACAGGTCTTTCTTGCGGAAATTGTGGCAATAGCTGCAGTCGTAAGGACATCCGCGGCCGAGATGCAGGGGCCGCTTTCCCACCTTCCGGAAATAGGGATATTTCATGTACAGCGCCCGGTCGGGAAGAGGGAGAGCGTCGAGGTCGCCGCTGAGGTTCCGGACCTCGTTCCGGGTGACATGCCCGTCGGCCTTGACCCAGAGGTTCGGGATAGCCCGATAATCGCCGCCGCGATCGAGGGCCTCCGCCAGCTCGAGCAGCGGATGCTCGCCTTCCCCCCGGCAAATGATATCGAGGACCGGCTGGGCGATCGATTCCTCCGGGTTCAGCGTGACATGCGTCCCGCCCATGATGGTCAGGGCCCGGGAGCGACGTTTGACCTCCCCGGCCTTGTTCAGGGCCCAGAAATAATCGCTCGTCAGGCAGGAGAACGCCACGATGTCCGGAGATTGAGAGAGCGCTCGTCCGACGACGTCTTCCCGCTCCAGGGTCTCAACGAACACGTCGCACTGCTGGCCGCGGTGTTTCAGCAGGGAGGAAAGGTACATGACCCCGAGCCATTCGTCCGGATGCTGTTGCAGGAAGACGACCCTGGCCATGCTGTCCCGTTTTTTCATCCGCCGGGCGGATCGCCCGAACCGGTTCCCCCGCCGTGGCCGGCGGGCGTTTGACAAAATCCCCCGCGGCCGCCCATCAGTCGATATACCCGAGGTCCCTCAAGCGTTGTTCCACGTCCCGCCGTTCGTCGTCCGAGAGAACCTCCTCGCCGGGCCTGTCCCTGAGGGAGGAGCCCTCGCGGACGACCTTGTGGCCGGCCTGCGCTTCCCTGGTGAACAGGTCGAACAGAACCTCTCCATCCATGTCTTCCGTCAGGGGGGCGGCGAAGAGATAGAGGATCGTCGGCGTGATGTCGACGATCTCCGCGTCTCGGATGACAGCCCCGCGCTTGATGCCGGGACCCCGGGCGATCAGCACGCCCTGAGGCGCATGCATCCCGGTGAGCGTCGGATGGGTCAGCGTGAAGGGCCACGGTTCCGGGGCGGCCGGGGCCTTGGCATAGTTGATGGGCACGATGAGGTCAGCGGCCCGTCCGGCGGAGGGACCCGAAAACGCCTCCTCCTTGGCGAGCACGGCCTCAAAAACGGGCTCGCCGTTCGAATATCTCAGCCGCTTCAGCTGGCCGGCCATCTCTTGGAGCAGGGCGTTCGCCTCCGCCCCCGGGGCGACGATGCCTTGCGGCTCGCGGTCCTTGAGGTTGAGCCGGATGCCGATATCGGCCGTCGGGTAGGCCTTGGTTCGTCCCCAGGCGATATTCTGGGACGCCGCTTCGGCCAACGATTCGTCCCTCTCCCTGAGTTTGCGTACGGTCCGCAGCTTCTGAGGTGAACCCCGCAGAGAGAACAAGGTTCGCTTCATCCATCGGGCCCGCTCGTGGCCCAGGGCCCCCACGAGCAGATCCTTGGCCCTGGCCCGAACCGTCGGCCTCTTCTCGACCAGGTAACCGTGATCTTTCAACCAGCGGGGGATCGAGAACGATTGATAGAAGGGGCCGAAGCCGTGGTCCGAGACCACGAAGAGGAACGCGTCCGCGGGGATCCTGGGGAGGACCCGCCCGACCATTTCGTCCAGCCGTTCGTAGACATCCGGGATGAACGTTCCGAATTTCCTTTTGAAACGGCCATGGTCGGGATGACGCGGGTCGAGACCCGCCCAGAATCTGTGCTGGCTGAGGTCCGATTCGGTGAAGACGGCCACGAACAGGTCCCAGTCCTTCGTTTCGAGAAGGTGGAGGACCAGCTTCTCCCGGTTCTCGATCGAGACGAGGATCTGTTTCGCCAGCCGGTCCAGATTTACATCCCCGTAATCGATCTCGCATCTGTAGCCGGGGACCGCGGCCAGGACCTCGTCCCTGAGTTGCGGCGGAAAGGTGAACGCGCTGTCCATCCCGGGCGTCAGAGCCCCCGAGACCATGAACCCGTTGACGGCCGAAGGCGGATATTCGGGAGGGACATTGACCACGCCGGCGCGCCGGCCTTGGGCGGCCAGAAGATCCCACAGCCGCCGCGCCCCGATGTCCGTGGCATTCATCAGCCGGAGAGGATACGCGCGGCCGTCCCTTCTGACCAGGGGCCAGAAGATGCCGTGCTTCCCGGGCCCGACTCCGGTCAGGCACGACACCCACGCCGGAAAGCTGTTCGGCATGATGGTCGACTTGAGAAGGCCTCTCGTCCCCTCGTTCATCAACGACGCAAGATGGGGGAGTTTCCCCGCGGCCGCGAGGGGCTCGACGACCGCGAAATCGGCCCCGTCAAGCCCGAGGATCACGACCTTGGTGTTTTTCTTCTCCATGAGAGGAGTTCAATTCTACTTTCTCCGTTTTCCGGTTGTCAAACCGCGGCCCGGCAGGACTAGAGCCGCGCCCCGATATGAAGAGCGTCCTTATCGCTACGGGGACGCGTTCTGAACTCTCCGGAATTCGGTCCGTGGACCCGGAATCGATTAATGCTCGAGTCCCGGGCTCGATTCCTGGGTCAGCATGACTTCAACGGCTGCCCTGAGCCTCGATAAGGCGGATGGGCACGGCCGCGCCTGGGCCAAAGTGATAGTACGCCTTGGTCGCCATGGTCGCGTTCTTCGCCTCGGAGGCCCGGGCGAAGGCCCCCTTCGCCAGAACGACCCGAACCTCGGTCGGCCGGACCTCGACCTTGAGGACCTTCTCGGCGGGGATGGCTGAGCCATCGGCCTTGGTGATGACCAGGCTCCGCGGATAGAGGAGCGAGTCCTCGCGGACATAGGAGGGAGGCTCGCTTCCCCCTCCCTCTTCGTTCCTGGAGACCCTCTGCTGCAGCTCGACATTCGTCGCGAACGTGAGCTCCGTCAGGCCCGTCAATTGCGCGTTGCTCAGGACGACGGGAACGAACAGGTCGGCGTTCGCGGTTTTCTCGACCGTGACCGTGGCGACATCGTCAGCCGTATAGGGGCTGGCGGAAGGATTGGCGGGGTCATAATGCGTGATCCCATCGACCTTGATGGTGACGCCGGTCGCGGGGTCGGAAAAGACGTCGCCGGGTTGCCAGCAGCAGTCGGGGGAATCATATCCATCGACGCTGTTGTCGATGGGGCGCCAGAGGCCCGTCAGATTCTGCGGTCCGCCGACGGCCGGGTCGTGGTAATACTTCTTGGAAATGACCTGTCCCGTGTGATCCGCGCCCCGGGCCCCCGACCTGGTCGCGTCGATCCGGTAGATGAGGACCCCGGAGTATTTGCCCCGTTCGTCCAGGGCGTTGAGGCCCAATTTGGTCCGGAATTCGGCGACGTAGGCGGTCGTGAGCCCGCTGCGGACGACCACCATCTTGGTCCCGCCCGGGGTTTCAACGGGCGAAAGGACATGGGCCGCGGGAGCGGGCGTTGCCTGGCTGACGACGTCGACCTGATCGTCCCGGATCCAGTGCAGCTTCCATTTGTGCCAGGCCAGGAAATCCGTGGAATGCCCGGCGATGAAGCCCATCATGTCCCAGCCTCCGCAGAAAAAGAACGTGCCGACCTTGACCTCGTTGATGACCGGCCGGTACGAATAGAGGTCGGGGAGGCCGAACGTATGACCGGACTCGTGGACGGCCCACCGGTATCCCCAGCGCCAGAGATCGTTGCCGGCGGTAATGGCCGTGTCGATGTAGTGGGGCTTCTTGTCCCGGTCGACATAGACGACGCGGTTGACGTTGGGCTCCTTGTCGCCTCTGGGCTTGCGGTGGATGTAGGCGGGGCCGTTGCGCAGGCCCGCCGTTCCCTTGGCCGGCATGATCACGAGGAGGTCATAGTCATCGACCTTGATGCCCCATTTGTCGTACGCCTTCTGGGCCGCTTCGGCGATGTAGGCATGCATCGGCACGGTGGTGCCTCCGGACCGGTATTCGGTCGCCTTCTTCTCCATCATGATCCAGCCGAGTTTCCTGTCGACTTGAGGGGACGCCAGGGAAAAGAGGAATTGTCCGTAGGAGGCTCTGGCGAACCACTCGCCGGCGCCCTGCAGGAACTCGAGGTAGGGAGCCCCGTCCTTGTAAGGATCTTCCGCGTCGGCGGCGCGCCGGTCGGGGAATTCGACCAGGAGCACCAGCATGGTTTTGGCTTTGTAAGCGGGGGTGACGATGCGGCCATCCCGCCAGGCGAGGGGCCGGCCCTTTTCGTCCCGGTCGGGCGTGACGTCGGTGGAGCTATAGAGCCCTTTCTCGCCCGTGACGGGGTCGACAAAACTGAGGTCGGTGCGGAGGGTGTTCCAGCCTTCGTCAAGCCCGGGGCTCGTGCCGATGATATGGCCGTTGGCCGCCGGCTCGCCCGGCCGCCGCACGCGGACGGGCGGCGAGGACTTGAACGAGCCGAACTTCTTGGTGGCGATCGTGGTCCCCTCCGAGGTGATGCGGGCAAAGGGGTCGGCGGTGAGCGAGACCTTGAGGGCGTTCGCCGAAGCTTCGACCCCGGTGATCTGGGACGGCGGGACGGGTGAGCCGTCGGGCCGGATCATGACGATATGGCCGGCCTCGATACCGGTCAAGGTTGTATTCACGGTCGCGACGATCCGGGTCAGGCCGTCGAACCGGGCCTCGCTCAGGATAACGGGGACGGAAGCGCGCGGTTCGGGTCCCGCGGCGGACAATCCCAGGGATATCAGAACCAGGATTGCCAGCACCGGCGCGATGCAAGACGGGTTTCTTTTCATCTTTCAGCTCCAGCTCATCGGGATCTGCCCCCGCGCGGGCGGTCCTCGGCCGCGCGGCCGGCCTTCATGAAGGTTTCGATCTCCGAGATTTCCCGCGGCAGCCCCGGGGTCAGGTTTTCGACGCCCGTTTCGGTGATGACCACGGTATCCTCGACCCGGACGCCGAGGTCCTCTTTGGCGAAGACGGCGTAGATGTCGCAGGCGAAGACCATCCCCGGGCGGAGCGGGCCGCGCGGCCCCCCGCCGACGTCGTGCACGGCCATGCCGACATAGTGGCTGCACCCGCCCAGCATCGACCGGACCTTGAACATCTCGCCGTCGACGTCGAAACCCCTTTTCCGGACGATCTCCCGGACCTCCTCGCGGACCTGGTCGCAGGTGATCCCCGGCCGGTAGACCTCGAGGCAGGCCTTCTCCACGGCGAGCGCGGCTTCGTAAATCTCGCGCTGGCGCGGGGTGAACCGGCCGTCGGCCGGGTACGAGGCCGAGATATCGACGGTGTAGGAGTTCAGGTTCGGGCCGGCGTCGACGACGATGAAATCTCCGCCCGCCAGGACGCGGTCGTGACGATAATAATGGAGGTAGGGATGGTTTTGGGCCGAGCTGATGATGACGTTGTAACCGATGTCCCGCGCGCCCGCCTTTTTGCAGGCGTATTCGAAGGCGGCGGACATCTCGTATTCGGGCACCCCGACCCCCGTCGCCCGCATCATCGCCTTGTGGGCCTCGACCCCGAGGCGGCCGGCTTTGCGGAGATGGTCGATCTCCGCCGGCGACTTGATCATCCGGAGCTCCCAGACGAGCGGCGAGGCATCCTTGACCTCGGCCGCCGGGAAACGGTCGCGGAGGTGGCGGACGAACTGGAGCTCGCGCGTCAGCCGGCCGTCCCAGGCGTTCAGGGTGATCGAGTTCTGGAGGATGTTGAATTTCTCGGACGACGCCTCGCGGCTCAGCTCTTCCGGCTTGAACGAGGTGTAGAGGACGGCGCCGCGATTCGCCAGCCGGGCGAGCGCCCCGGAGAACTGCTCGAGCGGAAAAGCCTGTTCGATGCCGGTCGCTTCCTTGGGATCCCGGATGATGTCGAGGGGGACGCCCTCGCTCCGGGCGGCATTCTCCGGGAAAG
>Ga0316620_10001448_pt1 | contig 10255 bp, 7 predicted proteins | sample OWC_Aug_M1_C1_D5_FD_207651 | JGI IMG/M metagenome (GOLD analysis project Ga0316620, IMG submission 207651) | Wetland soil microbial communities from Old Woman Creek delta, Ohio, United States - OWC_Aug_M1_C1_D5_B | ecosystem: Environmental > Terrestrial > Soil > Wetlands | place: USA: Ohio...
AACTGGCCGAAATCGTCGTCGATAATCATGCCCGGCGACTCGGCGGCAAGGCCCGACTGATCACGATCGACCTCGATCCCACGGACGACCCGACGCACGGGCAACAGCAGTTGAGCTTCTTCAACAGCCACTACGATAGCTGGTGCTATCTCCCCCTGGTCGGCACGCTGCAATTCAACGATGAGTCCGAGAAATACCTGTTCACCATCGTGCTCCGGCCCGGCAATGCGACGGCTGGTGAAGGCGCTATAGGAATCCTCCGCCGGATCCTCGCGCTCCTGCGCCACGCCTTCGGCGATATCCGCATCCGCATTCGTCTCGACGGCGGCTTTGCCAATCCGCAGCTTCTGGACTTCCTGGAGGAAGAAGGGCTCGAATACCTCGTGGCCATCGCACGCAACACCAGGCTCGAGAAACGAGCCCGTCGCCTGATGGGCAAGGCGCGCATGAAGTCCCGCTCGAGCGGAGTCACGGAGCATGTTTTCGGAGAAACACTCTATGCCGCCAGGAAATGGTCCCATCGGCGCCGCGTCATCATCAAGGCTGAAGTCGTCAGACACCCGGGACGCGATCCGAAGAACAATCCCCGTTTCGTAGTGACCAACCTGCCTCACAAACCGGTGAACGTCTATCAGATTTACCGCGATCGGGGAGACACCGAGAATCGGATCAAGGAACTGCATCACGGCCTCCAGATCGACCGGACGAGCTGCTCGAGCTTCTGGGCCAACCAGTTTCGTGTCCTCTTGACTGCCGCCGCCTATGTTCTCATGCAGGAAATGCGTCGGCTGGCAGCGGGAACAGATCTCGAAGCAGCGCAAATCAGCACACTGCGCGAGCGGCTTCTGAAGCCTGGTGTCTGGGTTAAGATTACCGTGCGGCGGATTGTCCTGCATCTCCCGTCCAACTACGGATGGATAAAACCATGGCGGCGCGTTGCCTTGGCTATAGGCGCATCGCCCGGGTAGTTCACTCGCGTAACTCTCAACCTGATCCTCAAAACGAAACACCAAGGACGGAGTCTGTCGATCAGGCGGCTCAATGCTTACCTCGAAGGCGCCCTGACCCTCCAAAATCAATCCCATGCAGACCGCCTTGCCACATTCAGGTGTACGCGGCCGGGTCGCTACCACCAAAACACCAGAAACACCGCTTGGGACCCACTTTCAAGCCGAGTGATGAATAAACCGGGCTAGGGGGCGAGGCCCAAGTACTGCCGGACGTTGCCGTAGCAGATGTTGCGGATCATCTGGCCGATCATGCCCTCGTCATCAGGCAGTTCCCCGTTCACGATATCCGTGCCGAGCATGTTGCACAGCACCCGGCGAAAGTATTCGTGCCTCGGATAGGACATGAAGGAGCGCGAGTCCGTCAGCATGCCGACAAAGCGCGACAGCAGGCCGGTGTTGGAGAGCGCATTGATCTGCCACTGCATGGCCTCCTTCTGATCAAGGAACCACCAGCCGCTGCCGAACTGGATTTTTCCGGCGACCAAGCCGTCCTGAAAGTTGCCCATCATGGTGGCCAGGACGTAATTGTCCGCAGGGTTGAGATTGTAAAGGATAATCTTCGGCAGGGCATTGTCCCGTTCCAGCCGGTCAAGGTAGGCACCGAGGGCATCCGCCTGGGGCCAGTCGCCGATGGAATCGTAGCCCGTGTCCGGGCCCAATTCGGACATCCGGCGCGCGTTGGCATTGCGGCGCGCGCCCAGGTGCAGCTGCTTGGTCCAGCTTTTTTCGGCATCCAGACGGCCGAAATAGAGCATCATGAAGGACGCGAACTGCGACTGTTCGCGCGCAGTGGCTGCCTTGCCGTTGCGCGCTTTTTTCAGTATGCCGGCTGCCGTGCGCTCGGAAGAAAAATCGGCATAGCAGTGGTTGAGGCCATGGTCCGACAGGCGGCAGCCCATCGAGTGAAAATAGTCGTGTCGCTGCCGCAGCGCGGCGAGAAAATCGGCAAGGCCGGCGATGTGCACGTTGCTGGCCTGCGCCAACCGGTCCACCCAGGGGTTGAATGCTTCCGGCTGGTGCACGTTCAGCGCCTTATCCGGACGGAAGGCGGGATAAACCCTCGTGTCCAGCCCGGAGGCGGCGATCTTCCGGTGAGGCGCGAGATCATCGGTGGGATCATCGGTGGTGCACAGCGCCATGACCCGGAACTTCCTGAGAATGCCGTGGGCCCGCAACTCCGGGGTGGCCAGCAGCCTTTGCGCTCGCTCCCAGATCCCGGCGGCGCTGGTTTCGTCCAACAGTTGATCGATGTCGAAGTACCGTTTCAGCTCCAGGTGCGTCCAGTGATACAGCGGGTTGCGCAGCGTATAGGGCACCGTGCGCGCCCACGCCATGAATTTCTCGAGCGGCGGAGCCGAGCCTGTGCAAAAATGTTCGGGCACGCCGTTGGCGCGCATGGCGCGCCATTTATAGTGATCACCAGCCAGCCAGATTTCGAACAGGTTGCGGAACGCGCGATTTTCCGCGATATCGTGGGGGGAGAGGTGGCAATGGTAGTCGAGAATCGGCTCGCCGGCCGCGTACTGGTGATACAGGCGCCGGGCTTTTTCCGAGTGAAGGAGGAAATCATCATGGATGAATGTCATGGCGGGTCCTTTCTGAGGTCGGCGTCGCCGCCCACTCCGCGTCGCGGAGTACCATGCTACGAGATTGTCCGCAGCATCGCAATCGCCATTTCCCCCGGCATCGGATGATCGAGCCAATTTATGTTTGACAAAACCTCCGGCTCCGTGTTCTTTTCAGGGAGGCGGTTCGCAGGCGACTGTGGCAGGCGGATGCGACGGCACCTGGGGCCGCTGCGACAACCACTGCAAAATAAAAGAAAATCCATTTCGTGCATTTCGTGGTTTGAATCGTGAGGCGGACGCAAACATGATCCAAATGCCAATGAATCTCGAAAGACTGTTGCGGTTATACGATTTCACGGGCCAGACGGTGGTCATCACGGGAGGTACGGGAGTCCTCGGCAGCGAAATCGCCTGCGCTCTGGCCAATTGCGGGGCACAGCTGGCCATCCTTGACATGCGGCTTGAACCGGGAGAGGCTCTGCTGGAACGCATGGGGAAGAACGCAGAGAATGCCGCGCTCATTGCCGTGGACGTTCTGAAGCTCGACAGCCTGCGCAACGCGGCAAAAGAAGTTCTGGAAAAATTCGGCAAGGTGGACTGCCTGGTCAATGCCGCAGGCGGCAACCAGCCGCAGGCGACCACAGGCCCCGAGTTGAAGTTTTTTGACCTGCCGATCGACGCGCTCCGCTGGGTTTTCGACCTGAACATCCTCGGCACGATTCTCCCCTGCCAGGTCTTCGGCAAGATGATGGCGGAACGAGGGAGCGGCATCGTCCTGAACATCTCCTCCATGAACTCCTTCCGGCCGCTGACCCGGATCCCAGCCTACTCGGCCGCGAAGGCAGGAGTGAGCAATTTCACTCAATGGCTGGCGGTGCACATGGCTCATGAGTATTCGCCGCGCATCCGCGTCAATGCGATCGCTCCCGGTTTCTTCGTGACAAACCAGAACCGTTTCCTGCTCCACGACCGCGAGACCGGCAATTTGACCGCGCGCGGCCAGTCGATTATCGCGCACACCCCCATGGGGCGTTTTGGCGATCCGGACGATCTGCTCGGCGCCGTGCTCTGGCTGCTGTCGCCGGCATCGGCATTCGTGACCGGCACGATCGTGCCGATCGACGGCGGATTTTCCGCCTACAGCGGTGTCTGACATGACCACGAAATGCACGAAAATTCACGTTCGTGCATTTCGTGGTTTCGAAAGAAAGGGATGAGCCGTTATGTTGCAGATTCGATCCAAAGCAGAGTGCCGGTGGGACCTCATCAGCCTGGGCGAGGTGATGCTCCGGCTGGATCCCGGTAATGCCCGCGTTCACACCACGCGCAGCTTCCGGGCCTGGGAGGGAGGCGGCGAATACAATGTGGCACGCGGCTTGAGACGCTGTTTCGGCCTCGACACGGCGATCGTCACCGCTTTTGCCGACAACCCGGTGGGGCGGCTCATCCAGGACCTGATCTATCAGGGGGGTGTCGACTCCAGCCACGTCAAGTGGATTCCCTATGACGGGGTCGGCCGCACGGTGCGCAACGGGCTCAACTTCACCGAGCGCGGATTCGGGCTCCGTGCCGCCCTGGGTTGTTCCGACCGCGGCCACACTGCCGCTTCGCAAATGAAGCCCGGAGACTTCGACTGGGAACAGATCTTCGGCCGCGAAGGCTCCCGCTGGCTGCACACCGGCGGCATTTTCGCCGCCCTGTCGGTGACGACCCCGCTGGTCGCCCGCGAGGCGATCCTGGCGGCCCGACGCCACGGTGTTGTGGTTTCTTACGACCTCAACTACCGTGAGTCGCTATGGAAGGCGATCGGGGGGAAAAAGCGGGCGCAGGAAGTGAACGGGGACCTGGCCCCCCATGTCGACGTCATGATCGGCAACGAAGAAGATTTCACCGCCGCTCTGGGATTTGCCGTTGAAGGTCTGGACGAAAACCTGTCCAAGCTTGATCCGGAAAACTTCCGGCGCATGCTGGAACGCGTGGTTGAGAAATATCCCAACCTGAAAGTGATCGCCACCACCTTGCGGAATGCCCGAACGGCAACCATCAACGACTGGGGCGCTGTCTGCTGGTGCGACGGCAGGCTGTATGGCGCGATCAACCGCGAGAATCTCGAGATTTACGACCGCGTGGGCGGCGGCGACTCGTTCGCCTCCGGCCTGATTTACGGCTTCCTCATGGGGCGGGACCCGCAATGGTCGGTCGAGTGCGGCGCGGCTCACGGCGCGCTCGCCATGACGACTCCGGGCGACACCAGCATGGCTACGCTGGCCGAGGTGGAAAAGGTGATGAAGGGCGCCAGCGCCCGCGTCTCCCGCTGATCACGGGATGCCGCACTTCAACAACCACGAAATACACGAAATACACGAAAAGGTGCCGGGGAGGAACGAGGAACGCCTGCCTCTCCTGATTTTCAGGAATGTCCTTGCCTGAATATTTCGTGTGTTTCGTGTATTTCGTGGTTCTTATAAGCCCGCGAACTCTAAGACCAGGAGAAAAACAATGCGCAACGAGATCAGTGAACGTCGTGAATTCATGAAGCGCTTCACGGTCGGCGCCGCCATGACGCTTCCGGCTTTGGCTGCCGCCGAAGAGGGGATGGCTCTTGCCGCCCAGCAAACGTCCCGAAGTCCGTCACTGGTTTTCAACGTGGCCGACTTTGGAGCGGCCGGTAACGGGAAAACCGTTTGCACGCCGGGGATCCAGAGGGCCGTGGACACATGTGCCCGGGCCGGCGGCGGCCGTGTGGTCTTCCCCGCAGGCAGATACCTTACCGGCCCCATCTTCCTGAAGAGCAACGTCCACGTGGAAGTGCCTGCCGGCGCTGTTCTGCTCGGCCTCACCGATTTTGAGAAAGTGCCTTCGATAGCCGGGCGCTGGGAAGGCATCGATCGCACAGTGTATGCCTCCATGTTCACTGCGCTGGACGCCGAGAACATCTCCATCACCGGACGCGGCGTGCTCGACGGCCAGGGGGATGCCTGGTGGAAAGCTTTTCGCGTGGTGACCGAGATGCGCCGGAAGCTCGGACTGCTCGAGCGCGAGCCGGAAAATCCCCCGGAATCCCCCCTCAAGTGGGGCCGCCCGCGCGTGATCAACCTGTATCGCTGCCGCAACGTCCTGATCAGCGGCGTGACCATCCAGAACTCGCCGGCCTGGAACCTCCACCCGGTGCTGTGCGACAACATCGTCATCGACCAGGTGACGATTATTTCCCCCGAGGAGGCTCCCAATACGGACGGCATCGACCCGGATTCGTGCAGGAACATGCGCATCGCCAACTGCTACATCAGCGTGGGCGACGACTGCATCACGCTCAAGTCCGGCTACAGGTTCTCGAAGACGGGGAAAAGCATCCCGAGCGAAAACATCGTCGTGACCAACTGCGTGTTCGGGCGGGGCCACGGCGGCGTCGGCATCGGCAGTGAAACCTCAGGTGGTATTCGGGACGTGACGGTCAGCAACTGCGTTTGTGAAGGCACCGACCGCGGCATCCGCTTCAAAACAGCCCGGGGCCGGGGCAACATCGTGGAAAATTTCCGCGCCGTGAATCTCGTCATGCGGGGAGTCGGCGATGCCGTTTCGGTCACCATGCTGTACAATGCGAGCGACCCTCGCACTGCTCAGCCGGTCGACGAAGGAACCCCGATATTCCGCAATATCCACCTGAGCAACATAACGGCCAGCGATGTCAAGCGCGCGGCGCTCGTCGAAGGACTGCCTGAGATGCCGATCCAGGGACTCAGCATCAGCAACTTCGTGGTGAATGGCGCCGGCACAGGCATTTCCTGCTCCGATGTGACCGGCCTGGTCCTCGATAACATCGCCATCAAAGCGGCAAAGGGCCCCGCCCTGACGGTCAAAAATGTGGCGGGTCTCGAAGTGCACCGTTTTGCGGACGGCAACCCGCAAACAGACCAGCCGGCCATCCGCCTGGAGAATGTGAAGGACGGCGTGATTCAGTCGTGCGCCGCGGCGCAAGGCACCGGCACGTATCTGGAACTCAAGGGCCCCGGCAACGGCGAGATCCACATGATGGGCAACCGCCTCGCCCGGGCATCCAGGGAAGTCGTGTTCACGGATGGCGCATCCGAATCCGCCGTCGTCAGACGATCATGACTCGAGGCAAGCTCCCGCTCCTCTGGAAACGCCCCGTGGGCGGCTATGCTTCCGTGACTGCGGCCGACGGATTGATTTTCACGATCGAACAGCGCCGCCAGAGGGAAGTAGTCGCAGCCTATGCCCTCGATTCCGGTCGAGAACGATGGATTCACGGTAATTCAATATGATCCTGCCCAGGTCCCGCAACGGGACGAAGATCGTATTGAGAATGAATTGCATCGATATCAGTTCTCCGGTCGTGAGCGTCTTGCGAAAGATCAGCCACAACAGGATGAAAAGAATGGACCGCTTGAGCAGATTGATGAGAGTGCCTTGAAGGAATGACAGGGTGCGTACTTTCCTCACCTTCTCCATTTCGAGGTCGAAAATCCTCCATAGGATGTGCATGATCACCTGCTCTGACTAATGACTTAGTGAATAACCGGACGGCGTTTTGATGATAGCCGAAAATCGACATCTGCGGCTACGCTCTGAGGTGGGATGCAAGCACCTGGTACACATCTCCACAAATACGCTCACAAAGCATAGGAAGAATTGGCTGCCTTTCGTGCCGCTTCCCTCGTGGCCTACCTCGCTCCAGCCCCCTCTCTCCAGTTGCTGAAAGCTCGGGATCATGGCATCTGTCACATTTCTGCGTGATCACCTATTGCGACCATCGCTTCTCGTCGAGCTCGGTGCGCCCCGAGCTTGAGCGCTTGAAGAGGGATGCCCACAGGCAACGGTTCGACGTGATCGCGGTCTGGAAGTTCGACCGCTTCGCAAGATCGACCAGAGAGCTGGTGTTCGCCCTGGAGCAGTTCCAGGCCTTGGGCATCGACTTCGTATCGGTAACCCAATCTATCGATACCTCGGGGCCGATGGGGAAGTTGGTGTTCTCGGCGCTGGCCGCGATTGCGGAATTCGAGCGCGAGCTGATCAGAGAGAGTGGTCGCGGGCATGAAAGAGGCACAGCGCAGGGGGAAGCACTGTGGGCGACCGGCGAAGGAATTTGACGTGGCGCAGGCTGTGGAGCTGCGCGGGGGGGTCTGTCCCGGCGCAAACTTGAGGCGGCAACTGGTGTGCCGGTGTATCTCCTGAGAGCGCGGTTGGCTGACAGGAGCTCAAACGGGAACGGTGGCAGCAAAAATCCGACGCTTCCGTAACGAGATATGCCGATGGAACCGCCAGGGGTGTGTCAATGCACGAGAAGCGGACTTCTCGTCCAACTGGACCACCTCCCGGCTTGCCGACCACTCGCACGAGCGCTCTGACCCTTTACGCCAGTCGAGATCGGACGTAGCCTGTCGGTCGACAGCGGCAGCGCGCACCATAGCGATTCGCACCCAGCGTGCGTGAGCACCCAGAAATCATCTTGCGGCGCGAGGGCTCGCCGATCTGAACTTGACAATCTCGTCGCCGTAAGCTAAGAATTCTTGGTATGGGACGCAAGGCGCAAAAGAACGATTCGTTGCCCGGTTCACTGGACATGTTAATTCTGAGGACGCTGTCGCTGCGCGACCTCCATGGATACGGCATAGTCCAGTTCATTCAACAGTCGTCCGACAATGAGCTCCTCGTCGAGGAGGGCTCGCTGTACCCCGCACTGCAGCGGCTGGAGCTAAACGGCTGGATCGACGGTGTCTGGGGCGTGACCTCGAACAATCGGCGGGCGAGGATCTACAAGATCACTGCCGCTGGCCGCAAACAGCTGGCGGTTGAAACCCGGAAATACGCGAAACTCACGCTGGCGATCGCCCGTGTGATGGGAGCGGAGTGACGGACATGTTGATACGACGGCTGAGGTATTGGATGGAGAGCGCCAGGCGCAGCGAGGCGCTACGCGAGGAAATGGAACTGCACCTTGCGGAGAAGGCTGCGGAACTGCAAGCAGACGGTATGACGCCGGAGTGCGCCAGGGCTGAAGCGCGCCGACGATTTGGCAACGTCGGACTGATGCACGAAGAGTCACGGGAGATTTGGATGACACGGTTTTTGTCGGAACTTGGTCAGGATATCCGCTATGGCTGTCGCACCATGATCGCCAACAAGGTATTCAGCGCCCTAGCGGTCTTATCGCTGGCGCTCGGCATCGGGGCCAATACTGCGATCTACAGCCTCATGGAGTCGATTCTGTTGCGCTCGCTGCCGGTGGCCGATCCCGAGTCGCTGGTGGTCTTGAACTGGCATAGCCGGCCGCCCCAGGACGCTAACAAGCAATGGGTCCACGTCATTCACGGGGTACAAGGCATTCTCTGGCCGGGCGACAAAGGCGCCTTGGTCAGCGGGATGTTCCCCTACGCCGCGTTCGAGACGCTTCGCGAGGAGAATCCCGTCTTTTCCACGCTCTTCGGATACTTCGATGGACTAAACCGTAACCTGGCCATCCGCGGGCAGGCCGCAAGCGCCAGCACGGAGTACGTCACCGGCGAGTATTTTCTCGGCCTGGCAGTGTCGCCGGCCGCGGGACGTCTGATCGGTTCCGAAGACGACCGTCCAGGCGCGGCGCCGGTGGCCGTAATCAGTTTTGCTACCAGCCAAAATCGCTTTGGAGGACCGGCGAATGCGATTGGACAGCCGATTCTCGTCGATAACATCCCCTTCACGGTCGTCGGCGTTGCGCCGCCGGAATTCTTCGGAGTCGACCCTGCGGCGGCGCCGGACATCTATCTTCCGTTGCACACGAATCTGCTCGTGGACGGTGCCGGAGCGGCTCGTATGTATCCCGACGGAAACTTCTACTGGATCGAAATGATGGGCCGTCTGCGTCCCGGGGTAAGCATAGCCCAGGCGCAGGCAGTGCTGGCTCCTCGTTTCCATCAATGGGTTGCCACCACCGCCACGACCGACGGTGAGCGCGCCAAACTGCCCGCGCTGAGGCTGAATCCCGGCGCCGCCGGTCTGGGTAGCTTGCGCCGCGAGTATTCGAAGCCTCTGTACGTGCTCCTGACGATGGTGGGATTGATCCTGGCGATCACGTGCGCGAACATCGCCAATCTGCTGCTGGCAAGGGCCGCCGCGCGACGCCGCGAAATGGCTGTCCGGCTCAGCCTGGGAGCGGGACGGTTCCGCGTCGTGCGGCAGTTGCTTACCGAGAGTGTGATGCTGGCGTCGCTCGGCGGAGCAGTAGGCGTCTTGTTTGCGATCTGGGGTGTGCGATCGCTGACGTTTCTGTTCTCCAACGGGCAGGAGAACTTTACGCTGCACGCGGAATTGAACTGGAACGTGTTGGGCGTGACCGCGGCGCTCTCAGTGGTTTGCGGCCTGTTATTTGGCCTCACTCCAGCGATTCAGTCGACGCGCCCGGACGTCATGCCTGCGCTAAAGAATGGCCGCGGGGGCGGACCTCGCCGCCGCGCGCAGCACGTTCTGGTGGTCGCCCAAATCGCGATCTCTTTTGTCATCCTGGTCGCCGCGGGTCTGTTTGCCCGGACACTCAACAAGCTGCACTCCGTCCAACTGGGATACGCCCGCGAGAACATCCTTCTGTTCTCGTTGAATGCGCGCCAAGCCGGGCATCGCGACCCGGAGATCCCCACTTTTTACGAGGACCTGCGCAAGCACTTCGAATCGATCCCCGGA
>Ga0316620_10001449_pt1 | contig 10253 bp, 8 predicted proteins | sample OWC_Aug_M1_C1_D5_FD_207651 | JGI IMG/M metagenome (GOLD analysis project Ga0316620, IMG submission 207651) | Wetland soil microbial communities from Old Woman Creek delta, Ohio, United States - OWC_Aug_M1_C1_D5_B | ecosystem: Environmental > Terrestrial > Soil > Wetlands | place: USA: Ohio...
AGAATGCTCACTTCAACCTTGATCTTTTCAAACTCGTTCTGGCTGAGAGGTCTGAATCGGGGATCTCGAAAAGCCGCATTCATCGCATTGACTCTCACCCCCTCGGCCAGGGACTCCTGAGGGATGATATGCCCGATGCACCCTCTGAGTGCGCCGTTAATGGTGAGGGTCACGAAGGTCCCGCGCCTTTCCTGGAATTTCGGGGAACTCATCGAGTCCGGCTCGCTCTTGTCCTTCGGATTGAAAAGGGCTTTTTGAATGGTCTTTCTGGCCATCTCCACAAGGTGCTTCCCTTCTTCTTCCGTCAGCTTGTCCGTTTCGCTCATCGCCCCCTCCTTTACCTTTTCTTTGATCCTTTGGGTTCCCTTTTCTTCAGCGCTAGCTCTCGCCCCAATCCCAAGGACAAGAATGAAATATGCTGCGATAATCAGGACAGACACCGCAAAACCGCAAGAGGATTGAGCAGATCGCATCAACTCGCCTCCTTGTATTATTTTCCCCTGATTCCAAGGGGTTTGTCAAAAATATTCGTAGCGATTTAGAGGCTCTCGAGCCGGACTCAGCGATCATGCCCAAATGCCTGGTTCATGGTTTTCGTTCGTTTCGGCTATGAAAGACGGTAGGTGGGCGTCTCAAGGTGTGTCTTCTTGCATCGAGGGCAGCGGCTTGGTCGGGTAAAGCGTTTTCTTTCTTCGAACACATACCCGCAAGACATGCAGCCAAAGGGGAGTACTACAAGCTTTCTTTGCTGTGCCATTGCTGACAGAGCGATGTGCGGAAGATGCTCGTAGACTTCCCTTTCCCGAATGCCGATGGCCTGGGAGATCTCCCTGGCGGTCATTACTTTATCATTCAGGAGCAGGAAAATCTTCTGGCGGATGGTTTGAGAACGGCTTTCGTTGCTCATGATCACCCTGTGAGGAGCGAATCCCAGCGTTATCCTCTATTATGGATTTGTCATGTCGCTATTCTCTCACAACCCGGTCTTGCCAGCAATATTTACAATATCAAAGAGTTGATTTTGAAAATTTGATTGGCTATATTATAAGCTGTTAATTGTATTGGGTGGATGGGGGTTTCTGTTATGATAGCCGGGGTTGAGAATAAAGTCGTAGCGCGCTTCAGGGATGGGAAGATAGTCAAAGGGTTCACCAATGATTTCTTTCCCAATAAGGATGTGTTCCACATCTCAGCTACAGAAAGAGGGAAAGATCTAACTGAAGTGCTTGTTCCTGACCTGAAGGCCCTCTTTTTTGTGAAAAGCTTTGCGGGAAAAAAGGACCATCGGAAACACGATCATCCTGACGTGCTTGAAAAGCTGAAAAAGACAGCCGGCATCAAACTCAAAATAATTTTTTCCGACGGCGAGCAGATGCTGGCTTTGACGCAGGGGTACGATCCTGGCCGGAAGGGTTTCTTTATCTTTTCACCTGATCCTCAAAGCAACTGGGAAAGGGCTTTTGTTTTGAAGCAGGCCACCAAAGAGGTGACCAGGATTAAGTAACGCGCGTCCCTTTTAGTAATTCCTGAGCCAGCAGTGCGGCCTCCCATATGGCTTCGTATCCTGTGCACCTGCACAAGTTTTCGGAAAGAGCCTCCTTGATCTCATCTGCAGTAGCCAGCGGGTTATTCTTGTAAAGAGCGTAGAGCCTCATGATAAATCCAGGGGTGCAGAACCCGCACTGAACCGCTCCTGCCCTGAGAAAAGCTTGCTGTATGGGATGGAGGTTTCCTTCCGGAGCAGCCAGCCCTTCTATCGTCAGAACCTCAATACCTTCCAGTTTTTCCTTTCCTCTCAAGGTGCACGCTTTAACCGCTTCGCCGTTCACCACCACCGTGCAGCTTCCGCACGCCCCATAGCCGCATCCTTCCTTGGTGCCGGTGAGGTCAAGGGAATCCCTCAGAATATCGAGCAGGCGTTCGTTGCCCGTGCAGGGAACCGTGCGCCGCACACCGTTTACGGAAAGGGTGATCCGTTCACTCACTGCAGAACCTCCAGAATATCTTTGGGTAGCACGGGAACACGGGAGAACTCGTGACCGGTCGCATCGTAAAGGGCATTCAGGATCGTCGGAGCCACAGCCACCATGGGGTGTTCCGCAACACACCGTGCGCCGAAGGGCCCCCTCTTCTCCGGGGTTTCAACAAAGATCACCGTCTGCTTTTTCGGAATGTCATGGATTCGGGGCATCTTGTACCGCACCCAGGTGGCATTGGTGATTTTCCCTTGCTCGGAGAATTCGATTTTCTCTTTGAGGGTCTGGCCGATCCCCATTACAACGCCGCCCACCATCTGCCCTCTGATCATCTGAGGGCTGATGACTCGGCCCACGTCAAAGGAGGAAATGAATTGATCGATGATCACCTCGCCGGTCTTCTTGTCCACTCTCAACTCACACCCCTGGCACCCGAAGGTCCATGTGCCGCCGGCTGTTCCCATGCCGAATTTCGGGTCGGGTTCCACATAACCGGGAATCCTATCCCCTGCCGTCGCTTCCGCGACTTCACCGACGGTGAGCCCGTTTTCATACATGTATCCCCTGGCCAGATCTTTGACCGCAACCTTCCGGTCAGGGTCTGTCTTCAGGAACACGCTCTCGCCGTCATAGTCTAGATCGTCGGCAAGGACCCTGAGCACTGTGGCAGCGTTTTCTTTCAGCAGCCGGATTGCTTTTTCCGCGGTTTTGAGGATGGCGTTGCCGCCGCGATAGGTGAACATGGAGGCCACGGTCTGCCACTCCCAGGGAGAGTGCTGGGTGTCCACCTCGCGAAAGACCGAAACACGATCCGGAGGAAGTCGAAGCGCCTCTGCAGCAATCTGCCTCATCGCCTGCTGTGCCCCCTGCCCCATCTCGATCCCGCCGAGATTGACGTGAACGCTTCCGTCTGAACAAAACTTAATCTGGCAGCACGAGGAGGCGTTCGGAGCCCCCTTGGGCGACTTCATCATGGACGCCACCCCGCGGCCATAGAGGTAACGCTCATCCTCCCCGGGTTTGGGACGGGTGAAAAGCTCCTTTTCCACGTTTTGGAGGCACTTGAAGAGGTCCCCGTTGTGATCCCTGATCGTCTCTCCCAGCGAATTCCTTCTTCCTTCAGAGAGGAAGTTTTTCCGGCGCAGGTCAAGAGGGGAGAGGCTTAACTTGCGCGCCATCATGTCCACAAGGCGTTCGGAGATGAAGCAGCCTTCAGGGTGACCATAGCCCCGGTAAGCGCCCACTGGTGGGGTGTTTGTATAAACTCCGTAGGAGTCGACGTGGCAGTGCTCAATGGAATAGGGACCCACACAGTTGTGTCCCGCCACCGTGACGACGTTGGCGGCGGCATCTCCGTAAGCGCCGTCGGAAAAGTAAAGCTGCGCCTGAAAGGCCGTGAAGGCACCGTTTTTCCTGGCCCCGAGCCTGGCTCGCGCTTTCATCCCGCGGCCAAGAACTGTGCTCGTCATGACTTCTTTGCGGCTGCATATGTAACGGACCGCAACTCCGGGCACGGCTCTTGCCACGCAGGCCACCATGGGCTCGATCGTAACATCCGATTTTCCTCCAAAGCCGCCACCCAGATACGAGACGTGCACGCGAACCTGAGCGTGGGGAAGTCCGAACATGTCGGCCACCACTTGCTGGAGCGCAAAGGGAGCCTGTGTGCTGGCCCAGATCTCCACTCGATCCTTCCCTTCCCACCGGCAAATGGCGCCATGGGGCTCCAGCGCAGAGTGGGCACTCAGTGAAAACTCGAATTCTCCCTCTACCGAGACATCGGCCGCTTTGAAGCCCTTCTCAATGTCCCCTTTCCTCAGCCTGTAGTGGTGGAAAATGTTTGTCCCCGGTTCAGGAAAATAGGATCCAAAATGGCGATACTCGCCGAGCCGCTCATGGATCAGGACATCTTTGCTGCGCGCGGCTTCCATAGGATCCAGAAGAACGGGAAGCGGTTCGTACACCACCTTGATCTTCGGGAGAGCCTTGGTCGCGTGATCAAGGGTATCCGCAATCACGGCAGCGACCGGTTCGCCGCCGTGCCTCACCTTGTCCACGGCAAAAGGGCTCTGGTCGTAGAACCCGGCCGCTGCAAAGACAATAGGATAGTCCTTCCCTGTCACGACCTTCACCACCCCCTCGCTTCTTTCCGCTTCAGAAGTGTCTATGGATTGAATCCGGGCATGGGCAAACTCCGGCCTGAGGATCCGGGCATGAAGCATTCTGGGCAATTTGAGGTCCGCCACATACTGGGCTGCGCCCGTAACCTTGGCATACCCGTCCGTCCTCTCAAAAGTTTTCCCTACATACCGAAATTCCATTCCTTTCCCCTTTTTTCTCAGATTGCTCAAAAGCGCTCAGATACAAGGCGCCCGAAAAAAGTAATGAGTTATCAGGACTGAGACTGAGTAGGATAAAGAAATAAATGTCTTTGGAAAATTCACTCAGTCCTCATTACTCATCCCTCAGTCCTTTCTTCTAAGATCCTTTCTCTTCCCTGCGATAGGGCTTGAGCAAGCCCGCCGGCACCGATGCTTTTCTGGACACGCTCACAAGAGCCACAATGGTGAGAAGATAAGGGATCATGAGGAACACGTGGAAAGACAGCTTGATTCCCAAGCCCTGAAGCCTGAGCTGAAGCCCGTCCAGACAGCCGAAGATCAGGGCGCCCAGCGTGCCCTTCACAGGATCCCAGTTTCCAAAGATCACCATGGCGATGGCGACCCACCCCCTCCCGCCGATCACGTCGATGAGGAACATGTTCTGATGGGCCAGGGTGAGGAAAGCCCCGCCCACACCCATGAGCGCTCCACCGGCCACAAGGCAAAGGGTGCGGGTCAAGACCACATTGACCCCCACCGTATCGGCCACAACGGGGTTTTCTCCGACGGTTCGGATCTTGAGCCCGACGTTCGTCTTATAGAGCAGAATGGACATGGCCGGAACAAGGAGCCAGGCGATATAGGTGAGGGTGTACTGTTTGAAAAGGCCCGGCCCGATGATCGGAATCTCCGACAGCCACGGAATGGCGACTTGCTGGAAAGGCTTGACCGTCGGGGGAACCGTGGGAGAGCCGAAATGAAGGCGATAGATAAACATCGCGAGCCCTGCCGCAAACAGCGTGATCCCGAGTCCCGAGACATGCTGGCTCAATCCCAGGTGAACCGAGAGAAACGCCATCAGGAGTCCCAACGCCATGCCCACGAGCGCCGCCATGAACACGCCGAACCATAGGGAGCCCGTGGAGATGGAGACCAAGAACCCGGTCATGGCGCCCATGAGCATGATCCCCTCAATGCCGAGGTTGAGCACACCGGCTCGTTCGGCAAGAATCTCACCCAGGGTGGCAAAGATGATGGGGGTCGCCATTCTCATCATGGCTCCGATCAGTCCTGAGATAAACGCGGCTTCGAGAATCTGGCTTATCATTTCCGCACCACCTTCACCCTGTACTCCGTAAAAAGAAGAAAAATGAGCATGATCATGAGGGACATGCCCTGGATCACTTCGGCAATGTAGACGGGCACTCCGGTCATGCGACTCATGGTCTGAGCCCCCACGATGACGATGCTGAAAAATAGGGAAGAGAAAAGCACGCCCACAGGGTGCAGGTTGCCCAGCATGGCGATGACAATGCCGGAGTACCCGTATCCCGGCGAGATGTCCATAATGAGGCGATACTGGAGAGCACAGAGTTCCCCAACGCCTGCAAGGCCTGCGAGCCCGCCGGAGATCAAGGCCGTCCAGAGAATCACGGCATTCGTATGGATGCCGCCGAAACGTGCGGCTCTAAGATTAACCCCCACCGCCTTGTTCTGATACCCGAAGGTGGTCTTGTTGTTGATGAACCAGATCACCAGCACCGCCAGCAACGCGATGAGGATGCCCAGGTGAAAGCGGGAACGGGTGAGCAGAATAGGATACTTGGCAGCGGCGATGATTTCCGAGGATCTGGGCCAGCTCGAACCGGGCTGCTGGAGAGGGCCGAAAAGGAGAGCCCCCATGATGTGGACCATGACGTAGTTCAGAAGCAGGGTGGAGACCACGTCATCTACTTTCAGCTTGGTCTTGAGAATAGCCGGAATAAAGGCCCAGAGCCCGCCTGCAAAAAAACCCGCAACGATGACCGTCGGCAGGACCATGAAGGAGGGAAGACCGGTGAGGGAGATCCCGAGCGCGGTCGCCGCGAGCGCTCCTGCGAGCAGCTGGCCCTCGGCGCCGATATTCCAGAATTTGGCCCTGAACGCAAAGGCAACGGAAAGACCCGTGAGGAGCAACGGGCTCGCTTTGACAAAGGTCTCCAGCAGATTGAACCGCGTGCCCAGGGCCCCGTAGAACAGATAAAAGTAAGACTTCCAGAGTTCGCCGCCTGCAATGAGAATCGGGATGGCGGAGAGGATGAGGGTCGCCGCCACCGCGGCAATGGGAATGACGATCCTGGCCCACCCGGGCAGGGGCTCCCGCTTGACGATCCTGAGCCTCATCATTTCCCCACCCCGCTCATCCAAAGACCGATCTGCTCCCTGGACGCCTCTTCCACCATGACCTCTCCCATCACCTCCCCTTCAAAGAGCACGACAATCCGGTCACTCAAGGCGAATATTTCATCCAGGTCTTCCGAGATGAGCAGGACTGCCGCACCCCGCTCCCTTTCCTCCAGGATCCTCTGATGAACGTACTCCATGGCGCCCACGTCCAGGCCACGGGTGGGCTGGCTGGCGATCAATACCGCAGGTTTTCCCGCCAGCTCTCTGGCCAGCATCACCTTCTGCAGGTTTCCTCCGCTGAGACTCTTGGCTTCGGCCTCCCGGCCTGCGGTCTTAATGCCGTAGGCCCTGATCAATTCCTCGCTGAACTGCTGAATCTTCTTGAAGTCAAGAAGGCCTTTCCGCTGGAACTCCGAAGAGACGTGATTTTCGAGAATCAGATTCTCTTCCACCGTGAGGTCCATGAGGAGGCCGGTTTCTATCCTGTCCTCGGGGATTCTCCCCATCCCGGATTGGATGGCGGATGCGGGGCTTCCAGGTCGGAGGACATTGCCCTTGACCTTCACCTTCCCCTGAGAGGCTTCCCGCATCCCGAAAAGGATCTCCGCCAGTTCTCTCTGGCCATTTCCTGAAACTCCGGCAATTCCCAGAACCTCATTCCTGCGCACCGCCAGGTGGACGTTCTTCAAGGCTGGAAGCTTCTTGTCATTCAGGGCATGGAGATTTTCGATCTCGAGAACAGGCTCTCCGGGCTGCATCTTCTTCTTGTCGAGTTTTTCGAGCAACTCCCTGCCCACCATCAGGTTAGCCAGTTCCCTGAGCGTCGTTTCGCTTGTCTTTTTTTCCGCCACCACCTCACCGGCTCTGAGCACGATGATCCGATCGGAAATGCCCATCACCTCATGGAGCTTGTGGGAGATGAAAACAACGGATCGTCCTTCCTGCACAAGGGATTTGAGGGTCCTGAAAAGATCCTCTGTCTCGCCCGGTGAAAGGACGGCCGTGGGTTCGTCCATGATCAGGATGTCCACGTCCCTGTAAAGGGCTTTCAGAATCTCGACCTTCTGCTGTTCTCCCACCGACAAGGTCCAGATTTTCGCATCAGGGTCCAGCTGCAGTCTGAACTTTTTCTGGATCTGCCTGAGCTTTTCCTTCGCGGATTTGAGATCCAAGAAGATCCTTTTCCCTGTATCGGTACCGATGATCACATTCTCAAGGACCGATTGGGAAGGAACCAGGGCGAAGTGCTGGTGGATCATTCCCACACCACGGTAGATGGCATCCCTCGGACAGGTGAGGTCCACCTTGTCCCCCTTGATGAAGACCTCTCCTTCATCGCAGGAGTAGTACCCGAACAGGATGTTCATCAGGGTGGTCTTCCCCGCTCCGTTTTCGCCGAGGAGCGCGCAGATCTCCCCTGGATACAAGTGAAAAGAAATCCCCTTGTTCGCGGCCACGTTGAGAAACCGCTTCGTAATGGAGAGCATTTCAACAACTGGTTGGCGAGCTATCATTGTGGGACACGTCTGTCCAAGCCAGAATGGTCACCACAGAGACACAGAGGGCACAGAGAGGGAGGGTATTTTCTCTGTGTCCTCTGTGCCTCTGTGGTGAAATGGTTTTTACAAAAAAGAAGCCCGGCTGAAGCCGGGCTTCCTCAAGCATTAGTCCGATACCGGTGGCTGCTCGTCGATTGGAATACGGAAAGTGCCGCTCAGGATCTTCTTCTCCAGATCCTTCACCTCGTTCATCACGGGCTCGGGCAACTTCTTGTCAAAGCCATGGAAGGGCGCAAGCCGGGAACCGCCCTTGGCCATCATGGACCACTCGCCGAGGTCCATGGACACCCAGGCTCTCTTCTTGACCATCTCGATGCAGAACTTGATGGTGGGGTACATGTCCCAAACCGGGCCGGTGATGACCACCTCCGGAGCCAGAGCATTCTGATCGGACATGTTGCCGAAAGCCAGAATCTTTTTCTCCTTGCACGCTTCAAACACGCCGAAGCGCTCGGCATAGATCAGATCCGCGCCGGCTTCAATCTGAGCGATGGCCGCTTCCTTAGCCTTGGGAGGATCGAACCAGCCCCCGATGTAGGAGATCTTCACTTTGACCTTGGGATTGGCCTTCAGGGCTCCGGCCTTGAAGGCATTGACCAGCCGGTTGACTTCGCCGATGGGAATGGCCGCCACGACGCCCAGCACATTGGATTTGGTCATCCTGCCGGCGATCACGCCGCACAGATACGCCGGTTCATGAATCCAGTTATCGAACACGGAATAGTTCGGAGCCACAGGGCCGAATTCTGATCCAAAAGCAAAGGCGATCTTCGGGTAATCCTTGGCCACTCTTCTTGACGGTTCTTCACCCGCCAGAAACGCATCGCCCACGATCAAATCGAATTTTCTTTCCGCGTACTCTCTCAGAACCTTCTCGAAATCAGCTGCTGCCACTTTTTCGGCAAACTCGTACTCGATGTTTCCAATCTCTTTTTTTGCCTTCAGACAGGCTTGATGGATGACTCCATCCCACGGTTCCTCAATGGCTGTCTGGAAGATGGCGGCAATCTTGAACGGTTTTGCTTTCTGCTCTGCTCCGAAAGCGAGGGAACATGCAGCGAGAACAATCATCAAAGCCAATATCCCTTTCCTCATAGAAAACCCTCCTTTCCTCCTGATTGAAGCTTAGAAACAAACCCTCCAACTTGACACAATGACGGACTGCTTACACTAGTCTGGCCTTCACTTGGCTTTCTCTTGGAACCCTGTCACCTCCTTTCCGTCTTTGATCACATGGCGTGGTGCTTCATGATAGGTGAGAGCCTCCCATACGCTTTCCGCGTTCAGCACCACCAGGTTTGCCTGGTTTCCCTCTTTCATCTCAAACCCTTTGATGGCCATCGCCTGAGCCGCCCTCGTGGTGATGAGATCGTAGAGGATTTCCATCTCCTCAAAGGTCGTCATCCACATCAAGTGAGAAGCCAGAAAGGCCACTTCGAGCATGTTGTTTCTACCATAGGGATAATAAGCGTCTGCGATGTCGTCCTGGCCCAGGGCAACAGCAATGCCTTCATCGTAAAGATCCCTGACTTTGGCGTAGAGCGGTCCAGTCTGGGGATCGGAGATAACGGCGATTTGGGCTCTCTTGAGAAGCGCCGCGATCTTCCGGAAATAGGGTTCCGGATACAGGGCGACGGCCCGGGCGTGGTGGGCCGTGACCTTCCCCTGCCAGCCCTCCTTGATCGTTTTCACGGCAAGCATCTCAAGAGTGCGAAGACCTGGATCTCCTGCATCGTCCATGAGCATGGAGATGTCCTTGCCATACTCTTTGGCCAGCTTGAACATCCGGTTGATGTGTTCGTGCGCATCCTCATCCGTGTACTCGATCCACGGAATCCCTCCCACCACATCGGCTCCAAGTTCCAGTGCTTTTCGCATGAAGCCCTCGGCGCCGGGATCCCGCACGACGCCGTCCTGGGGGAAAGCCACGATCTGGATATCCACGGCCTCTTTGAACTCCTTTTTGGCCCTGAGCAGGGCCTTCACCCCTTCGAGCCTGGCCTTGGAGTCCGTGTCCGCAAAGGCGCGGAGATGGGTGGTTCCGTATTTGACGGCCAGTCGCACGGCTTTCCTCACATTCTTGATGATCCACGCTTCGTCGTATTGCTCTTTAACCTTGGAGGCCAGTTCGATTGCGGTCATGGCCTTTCCCATGGCTCCGCGCTGATAAGAGACCTGGGCCTTATCCCCGATCATCGCAAGGGTGTAAACCTTGCAGAGGTGGAGGTGGG
>Ga0316620_10001451_pt1 | contig 10252 bp, 8 predicted proteins | sample OWC_Aug_M1_C1_D5_FD_207651 | JGI IMG/M metagenome (GOLD analysis project Ga0316620, IMG submission 207651) | Wetland soil microbial communities from Old Woman Creek delta, Ohio, United States - OWC_Aug_M1_C1_D5_B | ecosystem: Environmental > Terrestrial > Soil > Wetlands | place: USA: Ohio...
TGACATCCGTGGTCGGCAACTTACAGGCATAATTCAGGCAAACGTAAGCCGTGGCCTTGCGCCCGATGCTCGGTCGGTTTCTGGTGAGTGCGGCAAGCTGAACTATCTCACGGGAGTCTCTTTCACCAGGATTGAGAAGCACTACCTTATTCGGCAGGAACCGTGTTCTTAGTGCTTTTGCCATCGCTCTGGTATCTTCGGCCTGCGCATTGCCGGCGATAACCACTTCGTAACAAGGCCCAAGTCCGAAGTCTAGAGCGACCATGAGTTGAGTATACGCCGATGGTGATTGCTTGACGCTTCTGGAGAAAGCACGACCGATTGCCGCCGCCTTCTCTTCCCACTCGGGTGTCGCAGTCATACGCCCCAGACGAAGCAGGTTTAGCATGGCCACAGAATTACCTGATGGAATGGCACCATCATAAATCTCCTTCTTCCTGACCAACAGGCTTTCGCCATCTTCGGGTGTGAGATAGAACCCTCCACCATCTTCGTCCCAGAAATGCCTTACCATATCGTTAGTCAGCTCAACAGCAGCTTTAAGATACTTTGCGTCGAAAACGGCCTCGTATAGGTCTACTAAGCCCCAAACCAGAAATGCATAGTCATCCAAATTTGCCTGTACGCCAGCCTGACCGTCTCGATAGCGGTGCCAAAGCCGGCCATCTGGTTTACGCATATTTCCGAGGATGAAATTCGCAGCATGCAGGGCTGCTTCAGCATATTGAGGCTCATCGAAAGCTTGAGCCCCTTTCGCCAAAGCAGCAATCATGAGCCCATTCCAATCAGTCAGAATCTTGTCGTCCTTCATGGGATGAACACGTTTTTCGCGGTAGGCAAATAGTTTCTGCCGTATCGCTTCCAGATGCGACTGAAGGCCTGATTGGGACAGACCCAAATCGGAGGCTAGTTCTTCAGGCGACTGTCTCACATGCAAAATGTTAGTGCCACTCTTTCTTCCCGTGGCCTGTTCCGTGAAATTGCCTTCTTTCTCAATGTTGAATGCTCTGGCTGCGAAATTCAGGTCATCGTTCCCAAGCGCTTGTCGAACCTCTTCCAGTGTCCAAAGGTAAAACTTACCCTCCTTTCCCTCGCTATCAGCATCTTCAGCAGAGTAGAAGCCGCCTTCTGGCGCTGTCATATCTCGCAAGGCATAGGTGAAAATCTCCCGCGCCGTCTTTCCGTATTCTTCCTTTCCGGTTGCCTGATAGGCCTCGGTGTAAGCCATAGCCGACATGGCTTGGTCATAAAGCATCTTTTCAAAGTGAGGCACAAGCCACCGTGAATCTGTTGAATAGCGGTGAACACCGAATCCAACGTGGTCATAGATGCCCCCGCTCCGCATTGCCTCAAGGGTTTTGTCGACCATATCCAACGCTGCCTTGTTGCCACGACGTTTCCAATAACGGAGCAAGAAAAGGAGATTGTGCGGGGTGGGAAACTTCGGAGCGCTACTGAAACCGGCGTCCTGCCCGTCAAAACGTTTGGCAAGCTGCTCATATGCGAGCTCCAGTGTCGTTTCATCTAGTTGTTCACCGGGCGTGGCCTCCGAGGTCTGTTGGAGTGAGGCGGCGATTCTGCCAGAAAGACTTACCGCTTCGCCTCGCTGAGTTGCCCAGACGTCTCCGATGCGTGGAATTAGCTCCATCATTCCAACCAGTCCAAATCGGGGCTCCTTGGGGATGTAGGTGGCAGCAAAGAAAGGTTTCTTGTCCGGCGTCATAATGATATTGAGAGGCCAACCTCCACCACCTGTCATCAACTGACAGGCGCTCATGTAAATGCTGTCTATATCAGGGCGTTCCTCCCGGTCCACCTTAACGGACACGAAAGCTTCGTTCATAAGCCTGGCTACTTCAGGATCCTCAAAAGACTCATGTGCCATCACGTGGCACCAGTGACATGTCGAATATCCTATGGACAGAAAAATGGGTTTGTCTTCCTTCTGAGCTTGCTCGAATGCCTCTGTGCCCCATGGGTACCAGTCCACCAGGTTATGCGCATGTTGACGCAAGTAAGGAGAAGCCTCGTTTATCAAACGATTAGCCACAAAACCCGACACCCTTCGGCAAGAAGATTACGTTCTGTGTTGCTGACCGAATGTTTTTCCCTCTTTTCTTCCACGTGGTGGCGGCATCCATACTCACACGGTCCGCTACCTGCAGGGCGGGTTCACAACAGTATTTGATGCCCTTTTCCTGTAATCTTTCCCCACGATGACAAAACCACAGACCGGACATAGTTGTTTTGCCACGTCTGGCCTCACTTTTCGATTCCTTATTTATCTGTAGTTGTACTCCTTAGGTTTCTCAATCTGAAGTATTTTAGCACTGGTAGAAGCCAGATATGCATGACTAACAGAGTTATGAAAGGAATTTCTAAACTTATGTGAATACTATGAGCCAGGCTCTTACTCAATAGTCCAAATGTTAGAGATTCAACAATCCTGTATTCAGTAATACCAAATCCAGTGATAAGATACACTATTACCACAACTGTCAATAGCCAGTGTATCGTACCTTTCATCAGTCGTTGATTAACCATATGCCTCAGTTTCCAAAGAAGTCTTCATCCAGGTCTGCGCTGTTCGAGTATCCTCGACTCTCCCAATAACCTCTGTAACTAATATCGTCGGATAATTCGATCTCCGTTATCCATTTAATCCATTTGTATCCCCATTTGCTTTCTGCCACTAGTTGAAAGGGGAATCCCCTTTCAGAGGGAAGAGTGACATCGTTCATCTTGTATGCCATCAGTATGTCGTTGTTCATTATGTAGTCTATAGGTAGAGAAGTTGTGTACCCATCGTAGGCATGGAATATGACCACCTGCGCATTTGTCAGGGGGACCGCTTCTGCCAGCAAATCTCTGACCAGCAACCCTTCCCAGAGAATAGTCACACTCCATCCTTCCACACAATCCAGTGTCAGAACTTTTTTGTAGGGCTGATGATTGTCAACAACTTCATCATAAGTATAGTTTTTGGAGTTCGCTACGAGGCCGGTAATGCTTAGCGTATAATTGTTTACATCTATTTCCTGCGAACCTTTTATGGAATTTTCTCTAAAATCATTTATTGACGAAAGGTCTACGCCTTCATAGTCTCTAATCTCAACGGGTGCTAGCACCTCCGCCTCGTTACAAGCCGTATATACCCCAAAGACAAGTCCAGCTGCCAGAATCAAAAAAAGGGCGAGAAACGAAACACCCTTGCTGGTCATCGGTTTTCCCACGGTCATACCTCCTTAATTTTGAGTACACATCCATTTTATGACCCGCCGCCCTCGTTGTATGTGACTTTTGTCCCAGTAATCGAGTGCCTTAATGTTTATCTTCGAACTGCCTATTTTACTCACGACCTTTGATGAAGAGAGTAAACCGGTTATCGTGTTGGTGATAATATCTTTGGGGAAGCGGAGCCTGTTCCGAAGCGGCGGCCAGGCATCTCGCTCTTCGCAAAGGCAAAAAACCCTCGCGATGACAGAACCCAAAATGGGGAGTGATAAGCACCGCGTTTTCAAGTATACTTACGGGAATGGACAAGATGTTCCTGGTGGACAAGCCCAAAGGGCTTACTTCCTCCCGGGTGGTAGAGCGGATAAAAAGGAAATTCAATGTGAAGACTGGCCACACAGGGACCCTGGACCCTCTGGCGACGGGGCTTTTGGTTGTCCTCACCGGCAAGTTCACGAAAAACGCATCCTCATTCCTCAAGCTGGACAAGGCCTACGAGGTCAGAGCCGTTCTCGGTATCGAAACAGACACATTTGATTCTGAAGGGATGGTTTTACGGCAAAACAACAACGAAGTAATCAGAGAAGAATTGGAAAGGGTCTTGAAGGAATTCTCCGGTGATGTCTGGCAGACCCCACCAATGTTCTCAGCTAAAAAAATGGCGGGCCAGAAAGCTTACCAATTAGCCAGAAAGGGCGTCAGCGTAGATATGCCACCCAAAAAAGTAAGCATCTATTCCCTGGAGCTCAAGGAGTTCCAGTTTCCCTATTTCACCATTGCCTGCGAGGTGTCTTCGGGGTTTTACGTTAGAAGCCTTGTCCACGATATTGGAGACAAGCTCAGAGTGGGCGCTACTGTAACGGAGGTCCGCCGCACGAGAGTAGGTCCTTATCATGTGGAACAGGCCAAAGGCCTGGAGGAAATCCTGGGCTACAAGTAGAAGAGCTTTGCTCTTCAGCGACAGTGGCAAAATCAGGCAATTTTTCACGCTAAAAAATGTAGACCCTGTATTATTTTCTCGTTGATTGGGCTACAGTCTCCATGATACAATATGCACAGAGTGGCTACTGAGAAAGAGAAGGCAGTCGAACTGGCTATAGAGCAAATCGAGAGGCAATATGGCAGAGGTTCGATTATGAAGTTGGGCGAGGTTCCTGCCAGAGTACCCGGAGATGCCATTTCCACCGGGGCACTGTCTCTTGATCTGGCTTTAGGAATAGGTGGCATACCCAGAGGGCGAGTTACCGAGATATTTGGTTCTGAGGCTTCAGGTAAAACTACACTCGCCCAGCATATAATCGCGGAAGCTCAAAAAGCCGGCGGTATTGCGGCATATATTGATGCCGAGCATGCTTTTGACCCCAGATATGCCGCTAACTGCGGTGTCAACCTGCGCGATTTACTTATCTCCCAGCCTGACACCGGCGAGCAAGCTCTGGAAATTACGGAAACCCTGGTGAGAAGCAGTGGTGTAGATGTGGTAGTCATAGATAGCGTAGCCGCCCTGGCGCCCAAGGCCGAGATAGAAGGCGAGATGGGCGATGCCCATGTTGGTTTGCAGGCACGATTGATGTCCCAGGCACTGAGAAAACTGAGTGCTGCCATCAGCAAATCTAAAACAGCGGTGATTTTCATCAACCAGTTGCGGGAAAAAGTAGGTGTTTTTTTCGGTAATCCGGAGGTAACTCCCGGGGGCAGGGCGCTCAAATTCTATAGTTCGGTGAGGATAGACTTGAGGCGAGGTGAGTCCATCAAGCAGGGCACGGAAATGGTAGGCTCAAGGGTAAAGGCCAGGGTGGTTAAGAATAAGGTAGCTCCTCCCTTTCGCAGCGCTGAATTCGATATTATGTTTAATCATGGAATAAGCAAAGAGGGAAACCTGGTTGACCTTGGAGTGGCAACAGGCTTAATAAAGAAAGCTGGTGCTTTCTTTACTTATAGCGATACGAAACTGGGGCAGGGCAGGGAGAATGCCAAAGATTATTTGCGGCAGCATCCTGAACTAGCTTCACAACTGGAGGAAAAGATAAGGACTTCCAAAGCTGTTCCCAGTATCTCTCTCGGAGAAGGTGCAGAAACTCTCTCCCAAGAGGCTTGATTCTATTCAGAAAGAAGCCAATTGACTGATAGTAATTCCTTACAAGATTGCCTTGATGCCGCCTACTACTATCTCAGTTATCGCCCGCGCAGCGAAGGAGAAATCAGGCAGTGGCTTCACAAACGCGGTTTTGCCAGTGAAGTGACCGAGAAAACAATCGCGAAACTCAAAGAGCAGAACTTGAGCGATGATTTTGCCTTTGCCCAATTCTGGAAGGATAACCGCTTATCTTTCAGGCCTAAGAGCAAAAGGTTGATTAAGAAAGAATTAAGAGAGAAAGAAGTGGACGCGGAAATAGTCGCACGGGTGACCCAAGATATAGATGATGAAGAGATTGCTTATAAACTAGGGTCTAGCCGGCTGCCATCCCTTGCCCATTTAGATTATCCGGGCTTTTGCCGTCGTCTATCAAGTTACCTTGCTTACCGCGGTTTCAGTTACGAAGTGATAAAGCATACTGCATCTCTTCTCTGGCAAGAAAAGGGAAGGACGCCACCAGAATAGGCCGGGAAGAAGTCAAGCCGAGGCGAATGCCCCCTAGCTTGACAGTCATTCTCACAAAAGCTATATTTTGCCTGCCGAGGGCCATTAGCTCAGTTGGTTAGAGCACGGTCCTGATAAGACCGGGGTCTGTGGTTCGAATCCACAATGGCCCACCACCACAAGTCTGATTACCCAACTTTGCGGGCAATGGCTATTAGATATGCCCGCAAGCTTGTCAACAACGCTCTCTTACTGTTGACTTTATTACCGTTGTCCTCTGTCCTTGGGCTTGCATTTCACAGAGATTCCCAGTCAAAATCAAACTGAATCCATGGTGATGTCCGGTCTGCTACAATGAGGGCCAGCTAGACTAATGCCAAACAATGTATCCTTCGCGCTTCTGTTGGCACTGTTGGCAGGACTATCTACCGGGATAGGCAGCATAATTGCATATTTCATACGTAAGCCCAAAGACTGGCAATTATCGCTAATTCTGGGGTTTTCCGCTGGCGTGATGGTGTACATCTCATTTGCGGAATTACTTTACGCCGCTATTGATAAGGTTGGTTTTGTCACCGCCAATTTAGGATTCTTCGTTGGCATAGCCTTCATTGCGATAGTCGATATTTTGATCCCCCATGAGTACAAGCAAGAACGGGTTGGGAACTCACGCTCTTCATTCGGTGGACTAGACAAAACGGGACAGGGAAGCGAGGTACAACCAACCGCTTCACTTACCGCTGGACAACGGTCAAATCTTAGGCGAGCTGGTATGCTGATTGCTTTAGGCATCGCCATACATAATTTCCCCGAAGGGCTTGCTGTCTTTAGTGGCGTGGTCACAGGGGACTGGACTTTAGGCATCCTGATAGCTGTCGCGATTGCTCTTCACAATATCCCTGAGGGAATCAGCGTGTCAATTCCTATTTCAGAAGCTACCGGCAATCGTCGGAGGGCTTTTGTTTACTCATTTTTAGCCGGACTCGCCGAACCGGTAGGCGCAATCATCGGCTATGGTATTCTTTTCGCTTTTCTGACACCCACCTTGGTGTATAGCCTGCTAGCCTTTTCCGCCGGTATCATGATCTACATAAGTCTGGATGAAATCTTGCCAACTGCGCAACTATACGGCAAGCAGCACTTCGTGATTCTGGGTGTTTTGGCAGGTATGCTTATCATGGCAATAAGCATATTTTTGCTGCGTTAGGTCAGCCGGTAAACCTGGACCGTCTAGAATCGGACATCGCTGGTGGAGCATAGGTCACCTTTGAGGTAGTAGTTCCAGAGCTTACCCCGTTGGACGGGAGACCAGCAGCTACTCCAGGGCTGATACCAATCCCTTCTTCTCAAACAAAAGTTCGAGACCTGTCCTTCCTTCCCGACCACCTCGTTAATTTCATCCACCCCACTTCAGCCGATAGCCAGGGCTTATCAAAGAAGTCTGAGAAAAGGCTAAGTTGCGATTTCCCCTTTATGGTTGTAATATGTCCAAGGTATCATAAGACTCAAATTCTTCCCAATTGGAGGATATCATGGCAGAAGACTATGGGATCATTGACGTCTGGATGCAGCACCCAACACCTAAACATCTAAACCAGCCTATCTTTGATTCTCTTCGCAGATGGACAGGCCAGGAGAAACTGACCGAGGATATTCCGGTAGAGTTTACCATCGGTGCCATGGATGAAGCGGGTGTTCAGGTGGGTCTGATATGTGCCTGGTGGGGTCCTCAGGGGCCAACCATCTCAAACGACGAGGTGGCAGCTATTGTCAAAAGGTATCCTGGCCGCTTTGTGGGTATCGCGTCAGTTGATCTATACCGACCGATGGATGGCATTCGAGAGCTGAGGCGCTGCGTGCGTCAGCTTGGCTTTAAGGGCTTGAGAATTGTCCAGTGGTACTGGAACCTGCCCCCGACTGACAGGCGCTACTATCCCCTCTACGCCGAGTGTATCGAGCTGGGCATCCCATTCTGCTGCCAGGTCGGCCATACCGGTCCTCTGTGTCCTTCCGAACCGGGACGACCTATCCCTTATATCGATGAGGTAGCCATTGAATTTCCCGAACTCAAAATCGTAGGGGGTCACATCGGGTATCCCTGGACGGTGGAAATGATAGCGGTGGCAACCAAACACGAAAATGTATACATAGATACCTCGGCCTATATCGCTAAAAGATATCCGGTGGAATTAGTGGATTACATGAAGAAGAACGGCAAAAAGAAGGTTATGTTCGGAACTAACTACCCGATGGTTACAGCGGCGCGGTGCCTGAAAGACCTTGATGCCCTCGAACTCGGCGATGACGTGAAGAGACTGTTCCTTTGTGACAACGCCAAACGAGTGTTTGGGCTGCCATGAGCGACCAGTTTCCTCTATTGCCAGAATTCCCCAGCCAGCCTCTTCATTATTCATGCACTGACACCAAACCCCACCTATTTGATTGGCAAATTAGGAAGCATCTGAATCCTGGCATTGACAAACTGCAGGGCAGGATTTATATTGTAAATAATTGAATACGGGGAAAGGCTGAGAACAGGACTAGTACAGCCTGAGGCGGAGTTCAGAGAGTCGGGGAAGGTGTGAGCCGACACTTGCGCGGGGCTGGAATGGACCTGGGAGCTGCAAACCGAAAGGTTAACACTGAATAGGCTTTGCCGCAAGGACAGCGTTATCACAGTCCAGGGTATCGCCAGATCGGGCTGTACCTGAAAAGAGATGGCCGAAAAGGCCGAAAAAGGGTGGCACCGCGAAGGTTAAACCTCTCGCCCCTGGGCGAGAGGTTTTTTTATTGTCATTATTGCGAGGTGATATGTATTATCCAACACTGGAAGAGGTCCGCCGACTAAAAAAGCACGGCAATCTGGTACCAGTCTGTCGTGACATTCAGGCCGACCTGGAAACGCCGGTATCCGCTTACCTCAAGATAGCCCGCGGCACTTACTCCTTCCTTCTGGAAAGCGTCGAGGGCGGTGAGCGAATGGCCCGCTACAGCTTCATTGGCACCGAGCCTCTTATGGTCTTGAGGACAAGAAATGACAACCCCGTTGACCCACTGATTTTAGTGGAGAAGGAGTTAGCGCAATTTCGTCCCGTGTCCATTGCCGGACTTCCCAGATTTCACGGCGGTATGGTTGGCTACTTGAGCTACGAAGTCGCCCGTCACTTCGAGAGACTGCCCTGTCCCGTTCCAGACCCTCAAGCACTCCCCGAGTCCGTATTGATGCTGGCAGACACCTTGCTTGTTTTCGACCACGTTACCCACAAAATCAAGGTTGTCTCCCACGCTCACATAGATGAGGATGTGGACACCGCATATCGGGAGGCAACCTACAAAATCGACGACCTGGTGAACAGGTTGGAGCAGCCGATGCGTCTCGAGGCCTCTAAGAATGCGCCACCAGATAGGTCTGCAGTGTCATCAAACTCTACTCCGGCAGAGTTCGAAACTATGGTATCCAAAGCTAGGGAATATATTTATGCCGGCGACACAATTCAGACTGTCTTGTCACAGCGGTTGGCAAGACGTACTACTGCCAATCCCTTCGTCATATACCGGGCGTTGCGCTCCATTAACCCTTCTCCCTACATGTACTACCTCCACTTAGGTGATTTCTATATCGCCGGGGCTTCTCCAGAGCTTCTGGTACGGGTTGAGGATGGAATAGTATCCACCCATCCTATTGCGGGCACTCGCCGTCGGGGCAAGGATGCTGTCGAAGACATGGCTCTGGAAGAGGAACTCAGGCGCGATGAAAAAGAGTGTGCCGAACATATCATGCTCGTTGACCTGGGGCGTAATGACATCGGGAGAATCAGCGAGCCAGGCACAGTCGAGGTAACTCAGCTTATGGATGTAGAACGCTATTCACATGTCATGCACCTGGTGTCACATGTTCAGGGTAAGCTGAGGGCTGGACTTTCCCAGTTTGATGCTCTCCGCTCCTGTTTTCCCGCCGGTACTGTTTCCGGCGCCCCTAAGATTCGGGCTATGGAGATAATTGCCGAACTGGAAAGAGAGAAAAGAGGACCTTATGCCGGCGCAGTGGGTTACTTCGACTTCTCAGGCAACCTGGATACTGCTATCACCATACGTACCATTATTATCAAAAATAACATTGCTTATATCCAGGCGGGCGCTGGCATTGTCGCCGATAGCGTCCCTGAGTGCGAATACCAGGAAAGCTTGAACAAAGCTCAGGCATTGCTTTCTGCTATTGACCAGGCAGAGGCTGACCAGTATGCGTTTACGCGTCCGGTGTCGCCCTGAGTCAACTATGAGTGAAGAATGGAAGGACTTGTTGAAGAATTTTCTTAAGCAAGGAGCACAGCAGTGATTAGAGAAGCCATCGAAACCGTGGTCAGCGGTCGCTCGCTAACCTTTGAGCAAGCGGCATCTGTGATGGAGGAGATAATGATTGGCGAAGCCACACCAGCC